>Ga0256833_1000407_pt1 | contig 34029 bp, 70 predicted proteins | sample 356284metaG_FD_190535 | JGI IMG/M metagenome (GOLD analysis project Ga0256833, IMG submission 190535) | Hydrothermal vent microbial communities from Mid Atlantic Ridge, Atlantic Ocean - 356-284 | ecosystem: Environmental > Aquatic > Marine > Hydrothermal vents | place: Atlantic Ocean: Mid... | reverse complement strand
TTTTGACATTGTGCCCATCTATGACCTCGTCTTCATAGACGAGGAAGATGGGTCAGAGTGGATAGGTGTAGTCGGGGGTGCAATCGCCCCCGTATTCCTTTATAGACTGACGGACGACGGAGAAGTCGTCCCGGAGGTCTGGTGGAGGGTGATTTAGAACTATATAGAGGGGATGCAGAATGAGATTATACGAAATGAAAATATGGGACAGACTCAACGATACTTACAGGTCGTTGGGTCTGTACCTATTAAGTGATGAAGCAAAGGAAGCACTTGAGGAAAAGATAGAAGACGGAGAATTCGACGAAGTCTACTTGGACGGACACATAGAGTCTCCAGTGCTTGTTGAAATAGGAGAAATGACACTTAAAGAAGCGAAGAAGTACGCAGACGAACATCTTAAAGTCCTGTATATCTACAGGTTCAGACACAGCATGGAGCATGGTGGAGACGTGTATTGGCCGGTGGTGAGAAAATGACAGTATTCAAGTGTCCAAAATGTGGACACGTTAGTAACTATGTGATACTAAGAAAAATTGAAGCATGGGACTATGAGATAGACGTGAATTCTGGAGAAGCAAGGGACTCAGAACTAATATATACAAAAGACAAGTATTACATGTGTCCCGTATGTGGATACGTAATGGAGGACTACGAAAAGCATCTGGAGGAATGAAAAATGAAAATAGTGATTGAACTGGATGATAAGACTCCAAAGAAGCATGTTAAGAGCCTTGCGGAATTTTTGATTTTTTTTAGACATGTTAAGAATGTTAGGATAGAGGGAGGTGATGTGAATGGAAAGGAAAGAAATCGTGTTTGAGCTGGAGAGAGAGACAAAAAACACATACAGGTACTCAGAAGTGACGAACGGAATGCCACCAGCAGTAAGGACGATTTACATACAGAAGTGGGCTCTTGGAGACAACCCACCAAGGAGGATTAAGATAACAATAGAGGAGGTCAAGAAATGAAGAAGAAGGCAAGACTAATACTTGAATTCGAAGAGGACACACCAGTAGAGTACATTAACTTCCTATGGAGGAACTACAAGTCTCTCAGATTTGTTGAAGACGCATACGTTGAGTACGTGGAGGTGAATGAGAAATGACCTACTTTGTTGTCTTTTTAGACACATTACATACAGACTTCAGAAAAGTCATATACAACAATGAGAGTCCGGTACTCTGTTATGTAAAAGCAGATACACTCGAAGAAGCAGACTTCATAATGAGACTAATAAACACACTGTCGAGGATGGGGATCATGCCGTATAGACACGTTAGGATAACAACTATAAAGCCGGGAAATGCAGAGTACTTAGAAGGACTTGAAAAGAAACTCAAGAAGATAATAAGAATACTGGGAGGTGATGAAGAATGACGTGGATAGCAATACATGAAACCAAGAACAGGACAATACTGATAAATGGAGGCAGAGTAAAGAAGATAATAATTCAGAAGAAGTGGTACGACCCAATAAGGAAGAAGAAAATGACAAAAATACTGTTCGTTGAAGACGAACCACTGGCATCGTTGGTTACAGACGTTGAAGACCCATTAGAACTGGTAACAGAAATAGTCACAGCGATGAACAAAGGAGAGCTCATAATAGAAGTCAATCATCCGAGGGATGAGTCATGATAACAGATGAAGAAGTTAGAATGATCGACGAAATACTTAGAAGAATGCTCGTACTAATAAACGAAAAAGAGATAATAGAAACAGACACATTCGAAATGGTGTTTGCTGGCGACTATATTGTTATGCTTGACGAAGAAGGAACGTTAACAATATACAAAAAAGAATTTGAGGTCATAGGTGGTAAAAGATGAGAGTAATGTGTTATAAATGTGGAGAATTTATGGAAACCGAGAAAATCGGTGTAACGGTTAGACCACGTGGATACACATTCGGGTTCCACGCAGATATACTCAAATGCCCGAAATGCGGCACACGGATATTATTGCTCGCAGATACTGAGGACGTTACGATAAAACACCCAGACATAATATACTTGGATAAAAAGGATGAGAAGATATACGGTGAAAAGACTTACACCGTAACATTCAGGAAGAAAGTAACTGTCAAGGCTGATACTCCAGATGAGGCAATAGATAGAGCTCTTGAGGAACTTGAAGAATTATTGAACTCATTCCTAACAACTGAAGAAATCTTTGAGGTGAATGTTGAATGATAGTAAAGAAAATGGATGATATGAAGGTCGTAGTAATACAGACACAGGACATATTCTATAGGGTAATGAAGAAAACACAGATGGATGAAATACCGGATGAAACACTTGAACCAGAAAAATCAAAAAAATGGGACAAAGTAGAGAAAGAAGTCATTGCTGACATAATATCAGAAGAACTTAGAAAAGCTAAAGAAGAAGGATACACAAAGTATGCAGTTGGTGACTGGGAAGACGCAAGGGAAATCGGAATAGACTTGGGACTGAATGGTATGTACCTTCTTGTCTTCAAACAATGACTCTTTTTATTTTTGTTTTCAGGAGGTGTAATGATGATTAACTGGAGAAAATACCAACGTGAAGCTTATGAGACTGTAATAGATAACATAAACAATTATGATAATTTCATAATAGAAGCACCAACAGGATTTGGTAAAAGTGTTGTCAACTATATGATAGCAAGACACTTTAGTAGCGTATGGTATGCAACACCACAGCTTATATTATTAGACCAATTGGCAAAGGATAAGCTGATAAAAAGACTCGGTGGAATGGCAATAATAAAAGGAAAACAAAACTATAAATGTTTGATGAAGAATACAACAATAGACTTAGCACCATGCATAGATAGAAATTATGATTGTCCTATTAAGTACAGGTGTCCATGGCAGATAGTTAAGTCAAATGCACTAACGAGTAGCATCACAGGATTAAGCTTTGCAATGCTACTGCTGACAGCAGGACTTGAAGGATGGGGAAAGAGAGAATTACTAATAGTTGATGAAGCAGATGATATAGAAGGATGGGCAGTAGATCAACTTGGAACAATACGGTTCAGAATACCAATACGACCAAATGATATAAACGATATAGTAAAATGGGCTAAAGTTAGACTAATGAAGGCGAGAGCTGAAGCATATAGATTAGAGTCGAAAGGATTTCTAACAAATACAGACGCAATTAAACTAAAGAACACAAAAGAACTAATACGAAAACTCGAATTCTTTCTAGAAGATGCAGAGGAGAATCCAGATAATTGGACATTCAGGATGAGAGGTAACATAGTTGAGATAAAAGTATTAAACGCTGGATACATACTGAAGAAATTCCTGTGGTGGAGGGGGAGAAAAAGACTAATAACAAGTGCCACAATAATAGACCCTGATAAGTTTTCAAGATACACTGGATTATATGGTAAAACACTGTACATAAAAATACCACATGTAATACCAAAAGAAAGAAGACCAATAGTATATCGACCAATAGCAAAAATGACAAAGAAGGAAAGAGATGAAACAGTGTATAAAGAAATAGCACAAGCAATAGATGAAATAGCAAAAGAACATAAGGGTGAAAATGGGATAATACATGCACATAGTTATGAAATAGCACGAGAGGTAGAGAAAAGACTAAAATTAGATGGATTTAAAGTAATTACACACGAAAGTCAGGATAGAAATAAACAATTTGACAAATTCCTAACAACCAAAAATGCAGTATTCATTGCAGTTGGATTCAACAGAGGAATAGACCTAAAGTATGACTTAGCACGCTGGCAGGTGATAACTAAAATACCATATCCAGACATATCTGATATAAGAGTCTGGGAGATATGGATGCGTAGAAAGAGATGGGATTGGGCACGATACCAAGCAATAAAAACATTAGTGCAGACAGTAGGAAGAATAGTTAGAGCACCAGACGATTATGGTGTAACATACATACTTGACAAAAGCCTCGATGGGTTATTAAGATACAAAAAGGAACTACCAGACTGGTTCTTGGAGGCAATAATATACGAAAGTGACATATCACAAAAAGACTTAATGGATATAGTTAATGACATAAAATCAGGGAAACGTCAATGACAAAAGTCCAAGTTAAAATCAAAAAGTCAAAAAAAGTCAGCTAAACTCCTTTGCTTATTGAAATCGAAATTTGTTACAATCACCTCCTTAACCGTTTTATTATTCTGCCTCACCTCATAGTCTACATTGACAACCTTATAATATAAGTTGTACTTCTTTATGTACTTTAGTACTGTCGGATGGTAGTCATAACTTAAAATAAATTTACCCTCCAGTTTGCTTATCACTCTGAATATTGTCTTAGGGGTTGGTGCATATATTCGTGTTTTATAGTCTTTATCTGTGAAACCATTGTTACTTGTTCCAACGTATGGTGGATCAAAATAGAACAATGTATCCTTAGAGTCGTATCTGATAGTTGGTTCTTCCCAGTCTTCGTTTAATATTATTGTATTTGATAGACGTCTTTTTATCTTATTGAAATCATTGATCAACTTGATTATACCACAGTATGGTCTTATGCAATCCTTGAGCCTACGTGGATTAAACGTCGGGTCTACCATTCTACCTGCAAATGAAAACTTATTGACAAATAAAAACGCCCATACAAACTCTTCAAGACTGTATAAGTCGTCGTTTTCTATTATTCCTATAGCCCTGTAGAACATTTGTCTAACGTCCACATCTTTATTACCATACGCCCAACCATACTTATCAATGATTTCTTTTAGGTTGTCTATACTCCGCAGACCTATGTAGAATTTTATTAATCTTTTGTCCAAGTCGTTTATTACTTCAGTCTTCGCTGGTACTTTGTTCCAGAATACCCATCCTGCACCAATGAACGGCTCGACATAAACCTTATGCCTTGGCATCATCTTCAGTATCGTGTCTACAAGTTTGCTCTTTCCACCAATCCATCTGAAGTACATAGTGTATCACCCTAACTAATTTTGCAGTTGTGTTTAATACTGCTTAGTTTTATTATCTTTTTGAAACACATCCTGAACCAAGCTGTTGACTCAACACTCCAACCCCACAGACCTATTGTATTATAAAGTGTGTCAATGTATGCTGTTTCGTTTATAGCGTTTTGAGTAACATGAATCGCATCATAGTCCTTTGACAATTTTTCGAAGTTTATTACATCACCGTACTTACTATGTAGTCTATACTCGTCTAAGACATTTAGATAGTCGGACACCGAGTTAATGTCAACTATCTTACAATTGTCTTCTGGTATTAGTATATAACATTGATCTTCACTTTTTGGTAGCCATTCTGGTGCATCTGTAGTACACCACTTTATCCAATCCGAGCAATATTTACCATCTGGTTTGAACGTCGATGTCCATATTGCTCCAAGCGGTTTGTTTGCTACTGGATAATTACGTATTTGATTGACTTCTAATCTTCCATTCCTTGGACATGACAATTGAGGTTCAAAAAACCTCCCTTTTGTTACCCTTATATTCGTCATAGTTCATCCTCCTTTATTATTATATATCCTTTCTGTCTTAGTTTTCTAATGTACAGGTTTATAATGACAAGTACTTGATCTGTGCTCATTCCGCTCTTAGATGCTATGTCAGATATGTCTGCGATTGTTAAATTTGTTTTTACGTTTAGCTTATAACCATTTTTATTGACCATTACAATCATCCCTCCACCTGTACATTTGCTTTTTACAGTCTTTTTCCTTAAGACGCTTCAGTAGTTTTTTTGAATTGTTTGGAAAGTACTTCTCGATAAATTGTTTAATCGATCTTATCCCTTCCATTATTATCATCTCCAATTACGTGTATATAAGCTTTTTGTAGTTTTTTGTATAAGATGGTCTATAATGGTTATTGTGATGTGGAGTGACATTGCAAATGGCATTAGGAGTATCCATGATAAAATACTAGCTATCAAAAGTGTGTCCATTTTTTTGAATACGTTATTGTCCGTTATTATGGCTCCGATTATTATCCCAGACCCCATGGATACTGAGTACAAGTATAGTCCTAGTAATATTAGCAACCATGTTATCAGTATTCCAACAATGCCTGATAGTATTATTAGTAATAGTATGTTAAGGTTTATGTTTGATTCTTTTATCATACTAGATCCCCCCTACCTATTTTTTCATAAATCCAGTAAAATCCATCGATCCAATTTACAAGTACGATAATCTGACCATTTGGTACTCCCCTGTCATAAGCCCATATCTGTTCATCGTGGTTTGGTCTACCATGATAGTCATTTAGGTAACCCCACAGTGAGAACCCCGACATCTCAAGTTGCTCCTCGATAATCTCTCTGTTCTTATAGCTATCAAATATGTACTTTACAGTGTTCTTTATTTTTTCAATATTCGTAATTTCATTCATCTAAATCACCTCGTTTAGGTTACAGTACGGTTCAAATAATTTCTTTATTTGGTCATAATATTCGTTAAAGAAGTCTTCAAACACTTCAATTAGCGAGTCTGACCTGACCCTTAATAGTTTGTCAGTTGTTATCCACTTGTACTCCTTACCGTCAACTATGCTTGGTGGTGCTACAACGTATCTAGCACTTATTATACCAAGAGGACTCTTTCCCTTACACTTACCCTCCCTTATTGTGAATGCTCTACCTTCAATTAACTTGTCTACCTTAAAGTAATAATGGTATCCACGTATCGACTTATCTGTTAGAGTGTGGTTGCTTATGTTGAGCAGTATTGGTACGTCTAAGTCTGCAATCATTATATTATTGTATCCAGCCATTATTCCAATGTTGTATCTTGGGTCTTTAAAGAACTCAAAATGTTCTGGTCTTATTGGTTCTGACTGTAGGTATTTCCATTCTATCGCAGGTAGCTTACTATTTGGTCTTAATGGTATTGGGTTTAATCCAAATTTTTTGCATATCAGGAGCGTGTTCCAGAACTTCTGATGTACTGAGTATATGTTGTACCTCTTCATTGGATTTATCCACCTACCCCTACGTTTTTTAATCTTAATTTCCTTTTCTTTTTCTTTCTTTTTTGGTCTACCCGGTGGTTTTGGCTCTGGAGGTTTTCCACTTTTTGGTGGAATGTACTTTGCTCCAGTCCTACGCCATCCACTCTTTTTCCATAGAACACATCTTTGACTGATGTCTGTGCCTGCATAAACTGTCAAACTTTCACTGACAGGGATGTCTTCCCCCTCAACACATGGACACTCAGATAACAGTGCACTTAATAAGTCCAGTTCTGGTGTTATTTCTTTATCTTCTTCAATACCGCATACGATATAGTGACTAAGAATGTGCTCAGCGTTCTTGAAATCTGCTGGAGGTCTGTAATTCTCCCAGTTATAAACGTTGCGAGCGATATCATCATACTCCGATAAGTACGTCTTAAGAAAACTGTACTTTTCCTTGGTAAAGCCATTATCAGGCGTGAGGACTTCTGGAGGGTCATATATAGAATACGTTTCATCGAACCTAACACCCCCCCCAAGACGATTCCACATTTCAGGTAGCTCATTTATAATCTGCTCTGACACTTTTGTTATGTCCTCTGGTTCCCAACGTGGGTCAATTGTAAAGACAAGTACTTGAATCCAGTGATAATTGTAGTGCTTCCAGTCACCCGGAATTTTTATTGGTCTTTTGAACCTTAGAGTAGCCAATATTAGTCTAAAGTATTCCTCATAGTTGCCCTTAAGCACTGCATATTCATAACGCCATATGTCTGAAGTATGTCTATTGTACTTATGCATCAAATAACGTGCGGCTTTAATAAAGTCCTCGTATTTTATTTTTCCTGACTCATACTTTTCGGTTATGTCTTTTAGCATGTCGAAATCCTCATCACTAAATATCAGATCAAGCACCCTGTACACTTCTATCACCTCCAAAAAAAATAATCATGGTAAGATCATTGGAGCTATTAGTGCAACGTATCTATAGTGTCCTATTACGACAAGAGTATCCTGACCGCACAGCATTGGCAGTTGTTTAGCTTTCTCGTAATAATACTTATCGTCTGTTAATAAGTACAGAATTTTAACTGCCCTGATGAAGTGATCTTTATTGATGACTGTCTTTTGACCTTTCGAATTACTGAGCACAAGTTCATCTATATTACCTTCTGTTACTTCTTTTATGTCAACAACTGGGTACAGCATAAACGTGTCTATTTTTCCATTATCCCTATGTACCACGTAGTTAATTCCATATCTCTTTAATTCATCACGTGGGATCAAATTGAATACGTTTGACTTGGTTATGGCAATTACCTTTCTTGCGTCAATTATGGATAAATCTGGCTCGGCTTCTGAGACAGAGATATTTATTCCGTGCTTTGCACTTGTCTGTAAATTTGTGATGTGGTAGAGCAATTCTCCCTGTTTGAATGTATCACTCTGCGACATTATCTTATTGATTCTCTCGTTTAGTTTTGTTAGAAGGTATATTGCGTCTTTAGCATCACGTATTGTGATTTCGTTTTTTTCTACGTTGTTTATTATGATATCGTTTTTTTCAGCATTCACTCTATCACCACCTTTGCCCGCTGGATTATTATTTTATTATCCCTAACCATAACTACTACAGTGTCTCCCTTTTTTAAGCCTAATTGTCTTAATTCTTTTGTTAGGTACAGTTGTGGTTTGTTGCTCGTACCTGTTACAATACGCATCGTAAAGTCATTTGTCATTGTTTTTCCCTCCTGTAACATATACTCTATTGACGTATTCATTGTATAATTCCTTGTTTATGTGTTTTAGCCTCTGCTCCATTTTCCATAATGACATGTCGTAGCCACACATTGTGTGGTGTATGTACACCCACTGCTTTGTTGAGTTGTCTTCTTTTACCCTTATCCCTCCATCGTGAGGATACCTGCTAACCCCCCAGTTATTGTATAGTGGTCTACCGCACCCAACACAGATAACCTTATCACCATGCTCAATAAGAAATCTTTTAAGCTCCTCAATTGATATTACCTCATCATCTGAATACATTACTCACCACCCACCCCAAATTTTTCTTTTATGAAATCAATTGGGTCTACGGGTTTATCAATTGGCTGTAGGTCTCCACGTGACTTTAGTACTTGTCCCTGCATTGGCTTTGGTAATTTTATTATTACGTCAACTTTTCTGTATATCGACTGTAGAAAGTTGAGCTTTGAACTTGAATGAACAATCTCTGAAGAACCATTACCCAACTGTGCGACTAATCTTGTCTCAAGTGGGTGCATTGTTATTATTGTGTGATCTGAATAACTCGTTGCATTTGTTACTACATTGACTATCGTATCGTAAAGTAAAGAATACATCTGCATTGGTAGCGTTATGAACTCAGTGTTTATGCCCTTCTTTGTTAAGTCAACTATTCCAGTAGCTGTCGGCATTGGGAACCTTCCGGTTTCCCTGACATAATTCTGAACATAGTCTTTATACTTATCAAATAACTCTGAAATGCTGTCAACAACTATTAAGTTTGGCCTGTTCTTCTTTGCAACTTTCTTTATGTCAAACTTTATGTAATCTTCCCAGTCTCTTATCCTTAGTATTTTTATTTTACTGTTATCTTCAGTTATGTTTAGTGTTTTAAGCCATAAGTCTGTTCCCAAGTCTATGTCGTAATATACTGTTCTGAAGTGCTTGGCTATACTAAGGGACGTCAGGGTTTTTCCTCTCCCAGTGCTACCGAGCAGTAGTACTCTTACCATATTAATCACCATCAATGTGAATATAGAGCGACATTGGATTCTTTTCAAGAATTTCTATTATTGCTCTAACCCCGTTTAATTCCTCTATATACTGATTCAGAATATATGTATCTACAGTAGCGTCTGCTTCGTATAATATACCATACTTGATTATTCTTCTTACTGCTCTTCTTTCTTCTTTTGGGACAGTTTTCATGACCTCTTTTACTACGTCTGAGTTAATAAGTGCATCTGCAACTTTCTTTACTGTCCTAAGAATTGCGACATTACGACGTCTTTCATCTATCTCTTCTTTCAAATGGCGTCTTTTGGTTTTCAGAGCCTTTAGCAGTATATCTCTTAACTCATCTGGGTGCTCATTAAAATACTCTTCCAGTTCCTTGGAGACGTTTACTCCAATTGTACTACCATTAATCTTAAAATATACACTTGCATGTATGTCTTTTAGCTCCATATTATCACCTCAAAAAAACTGTAAAAGAATAGTTGGATCAGAAGCCAATCTGATCCATTTCGCTGTACTGCTCTTCAAAGAGTTCCTCTTCTGCCTCTATTTCCTTAAACATTTCTTCGACTTCTACCTTTCCAGCCTCCATGACCTCATCGAAGTCAACACCGTATGTTCTCTTGAGTTCGTCCTTGTCGATTTCCCTGAGTGGGAACCAGTTCTCCCTTGCGTTCTTGAGGGTGTCAGGGAGCCTGCTTGGTATCTCCTTACCTGTAACCTGTGAAACAAAGTCAACACTTTTCATTGATACCCACTCAAAGGCTCTTCCCATGAGAAAGTTCTTAACCTCTTCCCACTGCTCTTTGTCAGTCCTTCCACTTGGATAGAATCCAAACAGGTCATTTAGTGCAACAACCAGTCCTCCGAGGTTACTCCAGATAATCTTACTGTCTGGATACCATGCATGCTGGAGCTTGTCGTATGTTGTAATAGGCTTTATTATCAAGTGTATCTTCTTCTGCTCGCTCCTGCCGTAGTTCTTAAGCTTCTCAGTTCCTCTTCTGCATATCGGACAGTTACATGGGTAGTCTGCATAGACTACCACTCCTACAAAATTTTCCCTAACGGTCTCCGAAAGGTCTTCTTTCCTAAACCCTACCATTTTTTGTCACCTCCAGCTACCTCCCATGCGGGAGGTTCGAGAGTGCTTATGTGCTTTGCACTATATAAGCTTTTCGGTTTTAACATATTTTTGTAAATTTTTACTTAGCACAAAAAAGCTTATAAAAAAATATTACAATATTTGATTAGAGGAAAATTGGAGGTGCTGGACATGAGGATCATAAAAATGGATGAAATTGGACGAATAAAACTGCCAAAGGAAGTATGGTCGAGATTTCCCGGTGGCCAGAGATTCACAGTTGAAGTTAAAGACAACACAATAATACTAAGACCAATAAAGACAGTAAAAGTAGAACTCGACGACGGTACAATAATAGAGATAACGTAGATGGCACAATAATAGAGATAATATAGTCTTAACCTATCTTTTCTAATATTTAAAAATCAAAGAGGATTAAATATCACCAAGCCATCCAGATACCATTTTACCCATGTTCCTCCATAAGTGGTTCTTTTGTTAACCTCAACAAACAGACCGCCGGTGGCAGGTATTATAATCTTTTTCCATCCTGTCGAGAATGGGATATTTGCCAGCACTGCACCATCTTTATTCCTTAACTGACATACTAGTCTATATCCGTCATTATAGGCTATTTTATGGACAAACGCTATGAATTTGTCTGTTATCAGAGTTCCATTTGTGTCTTCTATCTGCACGTCTACATAGTGCTTGTAATAATATGTTTTACCATCAGCGAAATATACAAGTGCCTGATTGTGTATTACTCCAGTATCCGTTGATAAACTTCCTCCACTGTTAGCTTTCAGTTTTATAACGGCATTACCATTATCTAACTGCACATCACCAAGAGTTATTCCAGTTAAATCCCTGTCTAATTTATCAAATACTACAATGTTATTCGGATACGATGCACTTCCCCACGAACCATCGGATTGCTGTATGTAACAATGTATCTCAATTGTTACTATATCATGTCCAATGTATTTAGTTAATTGACTATCCGAGTAGTACTTTATAATTAGTACGATTGTATCTTTTGTAGTTTCTGTTGGTAATGTCGATGGTTTTATATTCTTTGTTATTATGTATTGACCACCAGCGTTTAGGGTTTGTGTAAATGACGTAGTTCCATCGTCAAATGTCCATCCTAAATTTCCTTGATTTGTTATTTGTATTTTCGCATATTTTGTTGTATTGTCTAAATTGTTTAATGAAAATACTACTTGTGTCCAATAGTCTGACGTTGTATGTTCGTTCGCATATTTTACTAAACCTGTTCTAAGGGTATACTCAACCATCCGAACCACCTCACGATAGGTTTAGACTATTCTCAACAACGTAATATGGGTATGTAGTCGTTGTATTACCTCCAAAAACCTGTGATGAATATGTTAGAGGTATCAGTGTTGTACCCCCAAAAACCAATGTTGCAAATGGTACCTCGTCAACAAGATTTTCAGTCTTTGTTGTTATAATCCATCTAATGGAAATATCAAAATCAACATCATCTGTTTCAATACTGTGGGTTTTTCTCCATCTTATTGAATGTCCCTTCCTTATAATTTCTGGTATCGTTGTTATTCTACTTTTTACCTTTATCTTTTTGGTCTCAATTAAATCTCTGTTAACGTATACATCACTAACTTGTAACGCATCAACACTGGACTTTAGTTTACTTCTAAATAGTGGCATTTTAATCGTCCTCCCGTACTTTACTTATCTTGACTGTTAATTGTGTATCGCCAATTTGTATTATTATTGGTTTGTCTTTTAAATGGTCTAATAGTTCACTTAGCATCTTACGTGCTATTTCATTGTATACCTCATTGACGTCAATTATACTCTTAACCATAAAATCACCTCCTACCAGTATTCAATTTTAATACCAACCCTTTCCTGCTCTCAAATATCTTCTGATCCTTAAGCACTATTACAACGTCACTATTTGTGCTTTCAGCGTGCTTTAACATTGATGGTAGTTTGCTTATTTCTTCATCATTATAAAAATCAAAATTAATCTTAGACCTATCATCTGTCGTTATTGTAATTGAGAATCTTCCCTGATTCCTATACATTCTTATTGCGTTTATCTTACTTAAGTTTATCATGTCAATACTACCCTGAGTCCAAAGTATTATTAACCACGACACAATTATCACCCGGACTTCTTCTTTGCCTTCGGACCAATCAGTTTGTTTAGTTTCATCCTAACACTATTCATTTCATCGTATAATAAGTTTATCTCCTCGTCAAGTTTTCTTTCAGTATTTATTACACCTTTAATCATGTTATCAGCCTCATACATTATATTGTCAATACCATACCTACTTGAGATCCACTTTATTTCCTCAAGCCTGTTTATTATGTTACGTATTGCATCTCTCCTCCTTCTGACATCGTTAAACTCATCAGTTAGCTCAGCAAGTTTTTTACGTAATTCCTCAGCAGTATCCCTACCTCCTGAACTCTTCCTCCTGCCACGCTTTTTCCTCCTATGCGTCTTTACAGCCTTCTTTATCTCATGATCCAACTTCTTAACCAACTCATCAGACAATCTAATCACCTCGGCCATTCTTTTTTAACATACGTATAGTATACGTCTGCAACTATGAACGGCGATAAGGGCAGGAAGAACAAAATGAAAAACCACTTTATACTCTTTTTCAGATCCTCATCCATTGTTATCACCTCACTTTAGTCCTTTGAATATCTTTTTTAAAACTGAGTCAACATATGCTTCAGCCGTGTTTGGATAGACGTTACCAGACGCATCCTTTATTAGCACTGCCACGTCATCTTTATTATCTTCGATATACACGTGTATTGACTTCTTCGGGTACTTTATTATTAAGTCGGACATACAATCACCCCAACATGTCTTTTAGTGATATAACATCATTTTCTTTACTTGATCCAAACATTATATCAATTATCAGTATTTTATTCGTAACTGGCATGTACATGCATAGTACACCAAGTGGTTCTGATAGTGGACTGATGTAAAACATTCTTATGTCTTCCATTAACTCCTTTCGTACTTTTTCATGTGACTCAACTATTATTTCCTCCAGTTCTCTATCGTTTTCCAGTAGCTTTCTTTCCGATGGTAACGGTTGTCTTTTTCCTTTTAATAGTTCCATACTTGGCAGTAATGGTGAATTGTATTTTATCAGTATTCCCAAATTGTATTCTTTTGACGTACCAACTATATTACCATTTTTAAACTCTGGAACATTTATCATATACCCAGTTGTATCAAGTATGCTCAATCTTGGTATACCAATTATAACACTGAATACCATGGGTGCATTTTTACCGTACTCTGCTATCAACATGTTGAATGCTTTTCTAATTGGTTTTTGTATTTCACTTAAACTTAGTCCTATGTATGCTTCATCATGTACAATATCAAAGAACCTATTAATAATATTATCCGGTACTGTTATTATTATCTCTGGTTCTATAATCTCCTCTGGACTTGCATTGTAATCTGTTATACCGAATATTATTGTTCTACGTAGTGCTTCCATTATCTCAACATCACTTGCAATCTTCATTGATATGTATTGTAGTGCGTACTCGTACTCCATGGACGTATGTTCAAGCGAGAAATACTTACTGACCTTATATCCTTTGTTCTTCATCCACCTAACGAAGTCCTTGGAGACCATTGTCAGTACGTGTGCCAGCTCATGGATTAGCAGTCTTATTAGTTCCTCAGTGTCTGGAGTACCATACAGTGAGTTATAATATGGTATTATAATTGTAGCTTTTCCAGCTGTAGTATCCTGTTCAGCTAGTCCCTTCACGTTTGATACCGGCTCCTTGGTTAGAACTAACTCTATCTTATTCTCATCACCATAAACTGCTTTAAGTATTATGTTAAGTATTGTCCTAGTGAAGTCATACGCTCTAGTGTTGTTCAAGCTGTTCTTGAGCATTTCATTTTTCACTTTTTCCTGACGCTCGTTAACGTAGTCAGTGAAGTCTTTATAGTGTTTAAGTAGGAAGTTGGGATTCCAATTCACATATCTACCATCTATAATAAGAACTTTCGAATTCTCTGGTTTGTAATGTAGTATACTTTGCAGATTATAATTACCTCTGTATATCAGGATCGATGTATTTTCTGGACTAAATAAGGCTTTTAATGCCTTTACAAATTTATCCATTGTTTTTTCACACTGGTCAATTGGCAGTAGTTTTAACTCAACGAAGTCTGGCTCAAGGGTATATATGTCCGTAGCTATCTCTTCTGTTCCCTCCTTAATCATGTCCAATAAATAATTTGCTGGTGCCTCGCCAAGTAATAAGCACATTTTATAAAGTGTTCTATCGAAACCACCTGCTGTAAATGCCTTCCTGTTGGGTTCTAATTCATCCATTGTTGTCAACCACAGGTTATACCCATAGAACGTTCTATTGTGACCAAACATGTCGTTTTGGGAAGGTATTGTAAAGAATAAGTCTGAGGCATATATGACATCTGAAGTACTGAGTATTGCGTATTTTACCCTGCATTTAATACTATCATCGAATTTTACCATTAGTTTATCCTCTTTTAAATTAAACTTTGGCTTTATTCTTGGGGACTGATACGTCTTGAATATCTCTACATCTGGGTTAACAACTATTTTATCTAAGTCACCAATACTTTTTTTATCAGCATAGGGTATTATAACATGAGTACCATGAGGTTTGACACTTCTATTCGTCATACCAACCGCAATGTACAGCTTTGATTCTCCACCGAACCTACTCTTATATTTAAACGTCTTATATGCTAGTCCATTGTTGACTATAAAGTAGACCGGCATTCCGTATATTAAAGTGAGTGTTGATAATGATATTTTTAATCCTTCGCCAAATCCACCTCTGAAGCATGGGTTCTGTGCTTTTTCCCCACCGAAGTCAAATGCACTTAAGGGCATTCCTTTACCATGATCTATTATGTGCAGACCTTCTTCATCAAATTTTATATCTACTTTCCCTTCATCAAGTGCGTTCTGTAATAAGTCTCTAACGCACTCTTCAATCGTCCATCTTCTACTTGCTGGGTAGCTTTCCAGTATACCAAGTCCCCTATACAGGTACCATGTAAATCCATCTAGTGCATCATGACTGATCGCTTCTTTTAACTTTTTATCAATAATGTTTTCGACTACTCCATAGTCCTCAATTGGAATATTATACTTCTTTGCGAATTCCATGACGTTCATTGTTTTACCTCCTAATTATTTTACTAATTACTTCTTATTCTTCATTTTTTCAAGTTGCTCGTAAAGCCAATCAAGTCTTCCCTCCGTGTGTGCTATGTAGTCTTTTAAATCAAGTTCCGTGCGTTCTATTTTATCAAGTAGCTCACTGGCTTTATTGTATAATTCATTGTCAATACCCCCACACATTGGGACTACTGTATCACGGAGCAGAATTTTTAGGTATGATACGTTCCTTAGCATCTTGCGTGCTGTCGTTATGTTCTTACGTGTCTTATCTATTGCATTCTTGACGTCTTCTGTTGTCTTAAAATCACTACCAATCAACGAATTAAATAATTTTGTTAATTCATCACCACCCTTAATCGAAATTTTCCACACTTTAATCACCTCCATTCAAATACCATGTCAATATAGTCTACACCTCTAGTACAGAACCCCTCAACATCAAAACATGAATATATCTTAACTACGTTGTTCTCAGCTGTTACTACTCCCGATCTAAATAGTTTAGTTAGTTCACATATCTCATGCATAAAAAATCCTTTGGACTTTATTTCATACTCTTTTCTAACTATTCCAAGGTTAGTTATCAACGAAATATTTTTTGCCAATACAAAGTGTCGTGTTACATAGTACACTATTGTTATTTCAATGGTTCTATCCACATCTAGTATATTGAACCGCTTGCGTGATTTATTTATCATATCTAAAACTAATTTGGTTGTAGTGGTTATGTCAGTTGACATCTCGTGTATTATTTTGTCCACTAGTTTTTTGAGTTCGTCTTTACTAACATTCTTATGTTTTAGATCGTTGTATAGTGCTTCTGGTACCACTGGTACCTCATAATTTTTTAGACTTTTGACTATCTTCTTTACATCGTTTTTGTTTTTTATTGTTCTGTTTATTATTGTTGTTTTTGTATCGCCATTTACCAACTTTAACTTAATCATTTCAATCACCTCCTATTATAATTGGATCGTTTTCAGTCAGGTTGACAAATACTTTACCGGATTCTATGGCTCTAACCATTGCCATGTTAAATTCAACCTCGTTTTTTAAAACGTTTTTTGTTCTGTTCCTTAGCCTGCTTTCCCTTATAGCGTGGTTTTTTCGTAGCATATCAACTATAACCCTCGGATTGGCTTTTTTATAGGCTTTAAATTCTTCCCATTTTCGTAATGCTCTCCTGTATATGCTTTTGCTTCGTGTTGATAATGGTAATTCATCAGGTGATTTACCTGTTTCAATCATAGTGTGTACTGCTGACACTAATGTTTTTATTGTCTTATCGTTCTCGCTATAAGTGTTTCTTAAAAACTCCTTAAACTCCTCTAACTCATTATCATCTTTTTTACTCACAATCATCACCGCCCTGCCTCTATTATTTTTATTTTACCATCCTCAATCATTCTATTAAACCAGTTTTTGATTTTGTTTTTTTCTTTGTCAGATACTCCAAACAATACGGCAATTTGAAATGACGATGAGTACAATAAGTCTTCAAATGTTTTCTTGTCTTCAATGTTTTTAAACGTATAGCATCTTGTTTTTTCATCCGTGTGTATGCAGAATAAATATTCACCTACCGTGTATCTTGCTATCCACGACATTATGTCTCTTACCGATGGTTCAAGTTTATTTATTGGGTGGTAATGTATGTATCCAATTGAGTATGGTTTTGGTGATGTTACTTTAATTGGTTTGCTAATCACCATGTAGCTTGAGTCAAATCCATATCTTGGTGATACTAAATTGAAGTTTTTATCTATTAGTGCAGTCCACTCTGGTCTTAATTCTTCTCTTATTTCGTTTTCTGTTAAGGGTTTTCCTGTTAATGCCCTGTTTATCTTATTTTCTTTTTCTATGTATGGTTTTAACTTGATCCACATTTGGTTTGTTAATTCAATTGCCTGTTTTCGTATTTTTATTATATCTTCCCTACTTATATCCGTACGTATCACCTCCTAAATCCATTGAGTTTATTGTTATCAAACCATTTCATTAGGTTTGAACCATTCTTTTTCCCCCTGTACTTTCTTGTTAGCTTCTTTCTTTTTCTATTTTTGTATACTATGCTGTTTTCTGGTTTTATGTCTTTTGTATCGACTATTCTACATGGCATTATCATTCCCCTGATGTATAGTAGTTCAAGGAATTGTCTGTCTAAAGCGTTTGTACTGATCATATCTCCATCGTGTAGTATTATTGGTTTCTTATCTTTTGTTAATCCCATTATTCCCTCTTTTGGGGTTTTTAGTATTACGGTGTCAAAGTTGTTAAGTATTGAGTTTATTGGCATCTATAATACCTCCTTTTGTCGGGGTTCCAGTGGAAATGAAACTATTCTTATGTAAAGTATGACATTACGAAAGTCAGATAAGATGCCGTGGAGTAAACTCCTGTAAATAAGGGAAAGTTGGCGTTTTTTGGGCGATTGGTAGGCTGTGGGTGGGTGCTTGGTAAGCCAATGGTAGGCCATTCGTAAGTCAATCGTAGTTAACTGGTAGTTAACTGGTAGTTGACTGGTAGTAACTCTTCTACTCAAAATTTTTGCAAAAATATTCGGGTTCGTTGTAACCTCTGTAAATTCCCCATTCACACCACTTTGAGTAGTTTTCCACGAACCACTGTAGTTGTGATTTCCACTGGAAGCTCCACTGGAAATGTTTGTCAATTCCACTGGAAATTCCACTGGAAACCCATCACATATTATCATTCTTTGTACTCTCCACGTACTTGTTTTCCAATCCACGTATCTTAGCATCATACCAGTCGAGTGTCTTATTTATCCACAGTTCGAACATTCTTATGGATTCTGGAGGCCTGCTGACCTCAGTTGAGAATGCATATGTTACAGCCGCTCTATAGACATCACTTATGGGAATATTAATCTTAGCAGAAATCTCAGACAAAACATAATGCCATCTTGGTAGTGGTCTAAATGATACTTTTCTTCTGGTTATTCCCCAGTATACTCTTAATTCCTTTGAGGACATGAACAACATATCATCTATGTTAGTTATTTCCTGTATTAGTGAATCATACAGGTTTGGGTCTATCTTATATAGTTCATTATTCGCATATTCAAGAAGTTGTTCTTTTTTACCATATATTTCATCAAGACGTTTTATGTAATCCTTCTTCATCATTATCATTGTACCCAGTTTTGAAGCGTACTTGAATATTATTGATGATCTAGTTAATGGTGATAATAGCGGGTCTTTTTTCATTTTTGCTATTATTGAACTCTGCATTGTTGTAATGTCGCTTGTTAACCATATTGTTATAACAGTCCTATCTTCTGGATTGTATACATAACTGTCAAAGTCTGTGTAATCTCCAACTGCGAATTCTGGTAAGTCCCTTTTTCTCATTAATTGTAGTAGTGTCATGTTACTAACTTTATCTACCAAATCATCCTTGTTGAACATATACCCACCTCCAAATCTAATTTACAGACCTCTTATACATCCATCTAATGCATTCGGACACGGATGGGTTCAATACCACGCCCTCACTCTTAATCAGCTTCTCAACTTCCTTTATTTTTTCGTATGCGTCTAAATCCACCCTTATAATCCTATACTCCTTTTTTCCTGCTTTTTTCGCTGGTTTCACGGTAGCACCACCGTTTAAACATTCTGACTACATAGTATTTAAGTTTTGTTATGCCAGCAGTGCTACCGTGGAATTTGTGCCCTGCATAAAAATAAATAAAGCACAATAAGCATCATGTTATCTCCTTGCCCTACTTGACCTCAACTCCTCTTCTGCCCTGCGACGTACCCATCCACTGAAAAACCACCATGCCATCGTCCCTGCACCCAGCAGTACGACATACACTATTAACATTGCCAACCCCCTGACCCTCACTCGCATCACCTGTACCACGACTCTCTCCTCAACCTCTCCCTTCTTTCATTATAATAGTTCATTTCCTCATCATAGTACTCACTTTTACCACCTATTCCTTCACTTTCTTCACGTAATTTTCCTCTGACTTGGTATAAACCATGGAATTTAGATGTCCCGCTTGTTAGGCTGTGTTCAAGTAGACCCCCACGTGCAATTATTCTTAGTCCTAATGTACTCAGTATTGCTTCGCCAAGTAATAATAACGTTATCATGTCGTATGCTTTACTTTCTCCCTTTACCGTGATGGTTATACTGGCAAATTTGTTTCCATGATTGTCTTTATATATTTTTATTGTGTCTATATCTGCACCTATTATACTTAACGTGCTAACTTTGTTCCTTATTTTTTTTGGTTTTTCTGCTGACCATATTAATAACAGATGTCCCTCTTTACGTTTTTTTTCTATGTACTCATATATGGTATCATATCCTTTCGACTTAAGTTCAATTGTGTTTCCCATTTTTATTACCTCCTCATCTATTTTTATCCCATCATTGTATATGCATTAGTGCCTTGAGTACTAATAGTATTATTCCACTTGATATCAGTGCTGAACCAACCATGGCTACTCCCATTTCTTTGTAATTATGCTTCTCTGCTTCTCTGAGTCTTCTTTCATGATCGTTCAGTGTTTTTTTGATCTCTACTATGTCATCATTCTCAGCTTTTGTTTTTAATGTTTCCTCTATTCTTCTGAGTGATTCTTTAACCCAAGTCATGTCGTTACCCATTTCAGCAAGTTTTTCCTTTATTTCCACTACCGCACCGACTAATCCTTCCTTTGACAATGGGTTTGAATGTACGTCTATTTGGTTTATCTTGTTATCCATACTGACCACTCTCCGTACTTTATTATACTAAAGTACCTTCTCGCTTTTATAAGCAGGACTTGTGCTTTTCCGAAATATCCTAACTGCAAACCACTCAACCTGATGTCTAATTGAAAACAACCTATCGTCTACTAGTAATAGTGTGTCTATTACTTCGTCTGCATAGTCTTTGTGTTTTATACTATTAAGTAATTTTATGACATACTCAAGTTCGTCAATTAAAACATCGACATACTCATCTGTCTCTTTTCTGTTTACTTTTATGTTTATACCTGATGTCCATGTTTTTATGTATTCATATGTTTCCTTTACTATATCAAATTCGCTTTTATACGTTTTTATCACCCCCATTTTTTATTCTAATAATTAAAATTTCCTTAGCTTCTCAGACTTTTATGTGCTCAAGTGTCTTCTTGACCTTCTCCGCTATTTTATCAAGGTCTGTTTCTTTCGCTACTTCAGACCAATCACTGTACAATTGTTTAACTTCGTCTTCAGTTAGTACTCCATCTGCAAACGCCTTAGCAGTATCACTGATTGCCTTTGCTGTATCCTGCATTGTCTTTATTGCCTTATTGTACTTCCTGTGGTAGTGGTATGTTACCACGGCCAGCACGGCTGAAGCGACTTCAGCAACCAACCCCCAATCCATTCTTATCACCTCCATTAACTTTTTACATTAACATCAATTGACTTAATAACACCAGTAGTCATATCTGCTGTGTTTCTGTACTGCGACTCTTTTTCCTGCTTTTCTTTTTCTGTTTGTTCAAGAAATTTTATTCTATTAGTCACCTCCTGCTTTAGTTTGTTTGTCAGCTCTTCTATTGTCATTTTGTTGTAATCATCTGCTGGAATCCATACTGCAAATCCATCGTCGATTTCTTTACCTAGTATTTCTGGTTTTCCTTCAAGTATTATCTCTACTTGGTCTCCATCCAGTTTTACCTCCCTAATCTTATATCCTACCATTTCACATCACCCCAGTAGAGCTAATATAACGATACCAGCAAACAATAAAACGATCACAGGATTGTGTATTATTGCCGCTATCACTATTAGCATTACTATCACTATTGTCGTTATTGTTGCTTCATGTGTTTGTGGTGCGGCTTCCTCAACGTTGAACCAGTACCCCTCTTTTATAAATTCATCAATCAGTATTGCAAGCACTAGTTCAACGTATGCTGTTAGTACTCCAATTAAGTCTGGTCTTCTGTATAGTGTTACTGTTATTGCTACCGACGTTATTATCCATACTGGTATTCTTTTTCTAATTTTTTTAAACGCTGATGGACTTCGGAATATTTCTATCATAGTTTATCACCTCACGATAGTACTACTTTCAACCATGACTGACCATTCCATACCGCAATGTAATAAGTCGTACCGTCATAGTACGATATTGGTACGTTTTCCAGATAATTTAACGTATTTCGAATTGTTAATTGATAGTATATTATTTCTCGAATCTACTTTTTAACCACTCAATCCACCTATTTCTACCAACACCTATCATCATATCACCTCATTGCTCCGGCCTCCATAACTCTTTAAGCTGTGCTCCATAAATAGTCCCGTGATTTTCGTAGCCACTAAAGTCATACCACTTGGCATTCACAATATCAACGCTGTATGGACTGAGATAAAGCACTAAGCCTTTTTTGATAGGTTCATACGGGTTGTTGTAGTTGTGCTTAAGCTCTCTATCGCTAAGTGATGCTTTATACAGTCTCAGATAATAAAATAATCCGTTGAAATACGCACTTGCACCGAAGTAACCACCAACAGTCCCACCCACTGTAATGTTATGTGTCGTTGTATATAATGCTGAAAGACTCGCCGAAGATTTCAATTCATTATCCTGATACAATTTTGCATAATCTCCTGCTTTTGCCACTAACTGAATTGATACATCATATTCCAAGAGTGGAGTAGAACCTGCAAGTATGACTTTATTAGACCATGCCGAACCATACCATACCCACGCTTTTATTGTATTAGACCACCCATCCAATGCAATAACATACTGACCGTTTGAAGTCCCAAATTTCTTAGTAATCCCTACATATGCACCGTATTTTGCTTTTTCTTTGAACTTAACACAAGTATCAACTGTCAACACATTTTCAAACTTCAGACTTTCATTATTTGTTATTGTTACATTATCATCTACTCCATCAAAATACAAAGATATTGGTGGGACTTTTTTAGCGATTAACTTCCTCGATGGTCTATAAAGTATTTCGATGTTCTGAGTAGCTGAAGCTGAAGCTAAGAAATAAGCGAACTCACCGCTTATGTTAAGCTCTGAGCCAGGCTTAACCGTAATTGCTTCTTCTTTATCGCTAAGCCTTATCTGAACGTCATTTGTCCCAGTGTTTCTTATAAGTAGCTCTCTAATCCAATAAGGAGAAATGTAAAATATCTTCTCTGTCGTGTCCACTCCCCTTATAGTCGTCATGTCCCTTTTACCCATCACGCCATCAGCTATAATAGTCCTCGCACCAACAGCCATTTACATCACCCTTTTACCTTCTTTCAATTATTTCAAACTTACATGGCTTTCTTTCATCATTATAGCAATAGTGTATCCCTGCCTCATAGTGCTGTGGAAGGGAAATAATAGACTTAAGAGCCTCAAACTTTTGTATAGCCTCCTCCATACTCTGAACCTCTACCATGAACTGGAACGGCTGTTTTGTTAGCATTTCCTGCTCGCTAAGTATCTCATTAACCTCAAGGTAGATTTTCATAGCTCATCCCTTCATCAGCTAACGCCTAGCCTAAGCTCAACGACCACGTATGCAATGCTAAATGTTGCTCCTGCTGTGGCTGAAGCTGTGGTTACTTGGGCTTGTACATAGACTAATCCATCATCTGTGAGGTTTGCACTATTAAAGTTAGTGCTCTCCGTATCTGTTCCAGCATTGCCAGAAACTGAGCATACTACATTACCACTTGCGGCATCTATTAAGTCAATCTCAGTAACGCTGTCCGTAGCTGAAGCTGTCCAAGTAGCCCTAAGAACAATATCCTTTAAGTGCCTCTTTGGAACTCTAAACTTAAATGCTGAAGTCCACTTAATCCCTGTACTATCAGCCGCCAAGCCACTCTGTATGCTGTCAGAGATAAGCACAGGTATTTTTACCTGTATAGTGTCGGCTATTAGCTGTGTATAGTCAAGGCTTCCACTTGGTATTGGGTCATTACCTCCAAACGCGTGTCTGCTGGCGTGGCTTTCTAAACTCATTATTTCTGTGTCTGCATTGTCATATATTTTTAATTCACCTGTTGTGTCGTCAACATCTATCTGCCTCTGAAGCACTCCATTCGAATCTTCAATACCAAACTTCTTAGCCATTTTCATCACCTCACAGTTTTGTCAAGACAAGTTTTCCACTTTCACCAATTCTAATCAATCCATTAGGTTCAAGCAAAACATTACCATAACACCTTAATTCACCACGCACATCAATCTTATTTGCAAGCGTTAGGTTACCAACTGAAAACTCTGTTCCACTTGGAATTGACAGCATTGGGTCTGTTTGTGATAATGTTAGGTCTAATATTCCAAGACGCCATGCTCCTCTGACATCATTAAGTAACGAGTTTATCATTTGGCCAGCAGTATTAGGTATTGTACTATCTCTTGCAAGACCAACATAGTCTGCATTTATTGAAATCTTTTTTAGGTCATTAGTACTATCCCATGCTACTTCACTTACTACTTTAACATTATCAGTGTCTGCCTTGGTTATTTTTCCATCTATTGATGATACACTTGTGTTAACCGATGATAGTGTTGTTTCTGTCGCAATATCGCTACCACTAGTATCTATTTTTAGCACTCCCTCTGTAAATAGTTTTTTTAGTTTTCTATATAATGCCTCAAGACTCATCTAAATCACCTCATACTGATGGCTGTATGACAAACAATATATACGTGTCAAATTCTTTACTCAACTCAGACATTGTTGTCGTTGATACTGGTGTCTCATTTATATCCGCAGGCATTATACCAATGAAGTCATTATACTTGATAATGTAGTTTACCTGAGATACTCCACAGCTTATTTCCTGTCCAAGTGATGACATGAATGTTATGGTGCACTTTAATAGCCTATCACTTGGATTTATTTCAAGCAATGGATTAACAACATCTGCACTTGTCGGCATCTATATCACCTCATATGTATGGTATCACCAGTTTTCCTCCAAATTCAAGTGTTACTTTTCTATCTGCTGTTGTTGTAGTTGTTGTAGTTGTTGTCGATGCTACTAATGTTATGCTGTCCAAGTAGTCCAAATTATTAAAGTCACTTTTATCTAGTATTACTGTGTCATCTATTATCTGATCTGATATTAGTGGGAATTCTCCTTTTTCTGTTTTTGCTATTACGTTAGCTTGTACCTCTGGTGGTACTGTTAGTACCAAGTATGATAAACATAATTTGTACCCATCCTCATTAGGCTGTACTACACTGGATGATATTGTACCACCGGGAGTTCCTATTGTAAACAATATTTCAACTTTTGTTCCTTTTGGTATTATCTTATCGTATAGATTTATCTTATTAATCAATTTTAATCACCCTCCTTATCCTTCCACTATTTTATACACTACTACTGTTCCAACTATTGCTGCTCCAACCAATATCCATAGTTTTTTATTGCTCTTTTTTTTGATCTTTTTTACAGGAGGTTTGACTGGCGGTTTTACTGGTGGCGTTATAGGTATTTCTCTTTCCTTTTCCCTTATTATCTCTTTTTCTCTTGTTATTTCTTTTTTTATTATTGTTGGGATTTCTGTTGTACCATACACTTTTATCTTATATTTGTCTTCCTCTGTTTCTTTTACTGGGGTTACTGGTGGTGTTACTTTTGAAGTTACTGGTGGTGTTACTTTTGAAGTTACTGGTGGTGTTACCGGTGGCGATACTATTGGTGGCTTTGTTTCCTCTGACTCCACTGTTATTGTATCAGCTATATCAGCAACTGTTATCCAATTAACCATTTTATCATTCCCCCGTTTCCCCTCCTAGTTCTTCTCTTTCGATTTTTATGTGCACGTACTTTTTACCTTTTCTACCTGGTGCAATAAATTCAAATTCAAGTCTTTGTGGTCTATTTGCTAACAATGATATTGTTCTTGTCTTAGGTTGTAATCCATCAACACTAACTGTTACACGTGCGTTAACATTACTATCCGACTTTACATTAACTGTTACTGTAAAGTGCTCGCTTGGCTTAACCTTCTTCTTGCTTATTGAATAGGAATATGTTATCAATGGGTGTGTAATGGGTTTTTTCGGTGGTGTTGGGGGTTTTGGTTTGGGTTTCGGTGGTGTTAGTGGTTTTTCTGGATATACTACTTTTTGTATCTTTTTGTATTTACTGTTTCTACAGTACCCATACTTTATCTCAAATATCACAACTGTTACTTTATCCAGCATTTTAATCGAGTGTTTTTCAGTGATCTTTCCATACTTTGGTATATTCCATGATTTCTTTGTTATTGGTATGTACTTGTCTGATGTTACTGCATAAATTTTTGCACTTGCGTATATTGTATCTGCCATCTTGTTTTTTATTGTTAATTCTATTGGTAAATCGTATCCAATGTATTCTTTATTTGGCACACTTACTGTTATTTCTGGCGGGTAGCATGCTACAAATATTTCGCTCGTCATTATGATTCACCAACTTTCGAGTATTGTATCACAACTAAGATACTCTGATCTGCACCTATTCCTTCGGCTTTTAGTCTTATTTTACCCTGTTTGAATATTCCTATTGGCGGTGTAAATGGTACTGCTTTTACATCATTACTGAATATTCCTTTAAATGTTAGGCCTTTTTCGGCTATTGGTATCGCTGGTTCAAGTGTTAGTGTTATTGCAACTGCATTATCATGACTGACATAAATTGAGTGTATTACTATGTCGTTATTGCTTGTAGTTATTTCAAATGTTTTGAAGTCTTGGTTTGGTGTAACTTCAATCGTCTTAACGTCCGTATCTGGTATTACTATGTATCCTTTGAAGTTTATTTCTTGGATCTCCATTGTATCACTCTCCCATACTTAGTCCCATACCAAGTTTTCTACCAAATAGTGCCCATATTAGTATTAGTAGTCCAATGAACATCATTACTGAGGTGAATGGGTGTTTCTTTATTATGTAATACACTGTTATTGCGACTACTGTTAATCCAAGTATGGGCATTAATTCTGGCAGGACTGCCAGTAATATTTCCGGTCCGTATCCTGTAACTGTCATTAGTGCATACTGTTTTCCTGCTTTGTTTTCTCTCACTTCAAAATAATCTACTTTTGTATGATACTTGTCGTATAGTATTTTCTTGAACTTCTCAAAGTTCTGCTGGTTTAGTTTGCTTTTGTCTTTTATTTGTACCTGCATGTATAACATATATGGTCTACCTGTTAGTCCTGAGTAACTACGCAGTGATGTCTTTGGCACTGGTATTAGTTCTCCTTTCGGTGGTATTCCCTCACTAATGTATATTTTCATTATCATTCACCTCCTTTTTTCCTTATTAATTCTTTAACTGTCTTTGCCGTTTTTATTGTCTTACCTGCAACTTTTGTTGTTACAGTTTTTGCCTTTCCTAATGCCTGTTTTGTTTCCTCTGAACCTATTACATTTATTACTATTTGTCCTGCTCCTTTTGCCGCACCAACACCGGTTTTTGCTACTTCTACTCCTTTGCTAACGGTCTGTCTTACTGCTCCACCTGAGTACTGGTCGTATGCAAATAGTCCTGCTACTCCTATAACTGCTGATTCAACTGGGTGTTCTGATACCCACTGTGTTATTTTTGATATTATGTTTACTGGTTCACTTCCTCCGGGTGGGTTCTTTGGGTCACTATATTCAACAATCAGCCAGACTTTAACATGTCCTTTTGTGTGTCCTCCTTCATTATGTCCTTTGTCTATTCTTAGTGTAAATGTGTTATCTCCATAGATTGGGTTTACTGGTGCTGATGCTATTTTTGAGTACTCCTTATTCTTCAACCATACGTCAACTGCTGGATCACCTGATGTGTTGTTCATCCATACTGCAACCTCAAACTCATCTCTACCAAATAGTCCCCAGCTTGTATCGTTTGGTCTTAATTGTACTTGAACATAAAGGTGAGCACTTGTCATTGATCCGGGGCTGAAGCCTTTGAGTGTTGTGTAATCACTAAATGTCGTGTTTCTTATTGTTCCAATGCTAAAGTCTTCATCAAATATTAGGAAGCTTTTCTGCATGTGATTCACCTCCAACATATGCCAGTCCAAGCACTGGCAGTGACATCAATCCGAATATCATTAATGATTTTAGCGGTCTTATTTTATTACTTGTCTTTACTTCAGCTTTTTCCCCTGTTTTTCGTATGTACAGTACCTGTGCTCCTTTGTTGTTGTCTAGTGCCCAGAGTTGTACTCGTATTATCGATGCCTCTGATTGGTTTGATGGTTTTATTTTCTTTAGTTCGTCTTCGTATTTTTCGAACGCTTTAATACTGTCGTCGAATGCTGTTTTTAGGTCTTTTCCTTCTGCAAGTGATTTAATGAATGTTAGTGTCCCAACATGCGATGATATGAGTATCTTTTTCCATACTTCTGGTCTTATTCCATATGGGTTTTTACCTGAGCATGCACAGTTGTAGTATTCTGGATCGTTACACCACTGGAACCATAGTTCTTTTGTGTATCCTAAGTATGCGGTTGCTCCAGTTTTTACTGCTTTCGGACCAAGTTGTAGTCCGGTGAAGCATGCATGTGCAACGGCTATTGTATCTTTTAGTATCTGTAGGTTGTGTGTTGTTGATATCCACAGCTTTATTTTCTCAAGTGTTGCACGATCTTTACTTCCGTGTCCTACCCACCATACTACATCTGGTTTGTATTTTTTTATTGCCTCATTAGCTTGTTTGGGCGATGGTCTTTCTATTTCAATTACTTCATGTCCTTTTTTTCTCAATTCACTGGCATATTTCTTTGCTACACATGTTGCATACTTTAGCTCGTCGTATCTTCCTGATACTGATTCAAGGAACAGTATTTTCATTTCTTATCCTCCTTAGTGTCCTCCTGTCAATGTTTTTATTACCTGTTTTTTCTCATATTCAACTGCTTTCTTGAATAAGTCTGACTCCATTAGTTCATCTGGCGTCCATGTTGTTCTACCGTTTGGTGATATTGATACTATTGTAAATCCCTTTGGCAGGTTCTTTATAACTTTTTCAGCTCTTATCTTTGCAACGTAGTCTAATCCTCGTAGGTCTTCATATGAAAATGAGTGCATTGAGTGTAGTTCCTCAAGTTTTCTCTGTAGTTTATCACCTAATCTACTACCTCTCATTACTTCGTTGTAAATCTCACGGGGTGTGTATACTTTCCCATTGTACAGCAGTACTGGTAAGTCTTTCTCTGTTTCTGGTATTCTATGGTACCATACGGACACAAATTCTTTACTCATACCATCACCCCCTATCCGTCGATGCATCAATTAACAAATCCCATTGTATGTTTCTGATTAACTCAACTGGTTTAACTACGTATCTCGATAGTTCAATATAATTAAATCCTGCATCTGACATTGGTATTTTTATCTTAAGCTCTGGTATGTCAAGTGGTTCTATTGAGTTTATATCAACTAATTTTCCTTTACCTGTCTCAAATACGTTACTTATGAAACTAACCAACGACGTATAATTGTAGAGCGGGTATATGCCTTTCCTACCAATTATCCTAACGTAGTATCTCGGTGCACGTATTATTGATGTAATGTCGTTAACTCCTGTCAATAGCAGTATTCTAAATCCAGTTATTTTCATTTTCATTGTTGCTGATACAATATATCTTACTATTTCAGTAAATGGCTCCTCTATTATTCCTACTAGTATATCTCCTGTGTCAATTGGTGCTTGCTTTATGAATAATGGTACATAGCTGACTTTTTTTGATCCATAGAATTCAACTTCTGCCATTATTGCAAGCCATACTAATCCACTTTGACCAACATTAGTCGATACTAGTGTTACTTTTATCATTGGATTTTCCATAATGTTTATTGCTATTTCAGAGTCTTTCTCAACCTCATGACCATTTATCTCTAACTTTGTCTTTCCATATAATCCAGACCACATGATTTCTGCTTTTGGTTCTGACATCACTGGAATTATTTTCCATGACATTTTATCACCATTATTGGTATCTTCTTTTCATTGCGAATGATAGTACAAGCAGTATTAGCACTATTATTAACCATGTTGGTATTCCTGTTGATGGTTGTTCTGGTGGTGCTGGTGGTTGGTTTCCTCCACCGCCTCCGCCTCCTCCATTGGAGTACTGTATGTCAAGTTTGCATGGGTATACTACCCAGTAGTATTTACCGTTTGCTGGACAGTATGCTCTTTCATACTCTGATCCAAGTTCCCATCCATGTACTCTGTCCTTAACCTCCCTATGTGGTGGCCTTTTATCGTATGGTCCGACTACACTTATTTTACTTAGGTCGTTACCGTATATGGTCAGCTTAGCTTTAACTACTCCGCTTTTTACCTGTTTTACCAAGTCTGTAACGTCAATTATTGGGGAATATTTGTTTGCCCATCCAAGTAGTCGTTTTGACTTTTTGTATATGTTAACCATTCCATTTCTGAAGGATTCTTTTGAACATTCTGTTGGTGTTTCTGATGTTGTTGCTGTAAACTCTGCTTTTACGGATTCAAGTTTCTCATAGTGGCTTACAAATCTACCTGCGACCTCTTTGTAGATTTCAACTGTTACAGTATTGTTACCAATTTTGTCTGTCCTTATTCTGTAGTATCCTGTTTTCTTCTCTCCTTTCTTTATGAATATTCCTTGCTGTCTCTGTCCAAATAGGTATCCAAGATATTTACCGTTTAATGATACCTGTCCAACGTATGAATTGCTCTCTGGTGATGTGAATTCGTAGTAGACCATAAAGTCGTTATTAACATATCCCTTTGTTGGTTTTACCCACACTTTAAGCATGTTATCTCCTCCTCATAATCGCTCCTACACTTAATATTATTGCAAGTATCAGAAGTAGCCATTTTGTGTTATCAGTTCGTGGAGGCTGTGGTGGTGTTGGCGGTACTGGTGGTACTGGTTGTCCCTGTACTTCAACATAAAATGCCCAAGTATCATCCCAAGTCGGCATTAGTACCATCCTCCTGACTCGTGTCCCACTTTTATACTCATTGTTTGTTTTACTCCCTCTGGGATTTCAAGACCCCATTTGAACTCAACTGAGTCTCCAGAAGATAGGTTTTTAGACTTTTGTCCCATTGATTGTCCATTTACTATTAATTCCGCAACTATTGTACCGCTTCCACCACCAGTGTTTGATACTCTTGCAATAACATATATCCTTTCTTCGGATACTGTTATACTGCTGTCATTGTTTATACTGTATTCTCTTCCTGACGTGTACTCTTTGATATATGCGGATTCAAGTTTAGCCTTTGCTTCTTCCAGTCTCATTTATCCTCACCCAGTGCCAAAAAATTAAGACGTTTAGGAGTGTCCGACTTTAACGTAGAACGTGTGTTTTCCGGGTGATAGGTCATTTATTGTCCAAGTGTATGTTGTTCCATTGTTTGGATTAAAGATATCTCCATTGGAACCATACCGTACCCCGTCTATCCATACTTCGACGTCTATCTCTCCTCTTGCGTTACCAGCATTTTTAAATGTTACTTGGAGTTTTACGGGCAGTTTGTTGATAGTTACTGTTCCACCATTTGTAACTTCTTTTCCATTGACGTATATTCCAAGTATCTTTCCTTTTGGTTTTCCTGTCTGGTAGTTAACGTAAAATGTTACAGTTTCATCCCATGTTGTCATCATTCACCACCTTTTTCTTTTATCCCAACGTAGACGTACAGTGGTTGCTGGTCAGTGTTTATTACAAGTGTTCCTATTATTTCCTCACCAATCAATCTTGTTAGGTTTACTTCACTGTTCGCAGGTATTACTGTCTTGAGTATTGTTCTTGATCCTGTTGTTTCACTGCTTGAGCCAAGATTGTAAGTATATGTATCCTTTATCTCAACTGTTGCGGCACTTGCGGCACCATTGTATATATAGAATCCATTTATTTCAAAGATTTTATCCCATGGTACCTCAAGAACTTGTACATCAGTTCCGGTCTGTGTTATTTCTGCGAACGCCATTTATATCAGTCCTCCCGTGGATACTTTATTATTCTAAGCAGTCCGTTTGCCAGATACTCATTCCAGTTCTCAACTACTTTGCTTCTTTCCTTGTCTGTTGGTGGAACTAACTTAACCTTGTTAACCGTAAAGTCCATGATTATCTTTTCATCCTGATAACTTGGATTAACTATTGTATATTTTATTTTGTCCCTCATGTCTCTTATTGTATATTCTCTCATTCTCTTTGGCTCTTTTGGTGGTATGAGCTCTTCTGTTATCCCTCCGACTTCAGTTGTCGTATCAACTGTTGCTATTATTCCTGTTTTTTCAAGATAATAGTAGTACTTGTCTGATGGTAGTTTTATAAAGAGCTTCCCATCTCCTATCATTGCTACTCCTATTTCGTACAGTGTGTTGTATTCCTCTGGATAAAGCGATAGGTCAGAATCGAGGTCTAAGTCTCCCTGTTCTCCTTGTTTGACTGTGTATGCTTTTCTGTAATTAAACTTTGTTGCACTGATAACTTTAAATAACTGATCCTGTAACCATTCAGCACCCTGTATTCTCCACTTACCTTTTAGGAATACGTACTGACCTATACTAATGTAGTCTTTCTCAGTCAGTTCAGGCATTTACATCCCTCCTGTGCACAAAAAAATCTAAAGGAGTCAATATCCGTATGCTACGACTTTAAAGGTAATCCCAGAAAGGTCGTCTCCAGTTGCTTCTGCGGTGGATATTTCTCCAGTCGTAGTATCTGCTGAAAGCTTGTAAACTTTAACTGTTACATTATTCCCGCTTATGCTGACTTCACCGACTTTATATGGTGTATTGTCGTCTTTTATGTACACGTCTGCAATCTTAACCACTCTAAAGTTACCAACCTGTACCTGAAATCCACCTGCGGCATATGATGCTGGTCCGGCCTGTTCAACGACTACTGGACCCTTTAAAAATTTAGAGAGAGGGTTCATGGTCTTTCACCTCAGAGTGATCTGTCTGATGCCTTCCTGATGTGCACTCCAATTGGCATCAGCATGTCAGTACCACTTTCCTTGTATCTAACCTGAACTCTAAATGACTCTTTCGGCTTGACAATTATTGGCTCGTGGACTATCAGTGGAACGTCTTTGTTGAGTTCAAATGGAAGGTTAGCTATGAAGTTTCTCTTTGGAAGTTCAATGAGTATCCTTGACGCCTTTGGTGAGTCAATTGGGTCGTACCATCCAAGTATCACTATGGCCTCATCATCACCAAGCTTAACTTTATTGTCGTTGGTGTCGCTCCAGTAGTAAGCGGTTCCTGCTGTAACGTCCTTGACAAACGTGGTGAGCTGTGTTCCGCTCTGCACAACATCTGACGCATCGATTATGTTAAGGTCAAGGTCGTCACCTTCAGCATCTGGACCGTGGAAGTCTGTTTTAGTCCACTTCTTAACCGCTCTAACTGCATCGTAGATTTGGTTTCTTCCTTTCCAGAGGACTGCAAAGATGTCATCGTTCTCTGCAATCTGGATGAGTCTCTTGTTAATTGCAGTGGCCTCCTCTGGTGAAAGTGCGGCGAGTTTTTCTCCGTCAGGGAGGTCTGGTAGTGCTGCCTGCTCTACCATGTTAAAGATGTCTTCCAAACTATACTCCGGCATTTTATCACCTCACCAAATCTTCTTTTTAACAACTACAGTCTCGGTCTTAACTGGTATTGTCCCCTCGTTCTTTGCTGTATAAGTGTACTCAACGAAAGGAGCCTCCCTTGAGGCTGAGTGCGGCGTTCTGTCCTGCGGCTTTTGTTCCTCCGGGGCTGAAGTGTTCAAATAAGTCCATGAAGATTCCAGCAAAGCTACCGATACCTGCTCCGGCAAGTGCCCAAGTAATCCATCCCGCCGGAGCGTAAAGGCTGAGTCCGAAGAATATTGCGAACCACATGAGTCTTATGAACACTTTGGTCGCTGTCTTCTTTGCTCCTGAAAGGTCGGTGTAAGTGCTGAGGAATTCTCCTGTAAACTCTGAAATCCCAAATCCAAGGAAGCCACCAACGCCTCCCACTGCATACTTAGTCATCTCTTCCTTCATGCCCTCGTT
>Ga0256833_1000406_pt1 | contig 34152 bp, 33 predicted proteins | sample 356284metaG_FD_190535 | JGI IMG/M metagenome (GOLD analysis project Ga0256833, IMG submission 190535) | Hydrothermal vent microbial communities from Mid Atlantic Ridge, Atlantic Ocean - 356-284 | ecosystem: Environmental > Aquatic > Marine > Hydrothermal vents | place: Atlantic Ocean: Mid... | reverse complement strand
TTTTGTTTTTACAGTTTAAAGTATTTAAACAAGTATTCTCACAGACACATTAAACTTTACGGAGAACCCGCCCAATAACGCTCTCCAGCGCAACGCGGTAAGGATATACAGCGGGGCACAAGCGTATACGGTTCCTGTACACGCATAGCTTAATTTAGCGAAGCGAACTCACTATCGGAGGTGCGTCAGCGGAGTGGCCCGGATCCTGCTGATTAGTGACGTACACGGCAATTACGAGGCACTGAAGGCCGTCCTTAACGATGCTTACTCCCTGCGGTTCGATGAGGTGGTCGTGCTGGGCGACCTAGTCGATTACGGGCCGGACCCGGATCTAGTTGTTGATGAGGTGAGGTCCCTTAAACCCAAGGCAATCGTTAGGGGGAACCATGACCACGCGGTTGGTTACGGGGTTGACTGCGGGTGCGGCCCCGCAACCCACGCCGTCAGCGTGTACACGCGTGAGGAGATATCCCTTAAGAAGCTCTCAAGCAATGACGTTAAGTGGCTCGCCTCACTACCCATTAGAGCCACACTCAAGGCCCTCGGGCTGGAGGGGGTGCTCGCGGTTCACGCCACCCCCGCAGAGGAACTTCACGACTACCTATACCCGTGGTTCAGTGATGACCGCGTTGCCGCATCCCTCAAGGACTTCGAGGGGCCCGCGCTACTAGTTGGTCACACTCACTATCAGTTCACCGTGAGGAGGTTGGGTAAGTACCTTATCGTGAACCCTGGTAGTGTGGGGCAACCTAGGGATGGTGACCCGAGGGCGGCGTACGCCATAGTCGATGATGAGGCAACAACAATCACGCTCAGGCGTGTCAAGTACGACATTAACGCAACAGCGAGGAGGCTAGAGGACTTGATTAAGGTGAGGGAGCACCTGGAGTTGCTGGAAAAGTTGTTGAGGACAGGTACTCTCCGCTAGCACTACTTCACCAACGCACGCCGCAGTGATTAGTGACCGCCTCCGCGAACCCCTCGGCTAGGGAGAGCACGTACTCCCTCCTCCGTAACGAGTTAACCCATTCGCTGGGTATTGCTTTGATGCCGTAGTAAGTGCCTGCTAGCCCGCCGCAGACCGCCCCAACGGTATCTGCGTCATCACCTAGGTTAACCGCGAGGAGTAGGGCTTCCCTAAACGTGTTTGTCCTGTGGAACGCCCATATCGATGCTTCCAGGGTGTGGACTACGTACCCGGTGCTCTGAACCTCGCCTTCCTCAGCGTTTAGGATCTCAAGCGTGATTACCCTGCCTAGCTCGCCGCCGGGTTCCAGGTGCTTGATTAGGTTGGGGTGGCGGGACTTAATGATGCTGACGAGCTGCTTGGAGGCGGTTTCGAGGGCTTCCCTCTTGTCCCTACCCTCCATCACTGCCTTGATTAGCAGGGAGTAGTAGCCGCATGATAGGAGCGCTAGGGGGTGTGAGTGCGTTATGGCTGATGCTTTGAAGGCCCACTCAACCACGTCCTCCGGCGGTAGGCAGTGAGTGTAGAGGGGGATGGGGAGGATCCTCATTAAGGAGCCGTTGCTCGCCCTCCACAGGCCGGAGGACGTGGGTGGTTCACCGCTAATCAACCTCAGTATGGCTGAGCTAACAGTTGAGCCTATATCGAAGGCCTCACCGAAGGGCGTGTACTCACCGCGCTCAAGCCAATCCACGAACGCCTCAGCTATTGCGTTTAGGTCAAGCCCCTCCCTAATGATGGCATCGACCGTAGCCAACGCCAGGCTTGAGTCATCAGACCACGTACCAGGAGGTGTTCCGAAGTACTCACTCCGAACCATTCCCTTAATGGGGTTACGCCTTAACTCATCCCTACCCCTAAACTGTGCCGGAAGGCCTAACGCATCCCCCACAACCAGGCCCACGATGCCGCCCGCAACCCTCTCCCTAAGGCTTGGGGGCTCCCTTAACGACCTCAACTGAGTCACCAAATAGTCTTGACCTACACCATAATAAGAGAACCCCTGGGGTTGACCGGGGTTCAGTAACGCAGTCACGCTGACCACCCGATAATCCCCTCATCTCCAGCCCGCAGTGCGAGTAAGGCTCTCCTAGAGGCCTTGACCGCCTCGCCCCCAACGCCTTCACTAATTGCTTCCAAGAACCTCCCGAACCTCCTTAGGAAAGTCACGGAGTAAATGCCGTTGCTTGACTCGAAAGGTATCCCCCCAATTCCTGCCACTCATGTGATCAACCAGCGTAGTTGCGAAGCCCGTCAAGCCGCACTCCCCCATCATGCTGAGGAACTCGGCCAACCTCCCCACATCTCGGGGTGGGGCTCAGCGTGCGAGTCAGCGATGTCCTGAAGTTAGGGGGCAGAACCTAACTACCCTAACGCCTAAGGACTTAATAATCTTCAAGTCCCCATCGATTGACGTCGGGTTCCGCCTGAACCACATCCTCGGCCCGGTCTTGCGGGGCCGGTAATTGAGGCCTAAGGTAAATTCCTTCCCTAACCTTGCCCAGATCTTTTCGGTAGCAGTTAAGCACCCAAGTAAGGTCACTCACGTTGAGGCGTACTTAGCTACCGTGTCCAGCGCCGCACGCACCACTAGCTCTAGGGACTCTCTCATGCGGGGTTGGGCCTCGCCTCCCGTGAAGGCTTCCTCCTCCCTAATCACGGAGTCGCTCACCACTAATGCGATGGCTGAGGGTATCCTGCATAAGTGTGTTAAGGTGAAGATTACTGATGCCTCACACTCCACGCAGATCGCGCCCCTCCTCCCATGACTCTCCGCCCACTCCCTGCTCTCCGTGAAGGTGGAGGCGGTGGTCACGATTATCCCAGGCACTGGGTTGAGGCCGTACCTCCTTAAGCCCTCCTCCAGCTCCTTAAGGAGGGTGTAGTCAGGTACTGCCGGGTATTCGGGCGGGACGTACTTGCTTGTTAGGCAGTCCTCCCTGACCGACCCGGTAGGGATTACCACGTCACCTACACGTAGCTCGCTACTCAACGCCCCGCACAGCCCAACCCCGACTAATGCTTTAACCCCTCGCTCACTAGCCATGGCGATGACCGCCTCCGCATACCCCGCCCCGCCTGCCGACACCACCGCCGTGACGTGCTTATCGCTCCATGAAGCATTGTATGTCCTGAAGACGTGCGCGCTCCCCGTCACCTCCTCCACGTCGCCTGACCCACTAAGCACTTTCGGGATCGCTCTGAAGCCAGTTCCCAGACCAACGACCCACGCATCGCTGAGGATACTCAGATCCCCACCCCTAACAAGGCCTAAGGCAATCACCCTAAACCAGTAGGGGCTTGAGGTGAACGCCCAGCAACGAGACCTACCCATTAGAGACCGCCGAGGCAGGCACCCATCCCAGAGGAAAAAGGTCTTTCGGTTCTAGGGGCCTCTTAACTCCCGCCTGCCCTCCTAAGCACTAGGTATATTATGACGGCAACCACGATTACGGCTATGACGCCCGCGACAATCACTGTGGTTGGGGGTGTTTGAGGCACTGGCGTGGTTGCTGAGGTTACGGTGGGGCTCGCTGGGGTTGCCGTGGCTGAGGTGCTTGTGCTTGTGGTTGTTGTGGTTGAGGTCGTCGATGTTGGCGGGGGCGTCGATGTCGGTGTTGTGGCGGTCTTGGTTCGGGTCGTTACTGTGGTGGTTGTTGGGGTCGTTACTGACTTAGTCGTGCTAGTTGTTTCGGGCGTGGTTGTGGTTGTTGCCTGCTTAACCACGTTGATGGTTACTGTCTTGCTCGCTACCTTCCCTGAAAGATCCGTCGCCGTTATCTTGACCGTGACCTTTCCGGGCGTCTTAGGCGCTAGGAAGGACACTAAGTACATCCCCCCGTAAAGCATTGGGTTCACGTGCTCCTCCTTCCCGTTAATGATTACCGTTGCGTTCGTTGACTGTATCCCCCACGCGTCGTCGCTGAGCGTGTAGTAAATGTTGATGGGGCTACCCACTAGAACCTCCTTCGGGGCCTCCTTCAGGGTTATGGTTGGTGGGGCCTCGTCCGGCTTAACGTAGGCGGCCAGCCTGTACGTCTTCCCTAGCTTAACCTTGCTGAACTCAGCGTATAGGGCGCAGAACACCTGCGTGCACCTGCTCCACGTCCTCTGGGCCCCGGGCGCGTAGACCTTATACTTACCCTCGAAGCTCTTCGGTATCGGCACGGCTAGGACGATGTGCGGGAGCATGCTAGCTATCTTAGGGTCGGTTATGGTTAGTGATTCGGCTGATGCGGCGGCACTGACCCTAAGGTATGCCTTAACCCCCTCAACACTGTACGAGGCGTGCCTGTCCCAAGGCTTGCCCTCACCGTACACCTTAACGGTTCCGTTGCCGTACACCTTAATTATCCTGAAGCCGTGGTAGTCCTGCTTCCTTACAGGCCCGCCTAACGCCGTGGTGACCACGAACACTGTCTTGAAGTGGTTAGGCCTCTCAATGACTGCGTAGCTATCCAGGTGTATGTGGCCGGCGAGGACTAACGCCGTGCGTGAACCGTAGATGGCCTTGACTACCTCCTCGAAGGCCTTCCTATTCTGCAACCAGCTGGTGTATAGGTAGGGGTACTTGCTCCCCGGCTTCTTCGAGAGCAGTATCTTCTCCAGGTCCTCCCAGCTGCTGACGTTGAATGAGTGGGGCGTGTTGCCGTACACGTATGAGAAGAGTGGGTGGTGGAACATCAGTATCTCCACGGACGCGTTACTCCCTGTCAGCACCTTGTAGAGCCAATCAGCCTCCGCCGTCGTGGGGTACCCGTCATACCCGGTGTCTATTGCTGTGAAGAGGAACCTCCCCACCCTAACGCTCCAGTTTGTGGGGCCTACGAGCATCTCGTAATTCCTTATGCCTGAGACGTGGTCGTGGTTCCCTGGGGCTGAGAGCACGGGCTTGTTGAGCAGGCCGAATACCTCGATAGCCCTTAAGTACTGGCTGACCATGCCCGTATTGGCTAGGTCACCCGTACTGACGACCATGGTCACGTTAGGCATGCTTAGGGCTAGGAGGATGGCTGAGAGGACGTAGTCCTCCGCAGGCCTGCCGCCCGGGTTAATTACGTTGAAGTGCTCGTCAGTAACGTGCATGAACACTATGGCGTCCTTAGGGGACGAGTACTTACTGCTGGGGACCCAGATGGCGTTATGTATACCGCAAACACCTTTCGAGGTCTTAAGCACTAGGTCGTAGGTGCCCGGCCCAAGCCCTTCAGGGAGCTTAACGACGGCCTCACTGCCTGTTGAGGTAATTAGCTTTAGTTGCCCCTTAAACGTGGTGTTCTCGATGGTGACGCCACTAACCGTCACGCCGCCCCACAGATGAATTGTTGCGTTACCCCCTGGCCACGCAATGTCAGGGAAGCCCCAGTTAGGGTACTTAACCACCCCGACACAGTACGGGACCTCGCCCCACTCGTTAGGCACGCTGGGCTGCTGGGCCGTGCTGACGTAGCCCACGGCGCTGAGGGCAATGCCTGAGATTACTATTAAGGCGAGCAGGACGGAGCCACTGACGTGCCGCATGAAGCACCACCTATGAGGAAAGCTGGTCAGCACTAAAAAGAGTGTCGCGTGTGAGTGACTAGCCGCTAAGCCTGTTTTAAACCCCTTAAACCAAGGTGCTTACGGGGCACACGTTGATCAGGTGCGGCCTCTGCGGTAAGCCCTCATCACACCTGAGTAGCGCTGTTAAGGTGTGTAGTGAGTGCTTGAGGCTCAAGCCGCGTGAGGCGCTGAGCATAGTTAAGTCCTCGGGCGTTAGGGAGGGGTTCAGGGCCCACGTGGGCCTACCCGCGAACCCGCCTAGGCGTGAGGGCGGGCTTAGGTGTGGGTTGTGTGTTAATGAGTGCTCGGTGCCGCGTGAGGAGGGTGCTAGCGGGTTCTGCGGTGCTTGGGTGGTTAGGGGAGGTCACCTAACCCCCGTCGCCGGCTGGGGTAGGGCGGTCGTTGAGTGGTACCTTGACCCGCACCCAACTAACTGCGTCGCTGCCCACTTCTGCCCCGCCGTTACCGGGGCTGGGTTCCCTGAGTTCGCCGTCAGGCCAGGGCTTGAGGAGGGGTACGTGAACCTAGCCGTGTTCTTCGCCGGTTGCAGCCTCGACTGCGTTTTCTGCCAGAACTGGCAGCACAAGGTCATGGCTGGCGAGGCCGTTAGTAAGGGCGGCATGGTTCCTTGGGTTAGGGGGTGGGAAGAGCTCGTTGACGCCGCCATGAATCCTAGGGTGACGTGCATATGTTACTTCGGCGGCGATCCAGGCCCTCACGCCTCCTTCGCGTTGAGGGCATCCAAGGCGATTGTTGAGAGGGCTTCCGAGACTGGATTGGTTAAGAGGGTGTGCTGGGAAACTAACGGTGTGGAGCACCCTGGCTTGATGAGGGCCATGGCTAGGCTCTCGCTGCTTAGCGGCGGCATAGTTAAGATTGACTGGAAGGCCTGGACGCCCTCAATCTACGAGGCGTTGACGGGGGTCAGCGGTGGGAAGGCCGTTAAGCGGCTAATGATCAACACAGCACTAGTGGCTAGGATGGGGAGGGAGAGGCCCGAGATCCCCCTCCTCACCGTGAGCGTACTAATGGTTCCGGGCTACGTGGGGGCTGAGGAGGTCAGGAAAATATCGGAGTATCTAGCATCCCTCGACACGGACATACCCCTAGTCCTCCTAGCCTTCCACCCAGACCACCTAATGAACGACGTCGGAACCACCCCAAGGAAGCAGGCGGAGGAATGCGTTAGGGAGGCCCGGAACGCCGGGCTGAAGCACGTGTACGTCGGGAACGTATGGCTACTCCAGTGACTTAGGGCGGCGTTACCGCACACTAACTGGCTGAGGCACCCTCACGATCCCGCTTCATTATGGCGTGGTCGGTCACGTACGTCCCCCACCCCAGCCCGTAGCAGGAGTAAGGCCTTTTTGGTTGCCTCGACCGCTGACTCACCCAGTACGTAGATTACGGGTTCTAACCCAACCCCTCCCAAATCAACCACCGCGTCAGGCGCTTCCCTAGCCCTCCTTACGCTTTCCCTTAAGTCGCTGAAGAACTTATCCGCGCTTTCATGCGGCCCGACGATGAGTAGCTTGAGTCCCGAAGCCTTAAGTGCCTCAGCAAACCCCTCACGGTACCTGATCACTATTGCGGCACGTACCTCACCCCACCTCTCCTTGAGGGTTAGGAGGACTGATGCTGTGTGCCTGCTACCGCCGTACGTGGGTTCCCCAACAGCCACTAAGCTTGACGCCACCCTAATCACCCTACCGGCGATCCCCACCACCTCCTCAGGTGTTGAGGCGCCTGGCGGCGCCCTCACGATGTTTATCCCCACCTCCGGCGCTAGTGTGTATGAACCTTCGGTCGCCTGTATTAGCTTAAGTGCGGCCCTGACGTCCTCGACGTACGGGTCCGAGACTTGAGTGAAGAGTGCTGAGCATAACCTACAGTTGCTGGGTACGGTGGGATCCATCCTCCTGTGGAAGTTGCAGAGTGTGAGGCGGCTGAGCATGGAGTTAATTATTTGGGAGAGCAACCTGTCCAGATCGTACCTGCTCCCCCTCAGCGCTGTATGCGTTAGTACCTTAACGATAGTCTCCACCTCCTCCTTAGGTATCCCCATACCTGCTAACCTACGCGTTAAGCGCTCCTCACCTATCCTAACGTACTTCCTTACCATGGGTTGAGTTACTCCAAGGAGCTTGGCCACGGAGTGCTGGCTGAGTCCCTCATCGATGAGTCTGCAGGCCGTTAACCCCCTTAAGTAGGGGATCACGTACCTGCTGACTAGCTCGTGGGGGATCAGGCCTCAACACCTAACTTATTGATTACCTGGTTATTAAAAAGCTTAATACCTGGTTCCTAAGGAGGTATCGGGGCGATCCCCGTGGCTGGGGAGTACGGTTACAGGCTGGAGCCCGTGCCGAGTAGTGGGAGGACGTACGGCTTCTGGCAGAACTTCGCTATATGGTTCGGCTCCGACGCAAGCATAGCTGTTTTCTGGGCCGGCGCCTTACTCACGCCGCACCTCTCACTCCTCACGGCACTAATACTAATAGTCGCTGGCATAGCGCTGGGCAACCTCCTCATGGCTCTAGTGGCTGTGATGGGCTTCAGGACGGGCGTCCCTACAATGGTGCTGACGAGGGGCTGCCTAGGCGTGAGGGGCTCAGCGCTGCCCTCAGTGCTGAACTACGTTCAGTTGATTGGGTGGTCAGCCATAATGATTGTTGTGGGGGCTGAGGCGGCGGATAATATCCTGAGGACACTCACGGGCGTTTCAATGTACTACGTCTGGATAGTCGTTATCGGTGCGGCGCTGACCCTCTGGAGCTTCCTAGGGCCTGAGAGGTGGAGGTTCCTGGAGAGCGTGTCGGTGGGCTTACTCCTAATCCTTACCGCGTGGATGACTTACGTAGTCTTAACCAGGTTCAACGTTGCCGAACTCCTGAGCAGGCCAGGCACTGGTGGGCTGAGCACGTGGCTAGGCCTTGACTTAGTGGTCGCTATGCCCATATCGTGGGTTCCCTTAGTCGCTGACTACGCTAGGTTCTCTAAGGACTTAAGAGGGAGTTTCTGGGGGACTTACGTAGGTCACTTCATTTCGTGCGCCCTCTTCTACTTCATAGGCGCGCTGACTAACGTAGCCATCGGGGCCCCCGACCCGATCTCCTTAATAGCTTCGTATGGCTTAGGCGTGCCGGCAATGCTGATAGTGATTTTCTCCACCCTAACCACGGGCTTCATGGACATATACTCGGCCGCGATAACCTTCAAGAACATAGTCCCCAAGGCCGACGCCAAGAAGCAAGTGGTTCTGGTCGGCGCGTTAAGCACCGTAATAGCGGCCCTCTTCCCAACCAGCGCGTACGAGTGGTTCCTCCTGCTGCTGGTCAGCGCCTTCGTGCCCTTAGCAATCATAATGATCCTAGACTACTTCACGCTACCCTACGACGCGGAGGAGCTACTCAGTAGTGAGGGGAAGTACTGGTTCAGGAAGGGCTTTAACGTGTACTCCATGGCTGTGTGGGCCGTGTCCTTCACGTTCTGCTTGTTGCTGAGCATCGCCTCAACGCTGAACGTGAACATACCCGTAATGTCGTACATAGCGAGTAACTACGGGACGTCATTACCTACGCTAGCACTGACGGCCGCCCTATACTCACCATTAGTAATTGCGAGGAGGTTGAAGAGGTGATTGCGGGGTCAGGCCCTGCTGATGGGCTCCTTAAGCACCTAAAGCTTCGTAAGCTTGTCCGTCCCCGCCCCGGCCTCCGCGGGGGTCTTAACCCTATCAGCTATGAGCCACACCCCGAGCTTAGTTAGTGCTTGCCTAAGTACCTCCTTACCACGCATTAGGTTGTCCCTCAGGCAACGTGGGGGTATCCTTAACGCTACGTCAATAACTTCAGGCTCTAGGTAGGGGGCAACCACCCTCACACCCAAGCACTTACCAATTATTAGCTCAGGGTACCTGCCGCTTAACGCGTACTTAAGCCTTAAACTCCTTATCACGTCATCGCCGCTACGCACCATGAACCTGTAACCCGCAAACAACTCGTCACCGCCTGAACCGGTGTAGACGCATTTACAGCCGTCCTCTAACGCCTTAACAAGTACTGAGTAGAAGACGATGTCATTCCTAAGCTCCACGTAATCGTCCTCAACATCGACGCATGACTTAACGCGCCCCACCTCCCTGCTCACGTAGTCCCTATCGAGGAGCACGTACGTAACCTTAATGCCTAGCACCTTCTCCAAGTAATTAACGTAAGGCAGATCCCTAGGAGTGCCGGGGAGGTATGCTGCGCTATACCCCCTCAGCCTCATACCTAAGTGCTCAGCCAGGACAGCTATTAGCGTGGTGTCAACGCCCCCGCTCAGGGCTATGCATTCGCATCCGCTCCTCCGGATCACGTCCTTAACCCTCTCCACTAGGATGTCCGTCAGCGCATGGCAGGCCATCCCGTACTCATTAACCATGCAGTCACCCTCCCCAACCGCCATGCCCTCACACCTCACACAACCTTAAGTACTACGTAACCATTAAACACCTCACGCCTAACGACGTCGTACTTGACGCTTCGCTCGTGGAGAGGGCTATCAACTACTAGCGTGTGGTACTCCCCCCTCTCACCGAGCGGGTCGACCCCCAAGCCCTTAGCGACCTCAACGAATTCCCTCACACTGCACGTGTTTAACTCCCTCCCAACCCACTCCTCAAGCCTAGCCTCCGCGCCAAGGATTACGGCCTTGAAACCCTCCTCAAAGATCCTGTACATGAGCTCCTCCGTATTCATCCCCCAGAGGGGTTCTAGGAGCTTGGCCCCCGCAGCCCCTGCTAGGGCCTCCATGTACTTCAGGTGATCCTCTATGAACACATCGCCGGCAACCACCTCATCCGCCCCCAGCGAACTCAATAACCTCACAGTCTCATCCCTCTCCCTACCCTTCCTAAGCTTAAGGACAACAACGGGGATTCGAGTGGCCAGCACGGTCTCGACGCACTTACCCAGGTTAACTAGGTGGGGGCTAGGCCTCGGGAACTCATAAACTAGGAGTAAACCCAGATCCACAGGCCATGACTTAAAAGCAGCGTAGAGTGAGTCCTTACCCCCGGAAAGCATCGCTACGCGCAAGTACGCCACCTAAACAATACTACACATGAGTAAGTATTAAATGCGTTATAAGCTCGCGTGTGACGGCGTTAATAAGGGCATGTTATCAGCGGGTTTTAAGGCCGTATCATCATGTTTGATGCCCTGACGCAGGCTACTTGAGCGCGGCTGCTTTGAGGGAAAACCGTGGTGGTGATTAGTTAGTGTGGGTTAAGCCTCAGGAACCAACGCGACTGCACGGACGGGGGTTGCCGTCGCGCCCACGAGCTTTAGCGGGAGCCCAACGAATATGAACTTCTTACCCACCAACTCATCGAGGTTAGTTAGGTTCTCGTAGATCGCTATGCCCTCCGGCAACAGTATCTTATGTGCTGGGAATGGCGCCCTGTCGGGGCTGGGCGCATCCACGCCTATGGCCTTCACGCGTAGCTTCACTAGGTATCTGCACGCGTCCTCCCCTAGTCCGGGGTGCTTGAACCATTCCGGCGTCCCTGCCTTACTGCTGTACCCCGTATGCATTAGTAGCACCCACCCCTCCTCGATGCTGAAGGGTAGCCTCTCTAACCTCTCCCTAATCTCCTCCTCACTCACTACGTGTTCTGGCCCAACATCGCTTAGGTCTATCGCCGTTGCCCACCCAACGTACCTTTCGGCAGGGATCTCATCTATTGCTGGGCCCTCATCCATGAAGTGCTTGGGTGCGTCCACATGAGTTGATGTGTGCTCCACGAGGACCCACACGTGGGAGTTGTACCCGTGCGTTTTGATCGTCGTGAACGTCGCCTTCAGCGGCTGCGGGTACCCTGGGAAGACCGGGGTCTCTAGGCTCTTTATGGGCATGCTTAGGTCGAGAACCTTGAAGCCCTTAATCATGGGTGTCACGCACCCCTAACGTACCTATGTATTGCGAGGACGTCGCTGAGTATTGCTTGACCTGTCTCCACCCTCCCCGCGCCGGGGCCTATGATCGTCACCCTGCCTAACGTGTCGGTATGGAGCGTTAACGCGTTTATCGGTCCGCTGACGCCTGCTAGGGGGTGCGTTAAGGGTATCTTCGTTGGCTTCACCGAGGCCCTAACCCTACCGTCCTCCTTAACCACCTCTGCCAGTAACTTGATCTTCTTGCCCTCCTTCAGGGCGTTCGCGACGTCCTCCCTACTTATCCTTGATATGCCCTCCCTCTCGACGTCGTTGAGGGTTATTGAGGCACCCATGATGACGTTAGCTATTATGACTGCCTTGACAGCGGCATCCCAGCCCTCAATGTCGGCGGTGGGGTCTGCCTCGGCGTAGCCCAACCTCTGAGCCTCTTTAAGGGCCTCCTCGAAGGTTAGGCCCTCCTCCATCTTCGTCAGTATGAAGTTTGTCGTCCCGTTAACTATCCCCTCAACCTTACTTATCTCGGCACCAGCCAGGCTTTCCAGGGCCAGGTTTATTGCTGGGGTCCCGCTGAGCACCGTTCCCTCAAACCTGAGCATGACGCCCTTCTTCTCGGCCAGCTCCTTTAGCTCCCTGTAAGCTAGGGCTATCGGGCCCTTATTCGACGTCACCACGTGCTTCCCGTTGCTGAGGGCTTCCCTAATATGCGTTAACCCGGGCTCGCCCGTCTTGACGTTCGTGGGCGTGACCTCAACTATTATGTCCACATCACCTGACCTGCAGAGGGTTAGGCTGTCGATGTCCTTCCTCCCGCCCTCATACGCCTTAATGTTGCCGTACCTATCCACCAACTCTATCAACTTCCTCGGATCCAGCCCGTTCGGGTCGAAGACCGAGCCCTTAACGGGGTCCGCGATACCCACTATCTTGAAGTTGAAGCCGTACTTCTCGCGTAGCATGACCTCTTTCCTGGCTAGAACCCTGACGAAGCCCTGCCCTACGTTCCCAAACCCTATTAGCCCTATCCTCCAGGTGCGTGAACCATTCATGCGGATCACCCCCACAAAATCATGATGCGTACCTCATCACGTCAGGCAGGAGCTCATGGAGCCCCAGCGCCTCTAAGGTCTCCTTCTTAGGCCTCCCGTCACCGTCCCAGCCCCTTAGCGCGTAGTACTCATTAAGCATTGACTCGAACGCCTCCCTCCTCAACCTAACGCAGAACTTCCCGTTAGGTGGTAGCGGAAGGGGCTCCTCAAACACCCTGGGTGGTAACGTGTCATCCTTCCTGCCCACGCCGGCCTCCCTAATGTTGAATGCCCTGGTTAGGTTCCATATACGCTCACCCGCCCTCAAGTAGTCCTCCTCCGTGAACCCTATCCCCGTCACCGCCTCTACAGCCTCCCAGGGCCTGTAGAGGGGTATGAAGTCACAGACTATTAGTGAGAAGGCCGCCGCCCTCTCGTCCTGGGTCTCCTTCACGAACTTAGCCACGCCCTCCGTTGAGAACCTCTCTAGAGGACCTTCAATCTCCGCCCTAGTTGTCCATGCCCTCTGATGACATCCTCCCCTGTCTGAGGTCGCGTAGGCTAGCGCCATCCCCCAGGAGGCCCTCGGCTCGTAGCCAGGTAGCTCCATCCCCTTAACATGCATCGCAACCCTCTTTGCAGGGCCTCCCAGCCTCTCAGCCACCCTCATCACGCCCTCAGCCAGGAGGTCGCCCACGCCCTCACGGTAAGCTATCCTCCTGATTAAGTCCCTCTGCCCCTCAGCATCACCGAAGCTCGGGACGTCCTTGAGCAGGCCTAGCTCCTTAAGCTCCATAGCGAAAGCAACTACGTTGCCTGTGGAGATCGCGTCAAGCCCTAACTCATTAACTAGCTTCAAGCTCTTAGCCACCTCCATCACGTCGCCTATCAAGCAGTTACTGCCGAGGAGCGCTATGTCCTCGTACTCAACCTTCACGTCCCCCTCACTACTGTTCACGATCTTCGCACACGCTACCGGGCAGTTGTAGCATGAAGTAACCCTCCTGACGAACGCCCTTAAGTACTCGCCGTAGAGCCCGACAGCGTCGTCCATGTAGCCTCTCTGGAAGTTCTTAGTTGGCAGTATGCCGAACCTATTCATTGGCTCAACCCAGAATGAAGTCCCTACCGCCCTCCTCACCTTCAGGAACTTAGTCCTCTCTAAAACCTCCATGGCCTTCCTGGAGACTTCCCTTAGCTTACCCTCGTCAGCGTAGCTCAGCTTCCCAGAGCCCTTCACAGCCACCGCCTTAAGGTTCTTTGAACCCATGACGGCGCCGGCACCGCCCCTACCGAAGATCCCTCCCCTCCACCTATCCTCATCACTATCCACCATTATTGCCGCGTACCTAACTAAGTTCTCACCTGCAGGGCCGATCACCGCCACATGCCCTGATTCGTTTGTTTCTCTCCTAATCCCCCTAACGCTGTCAGAGACTGTCTTCCCCCAGAACTTACTGGCGTCACGTAGTTCTACCTCCCCATCCTTAATCCAGAGGTAGACTGGGTTCGACGCCTTCCCCTTAATTATTATGCCGTCGTATCCAGCCCTCCTGAGCTCAGGGCCGAAGAAGCCCCCGGCATGGGAGTCTAGGTACAGGCCCGTTAAGGGCGACTTAGTTACGGCGACCACCCTACCTGAGGTGGGGTATGGCGTGCCTGTTAAGGGACCTGTGAGGAACATTAAGACGTTTTGAGGGCTTAGGGGGTCGGTTCCCGGTTCAAGCATTCTGTAGAGTAAGTACGCCCCCAACCCCTTACCGCCTATGAAGGCCTTAATAATGTCGTCCCCGAGCTCAGTAACCCTGTAGGTTGATTTGCTTAAGTCCACCTCAAGCAACCTGCCGAATGCAGACAATGTTCCCCCCTAAGAAATATTCTGAATGACTTATTAATTATTAACCGATATAATTCAAATAAAACTTTTTAAGTAAACCCGGATAATTAAACATAAGCACTATTAAGGGGAGAGGTACCCCATGCCTGAGGTTAAGCTTGCCAGGAAGTTAGGGTTCTGGCACCTCTTCGCGATATCTGCGGGTGCGGTTCTCGGCAGCGGGATCTTCATAGCGCTCTCGAGCTTCGCATCATCGGGCCCGTTAATAGACATAGCGGTGATTGTGGGAGGGATATTCTTCCTGCTATGGATGATCATAGGTGCTGAGTTCTCGGTGGCGATGCCTAAGGCAGCGTCGCTGGAGCTGTGGGCTAAGAGCACGCTCGGCGGGTACGCAGGCTTCCTCATGGGGTTCGGGTACGCCTTCGCGTGGGCAACGTGTGCGGAGGCGTTCGCGCTAGGCATACTGACGCATTACTTCATACCCAGCATAGACCCCAGGCTCTGGGGGGCAATACTGGTCACGATATTCCTGATAATCAACCTGCTTGGGGTCGAGTTCAGCGGTAACGTGCAGCTAGCGCTAACCATCGGCCTCATATCAATCATATGGTTCTTCAACCTAGCAGGGATAGTTAAGGTCAACCCGGCAAACTGGGGAACATACCCACCAATAACTGGGGCGGCGTTAGGCGGGGCGATAATAGCTGCCATGTATGCCTACGTGGGTCCGTTGTTAGTCGCTACGGCATCTGAGGAGGCTAAGGACATTAGGGACATGCCTAAGGCCATGATATCATCAACGGTATTCATAATCGTGATGTACGCTGTCGCAATCCTGGTGCTGACTGGTGTCGTCCCCGCCTCAGCGTTCAAGGGGGTTAGTGAGGCGGCGACGCCTATGCAGACACCCTTCGTGATAGGTATGAAGCAGATAGCTGGGCCGGTAGGCGTCGCGTTAATAGCCCTAGCTGCGTGGCTCGCCTCAGCAACGGATGTCTTGATGGGCAACCTCTACGGTGCTTCAAGGCTGTTCTACGGTATGGCTAAGGACGGGTACTTCCCGAAGATACTCTCGTATGTACACCCTAAGACCAGGGTTCCCGTACCGGCACTACTGCTTGCGGCGTTCTTCTGCTACTTCGTGGCGGCGACGGGCTGGTACTGGGCATTCGTCTACATAGCGACGATTGCTTGGGACATAGACTACGTGATAATAGCGCTGGCCGGGTACCAGCTAAGGAGGAAGTACCCGCAACTACTGAGGATATGGAAGTATAAGGGGTACCCGGCAGTACCTTTAGTCTCCTTGGCGGGAGCCATAGCTGTCCTGCTACTCTGCTACATACCGCAGTTAGGTGGTGACATTAAGTACTTATGGTTCACTATAGGGTACCTCGTAGCATCGTACCTCTACTGGAAGCTGTACGCTGAGAAGAGGGTGAAGCCATTCGACCCTGAGGAGTACATTAAGGCTCAGGAGGAGGCCATAGCTGAGGCGGAGAGGATAAAGGCGGGCGGGAAGGCCTGAGCTTTTTAACTAATAACCCGCACCCCAACACCGTTTACCCCAGCCCTGAGTTCCCGGCACCTTATTTGGAAGACCGGCTTAGGGTGCATTGTTTAATTGCCTGAATTGCTTCAGGTTCCCGGTGAGTGTTTTGGGTAGGGTTAGTTTGGAGCAGGGGGCTGGGGGCAGGGAGACTTGGGACTTGGTTAAGCGCCTCATCGTGTCGCGCGTGCCTGAGGGTTTGAGGCGTGTTGGGGGTGGGTGCGGGCTCGACGTCCTCGATGATGGTGCGGTCATTAGGTTCGGTGACCGCTTCCTCGTTGTGGCTACGGATTCCTTCACCGTCAACCCACCGGTCTTCCCTGGCGGGGACATAGGTCATTTAGCGGCGTGTGGGGCGATAAACGACGTCGTCATGATGGGGGCTAGGCCGGTCGCGGTTATGGACGCGGTCGTTGTTGAGGAGGGGGTTGAGGAGGGTTTCCTGCAACGCATTATTGATTCCTTCGTGTCAGTGCTTGAGGGGGAGGGCGTCGCACTCATCGGCGGCGACTTTAAGGTCATGCCTAAGGGAGCCCTGGATAAGGTGGTGATCACCGCCACGGGGCTAGGTGTTGGTGAGGGTGACCCCGTAATTGATGTGGTGAGGCCTGGGGATAAGATCGTGGTTTCCGGGCCGGTAGGGGAGCACGGGGCCGCGATCCTCGCCGCCCAGTTAGGGATGGCTGAGGATCTACCTAAAATAAGGAGTGACAGCAAGCCCCTCACCAGGTCGGTGCTACCGGTCATCAACGCCCTCAGGGAACATATTCACGCGGCACGCGACCCGACGAGAGGGGGTTTAGCCGCAACCCTTAATGAGTGGGTTGACGGCACTAACCTAACCATAGTTATTAGGAGGGCTGAAGTCCCTGTCAGGGATGAGGTTAGGGAATTCCTCGACGCAATGGGCGTGGACCCCCTGAACCTAGCGTGTGAGGGAGTGGCCGTCCTAGCGGTAAGCCCTGAGGTTGCTGAGGACGTTGTGAGGGAGTTGAGGAGGGCAGGGGAAGCGCACGCAGCCGTAGTAGGTGAGGTTGTTGAGGCCCCCACACCCCTGCTCTCCGGGCGTGTCGTGGCGGTGACTGAGGTTGGGGGTAAGGTGTTGTTGGAGCCAAGCCCCGTTAACCTCCCCAGAATATGTTAGGCCTGCATCATACCTTAATTAACCCGTGCTCTCAGAGAGGCTCGGTGATTCCTGTGGGTTCAGGCAGTGGTTGGCTGGCGTACGCGCTACTCTGCCTAGTCATGTGGGGCTTCTGGGGCTTAGTGCTTAAGGTCGCTTCGAAGAACTCAACCTGGCTTGAAGTGTACTTCCTCTCAGCCACCGCTTCCTTCGCCGTCGCCGTGACCGTGTTCATCGTTAGTGGCCCGCACCTGAAGATCGGGGAGAGCGCCTTGCTCGCCCTACTAGCGGGTGTGTTCGGTGGGGGCGGGTACGTGTTATTCATGAAGGCTTTAAGCACTGGTAAGGCGTCAGTCGTGGTTCCGTTGACGGCGCTTTACCCCGCATTGACCGCCGTGCTCGCGCTGATGGTGCTTGGTGAGAGAATCAGCGCTACTCAAGCCCTGGGGATCGCGTTAGCGGTTCTGGCCGCTGTGTTGCTGTCGCTGTAGCCCCTGAGCTTTAAGTTAATATCCCACCCACCATTAAGTCTAGGGTGCCGGCGATAGAGGCCTTCAGGCTTAACTCCTACGGGGTTACGGTGGAGTTCAGGGTGAGGGGAAGGGCTTCCGAGGTGGTGAGGGGCTTCAACGGCTCGTTCCCTAAGCGCTACCTACCGACGTTTGACCTGGCCCCGGTAAGCGGCGCTTTAATCCCAACACCTAGGGGGCCTCAAGCAATAATTCACTGGGACCTAAGCGGTGGGGGAACCCCCTTCAGGATTAGGAGGTTTGTCCTCAGGGACGGGGCGGGTGAGGGTGACGAGTACTGGATTGAGTCACCGCCCCCAGCACCCTACGTTAATGAGTCACCCTACTTCTTCGTCCTGCAGGCGCTCTCAAGGCTCTACGTCAAGAACCGTAGGCTCCTATTCACGGATACCGTGACCGTGCTCAGGGATGATGGCGAGGCAGTAATGCTTCTCGGACATCCCCACACAGGCAAGAGCACGTTACTAGCGATGACGCTGGCTGAGGGGGGAGTCCCCCTAACCACGGAGAACACCTTAGTGGAGGTCAGGGACGGTGAGGCGTGGGTGGTTGGCGGCACGGGCGTCCTCGTCTACGACCCGAGAGCGGGGGAGGTTTACGGGCTTAAGCTCCCTGAAGGTGAGGAGACAACTAGGCACGGGTACGTAATCCTCGACCTAGATAAGGTGACCTCAGGCGCTAGGGCCGAGGCCCTCGCCAAGGGGGTTAGGGTTGCGGGGATGTACGTGCTACACTGCTCCTTCATCTCCAAAGGCGCTGAGGCTAAGCCATTGAAGGGACGTAAGGTCGCTAAGACGCTCTGGCACTTCACCACAGCAGTCATTAGGGGGACTGACTATTACGAGCCGTACCCGCCCTCACTAACCACGCCCCCCATAGACAGGTTCATGGCATCAGCAACCGAGGGGCTAAGCAAGCAGTACTCCGGGAGGGTTTGGGAGGTCTTCGGATCCCACTCAGAAGCCCTTAAGCTCATACTCAATGCCAAGCATAAGTAAATGCTACGGAAACCCGCGTTAAAACCTATCCACACCATCAAAGCATCCATTAATGATCGTCAACCCTCAAGAAAGGGTTATGGGTGAGGCGGAAGTCCCTAGGAACGAACACCTAGGGGACGGGACGCTCAGAGGACCGCCCTAACTTAAATGCGGCGACACATTATCTAAGTTGTGAGTGGGTGAACTAATTGTTTAGGAAGGGGCTGGAGCACCTGCCTGAGCCCTACAGATCCCTCATCTCCAGGTTGCTTGAGGAGTTGCTTAGGTTACTCAATGGTAGGTTGAAATCCTTAGTGGTCTACGGTAGCGTGGGTAGGGGGGACTGTAGGAGGGATAGTGACGTGGATCTACTCATCATTATTGACGAGTTACCGCGGAGTAGGTTGGAGAGGTTAAGGCTATTCAGTAAGGCGGAGGAGGGTTTAGAAGATATGTTACTTAAGTTGCTGAGGGAGGGTTACGCCGTAACGATCTCGCCAATAATTAAAACCCCTGAGGAGGCGTTAAGGATAAGCCCAATATACCTCGACATGGTTGAGGACGCGGTAATAGTCTACGATAGGGACGGGTTCTTCGAGAACGTGCTCAGGAGGTTATCGGAGAGGCTTAAGCAGCTGGGTGCGGAGCGCGTGAGGATAGGGAGGAAATGGTACTGGAGGTTGAAGAAGGACTACAGGTTCGGGGAGGTGATAACTATTGAATAACTTCGCCCTAGCTAAGTCACACATCAGGCAGGCTAAGGAGAGGGTGAAGCACGCGGGCGAGGCCCTCAAGGATGGTAATTACCCGTACGTAATCAGGCAGTCACAGGAGGCCGTGGAGCTGGCGTTAAAGGCCACGTTAAGGCTCGTGGGGGTGGAGCCGCCTAAGTGGCACGACGTAGGGCCCGTGCTGAGGGTTGAGAAGGAGAGGTTCCCGAAGTGGTTTCAGGAGAGAATACCTGAGCTGGCATACATATCCAGGAGTTTAAGGAGGGAGAGGGAGCCAGCAATGTACGGGGACGAGGAAACGGGGCTCCCCGCTGAAGAGCTATACACGCTATACGACGCTGAGCAGGCACTGAAGCAAGCGAAGCTAGTGCTGAACCTAGTTGAGAAACTACTGGAGGAAGCATTAAGGCAGAAAACACCGAACCGCTTGCTTCCAAGTAATTCACGGGCGGCCGAACCGCCGGGAAACCAACGTCGCGGCGAAGACGGGTAGGTACTAGCCCGGCCAAGCAGCATTCTTCGCTGATCCCCTCACGGAACTTAATTCCGCGACAGAACTAGCTCTTCAACCCTGACAAAGCCGTTGAGAAACGAAACTTCTTAATTGGGGGCATGAACCCAGCATCCTTAGCAACGCCGTGCATCGTGGCGATCCACTAGTTTTGATGCTCAGCGCTATGAGGATAGGTAAGGCGTCCATAATTAGGCGCATCCTGATGAGTTGCTCGGTACTTACTATAGGTCTGCATGGCGTTGTGGCGGCCCCACAGTAATGTTAGTGGTAAGGTACTGCGGGTGAGCCTGCACTAACCACCCTTAACCGCAACCACTAACGCCGGGTAGGTTCTGAGCACTTTACGGGCAAGCGCCTTGACGTAGCGGGGTGTGAGGCCTGAGGATTTAAGCGTACTTAATACCTCGTTGAGCCCCCAGGGGTTTTCCGGGCCTCCGCGAATGGCTGTCCTGACGGCCCTCCCAACCCTCATTAGGGTAGCCGTTAGCGGGGGTGCGAAGGAGTCAGCTATGAGTACCTCACCACCACCCCTTAACGTGCGGGCAACCGAGTTGGTGAAGGCCTTAACGCTGCTGACCTCGTGCAGCATACCTATGCTCAGCACGGCGTCCGCCACATTAGGGCGTAGGGGGAGCGACTCAGCCAATGCTTGGAGGGAGGCGGCTTGAGGGAGCATCACCTTAAGCGCCTCAACCATGTGGGGGTCGTGGTCAACACCGATTAAGCGGGGTTTAGCTCCGCCCTTAATTAATGGGTGGTTAGCGATGAGGGCTAGGGCGAGCCCGGACCCGCACCCAACATCAACGAAGACTGGCGCGCGTCCCTCACCCCTCACCCTCCCCGCAACCCTCTTAACGAGGGCGTCGACCTCACGGCAGAGGAGCTTGAGCGCTTCAGGCTTCCTTGAAACCCCCTTAACGGCTCCCCTAACGACCTCCTCGAGGCTCAACACCCTCCCGTCCTCGAACCCCCACACAGCTATGTTGGCCGCCCTGAAAAGAACTGCCTGAGTTAAGCACCAGTCAGGCACGTCGGTGGATTCGGCAACGCTGCTTAAGCCGTGGGCGCGGGCCTCATCGATCCCCTCACCCCTTATCCTGGCTAATAACTTAGTGAGGGGCGCGTCACCGTCCACGACGCGTCACCAACCCTTGAACTCCTTAACCCATCTTCTATAGGCCTTAACAGACACAGCCACAATGATGGCTGTGGGCGCGAAGACCATCGCGAGTGAGGCGGGTATTAGGAACTGCAGGGGGACGGCGTGCGCTCCGTAGACGTTGTAGTGCATCGTGTCGTATATCGCCACGGAGACCACGAGGAACACTGACGCGAGCATGACCTGCAGCGAGTGGGTAAGTACCGTGATCTCCCGCTCCGTGAGCCACGGCTTGTAGAAGGACTCAGGCTTCCTCACGCTCAGGAACATGAAGAGTAACGCTAAGCCGCCGACGAACGCCGGCGCCAGGTAGAGCGTGGGTAGCTGGGACGCCGGCATGAAGCCGTTGGGCTCTCCCGAGGCCCCGAAGTGAACCGCTACCTCACCGCCCCCGATGCTCGGGAGGAGCGTGGCTGAGTAAGCGAGTATTAAAACGCCAAGCAGCATTAAGGCAGCCGCCAGCGGGTTAATGCCGTACCCCCTCACGGGGACGGGCTTGCCGGGCGGTGCCGGCGCGGCCTCGCGTATGAGTTCCGCCTCAGCAACCCTCTCCCCATACAGTATTAGGGCCGCCGTGAGGGCCGTTAACTCAACGCCGAAGAGCAGCACCGTGAGTCCGGCGCCGCCCAGCAGTGAGTACTGGGGAATTAGCAACGCGCCTAGAACGCATAGGCACGCACCCGCCACCCTATTCAGCTTAACCCAGGCCCGCCTCGAAACGTAGGCGTAGCCGATCCTGAATCCAAAGATGGGGTTAGCCGGTACCCTCCCCGCCAGCAACGCCAGCAACGCGCCCGAAGCCAGAACCACTAACGCGACGAAGTACACGATGACGGCGTCAGCAGCGCTCACCCCCTAACGCCTCCCCCACTGAATTAAGGGGTTGAGGTAAATTAATGATGGGGCCCCGAAGGTTTTGAGGGGTCAGCACACCTTATAAGGTCATTAAACCCCTTAACGTGGGGGTTACGGGGCATTGAAGGTTAGGTTCTACGGGTTCCTAAGGGACTACGTTGGGGGCAAGGAATTCGAGGTCAGGCTAAGGGGTAGTCACGTTAAGGCGTCCGAGCTCCCTGAGGTCCTCGCCTCATCAATACCTGGGTTCGCTAAGGTTCTCGACCTGATTAAGAGGGGTGAGGTTGACGTCATTTACCTACTTAACGGGAAGCCCTTAAGGGAGGGTGACGTCATCAACGACACCGACGTCGTGGAGGTACTGCCCCCAGCCTCAGGTGGTTGAGTTGGTCGTTAAGGTAGGGGTCATCAAGGATGACGTGGAGCTGGACTCCACACTCAAGGCACTAGCCAGGCAGGCGGCGGGGAAGGGCTGCGGAGCCCTAGTAATGTTCATGGGGTTCGTGAAGGGGGTCGTGAACGGCTCCGTCGTGAAGGAGCTTATTTACGAAGCACACGAGTCCTACGCCCTAAAGAAGCTCAGGGAGATAGGTGAGTGGGCAGTGAAGGAACTCGGCGTTGAGGACGCGGTGATCCTCCACAGGGTCGGCGCTCTAAGGCCGGGCGACCCAACAATATACGTCATCACCACCGCCAAAACACGGGGGAAGGCCTTCGAAGCCGCCGCACAGATCCTCGAGAGGGTCAAGCACGAAGCACCCATATACAAGCTAGAGGTAAGGGAGGACGGCGAATACTGGGTCCTAGGGAACGGGAAGAGACTAAGAAGAGAAAGCACCGGCTCTTAAGTGCTGATGCATTCTTGATGAAAAGGGTATCCCACGAAAATTTTGCCTACTCAACATAAAGGAGAACCAATTAACTATAGTTACAAGCAACGCCAATAAATCACTAACACCTTACATACACCACACAGCAAAACAAAAAGTAACGAGTGCATACCGTAATTTCGCGTAATTTCGGCGGGTAAGGAGGAATGATTATCTTTAGGATCCCGCGTAGAGTAAATAATATAGAGATTTACGCGTGAGTACACTCTTGAGTACACTCTTAACCAGTTATAAGAAGATGCGTAGGAACATCAAGTATAAGTACATTAAGCTACAGGGAGAGATCGCTTACTCGAAAGACTACGTATTCTTCGTGTTTCCTAACCATGCACTAGAGCCCGCTTCCGCACTGAGCCTATTAATTAAATGTAAGCAACGCAGCATACCATGTAGCTTAGAGCTAGGTAAGTCTGTAGAAATAGATAAACTACCTAAGGAAGTATATGGAGTGTGCTGAGCGATGGGCTAGGAGGAAGCTCTGGAGGAGATGCTACAAGCTTAAGAAACTAAAGCTATAATTTCCCCGTAGGTGATGGATTTTCAGCGACCTCATCGTAGCTATCGATAGGAGCGAGGACGGCACTAGAGTTATTGTATTAGTTGGTGCTAGAGAACATATTCTGAAAAATCAGAAGTTCTCCAGTACAGCATCTATGCTCAAGCATTATAGAGAGGTTCGCTCTAAGGAGAAACGTAGCTACATAAAAACATTTCCTCGAAGATACGCAAAGCTTCTAAGATACATAGAGATAGCTAGAGTATACGTCTATAGTGCTAAAACATTAGAAGAAGTAAATGTACTTCTGCAAAATCTAAAACCAGCACTAGTTATAGTAGACAATGAACTCTACAACCAAATAAACTACCCAAATAAGCAAAAACGTAGAGAAAAAGAAGCAAAGAGAAAACACGAAGAATACCTAAAGAATATCGCTGACAACCTAGCAAACTACTTCAGAATACTCCTAAAAGAAAACCCAAGGAGATTCAGGGAGGAATTGAGAAGATTTGAAAAGTAGGTAGGTCGCCGCGTCACGGGACAACTCCACGGATCATCTCCGCTCACCGCGGAGCCCACATCCGCGGCGGTATTGAATCCTCTCCAGTAACGTAATATGCCTAGAAAGGTATAAAACTTTCTACACCTCTACCTCATCAATTCTTTCATTGTCTTTCCAAACCTCTACTATAACACAACTACCTATACTATGGTGTAGTACCAGGTAGTGTCTATGTTTCTGTGAGCTGGCTACTCTTATATATAGTATGTCGTAATTGAACCTGTAAATAATACATGGTGCTAGGTATGGGTGCTCGTAGAACACTACTTTCGATCTTGTTTCATAAATAGCAATACCTACTGCTTAGGTTCTCATATCATTGACTACCCTATCCCTATAGTCTGGGACATAAGTTTTGCAACTTCATGATTTTAGTGTGGTGTTCATATTGAGCCTTCTAGATCTATTAATCAGTGAGGGATGTTACGGTGTTCATAAAGTACCCTAATTCAGATAATGCACTTAGAAGCTTATGGAACATGATTACGTTTGTTAGAGATAGGTTTAGTAATTGTGTTCGTCAGAATCATGATGCCGTAGCAATACTTTATATTTCAAGTCTCATAATCTCGCCTAGAGTTGCTTATAGAGGTAACCAATTATTAGATGAAATCCATAACCTCGTTAACTTATCACCAAGAAACTTCATATGTCTAGTTAGAACCACCGCACCATCAAAATTCCCGGGACGAACGAAATCTTTACAGGAACAAGCAGTAGATTTTCCAGAGATAAATGCTATACCGTGGTCTATGATCCCAAACGAGAATTCTTGAACCATGCAAAGTTCCTCATACTCTATCATGTATGTTCCTCAGGAAGGATAATCTACCACGGGAAATATTATGGTTCAACAAATCTAACCATAGCCGGACTCACATATAGGAGGTACTAGGGTCGAGGTTACTGCCATATATAGTGGAGGTATTCTTATTAGCATTAAACGTAGTGTGGTCCTATCGTCTACGATTACATGGATAGTTGAGAGTAATCTCATCTCTCCATGGTAGGTATCCTTGCTTTTTATAATAGTTTTATTTTTTTACCTTTTATTCTTGTAAACTCTTTGATGTCTAGTATATGTATTTCTAATGGGTAGTACATTGGTATAACATTATCTATAGATTCCCATATACGTGTTAAAACGTCGATTCTTTCATCTCTGCTTAATTTTGTTTTAAATATTACAGCTATATCAATATCGCTGTAAACTGTAATTCTATTCTCGGCTACACCACCTATAAGGTATATTTCGGCTTCAGGGTATAGTTGCTTTACAGTTCTCGCAACGTTATGTACAATGCTCCTCCATTCACGAAGTAATATAAGTCTACTCCTATATTTCTTTTCCAAATACTCTCACCTCTAAATCCCTAAGCGTATTGATGATATTCTTAGCTATCCTAAGTAATATCGAAGCACCATCTCTACCGTATTCCATGAGCCCATACGTAGCACGAATATGTGCTTCAGATAATTCGGCTAGCTCCCGTCTATGTTTCCTGATGTAGTCTATTAATTCTTCTGCTTCCCCTCTAAAGTTCTCCTCGATTAAACTAGATACTAGTATCCCTAGAAGTTCTCGAAGATTATGTCCCCGTACCTCCTCACCTAATATACGGTATATAAGAGATTTTATGTAAAGCTGAACAGCATACTCAGCCTCACGAACAGCTGTATCGTAGTCTCCCTCGTTAAAAGCCCTTTCAGCCCATTTTAATGCATTTAGAGCTCTCTTCTTTAACAGTGCTGAGTACTCACCACTCAATTTAGCACACATGTATAAGGGGCGTTAACGTAATTAATATTCCTGTTTACTTCTTACTCTTCAACAAACCGGTAATCTGTTAAGATATCTCAATTCTTAATTCCTTAAATGTACTTACAGTTATAGCCGATGTAACTATCTGTTGCGGTTAGATTCTCCTTTCTCGCATACATAGCTAGAATGAGTAGAGTAGATCTTGCAAACGCTATTCATACGCCTTTACTGAATAGGAAAGCTCTAATTCTATTACCAATAATGGTTGCTTGTACGATAGTATTTGACTACTTCATAACAGCTACCACCTATGGCTCCTACATGCCCCAATTAGTGGGTTATAACTACTACGTTGAAAAGTCTTTGAGAGTATCGCTCTATACTTTCCGTATCTAATCTCTTCAACGCTCCTGCCAGTTCCCTTAATATACCTGTTATCTCCATTAGCTTGTTTTTACTGATGGTGTGTCCTTGGTATGTGCTGGCTAATAGGTCGTGGAGAGATGCGATAGCGGATACGAGTCTATGTGCCCAGCTACTACCTCCCGTCAACTTGTCCAGTGCTTGTGCGACGAGTAGTGCATGGTCGATAAGCATGTATGCCGTACCTAACGATTCGTTCCCCTCCTTAACTCCGGCTTCTCTTAGGAATACACTTGCATGGGCTAAGATTACGGCTAGAGCAGTGCAGCCTTCTCTTAAGGCGTCACCCCTGCTCTGCATACTCGTAAAGTATGTGTATGACCAGAACGCATTACTAACTACTAAGAGGAGGGTCAAGATAGCGATGCAAAGACAATTAACCGAAACCATCGCTACTACCCTGTATTCGCTTATCAGCGCTTCATAAGTTTAAAACCTATGTGTGAGTACTTGTTTGAGGTGGGTCTCACTCATAATTCTTAACCTCATGCGCTAGCTAAGGTCTTTTCAGTGATGTAGCGCTGTTTTGCAATGCTTATTGTTAGGGCCATGCTGAGGACTACGGTTGCGGCTGCTACCATGAATGGTAGGTGGGCGTTTATCTCAGCTATGAAACCCGCTACTGCCGGCATCGCTATCCCTATGAGCCTCCTCGCCGATGAGAGGAAGCCCAACAGCGTGCCCCTGTATTCCTTGGGTATCGATGCGAAGAGTACGTCCATGAAGAAGGGATCCATAAACGCGTAGCCTGCCGAAGCCACTGCAGCCGCTAGCAGGGCTACCTCGACCCTATATGAGAAACCCAGCAGAAGGTCTGCTAGGGCTATGAGGCCCATACCTAGAGCCACCATCTTCACTCCATACACTCTGCTAATGCGTAGCACTAAAGGTGAGAAAACCACTACTGGGAGAGCCGCGAACGTCTCGTAGAGCGCCAACCCCAGTAATGGGTTTTCGGCTATCTCAATGAAGAGGTTGGCCACTACTATTGGTTGACATAGCTCGAACCCTATACCGAAGACAATCACTGCGAAGGCCATCCTAAGGAATGTCCTCGGAACGGTTCTGGGCAGTACCGGTCGTGAAACCCCTACTCTCTCCGCACCGACCCTCGGTAACCATAGCAGAGCCAGGATCCCTAGAGCTATGGATGCCGCGGCGAAGAAGCTGATGGAGAGTATTTGAGCCGTACCGCTCTTCAGCACAACAGCCAGTACGTACCCTATGGCAGGGTATGATGCGAGCTGCGCTAGGTAGGGCACCATGTTGTGGAGGGCGAAAGCCTTCTCCCTAATCTCCTCTGGGTACGCATCGTACTCATACACGGCGAATACGGGGTAGAACCCCCTAGCAAGCCTCTCGATGACGGCGGCTAAAACAATCACAGCTATGGAGCTAGCAAGGAAGCCATACATGTACACCATGTAGGAGACCCCTTCAATAAGGAATATCAGCGAGATGAATAGAACGGGCTCAGCCCTATCGAGAACCCTACCAACGACAGCATTCACCGCGGCAGCCACGGCCGAGGCGATAGTTAATACCGTACCGGCCTCAGCAACGCTGAGGCCGGTCACCAGCATGAGGTACGGGACGAGGACCCACACAAACAGCACTGGCGTGGATAAGGCGTGCAGGGTTATGTATCTCTTAGCAGCGATAGGGAGCCTACGCCACTGCCCAAGGATTGTTCTAAGCATCGTTAACCACCATCACTGACGTGAAGGGGCGTCATGTCGCTACATTCACTTCCCCGCAGTACCTTGAGATGAGGTTTCGTACAGGGCTTCTCAGATCGGGTGGTAGGTACGGGTCTTCTAAATAGCTCGTCAAGTCATTACATCTTCTCTTAACCCACGTATCCATGCCTCGCTTCCTAGCCTCCTCAAGCTCTATCTCAAGAGCCTTTAGGTGGGCGCTGTACGTATCTGGGTAAGCCTCCATAATGATGTTGTGCGTTATTCTGTGGCCCCGCTTCTTCAAGAGGCATATCTCCGCAACCTCGTGGAGCAGTAGTAGCTCGTTAGCCAGCACCTCGTCAACAGTGATCTTATCGCCCTCATAGCTGGGCGCGTTGAGATATGCAAGCAACTCACCATACGAGGCACTGCATTCTAGACCATAGCCCCTCAACAACCTCAAAACCGTGCTAAGACGCTCCCTAACACTCATTTTTCTTCCTCTTAGGGCAGTTGCAGGGATTTGTAATTCACTTAGCCCCTACGCGGATTACTACATGTTTATCCTTTAAACCTTGTACCGCTACGCATTAGTTATGGGGGTATTTATGAGGGTCGTTAAGCTTAGGGGGTTTGAGGCGCTGAAGCAGCACAGCATCATTGATACCCTGAACGGTCTCTGTAGGGATGAGCCTTTATCGGTACACTGCTACGCTGTTTACTACCTTACAGCCGAACCCGAGAGAACAGACATTATATTGCTTGCTTCGAACAATGATGTCAATGCCTACGCTCTCGTACGGTATGGTGGTAGGTTTACTATTGAGGACGTATACGAGGTTTACTTATGGAATCCCGTTAAGGAGGTTGTGCGGGGGGTCAGTATTTCCCCGGGTAAGAGAGCTGACATTCAGTTACAGGACAGCATCTCTAATAATGATGTAGGGGTAGTGACTGAGCGCTTTAAGGAGTTAGGTTTCAGGAGGTTTAACATTGAGGAATTCCACGACATGGTTTGTACCCGTAACACCTTCAAGCCAAGCCCATTGGAGGGGCTTGCTGTTAAGCTTGGAGAGGAGCACGCACCACTATACAGGGATCTCGAGGTAGAGAGGGGGGTAGAGCTGAGTATAGGTGAGGCCCGGGAGATACTTAAGACGTACACTCATTACGGGGTAATAGTGGGTAATGTCCTCGCCTCCATAGCCGCTAGGTACGTAACTCTCCCGCACCTCCACGTAATAGGTGGCGTGTTCACGAGGAGGGAGTATAGGGGGAGAGGCTACGCTAAAGCCGCGGTCTCAGCACTAACGAGGGAAGCGGTAGATTCGCGAGCCACTGCGGGCCTGCACGCGGAGGTAGACAACAAGCCCGCGATAAGAGTGTACAAAAGCCTAGGCTACGAAGCCGTTAGAACTAGAACATGGATCTTCGCACATCCCTAACACAGTAATGTATTTGACTTAAGGCTCGTGATCACATGTAAGGCTTATCTCAATACCATACTTTTTACATTCTATTTTTACTCTAAGATCTTCTCCATTAACACATCTCTCCATGCTATTCTCTCTATGTAGTTAACTACCTTAAAGCCTAGCTTTTCATAGAATTTTATTGCCCAATACGCTTTCTCATGTGTTATTAACTGAAGTTTCCTTAACCCTAGTGTTCGTGCTCTTCCTTCAATATATTTCATGAGGACTGTACCTATGCCTCTACGCTGGTACTCTGGATGCACATATACCCACCTCACAATACCTCTATCTTCTTCATATCTAGGATAGAGGGCAGCGACCCCCACGATTCTATTGTTGATTTCATAAACATAGAATTCCATTCTCTTCATATCCTCCAATATCTTATCACGGTTAACGACTGGATGTTTGAAGAACTCCCTCGGTATAATATTTTTGTAAGCACAGTAATTAGATATGTTAATAACGTAAGCAATCTCATTGACGTCGTCAATAGTTGCTTTACGAATCATGTACACGAATCACCAGACCAAGTACCTTTATGGTTGGGATGATGCAAATAACTATTGCTCTCTGTAACATTGGTATCCTATGTATCTGACTACCTCGTTTCTCAATTCTCCTCCCAACAATACCCTAGTCAATTTTAATCCGAGGTCTATAGGTGTAGTAATACCTCGCATTTATTAACAGATACAGCGCTGAGTTCCTTTAGCACGTTCATCCTTAAGTAATGCGTCGCTACTTACCCTTCAATATACCTGCCTCAGCAAGAATTAGTGAACCTGTACACACAGATGCTACTAACTTCCTTTGTTCACAGAATTTCCTCATAGTTTTTGGTAACTCTTCATCATTTAAGGTATTCTCAACGAAATCTTTACCACACTTGTCACACAACGTAATCACTAATGTATTTAGTAATGTCTAGAAACTTTCTGAACATAGACTAGAATCTCATACTCTAAAGCTTTACGAAATTAAGTCCTCCAACACCATCACTAACAAGAATACAGACCTAGATCATCACCTACACCCCATATAAAGCTATCGAGAAAAAGATAGAGGATCTTTATAGTTTATACAAATAAGATTATTACTTTGTGGCGGGCCCGCCGGATTAGTGAGCCCGGAACCTCCGGCTTCGGAGGCCGGGAATATCTCCCATTACGGTAACCATTAACTGGAACGTTGCTGGTAAGTCTCACACTCATTATTTCATATTATCTGAATCTGAATATGTGGGGGCATTGCTCAGATTGAATTCATTGCTACTTACTTTACCTGGATAGTTGGGATGGTTAGGCCTAGAACTAGGCAACTTTACTACTGCACTTTATACGGTGTGATTTGAAAATACGAAGAACTTTGAATACAGAGATTAAGGAAGCTATTCATGTGAGGGCAGCTTAGCAGTCTTCTTCTAGGAGTTTGAAGTATTCCTCCCTGGTAAGCCCGGCCTCAGTTATTATGACTCTTACGAGTCCGGGTTTAACCTTCTTTCCAGGATGTACAGGCACTACTATCCTTACACCTTGCTCGTTCACTAGTATCACGTGAGAGCCCCGCTGCCGTATCGACCTGAATCCCAGCTTACTAAGTAGCTTAATTAGCTTATAGGGATCTATAGGTGTTATTCTAGGCAATGGCTCTCACTCTCTGAAGGCCGACAACTCTACGGCTCAACAACTCCTTTTTCTCCTCCTCAGAAAGAGTTTCAAGGTATAGCTCTATAGCTTCCCTAACATTCTTAATCACCTCATCCAAGCTATCTCCCTGCGTATGACACCCCGGTAGTTCTGGTACAATCGCTACATAGCCCCCGCCCTCATCCTCCAATATAACGACAGTAAATTCGCGTACCCTCTTATCCATAGGCTGCCCTCAAGGCATAAATGTTGTGCTAATCCCTAATAACGTCTCTCCCAAGCCGATCGGTGTATTGGATGTAAGCAATACACCTATAAGCCAACCCTATTACATGGGTGCCCCGAACATTAACTTACTAGCTCCTAATTTTCTAACGTAAACCGATAATCCCTGAAAACCTATTTCCTCGGCAATTGCAACTAGACTATGGGATGTGTCGAGGCAGATGCTAGGTTGTTCAGCACTTATGTTCATGAAGCCTCTGAAGTCGAAGAGGGTGCTCATACGTGAATTGGTGCTAAGAGGATAACAAACATTCTCGTAAACCTCCTTTTCGAGTTTAACCTAATGTAGTACGCTATGCGTATGGCGGGCCCGCCGGGATTTGAACCCCGGAACCCCCGGCTCCGAAGGCCGGCACCTATAAATGAATATCCCATGGTGATAACCATTATTTAGGACAATAACGTTGAGACTTATACCTATTACCTAGGCTGTTGAGACAATGCCCAGTGATTTATTACCTACTACACAGTATATTTCTGCTAACATAAGATTACATGTAGAGGTTGCTGATGCTGACCAGTAGTCTAGGCGGTGCTGAAGCACCACCGCAAACCGAGCCCAGAACCCCACAATGTACAATTATATATCCAGACCCCATGAGACTCTTCTAGCCTGCCTAGCGGATACACTCGCTCTGCAGATGTTACAGGGACATATTACTCCAAATAGCCTTAAAATATTGTCAAGTTCTAAAACTCATAGGAAACAGGGGATGAGAGTTGTCGACGGTTGTAAGGGAAGGCTTGGAGGTTATGTTGCGAAAGATTGATAGGGAGATTGTAGCTGTAGAGATGAGGCTCCAAAGGATAGCTCTCAGGTTTGGTGTGAGTGACTGGAGGGAACTTGAGCGGCTACTCAAAGCCAAAGGCATTGATAGCCCGGAGCTCGATACGCTCTGGCCCGAGTACCTATATCTACGTAAACGCCTTGAAGAATTGAAGAAGCGTAGAAGCGAGGTTCTCAGCAGTCTTGGAAGGTTATGAGCATTGGCTAAGCTTTATCGAGCACTTAGTAGCATTAACAGGCTACTTGGCAAGTTCAAGCCGATAGTCAGAGTTGCCGAGCACTACATAGATGAGAGAATGGGCCTTGAATACATTAATGTGAGAGTAATTTTCCAAGGGCTAAATGCTATATTAGTACTGCGTGAATACTGGCAGGAAGAAACGCTAGTTGCGTACGGCTACTACATCCGTATTGGAAGTTATGAGGAATGGTGGGATAATAGACCCCACCACCCAGAAATTGAGACGTTTCCTCACCATAGGCACATAGTAGAAAAAGTAAGGTCTCTTCAAAACCCTTCACTAGAAGAATTCCTCAAAAGAGCTAGAGAACTATTAAGCCCAAAGAAGCAGGGTTAGGGTTAGAAAACCTGACACGGCGGGCCCGCCGGGATTTGAACCCCGGAACCCCCGGCTCCGAAGGCCGGCACCATTATCTGGGGAGCAGGGAATGAAAAATCCTGGCATGGAGTTAACCGTTTGTCCCTAGGGCTCATCCCGTGTATTCTGGGGGTTGTTTGGGGGGTAGCGTCTAGGGGCTTCCACTCGCCCATAGGGGGTCGTTCCGTTACCCTCGACAGCCACCCATGACCCCATAGGGATACCCAAACCTCCCCATCTACGAGGCCATGCCCTACGGGGCTTGGAGCATAGCTCCCATCACCCCGCAGGACATCAAGAAGAAAACACCAGAAACTCACATGAACTTTCCCTCCGAACATCAGAAAGTATCCTGCCCCAACGTCTAGTTAGGGCGTGCGGTTAGCGGTTGCTCCCGTACTCGAGATGGTTGTGACTGGCTCGCGCGTCAGCAGCGGCCAAGAGGGCATCACCCCTCAATGAGTCAGCGGTCAGTAGGGTAACCGCGTCGTCACCGCCGTTAAAACGGCTCGAGGCTCCCCGAAAACTCATCACCCAATTAAATTCGGTGCTTCGGGGAAGCTTAAATCATATTTTGACGGGACGTAACCCGAAAGGCCTGACCCCTTTTAAATGAAGTGAGACCCAAGGATACAACGGAGCTGGGGGCTGCGGGGAACGATAAGCCCTCCGCAGGCCTCCAAGGGCTCCTGAGGGCCCAAGGCCCGCCCCCAAGTCGGGGTCGCGGGCGGGGGCTCGACAGCCCCGGGTTTCCCGGGGGCCCGGGACTGCCGGGTTCTCCGCGCGTTGACCCCTCCCCGGGGGCTTGGGTGGCGGGCGGAGGGCCTCGGGGGCCTGATGGGGGTTATTTGGAGGGCCGGGGGTTCCCCGCTAGCGCCCCAGCTTCACCTGTTCTGCTGGTTTCTTCGCGGGGTTAGCTTCACTTGCCTTAAGTGCACTGTTTTAGGGATCCTAACCCGCCCTCCAGCATGCGTGCGTAGTGGCTAAGGCGATAATACCTTAAAGTGCGTGCCGCACTTGATATTGGTGCTTCACGTGGGCGGCACGCGCGGGGGTGAGGGGAGGTCCTCGCTGGCTGACTACGTGCTGATTGCCTTATCAGCCGTCATCGCGGTGCTTCTGGTGGCGGCGGTTGCGAGTGATTCAACGAGGTTATGGCTTGGGCTGACGTCGCTGGGTGAGGAGTCGGCTTACGTCGTGCTCTCCATAGCCGTCATGACGCTTATTGACGCTGATGCCGGCGTCGCTGCCTTGCTGGCCGTGATTGCTTCAGGCGCCCTAGTTATTTGGTTGAAAGAGGTGTTCGCCCTCCCGCGCCCGCCGAGGGCGTTGTGGCGGGAACCTGCCGAGGGTTACGGGTTCCCGAGCGGCCACACGCAGGTCTCGGCGTCGTTCTGGTCCCTCCTCTCCCTTAGGTTCAGGAGGGTGGGGTTGGCGGCGCTCTCGGTTGCGGTGGTCGCTGCGATAGCTACGTCGCGGGTCGGCCTTCACGTTCACTATGTTAGGGACGTGCTTGGCGGCGCTGCCTTCGGCCTGATCGTGGGTGCCTGCGTGTGGGCATTGATAATGGGCCCTGGGAGGAGGTTCCTCGCGGGTCCGCCGATTAGTAGGGTTGCCTTAGCGTTGCCCGCCCTCTCGATCGTGGTTGGCGTACTCAGTCTCTGGGAGGGCTTCGCGTACGGGTTCGACACCTCCTTCAAGTTAGGTGGTTTAGCGTTCTCACTACTAACGTACCCGTTCCTGGCGTGGAGGATTAGGGTTCTGAGCCACGCACCCCTCCCCGTC
>Ga0256833_1000405_pt1 | contig 34158 bp, 32 predicted proteins | sample 356284metaG_FD_190535 | JGI IMG/M metagenome (GOLD analysis project Ga0256833, IMG submission 190535) | Hydrothermal vent microbial communities from Mid Atlantic Ridge, Atlantic Ocean - 356-284 | ecosystem: Environmental > Aquatic > Marine > Hydrothermal vents | place: Atlantic Ocean: Mid... | reverse complement strand
ATCTGTCGCCTTGGACGCCCTGTCGAACACCATGGCCTTGACCTTACCGTTCTCCCCGATGATTCTCTTGGGAACCCTGAGATCGAGTATCTCAATCCCCTCGCGTTTCAGCTCTTCCAACTCTTCCCGGCCCTGAATGGTCTGAGCCGCCGGCATTTCCTCGAGGGAGCGACGGTAGATGATCCGCGGTTTCAACCCCCTCCGGAGGGTATCCCTCGCCACATCCAGCGTCTCCCAGTCGGGAGATTCAGAAAAAGGCAGCTCCGTCAAGTGCCGCCATGCCGTGCGGGCCGCGTCGAGGGCCACACGCCCGCCTCCAACGATGATGACATCCCTGCCAAGATCCAGCCGATAGTTTCCCGTACTGGCGTTTAGCAGATAGTCGACCGCCTTGACGACCCCGTCCAGGTCCGCTCCAGGGATATCGAGATCCGTTCCCTTGAAGGCTCCCGTGGAGAGAAACACGCTTTCATATCCCTCGGCCAGCAGTTCGCGAATGCCGAATTCCTTCGTCAAGGGGGTGTTCAACCTGAGATCGATCCCCAGGGACAATATTTCTTCGATTTCTTTTTCAATGGTTTCTCTCGGTAGCCGGTATTCGGGAATATGCAGCCGCATCGCCCCGCCCACCACGCCCGAGGCCTCGAAAAGAGTCACCTGAAAGCCCATCACGACCAGATCGTGCGCGCAGGCCAAGCCCGCGGGACCGGCCCCGACTACCGCCACTTTTCTTCCCTTTCCAATCTTCCGTTCCTGAAGAGCGGGAAGGTTCCACGGCAACTGATTTCCAGGGTCCCGTTCGCCCTCGAGGAGTCGGCGATAGGTTCCGGAACTCCGGGATTCTGGGCCGAAAAGCGTGGTCACGAAACGTTTAAGCGCCCGTATCGTAATTGGTGAATCGACGTTCCCTCTCCTGCAGGCGTCCTCGCAAAACGCCGCGCAGACCTTTCCGCAAATCGCGGCCGCCGGGTTCGGGGAACGGGCCACGAGATACGCCTCTTCGAAACGCTCCTCGGCGATGAGCTGCACGTATTTCCCGGCATCCGTGTGCACGGGGCACGCATCAAGGCACGGCACGTTTTCACGATACCCCCGCCAGTCGCGGAGCCTTACCCGGAATTTCCCGGGGATATCCTCTTTCTCCCCAAAGGCCGACTTGATGGCCTGGTGCATCTCGTTCTGGTCCACCGGCTTGAAAATCTGGTAGAAAAACCCGTTTTCCCGGATCTTTTTCCCGAGTTGGAAAGAATGATCTCCCGTCAGTGCGAGAAACCGGGTCGTCTTGCCCCATTTCTTCGCGGCATCAATGAAACCGAAATCATCCATTCCCTGGAGATCAAAATCAACGATGGCAAGGCGCACATCCTGCTTGTCAAGATGATCTACGAAAAGATCGAAGTCGGAGACGACACGATAGTCGATCCCCTCTTTACCCAAAAGGGTGCTGGCAATCTGCGAGATTTGTTCGTCATCCGTCCCGATGATAACGTCCATTCATTCCCCCCCGGTCGAGGATTTGCGCGTAATCACCATAATTGAATTAAGCAAAATCGATGCCGTAATGAAGAATCAACAATCCTTTAAAAATTCAGGGTGTTACGTCATGGCCGAAGAAGAATCCCCGCCATCCCCGTGCACCCTCTTTCGCCGTTATGCGCGAAATCGGTCAAAACATCAATAAAATCAATGCAATAGACAAATGGGACATTTGTGTCCCACGTGTCCCATCCGTGTCCCTCATGCCGCGGATTCGCGGATTACCGTTTCAACAAGCCATGTTTTTTGAGTAGCCGGTGAATCGTCTTGCGGTTAACACCCGCCCTTCTCGCGGCTAGAGAAACGTTTCCCCCGCAAAATTCCATCAGGTTTTCCAGATATTTCTTTTCAAAGGTCTCAATGAGACGGCACTTCGCGTCCTCGAAAGGAAGGCTCAAGTCCAAAGCTCCTGAACCGCATCCCTCCATTTCCCGGATCCTTTCGGGAAGATCTTCCGGCAGCAAAATCTCCTCCTCGGAAAGCGCCACTGCCTGTTCGATAACATTCTGAAGCTCCCGGACGTTGCCTGGCCACGGGTACGCCTCCATCTGGGCAAGCGCGGACTGGGAAACCTTCTTTAAGGATTTGTCGAAGACCTCGCAGTAATGTTGGAGAAAATGCTCGATGAGTAGCGGAATGTCTTCCTTCCTCTCCCGCAAAGGGGGAAGATAGATGGAAATGACGTTCAGGCGGTAGAATAAGTCCTGGCGAAACGACCTCTCATCCATGGCCTTTACAAGGTCCCGGTTTGTGGCGGAGATGATGCGCACATCGACACGAATAAGTTGGCGCCCCCCGATCCTTCTGAACTGCCGTTCCTGGAGAACGCGTAACAGTTTCGACTGCATGGAAATCGGCATTTCTCCAATTTCGTCGAGAAAAAGGGTCCCGCCGTCCGCGTATTCGAAAATGCCATGCTTGGTTCGATACGCATCCGTGAACGCCCCCCGCTCAAACCCGAACAATTCGCTTTCAAGTAGGCTCTCAGGTAAAGCGGCGCAATCCAGGGGAATAAAGGGACGGGACGCGCGTAGGCTGTTCTCATGGATCAAATGAGCGATCAGTTCCTTCCCCGTCCCACTCTCTCCACAGACGAGGACATTGGAATCCGTTTTGGCCACCTTTTCCGCCGTTTTCAAAACATTTATCAATGCGGAACTTTTCCCAACGATCTTTTCCAATCCCATGAGTGAAATGTCGGATCGAAGGCCAGCGTTTTTCTCACCTGTTTCCTTTTCTTCCGAGGATACGGATGAAAAATAAATTTTTTTTGCCGCCGCGAACGTGGCCCGCGCGGAGACCTTCGAGGAAAAAACCATGACAGGCGCGTAAAACCCATTCTGCGTAAATGCCTCCAACAAACGTTCCGGCCGCGGGATCCGTGTGTCCACAAGGAGACAAAGCGGTTTCGTTTCGTAAATCATATTTAGAAGATCATTAAGAGGGGGGGGCATAAACATGAGATCCATGCCTTGCGCCCTGCCAGAAAAATCCCTTTCTATTTCGGGATCATCCGTGATTACAACCACTTTTGACATTGCTTAGCCCGTGAAACGTGAAGTCAACCCATTTTATGCTTTCACATAATAACCCTACTGCTGTTTTACAAAAAATACAAGCACAGTAAATTTAATGAACTCGTAAGAACCCACGTTAAAAAGCTTCAAGCTCAAGGAGCGCGATTCGCGAGGGGTGAATCGTACTTATAGGACGCTGTAATGGCGAAAGATACAACCCGATCTGTCTGCGTGCCACGCACAGAGAGGCACAGAAATGCGACTTTTAAGAAGCCTTCAAATTTGACTACAGGAAGGGAAAATCACGATATCAATTTATAAAATGATAGTTGTTTCCTCCCGCAGCACGAAAAGAATTTATCACTCGTTCAAGACTCATTTTTTGACTGTCCGAACCGGCAAAGCCCGGAAGTGACGCTTGTGCACCATGCGGTCGGTGTAACGGTATCCCCTCGAGAAATTGTACGCGTAGGCGGTGATGGTCAAAGCGTCGCGAGCCCAAACCCATCCGCAGCTCAACTGAATGGCAGGGTTGACCCGCACCCGGTTTCCGCATGTTGTCTTGTAGCCCTTTTCTGAAGGATCATACAGGGTTTCGAGCTCCTTAATGGTAGGCATCCGCCAGTCTTCGTACTTGCTCAGAATGATGTGTTCGCAGTAGGCCTTGGCGTCATGCCAGGTAATATCCCCCTGGTTGTCGTACTTCGCCCACATAAGATTCGTTTTCGTGTCGGTGACCGTTCCGTCGTTGTTGTCGATGAATCTGCCTTGAGCCATGAGATGGCCAACTCCCAGCCCAAGGATGAAGATGGCCAAGACGAGAATGCAGATGATCTTGTTGGATTGTTTCATACCCTTTCCTCCTGCGTGGATGTTTAAAGGGTATCGTCCTCCTTGAAAGAGAGCTCGAATGAACCCTTGGGTATGGGGACGACGAGCACGGGTTTCCGGATATGCCTCAAAACCCGTTGTGTCACACCGCCCAAAAAGGTGTATTTGAGAACCTCCTTGCTATGGGCTCCCATGATGACCATATCCACGTCGTCCGCCTCGGCGGCCTCAAGGATACGAACCGCGGGATCCCCTTCCTGAACCTCGATGGAAATCCTTTCCGTCATCTGTGCTTTTTCTTCCTCGGAGAGTTCGCGCTTGGCATAATTGTCCAAACGTCTTTTCAGCCTTTGGAGCACATTTTTTAAGGCCTCTTCCCGTGCCTTTTTGAAACTGTTTTCCCCCATCTGGACAACCACGGGCACCTCATCCACGGGATTGAATCCCTTGACGACCGTCAGGATGACGACCTCCGCGTCGAAAGATTTCATGAATCGGACGGCGTAGCGAAAGGCGTAAGCCGCGTTCCGGCTGAGATCCGTCACGTAAAGGATCTTTTTGATTTCCGGTATCATATATTTTCCTCCTTTATGCCTGTGCCGCTTCAGCGGCCCGTGCCCTCGGTTTTTGCATCAGGTAGATAAGGGCGTAGATGATGATCCCGACCAGGCCGACAAGAAACGGCCCCCATCCCTTGCCAAGGTCGAAGACACTCGCCACGTATTTGGGACGCAATAGGGCAAAAGTAACCGCGCCGAGCAGAATGAACTCGTAGATCCGGTTTCTCACGAGGAAGTAATTCAGGGTGAGGTTGGCGAAGGCGAACATGGCCACGGTGCTCGTGAAGAATATCCAGGCGGCGTGCCAGATGGAATGGATGTTGATCAGGAGGAGATCGGTGTTATACATGAACATGAAGGGTAAAATGGCAGTCCGGATATCGTAGGAGAACCCCTTCACCCCCGTCTTGATGGGATCCGACCCGGCGATGGCCGCGGCGGCGTAGGCCGCCAGCCCCACCGGCGGGGTATCATCCGCGATGATTCCAAAGAAGAAGACGAAGAGGTGCGCGGCCACCAGAGGAAAGACAACCCCGGCCTTCGCCCCGAGGGTCACGATGACGTTGGCCGTCAACGAGGCCAGGACGATGTAGGTCGCCGTGGTGGGAAGCCCCATCCCGAGAATCAGGCTGGCGATAGCCGTGATGACGAGGATGGCAACAAAGTTCCCCTGGGCGATGGTGTCAATGACTTCGGTAATGATACCGCCCAGCCCCATGGTCACGACACCCACGATGATGCCCGCCGCCGCGACGGCGACGCCGATTCCCATCATGCTCTTGCCGCCGGAGACCAGGGAATTCCAGACGATTTCCCCCGCATCCTTCAGGGCAAGCCCCAGAGAAATGCCGTGTTTTTTCGCCTGAATGAGATTCTGGATGATGATAAGGGCCACGAGAACGATAATCGCGTAAAAAGCGGCCAGGGCCGGAGAGTGCCTCAGCACCACCAGTTCGTAAACGAGAAAAATCAGGGGGATGATGTAATGCAATCCCTTAAAGAAGGTGGACCAGAAGGGGGGAATATCCTCCTTCTTCATCCCCTTGAGGCCGAGTCGCGTGGCCTCCACGTGGGTGATGTACATCAAGGCGATGTAGGAGATAATCGCCGGGATGAAGGCCACCTTGACCACCTCGATATAGGGCATGTTGCAGTATTCCGCGATGATGAAGGCCGCGGCTCCCATGATGGGCGGCATCAATTGGCCGTTGGTGCTGCATGCCACCTCGACGGAGGCGGCAATGTAATCGGGATATCCCGTCCGTTTCATCAGGGGGATGGTGAATGTCCCGGTGGTGACCACGTTGGCGATACTGGATCCGGAAACGAGACCGGTCAGCCCGCTGGCCAGGACCGCCGCCTTGGCGGGACCGCCCCTGAAACGTCCCAGGACGCTGAAGGCAAGGTGGACGAAATATTCCCCGGCTCCAGCCTTTTCAAGCATGGCGCCGAAGAGAACGAAGAGAAAGACGATGGTCGCCGACACATCCAATGGAATCCCGTAGATTCCCTCCGTTGACATGGTAATCTGGCCGATAAACCGGTTCAGGGAAACCCCTTTGAAGGCCAAGATGTCCGGCATGTAGGGACCGTAGAAACTATAGAGGATGAAGGCGATGGCAACAATGGGCAAGGCGGGCCCGAGGGATCTGCGCGCGGCTTCCAGCAAAAGGACCAGGAGCATGACGCCCATTACGATATCCAGGGTATTGGGCGCGCCCATCCGCCCGCTGATGCCGGTGTAGTCATAGGCGATATAGAGGGCGGAGGCGGCCGCCAAGATGGCGACCACATAATCGAACAGCGTAAAGCGGTCCCGCACGGAAAAGTATCCAAAAATCTTCCCTTTCCGGACCTTTTTGAACATGGGGTAACTCAGAAAAACCAGAACAATCGCGAATGCCAAGTGAATGGCCCGTATATATACGGCATTTAGGATAAGGACAGATGGAAGGGCCAACTGAAACAGCGACCATGCGGCGGCGATACAGGGAACCAGCCAGCGCGCCGGACCTTTTACCGATTTCAGCCCTTCTTCCGACGCCTTGACAAGTTCCTGCGCCTTGGCAATTCCCTCTTCCGGAGCCTCAACATTAAGCTCGACCTCTTTTTCCGCCACGGCAATCCTCCATGTAACGGGGTGTTGAAAGAAAAAGGGCAGGGAGGGAGAAAGTTTCCTCCCTGCCTCAATCGTTCGCCTTTACTTGATGAGAGACTTGGGAATGTACTTGATCAACCCGCTTTCTTTATAATACTTCAGGGCGCCCGGATGGATCGGGGCGGTTAGTCCCGTCAGCATGTTCTGTTTCGTCAGAACGCCAAAGGCGGGATGCAGTTTCTTGAAAGTCTCAAGATTGTCGAAGATCTCCTTGGTGATGTCGTAAACGACCCACGCTGGGACCTTTTTGTTGGTGCAGAACGTGGCCTTGACCGCGATGGTGGGGACATCCTTCTTGTTGGCGGCGCCGGGATAGAACTTGACGGGAATGAACGCCTTGGCAAAATAGGAATGTTTCTTGATCAGCGGCATGATAATGCTGTCAGGTACGGGCACGAAGCGAACCTTGCGTTTCCCCGAAGTGGCCTCCTTGATAGAGCCGTTGGGGTGTCCCACGGTGTAGAAGAAGGCGTCGATCCGGCCGTCCTGCAGCATCTGCGCGGATTCCACCGCTTTCATACCTTCGGCCTTGATGTCTTTCTTCCAATCGATTCCGGCCTGCGTGAGAAGGTCGATGGCCTCGCCTCTCGTGCCTGAGCCCGGATTTCCGATGTTGATGTGTTTTCCTTTCAGATCCACGAATGTCTTGATGCCGGTGTCGTCACCCGCGATGATGGTCACCGATTCGGGATGAAAACTGCAGATGGAACGTAGGGCCTTCTGCGGTCCCTTTTTGGCCCATTCCTTCTGGCCGTGCCATGCATCGTACTGGCGGCTCGATTCAACGATTCCGAATTCCAAGTCGCCGGAAAGAATGGCGTTGATATTGAACACGGACCCGCCGGTCGATTCGACCGTCACCTTCAGGTGATACTGTTTCGCTTTTTTATTCACGATCTTGCTGATGGCGCCGCCCGTCGGATAGTAAACGCCCGTAACACCACCCGTTCCGATGGTCACGAACGTAATCTTCGCGGAAGCCGCGCCCGGGGTCATCATTCCCACAGCCAGGAAACAGATGGAAATGATTCCAACCAGCATGCCTAATTTAAACCTTTTCATTCAATACCCCTCCTTGTTTGTCGTTTTTTTCTTTATATGTTTACTCACACGCTTACGCCGGCATCCCATATCCCGGCATTTCTTTTCCACCACCTCCTTTCTCTATGAAATTCAAATCACTTTTTACCAAAGATAAAATCCTGTTACCAAAACCCAACGGCATTGTCAAGACACCCTCGAATATCCCATTATTGACAAACATAGTTTGATTATGTATATACTGCAATATTTCTTTATTTTGTAGGATAAAATACAAAATTTGGGAGCGTAGCTTGAAGGATTTGATTAAGACCCAGACAGCCAGATTGACCCCTTCTCAGAAAAAGGTCCTTAAATATATCTTCAACAACCTTGAAGATTGCGTTTTTCTCACGGCCTCCGCCCTTGGCCGGAAAACGGGAGTGAGCGAAGCGACGATCATTAGGCTGGCCCAGAGTCTTGGATTCCGGGGATTTCCGGATTTCCAAAAAAATCTCCGGGAGCACCTTCAAGAGCGTTTGACCACGGTGAGTCGCCTCGAAAAGACCCTGGAACACCCTGAGTCCTCAGAGTCGCTTCTCGGGATTTTGAAGATAGACATCAAAAATATTTCCCGCATGGCGGAATCCATATCCGAAAAAACCTTCAAGGAAATCGTTTCGCACCTGTGGAGGGCAAAGAAAATCTTTATCATCGGTCTTCGAAGTGCCTACGGTCTCGCTGTTTATATGAAGTTTGGGCTCCGGTTCCTCGGAAAGGATGTCGCGCTCCTCGACCCGTCCCAATGGGACCAGTGGGATCAACTCGTTTCTCTTGGCAGAGACAGTTTTGTCATCGGCATCAGCTTTCCCCGTTACGCGAGGATGACCATCGACGCGGTAGCATTCGCCCGCGAAAGACGATGCCGCATCCTCGCAATCACCGACAGCCTCGTTTCCCCCCTCACCACCTATAGCGATTGGATCCTTGTCGCGCCATGCGAATCCTATTCCTATATGGATTCCTTTACCGCCGCCATGGCTCTCATCCATTCGCTGCTTACCGCCATGAGCCTGAAGAAACCCGACAAGGCCCTCGAGGCCTTCAAAAGGCTGGAAGAGCTATGGGACAAAGAGGGAATCTACTACAGCCCGTCCCGCGAGAATCCGCCCCTGCTATAATCTCTAACTCTCATTTCCAAGCCAATTCATTTTATGCAACACGGATTTGTTCTGGTTCGTTCTTCAATCATGAAAAGGGTTTGAAAAACGAAGAAGATTCTGTTATATTTAAATATAACTAATTTGTATTTAGTTGTTCGTGTCACGTCAGGCCGTTATGATGTGGCGTGAGATTTTTTGGAAAGGAGTGGGCAATGAGAAATTTTATCAAGGTCATGAAGGCTTTGTCCGATCCCAGCAGGGTCAAAATCCTTAAGATGCTTCAGCATCGCGACATGTGCGTCTGCGAGATCCAGGCGGCACTCGGGCTCGCCCAGCCGACCATCTCCAAACACCTGAAGACTCTCGAGGAGGCGGGGCTGGTTGGATTCGAGAAGGAAGGTCTCTGGGTCAATTATTTCCTCGCGGAAGGAACCTCCAGTCCCTTCGCCGCGACGCTACTCGGCAACCTCCGCCACTGGCTGGACGACGAGCCCAGCGTGCACGACATCGTTGAGCGCCTGCCCGAGTTCGAGCGCGAAAAGATCTGTGAAAAGGGTGTGGAGCGCCAGAAAAAGAACAAGAAAAAGAAGGCAAAAGCAAAGGAGGCTGCGTAAAACTGTTGGCCTGACGCGCGCTCAAACCAGCTGCATGAGGGCGCCCGCGAAGGTCAAAAGACCGATGACGATGGCCGCGATTTCCGCCAAGAGGTGGAAAATCCAGACCAGCAGGGCCTTGCCGAAGTCGGTGTCGTAGGCCCCTTTGATGACGAAGACCACCAGGATCAGTCCCACCAGGAACCCGATGGGGGGTCCGACAGGCGGAAAGAAAGAAAGGGCGAGGGAAAGAAACCAGGTAATGAAAGCGGACCCGAGGGCGGCGACAAACGACCGTCCGAAGGTGGCCTTTTTTACCCCGGCCATCTTGGCCCCCAGCCACATGAAAAAGGTTGCGAGTAGAAGCGCGAGCACCGCCACGCCCAGAATGGCAGTGGCGATCACGCCGATGGTGCTGAACATCTCCATTTTTTCTCCCCCCTTGTCTGCCGTGTCGGGTGCTCTCGCGATACAGAACGTCGAGCCCCTTGCCCTCATCTTCTAACAGATATCCCGGAAAATATCCACGCGGGGGCCCTTTCCTCAGGAAATCTTCTCCATGTCTTCGAGAATGGTCAAGGCATGTATCGCGAGATAGGTGTCCGCGAGGCCAGGAAGGCCGCACGAGGTCCGGGCGAATCCCCCGTTTGGGGCCTGACATCTTTCAATAAATCGTTGACAGGCGTCTGGATACCGCGGGGGGTGTTTCAGGAACCGTGAGACGGAAAGCCCCGCATGGATATGCTCTAAAAACGAGGGGGCCATATCAGGAACATTGAGAAACCCGTGCAGGGGGTGCTCGCAGGCCGCGAGGTATCTCTCGATTTTCAGGGAAGGAAGGGAAAGTCCCAGCCTCGACAGGATCTTGACCGCGTAGGCCGTGACGAGAAGGGTGGGAACAGGGCTTCCGAACCCGCCGTTTTCGCCACTGAAACCGTGGATGAAGGCTGTAATCTCCCGGCGTTGGGCGGGGGATATCTCCACGCCCGTCTCAAGGCAGAGCTCCGTGAGCAGGTCCAGGCGCTTGAGGGCAGTTTCCGAAGAGGCGTTTTCGACCGCGAAATGGCGCAGTTGCGCTTCGAGATAGGGGCGAGGATCGTGACGGGGGCGTGATCCGAGGTATCGAAGTCCCTTGATGGCGTAGTAGGCCCGGTAGAGGTTGTGGTAGGATCCGCCGGGGGCCTGAGCGTCTTTCAGGAATTGGACGCTGGCGGGGTCGTAAATTCTTTCGCCCAGCAGGTGTAGCGTGACGAGGGCGTAGTAGGTGTCCGCCCCGTTGGGCTCCTCCAGCCTGTAGAAGCAGAATCCGCCTTTCTCACATTGCCGCTCTAAGATATAGTGGATTGTCCGCGCTTTCAGAACCCCGTCCATGGCGCCTCCCGGATCAGAGGTCATCAGCCGTTGGGCGGTTGAAGGCGGACCTCATCGCCTGCGATGAATGTTTTTTTAACATAACGTCCGGGAAACGGGTTTTCAAGGAAAATCTCGGAGAGGACGTCGAAAGGTTGACTTTTGGCCGGCGTCGTGTAAGTTTGCAAAGAAAAAAGGAGTTGGCCGATGGCTGAGATTGAGAGGTTCTGCCGTTTCAACCTGGAGGAAAAGGAATCGTGGGGGCGCTTGATGAACAAGGAGACGATGCGTCTTCTCCGCGGGAACCCGCTTGATGGTTTCGAGGAAGAGGAGGCGGTCGTTTCGCTGGCGAACGTGAGGCTCCTGCCGCCGGCCAGTCCCTCCAAGATCGTCGCCATCGGCCTGAACTACAGGGACCACGCGGAGGAGGTCAAACTGAAACTCCCCGAGGAGCCGCTGATATTCCTCAAGCCCTCCACGGCCGTCATCGCCCCCGGTGAGCCCATCGTAATTCCCTCCATGTCCCAAAGGGTCGATTACGAGGGGGAGCTGGGAGTCGTCATCGGCAAGCGGGCGAAGGACGTATCGAAAGACGATGCCGGTGCCTTCATCGCCGGCTACGTCTGTTTCAACGATGTGACGGCCCGAGACCTGCAATACAAGGACAAGCAGTGGACCCGCGCGAAATCCTTCGATACCTTCGCCCCCCTGGGGCCTTTCCTCGTTCGGGGCGTCGACCCTTCCGACCTGGCGCTCACCACGAAGCTCAACGGAAAGGTGATGCAATCGACACGAACGAGCCAGCTCATCTTTCCCGTGAAGACCCTCGTCGCCTTCATCTCGCGCGTCATGACCCTGCTGCCCGGCGACGTCATCGCCACCGGGACCACCTCGGGGATCGGACCCATGCAGCCCGGGGACGAAGTGACCGTAACCATCGAGGAGATCGGCTCCCTGACCAACCCGGTGATGAGGGCGGAGAGGTGATCGAACTATCCGGAAAAGAAAGGGCTGTTCTCAGGGAAATCCAGGGGGATTTGCCCTTAAGCCCCCGTCCTTACGCCGCCATCGGTGAGAAGGCGGGGCTCACCGAGCAGGAGGTCCTTGCCATCGTGGAAGATTTGATGAACCGGGGTATCATCCGGCGCATGGGGGCCATCCTCCGCCACCGAAGGGCGGGGGTCAAGGCCAACGCCATGGGCGTCTGGAGAGTCCCGGAGGACGACATCACACGCGTGGGAAAGATGATGTCGGAGGACCCGGGGGTGACCCATTGCTATCACCGCGACCCGGTGGAACACTGGCCCTACAACCTCTACACCATGATCCACGGGGAGACGGAGGCGGATTGCGAGCGGATTGCGGAGAGACTCTCGAAGAAGACGGGGATCTCCGGATACCGGCTCCTGTTCAGCACGCGCGAGTTCAAGAAGGAGAGCCTGAAGATTTTTTAACGAGAACGGAGGAAATATATGAAACTGGACACATCCATCGCGCTCATGGAAAAGGCGAAAAAGATGATTCCCGCCGGGGTCAACAGCCCCGTGCGGGCCTACCTCTCGGTGGGGGGCAATCCCCCGTTCATCAAGGAGGCCCAGGGGGCGAAGATCACCGACGTGGACGGGAACACCTACATCGATTACGTGGCCTCCTGGGGCCCCATGATCCTGGGACACGCCCATCCCAAGGTCGTCGAGGCCATCAAGGCGGCGGCGGAGCGGGGAACCAGTTACGGGGCGCCCACCCCCCTGGAGGTGGAGATGGCCGAGGAGATCGTGGCTGCCGTGCCGTCCATGGACTGGGTCCGGATGGTCAGTTCGGGAACAGAGGCCACCATGAGCGCCCTTCGCCTCGCCCGGGGATTCACCGGCAGGACGAAGATCGTGAAATTCGAGGGATGCTACCACGGCCACGTGGACAGCCTGCTCGTCAAGGCGGGATCCGGCGGCATGACCTTCGGGACGCCGGACAGCGCCGGCATCCCGGAGGGGCTGGCGCGGGAAACCCTTATTGCCACCTACAACGGCCTCGCCTCCGTGGAGGCCCTCTTCTCCCGGCACCCGGGGGAGATCGCCGCGGTCATCGTGGAGCCGATTGCCGGGAACATGGGGATGATCCCGCCCAGGGAGGGCTTTCTAGAGGGGTTGCGGGAGATAACGCGGAAAGACGGCGCCCTCCTGATATTCGACGAGGTCATCACGGGGTTTCGCGTGGGCTTCTCAGGAGCGCAGGGAAGATTCGGGATCGATCCCGACATGACCTGCCTCGGGAAGATCATCGGGGGCGGCCTGCCCGTCGGGGCCTTCGGGGGAAAGGCGGAGATAATGGAGGCCATCGCGCCCCTGGGTCCCGTCTACCAGGCGGGGACCTTGTCCGGCAACCCCCTGGCGGTGACGGCGGGGCTGACCACGTTGCGCATCCTCAAGAAAGAAGGGATCTACGAGCAGCTCGAAGAGATGGGGGCCTACCTGGCAAAGGGGGTTGGGGAGGCCGGCGCGGGGATTCCCGTGCAGTCACACCGGATCGGATCCATGTTCTGCAACTTCTTCACGGAGACCCCCGTGGTGGACTACGCCACCGCCAAAACCAGCGACACGGAGAGATTCGCCAGATTTTTCTCAGGGCTTTTGAGCGAAGGGATCTACATCGCGCCTTCCCAGTTCGAGACGGGATTCGTCTCGACCGCCCACACGCGGGAAGACCTGGATCGGACGATCGAGGCAGTCGCGAGGGTGGCAAAGTCCCTGTGAGAAGGAGGCCCCGCCAAGGATGCCATGAAACTTGGAACCCCAAAGACCAAAAAATGGGTCGATCTTGTCTCGAAATACGGGACCATCGGCCTGGAAATGGGGATCTGTGTCTTCCTCGGCGTGGTCTTCGGGGCCTATCTGGACAAGATTTTTCACACACAGCCATGGTTGACACTCATTTTTACCCTGTTTGGCATTGTTGCGGGCTTCAAAAGCCTGTATAAACTTGCCCACGACCTGATGAAAAGGGAGGCGGAAGAGGCGAAGCGTGACAAGAGAGAAGGGGAAAAACGAGATTCGTGAAGAAGAGGCCCCGCGGCCGCTCTCCAGGGAGGAGGCCGCCGCCCTGGTGCGTGCCCAGGAAGAGAGGCTGAGGCGCATCCAGTTTTTGGGACTGGGGCTTTGGATTCTCTTTCTCGCGGTGGGCGGGGCGATCTTTCGCACCTTTCCCGTGATTCTCGGGATCTTCCTGGGCGGGCTCATCGTCGTTCTCAATTTTTTCTGGCTGACCCGCCTGATCCGCCGCGCCTTTCGTGATGGTGGGAAACCGCCGAAATCGTTCTTTGTAAAATTTGGCTTGAAATTTTTTTTACTTTTGGCTATAGTCGCCTTCGTGATTTATTTCACACCAGTCAACCCTATCGCTTTCCTCGCCGGCCTTTCGGTGTCGGTGTTTGGAATCATGGCCGACGGGGTGATTGGGGTGTCAAAAAAGTTGTTATAGGGGAGAGGCCACATGGAACACGGGGGAATTTTCTATTACCAGTTTATCCCGGGGCTGAACAAGCTGCCCATGCAGGTGGGGAACGCGGCCCTGGTTTCGATCATCCTGCTTATTCTCTTTTTCCTGGGATACCGGAGTCTGAAGAAAAAGGGGGATGACATCATTCCCGACGAAAAGTTTACGCTCCTGAATTTCATGGAACTCATCGTGGAGATGAGCATCAAGCTTATCGAGGACAACATGGGAGAGGTGGGAAAATCCCTCCTCTACATTTTGGGTTCCCTCATCGTCTTCATCCTGTTCAACAATCTGTCGGGGCTGGTTCCGGGGTTCGCCCCCGCCACCAGCAACCTGAACACGACACTGGCGTTGGCCCTGACCGTCTTTTTCATGTATCAGTTCTATGGCTTTAAGGTTCACGGGGCCAAATACCTTAAGCATTTCATGGGGCCTTTCCTCTGGCTGGCGCCCCTCATGTTTCCCATCGAGCTTATTGGACACTTTGCGCGTCCCATGTCCCTCTCTCTTCGTCTCTTCGGAAACATGATGGGGGATCACCTGGTCGTGGGAATCTTCTTCCTCCTCGCTCCCCTGCTCGTGCCTCTTCCCATTATGTTCCTTGGAATCTTTGTTTCCGTGGTGCAGACCCTCGTCTTCGTTCTGCTTTCCATGGCCTATTTTTCCGGCGCTATCGAGCATGAACATGAGGAAGAACACGGAACGCCGGCATTGGAAGAAGCAACCGAGGCCGCGTAATACGCTTTTTTAGGTTTTGTGTATTAACAACGAAAGGAGGTGAAAACTATGTTGAAGAAACTTTGGTTGATGGTAGGTGTTTTCTTCGGGACCATTTTCTCCTTTGCCATGGTCGCCATGGCGGCGGAAGAAGGTGCCGCGGCAACGCTGCCCCCACAGGTCAAGATGTGGATTGCCATCGCGGCCGGTTTCGGTATGGCGATCGCCACGGTGGGTGGCGCGATCAGCCAGGGCCGGGGTATCGCGTCGGCGCTGGAGGGCATCGCGCGGAATCCTTCCGCTTCCGGTCAGATGGTGACCCCGATGATCATCGGTCTCGCCCTCATCGAGTCCCTGGTCATCTACACGCTCGTTATCGAGCTTCTGCTGGTCTTCAAGTTGTAGTCAGCACTCTTTGAAGGGCCGGGCATCCCCCGGCATTCGTGACGTATCCGTAAAGTGAGAGTAAGGCGGGATGAAGATCCCGCCTTTTTATTTAGGATATCGAACCTTGGAAACCCGCTCTTTCACCTTTCAGTCCTCACACTAATTTTGTTCTGCGTTTCAGGGATATTGTGAATCCAGCGACGCCCAGAAGCCCGATGAAGCCGCCGCCCACGAAGGTGGCGGTCAGGCTCAGGGTTTCGGAGGTAAAACCCGCGAAAATGGGACCAATGATCATGCCGATACTGTGAAACAGGACAAAGAGGCTCATCATGGAGCCCATCTCTCCGATCTTTTTCCCCTCTTCCACCACGAGGGCCGTCAAGGCTGGCATGGCGATGCCCCCGGAGATTCCCAGCAGGAAATTCACCCAGAAGATCTCGGTGAAATTCCGCGTGAATGGGATAAGGATCAGGGCGGCGGCGGCCATAATCCCGCCAATGGAGACGAACCACCCCTTGGGGATGCGGTCGGCCAGTTTTCCGAAGGGGGTTTGAAGCAGGGTGGCGATGAGGATGTTCAGTGAAATGAGAATACCGATGCGGGAACTGGAAAGGTGAAGCACGTTGTCCCCGAAGATGGGAAGAAAGGCCCACGTGACCCCGATGCCGATGGAAAAGCAGAGTCGGTAGATGAAGATGCCCTTCAAGGTCCTCGGCTTGAAGAAACGGCGGTATCCCTTGGGGACGGGGCGGGGATTGTCCTCCCTTTTCTTCTCGGGAAGAAACAAGAGGGCGGTGAGGAATCCCACGAAGCTGAGGATGCCCATGGCGTAGAAGCTGCTGTCCATGCCGAAGGCGTCCTTGACGATGCCCCCCAGGATGGGGCCCGCGGCAAGCCCGCCGTAGAAAAAGAGGTTGAAGGTTCCCATGTAGGCACCCTCCCTTCCATGGGGCGTAATCTCCCCCATGTAGGCCAGGGCGATGGGGATGACCATGGCAGCGGCGATCCCCTGAACGGTTCGGGTCAGGACGAGCAGGGGGATGGTGGTGGATACCAGGTAGCCAATGGAGGTCAGGGAGAAGAGAAACAGCCCGGCCGTGATGAAGATCTTCCGCCCTTTTTTATCCGACACCTTCCCGATGAGGGGAAGGAGAAGGGTGCGCGAGATAGAAAAAGAGGCAAATATTAACCCGATAGCCAGTCCCGTGGCCCCGTAGTGCTGGGCGTAGACCGGCAGCAGGGGCGCCACGATGCCCATGCCCAGCATGGCCGAAAAGATGGCGAGGCAGAGCGCGATAAATATCTTTTTTTGCAGTTCACCCATATCGAAAAACGCCCGGCTCCCCGCGGGAGCCAGGCAGAGAAAGGTTGAGCGGCGTCTCTTCGGCGAAGGGACCGTGTCAGGATTTCAGGATTTCTTCGGCCACGAGGTCACCAACCGCCTGAGTGGTGTAGCCCATCTTTCCGGCGGAGAGGCTTTTCAGCCTGGGGATGACGGACTGGACGGCCGACTCGATCGTGTCCGCCGCCGCCTTTTCTCCCAGGTAATCCAGCATCATGGCCGCGGAAGAGATAGCGGCCAAGGGGTTGATGACGTTTTTCCCCGCGTACTTGGGCGCGGAGCCGCCGATGGGCTCGAACATGGAGGTCCCCTCCGGGTTGATGTTTCCCCCGGCGGCGATGCCCATGCCGCCCTGGATCATGGCCCCCAGGTCGGTGATGATGTCGCCGAACATGTTGTCCGTGACGATGACGTCGAAGGTCTCCGGGTTCTTGACCATCCACATGCAGATGGCGTCCACGTGCGCGTAGTCGGTCGTCACGTCCGGGTATTCCTTCGCCACCTCGTTGAAGGTCCGAAACCAGAGGTCGAAGGCGTAGATCAGGACGTTGGTCTTCCCGCAGAGGGTCAGTTTCTTTTCCCGGTTCCGCTTGCGGGTCAGTTCGAAGGCGTAGCGCACGCAGCGTTCCACGCCCTTGCGCGTGTTGATGGATTCCTGGACGGCCACCTCGTCCGGGGTTCCCTTCTTGAGGAATCCCCCCGCGCCCGCGTAGAGGCCCTCCGTGTTTTCGCGAATGACCACGAAATCGATGTCCTCCGGGCCCTTGTCCTTCAGCGGCGTTTCCACGCCCTCGTAGAGCTTGATGGGGCGGAGGTTGACATACTGATCAAGTCCGAAGCGGAGCTTCAATAGGATGCCCGTCTCGAGGATGCCGGGGGCCACGTCCGGGTGGCCGATGGCCCCCAGGAGGATGGCGGGATATTGCCTCAGCTCCTCCAGGGCCCCCTCGGGAAGGGTTTCCCCCGTCTTTTTGAAGTATTCCCCTCCGTAGGGATAGGTGTGATAGTCGAAGGAAAATCCGAATTTCCCGGCGACCGCGTCCAGGGCCTTCATGCCCTCCCGGACCACCTCGGGCCCCGTCCCGTCCCCTGGGATGACGGCGATAGAATAGCTCTTTTTTTCCATTTTGACTCCCTTCACGTGTGAATAGATTCTTTTTTACCATGGAAAACGGCAAATTGGAATCGTGTTTTTCCCCTTTATCTAAAAACCAACGTCCCCCTTCGGCTTGCGATGTTCCCCCCGGTTGTGTTAAAAATCTCACCAACGGAGTGACTTTCCGGAAATGAATCCATACCATCAGGGAGACAAGCATGACATCCGAAATTGAAGAACGCCTCACCCGGAGCAAGGAAAAACTTTTCGCCCTGCGGGGCTATCTTTGACATCGAAAACAAGACGAAAACCCTGGAGAAACTCAGCGCGGAATCGGAGAAGGAGGATTTCTGGCAGGACGCCAACCGCGCCAAGGAGATCCTGAAGCAGCAGGCGGATCTCAAGCGGGACATCGAAGCCGTTACCTCCCTCGAGGCCGAGATGGAAGATCTGGAGGCCCTGGTCGAGCTTTTGGAGGAGGAATCCGACAAGGAATCCGAGGAAGAGCTGGAGCGGCGCCTCAAGGGCCTGGAACAGACGATACAGTCCCTCGAGTTTCAGCAGAAGCTGGGAAATCCGGACGACCGGAGCAACGCCATCGTCAGCATCAACGCCGGCGCGGGGGGAACGGAGGCCCAGGATTGGTCGGAGATGATTTTGAGAATGCTGTTGCGCTGGTGCGAGCGGAAGGGCTACGAGACGGAGATCATCGATTTCCTGGCGGGGGACGAGGCCGGGGTCAAGAGCGTCACCTTCACGGTGAGGGGACCCTACGCCTACGGTTACCTCAAGGCGGAAAACGGGATTCACCGCCTCGTGCGCATCTCCCCCTTCGACGCCAACCGGCGGCGGCACACCTCGTTTGCCTCTGTTTCCGTCATCCCGGAAAAACCCGAGGACGTGGACATCCAGATCGACGAGGCCGACCTCAAAATCGATACCTACCGGGCCAGCGGCGCGGGGGGGCAGCACGTCAACAAGACCGATTCCGCCGTCCGCATCACCCACCTTCCCACCGGCATCGTGGTGCAATGCCAGAATGAACGCTCCCAGTACCGCAACAAGCAGATGGCCCTGAGCGTGCTCAAGTCCCGCCTCTACGAGTTGAAACGCCGTGAGGAGGAGGAAAAACTCGAGGCCCTGAGAGGAGAGAAAAAGGGTATCGAGTGGGGAAGCCAGATCCGCTCCTATGTCCTGCATCCCTACCGGATGGTCAAGGACCACCGCACCGGCATGGAAACGGGCAACGTGGACGAGGTGTTGGACGGGGGGCTTGACCCCTTCATCAACGCCTACCTGATGCAAGGGGTCCCCCAGACGGGGTAAGGGAGATGTTCCCCGTCTCTCTCCGCTTCCAGGACACCTACGCGCCGGAAGACGTCAAGAAGGGCATCGACGCCATATTTCGTGACGCGTGGCGGGGCTATCGCGCCCTGAGACACGGCGACACCGTCCTCGTCAAGCCCAACGGCCTGAGCGCCAAGCCCCCGGAGGCCGCCGTCACCACGCACCCGGCGGTCCTGGAGGCGGTGACACAGCTTCTGTGCGATCATGGCTGCAAGGTGGCCATCGGGGACAGCCCCGCCCTCCAGAAATTTTCCACCGTGGCACGGAAGGCGGGGTTCGAGCGCCTCGCGCGGCGCTATTCCGCGCGTATCCTGGAATTCGACGACCCCGTGGAAATCGCCGGCCCCGACGGCGGCATGTTCCGCGCCTTCGAAATCTCCAGGCGCTGCCTTGAGTTCGATCGCTTCATCAACGTGGCCAAGTTCAAGACACACAGCATGATGGGCTTGACTTTATGCGTGAAGAATCTCTTCGGGTGCGTGCCGGGGAAAAGAAAGGCGGCCTGGCACCTCGCCATCGGCGAGGACCGGCGCCTCTTCGGCCGGATGCTCGCCGAGTTGGCCGCCGTGCTTCCCGTCGATTTTCACCTCCTCGACGGGATCGTGGCCATGGAAGGCAACGGGCCGGGAAATGGCACTCCCACCAACCTGGGTGTGTTATTAGGGGGAGAAAACGCCCCCGCCATAGACGCCGTTGCCGCACGCCTCGTCGGCGTGAATCCCGGTGAACTACCCACCTGCGCGGCCGCCTCGGAAATCGGGACGGGTCCCTCAGCCGATGATGAAATCACGCCCGTCGGGGACCCCCCGCTCGCCTCGCCGTTTCCCTTCGGGCTTCCCGATCCCACCCGGACCGACTGGGGACTGCCCGGCTTCCTCAAGGGGACCCTGCGCCGGTTTTTCCTTCCCTTCCCGGCCGTGAACACGAAACGCTGCGTCGGCTGCCTCCTATGCCGCGATGTTTGCCCCGCGGGGGCCATATCGGAAAGGGAGAAAACGGTTTTCATCCAGATCTCCCGCTGCATCCGCTGCTACTGCTGCCAGGAGGTCTGTCCCGAAGACGCCATCGTCTTTCGCCGGCGCCTGTTTTCATGATTCCGTTCAGCGAAATTTTTTTTAGCTTGATTTAGAAAAAAATCCTTTTTATAAGGTTTTAAAGGGAAATTTCAACACTGTTCTCACTTGCCGAAAAGGAGGTGATGAGAAACTCCCGATAGCAAGCCTTGAAACGAGAGGACGGAAATCGCGATTGCCCTGAAAACACCTCAAAAGGAGAAGATGCCATGAAAGAATTTGACATGCTCATTATCGGTGGTGGACCGTCCACGAGGAACGCGGTAAAAATGATGCGCCAGCTCAAGCCGGATGTCACATCGGCCGTCATTCGGTACGACAAGACCATGATCAACCATTGCGCCATGCCCTATGCCCTGGAGGGGGGGGAGGTGACCCTCGAAAAGATCGTCGTTTCGGACCAGCGGCTATTCAAATGGAAGGCGGAGCTCTTCGTCGATAAAGCGACCCACATCGACCCCAAGGATAAGATCGTCACGACGGAAAACGACAAGTTCAAATACCAAAAGCTCTTCCTCCTCACCGGCTCCATGCCCATCAAGCCCCCCATCCCTGGAATCGACCTTGAAAACGTCTTCTCCCTGCGCCACACGGAGGACGTGGAGGCCATCGACAAGGCCCTCGGCACGGCGAAGAAGGTCGTGGTCATCGGAGGCGGTTACATCGGTGTCGAGTTCGGCTCCCTGGTCAGGAAACGGGGGCTCGATGTCACCATCGTGGAGATGCTTCCCCACTGCATGATGGCCACGCTGGATCCTGATTTCTGCGAACTGGCGGAAGAAGAGCTGCGCAGAAACGGCGTCACGGTGCTGACTAACACCCAGGTTACGGCCATCAAGGGAAAGGACAAGGTCGAATCGGTCGAAGTGGGCGACAAGGAAATCGAGGCGGATCTCGTCATCCTCGGCGTTGGGGTGAGGGCCGAGACCTCGCTGGCGCGTGAAACGGGAATCACGATCGGCAAGACCGGCATCGTCGTGGACAACCGGATGCGCACCAACATCCCGGACATCTACGCTGCCGGCGACAATATCGAAACCCGATGCTTCGTCACCGGAAAGGTCAAACCCGGCAAGATCGGCAGCAACGCCGTGGTGGAGGCCAAGGCCGCCGTCTTGAACGCCCTGGGGCACGACCGCATCTTCCCGGGAATCATCGGGCCTTCCGGCACGAAGATCTTCGACCTCTGCTTCGGGATGGTCGGCGTCGGGAAGGGACAAGCCGAGCGGGATGATCTGGAGGTTTTTACGGGAGACGCGGAAACCACAAGTATGTACGGGATGATTCCTGGGACGAAGAAAACCCGCGTGCGCCTCTATTTCAAGAAACAGGATCACACGATCGTCGGCTGCCAGATCGTGGGAAGCCAGTTCCTGGCCGGGCACATCGACATGATCGCCCAGGCCATCCGCAACCACCTCACGGTGGAAGATCTCACCACCATCCACTACACCACTCACCCTGAACTCACCCCGAATCCCGCCACGCACGGCATCATGCTGGCGGCGGAAGACGCCTGGCTGAAGTCGCGGAAGGGCTTTTAGTCTCATCCGAAATGGTGTAACGTATGGGGGGCGCCACGAGGCGCTCCCCATAATATTTTATCAAGGAGTTTCAAATGCGCTCGGACCAGATGAAAAAAGGCATCACGCGGGCCCCTCATCGCAGCCTCTTCAAGGCCATGGGCTACACGGACGAGGAACTGAACCGTCCCATCATCGGAATCGCCAGTTCCGCCAACGAGGTTATCCCGGGACACGTGCACCTGGACAAGGTGGTCGAGGCCGTCAAGGCGGGCATCCGCATGGCCGGCGGCACCCCCATGACTTTCGGAACCATCGGGATCTGTGACGGCATCGCCATGGGTCACCAGGGAATGAAATACTCCCTCGGTTCTCGGGAATTGATCGCCGACTCCGTGGAGGTGATGGCCATGGCGTATCCTTTCGACGGGATCGTCCTGGTGCCCAACTGCGACAAGATCATCCCCGGCATGCTCATGGCGGCGGCACGGCTCAATATCCCCGCCATCGTGGTCAGCGGGGGTCCCATGCTCGTGGGTGAATGCTGCGGGCAGACCATCGACCTAATCACCGTCTTCGAGGCCGTGGGCAGGGTCAGCACAGGAGAATTTACCGAAGCGGATCTTAAGCCCTACGAAGACGCTGCCTGTCCCGGAGCCGGGTCGTGCAGCGGAATGTTCACGGCCAACTCCATGAACGCCCTGACGGAGGCCCTGGGAATGGCCCTGCCGGGCAACGGCACCATCCCCGCCGTCATGGCCGCGCGGTTGAGGCTGGCCAAGGCCTCAGGCATGCGGATCGTCCGCCTGGTGGAAAACGGCATCACCCCAGACAAGATCCTGACGAAATCGGCGTTTTTGAACGCCGTCACCGTGGACATGGCCTTCGGAGGTTCCACCAACACGGCCCTGCATCTTCCCGCCATCGCCCACGAGGCAGGCGTTTCTCTGCCCCTTGATACTTTCCAGGAGATCTCCGGCAAAACACCCCATCTCTGTAACATGTCCCCCGGCGGCCCGCACCATATCCAGGACCTGGACGGCGCGGGCGGGATCTACGCCCTGATGAACCTGCTTAACGAACACGGGCTCATCGACGGCGCCGCCCTCAGCGTCACGGGACGTCCCGTGTCTGAGGAGCTTCCCAAGCACCCCGTCCTCGATACCAACGTTATCCGCCCCTTCGACGCGCCCTACCACGCCACCGGCGGCCTGGCGGTCCTCAAGGGAAACCTGGCCCCCAACGGCTCCGTGGTCAAGCAATCCGCCGTTGACCCGTCCATGCGGCGCCACAAGGGTCCCGCCAGGGTGTTCAATTCGGAAGAGGACGCGGTGGACGCCATCCTGGGCGGCAAAATCGACAAGGGAGACGTTATCGTCATCCGCTACGAGGGACCGAGGGGCGGCCCGGGCATGCGCGAAATGCTCTCCCCCACCTCGGCCATCGCCGGCATGGGGCTGGACAAGGACGTCGCCCTGCTCACGGACGGTCGGTTCTCCGGGGGAACCCGCGGGGCCTCCATCGGCCACATCTCGCCCGAGGCGGCGCAGGGCGGTCCCATCGCGATAGTTCAAGAGGGGGACGAGATCGAGATCGACATCGACAACAAACGTCTCTCCCTGCTCGTTTCGGAGGAAGAAATCGCCGCGAGACTGAAGGACTGGACGCCCCCGGAACCCAAGATAAAGACCGGTTACATGGCCCGCTACGCCCGGATGGTCACGTCAGCCGACACGGGGGCGGTCTTCGAAGGCTGAGGGAATGTTGACAAAAATTCGCTAAAATGAAATAGTTCAATCCTCATTCGACACAGACACGAGGAGGCGTCATGGGATTCTTTTCAAAACTCCTGGGCATGGAAAACGCCCCCCGGGAGATTCCAAAGTTGGGACGGAACGACCCCTGCTGGTGCGGCAGCGGGAAGAAATACAAGAAATGCCACATGGAATCCGACCTGCGGAGGATATCCAAGATCCGCGCGTCCCGGTGCACGTCAAGCTCCTGAAGCCGGTAAGGGGATACCGTGGGTATCCCGGGGACGCGATATTAAAGGATCGGCATAACATCGGCTTTTTTACTCCTTTCAATCAACGCACGTTGTCTTGCCTGGGAAATTCAGGTATAGAGGAAGAGTCCAATCCCCGATACGAGAGGAGCCTATGTTCGATTTGATGGAAAGCAAGCGGGCCCTGACCGAGGAAGTGAAGCGGTTCGTTCAGGAGATGGTCGTTGAAAAGGTCAAGGAAATCGAGGAAACAGACGAATTCCCTTGGCACATGGCGGAGCACTTTTTCAAGCGGGGCTACCTCACGCTCCTCATTCCAAAAGAGCACGGGGGCTTCGGCGGCTCCATCATGGATTTTTGCACCATCGTGGAGGAGATCGCCAAGTATTCCGCCTCCCTCGCCCTTCTCGTCATCGTGCAGACCGTGGGAACCCTTCCCATTCTCCTCTATGGAACCGACAAGCAAAAAGACGCCTTTCTGGGGGACATCGCGCGCAATCACCGTCTGATCGGCTTCGCTTTGACGGAACCGAAGGCGGGCTCCGACGCGGGCTCCATTCAGATGACGGCCAAGAATCACGGACGCCATCACATTCTCAACGGAAAGAAGTCCTTCGTGACCAACGGAGGGGTTTCTTACTATTATACCACCTTTGCCAAGACGAATCCCCGGAGGGGCAAACGGGGGCTCACCGCCTTCGTCGTGCCCGCCGACGCGGACGGCCTCACTGTGGGAAAGAAGGACGACAAAATTGGAATGCGGGGAATTCCCTCCACTTCCCTTTCTTTCAAGGATGTGGCTGTTTCCCACAATGCCATCATCGGCAGGAAGGGAGAGGGATTCCGCATCGCCATGGAGACCCTCAACCGCTCCCGGCCCGCCATCGCCGCTCAGGCGGTGGGGATCGCCGAGGCCGCCATGGAATACGCCATCCTCTTCGCCATGAAACGCCGGCAATTCGGCAAGCCCATCGCGAAGCTGGAGGGAATGCAGTTCATCCTGGCGGACATGGCCGCCTCCGTGGAGGCGTCTCGCAACCTGGTCTATAAGGCAGCCTACTACCTCGACCACAATCACCGGAACGCCACCAAGCTCTCCGCCATGAGCAAGTTCTTCTGCTCCGACATGGCCATGAAGGTTACCATCGACGCCGTCCAGGTCTTCGGGGGTTACGGATGCCTGAAAAGCCGGCCGCTGGAACGGATGATGCGGGACGCCAAGATCACGCAGATCTACGAGGGAACCAACCAGGTGCAGCGTTTCGTCGTCGCCGAGCAGATGATTAAGGAACATCTTGAAATCTATGACCGCTATTTCCGGAAAGAATTGGAGGAAATGGCTTGGGAGTAGGGTTTTAGTGTCAATCTCTACCCGGGAAACGCGGGAAAGGAGATAAAAATATGGGTAACACGGCTCAAACGGAAAAAAAGACGGAAGTAACGGCGCCCGAGACACCCACTCGCACGCAGCGAAACTTCATCCTGAAGGTCATGGACAAGACGGGAAACGATATCAAGAAGGCGTTGAAGGAACAAGGGGTCGAGATTATCTCCATCATGGAAATTCACCGGGAGGAGATCCAGGCGTCTTAACCCATTGGGAACCGGATCCCAAAACAAAGGTGGCTGCCCCAATGGAGCAGCCACCTTTGTTTTTCATGCCGCGGGGAAAACCTATTTTTTGAGCAGCTTTTTCACCGTCTCTTCAATCTCCTGGCCTATCTGCTCGTTGAACCCGATCCGATGCAACCTGACTTTTCCATCTTTGTCCAAGACAAAGATGGAAGGGATGCTCCGGACCCCATAGGCCCTGGCTACATCCATATCACCCAACAAGATGGGATAGGTCACGCTGTATTTTTCCACGAAGGCCTTGAGATTATCTATATCCTTCCTGTCAAAACTGATGCCCAGCGCCACGAGCCCCTTTCCCTTGTATTTCTCGTAAAGGGTCACAAGGTGGGGAACGGCGCGCCGGCACGGGGGGCACCCGATCGACCAAAAGTCCAACACAACAACCTTGCCCCTGTAATGTTTCAGGGATGTCGTGCCGTCGTCCAGGACATCCAGTTTGAAGTCGGGCGCGATCACGGTATTGGAACTTGGTTTCTTGGACCCGCATGTCCCCACCCCCACGTTCCAGAGAAGGGCTATCCCAAGAAGAAGCGGGAGCAAGAACAACTTCTTTTTCAGGTATCCGCCGCTCCGCATCACGAAAGGACCTTGTCTATCATGGTTTTGAGATGGGCCTTGGGAACCACGCCCACCACCTGGTCCGCCACCTTGCCGTCCTTGAAGAGGATGACCGTGGGGATCCCCCGGATGCCATATTGGCCCGGGGTCGCGGGGCTTTCATCCACGTTCATCTTCGCGACCTTCAATTTTCCTTGATATTCCTCGGCAAGCTCCTCGATGACAGGCCCCAGGATATTACACGGGGCGCACCAGGGGGCCCAGAAATCGACCAAGGTTGGGGTGTCGGAATCGAGGACTTCCGATTGGAAATTTTCATCGTTTACGTGTAACAGGCTGTCAGACATTTCGATCCTCCTTTTTTCGCCATTTACAAAAATCGTCTATCTCATTTTTCGCCTACTTATCGAATCCCTTTCTCCCTGTCAACCCTCTGGGTGAAATGGTTTTACCGGTCCCGCTGAACGATGTAATCCGCAAGGTCCTCAAGGGTCTCCCGTTCCGCCTTCACGGGCAACCGGCCGAGATGTTCCTTCGCCTGCTCAACGTGGCGACGCGCCAGATCCAGGGTCGCGTCGATTCCATCATATTTCTCGATGATTCTTTGAACCTCCTCGAACTCCCCCTGGACGATTTCGTCGGACAGGACGATATCCCGAACGCGATTTCTCTCCTCCGGCGCGGCCCGCTCCATGGAAAGGATCAGGGGCAGGGTCACCTTTCCCTCCCGCAAATCGGTTCCGATGGTTTTTCCAAGGGACTCGTTGGTCGCCGTGTAATCGAGGCAGTCGTCCACCAACTGGAAGGCGATGCCGATATGGAGGCCGTATTCCTTCATGGCGTTTTCGATCTCATCCGTCGCGTTCCCCAGTACCGCCCCGATCCGGCTGGCCGCCGAGATGAGCACGGCCGTCTTGCTGGTGATGAGATCCATGTATTCCTTTCGCGTGATGCGGAGATCCCCCGTTTTGACCAGTTCAAGGATCTCCCCTTCAGCCAGCTCCGTCGTGGCCTCGGCAAGGATCCGCAACACCCTGAGGTCCCCGTCCTCCACCATGAGAAAAAAGGACTTGGAAAAGAGGAAATCACCCACCAGGACGCTCGCCTCGCTCCCCCAAAGGGTGTTGGCGGCGGGATTGCCCCGACGGATGTCCGCGTTGTCCACCACGTCGTCGTGCAGCAGCGTCGCGGTATGGATAAACTCGATGATACTTGCCATGCGGATGGCGCGTTCCCCCGTGTAACCGTTCAGCCGGGAGCTCAGCAAGAGAATCGCAGGCCGAATCCGTTTGCCGCCGCTCGTGAGGATATGCTTCCCAATCTTCGCGATGAGAGGGACCCTCGAGGAGAGATACTCCTCAAAGCTCGCGTCGACGGCTTTAAGATCCTCTTCAATGATCGACAAATCCATAAAGTAACTATATCGGATTTGCAAATCCTTGTCAAAACAGATTCATGCCAAAGCGCAAAAATAGCGTGGCGCCAGAGGCGCGGATCTTTTCACGCAAAAAAGATGTTGCCCCCGGACTATTCCTTCACGAAATAAGCGGCAACGTTGTCAAGTTCTCCACCGCCGCCTTGCGCGAGCGCGAAGGGACCGATAGTCCGAGGCAAGGGTTTGTCAATGCGGGACGAGGTATGATATTCTATAGCGTGTTGTTTTTGGCGTTTTTAGGGGATAATAGCCTGAATGGAAAAAGGGGAAAAAGACAGGGCCGGCGCGAAGTTCGAAGGGATTCTCCTGCATCCCCTGACCCTCAGTTTTACCGGGAGTCAAGAATCTCTCGAAAAAAGGTTTATTGAAGAAAATTTCAACGTCATCCTGCCAATTGTCAGGATCATCCTCCCATTGGCCCTCCTCTTCTACGCGATCTTCGGGATCCTCGACGCCTATCTCATCCCCGAGAAAAAATACCTTTTCTGGCTGATTCGGTATGCCTTCATCTGTCCCCTGATCCTGGGCATGTTCTTTGGAACCTTTCACAAGGATTTCAAGAAAATCGCGCAACCCTCCATCGCGGCCATCGAAATTATCGCGGGAATTGGCATTGTCCTGATGATCGTGCTGTCGCGCCCTCCCGTGGCCTACTCTTACTATGCCGGCCTGATTCTCATTATCATTTTTGGATATACGTCCACAACCCTGCGGTTTGTCTGGGCTTCGCTCGCCGGGTGGATTCTCGTTTTGCTCTATGAAACGGCTTCCCTCTTTATCGCCGACACGCCGACACCCGTGCTCATCAACAATAATTTTTTCTTCATCAGCGCCAACCTCATCGGCATGCTCGCTTGTTATTTGATTGAATTTCACTCCCGCCGGGACTTCTACCGGAAGCATCTCCTGGCAATCGAACGCGACAAGGTCCAGCAGGCCAAGACGCATCTCGAAGAGAGGGTGCGGGAAAGAACTCGGCAACTCCGTGAAATCAACCAGCAACTCCTACAAGAAATCAGGGAACGCGGCCGATTGGAGAAGGAACGCGCCCGCATTCAAGGTCAGCTTGCCCGTCACCAGAAGATGGAATCCCTCGGTTTGATGGCCGGCGGCGTGGCCCATGATCTCAACAAAATCCTTTCCGGCATTATAACTTACCCCGAACTGATGTTGATGAAACTCCCCGTAAAAAGCGACCTGAGAAAATACGCCGAGGCTATCAGGGATTCGGGAAACCGCGCCGCGGCCGTGGTCGCGGACCTTTTGACCGTGGCGAGAGGCGTGGCCTCGGAGCGAGACGTCGTGTGTATCAACGAACTGGTGGAAAGCCACCTCGCGTCCCCCGAGTTCAAGGGGCTCGTGTCCCGTTACCCGGAGATCAAACTTAGCTTCAACCCCGCTGACGGCCTTCCGGCCTGTGAGGTCTCCACCGTGCACATTCAAAAGGCGCTGATGAACCTGATTAACAATGCCTTCGAGGCCATCGCGTCGGAGGGGCGGGTCACCCTCACCACGGGGACTTGTTTCATCGAGGAAAAGGACGGGCCGCCCGGCACGGAGCTCCTCGCGCCCGGCCGCTATGTCACCCTGGACGTGGAAGACACGGGACACGGAATCTCGCCGGAGGACGCAAGCCATATCTTCGAACCCTTCTACAGCAAGAAGGTCCTGGGACGAAGCGGCACGGGCCTGGGGCTGGCGGTGGTCTGGAACACGATCCATGAGCACGGCGGCACGGTCACCGTCCAAAGCGGAGAGGGGCGCGGCACCCGGTTCACCGTCTATCTGCCCGCGTCACGGGAGAACAAGTCGCGGGAAAAGATGAGAGACACCCCCGACCTGAGGGGAGCGGGGAAAATCCTCATCGTGGACGATGAACCCTTGCAGCGGGATATCAACGGACAGATCCTGTCACATCTCGGCTACGAGGTCGCCGCCGTCGACAGCGGTGAAAGGGCCTTGGAATATCTCAGGGATCACGCGGTGGACCTGGTTCTCCTGGACATGGTGATGGACCCAGGGATGGACGGACTGCAAACCTACAGGGAGATTATCAAGATTCGGCCCGGCCAGAAGACCATTCTCGTCAGCGGGTACTCGGAAAGCGACAAGGTGAAGATCGCCCTTCAGTCCGGGGTGGCCAGGTTCATCAAAAAGCCCTTCAGTATCCAGATCCTGGGAATGGCGGTCAAAGAGGTCTTGGAAACATCTCCCGCGTGACCACGTCAAACAATCCCCCTCTCTCCCGGAAAGCCATGGAAAAGGCGGTTTCCCTTTTTGGAAAACCGCCTTAATCACCCCGCCAAGCGTTGCTTTATAGAAGGTCCTTCAAAAATGGGGAGGGCGGCACGTCGGACACGAGTGTTTCCGCCCGGGAGATGGCCCACATGCCCCGCTTGAGGTAGCCCGCCAGGGAATGGAAAAGCTGTCCCAGGGTTTCGCGGATACGCGACGGCTCCTCCTCTCCCGGCTTGACCACGTGTTTCACCGCCTCTTCCACGAAGGTGTCGAGATCCCTGTCCGAATCTCTCAGGGAAAGGAGCCGGTCCTTGGCGATGCCCGTCACTTCGGAAACGGCCGAAACGATGGTCTCCATCTGCGCCGGTGAAATGGTGAGATAGTCGTCCCGGAACCTCTTGCCGAGCGCGAGCAGCTTCCGGATATCCACGCCGGTCTTGACCCCCATCGCCTCCATCATGACCACCACGTCTTCCGTGGCGACCAGGCCGGAAAGGAGATGCTCCTTGTGGTAATACTTCCCGGTCCCCTTGATGAGCCTGCCGTCGATCATGTTGGCCGGCTGCCCGCCGATGCCGCTCATGGTCGATTCGAAGCGGTAGATCCCGGCCTGGAGTGCCGCCAGGACGTTGGCGAGCCCCATGCCGCGGGAGGTATGGAAATGGGCCAGGTGATACTTGGGATCCGCCCACTTGCCCATGATCTCGGGATCGAGGATCATAGAGAAGTATTCGTAGACGCGGGCCGGGTCGGCCGATCCGTCGTGGTCCGCCTGCTCGATGTAACTGGCCCCCAGGTCGAGGTAGATCTTGGAAAACTCCACCGCCCGTTTCAGGTCGGTCACCCGGGCGCCCTCCATGGGCGATCCCCAGATGGTGCTGACCGTGCCGCACATCTGGATACCCTGTTCGTCGACCATTTTGATGCAACGTTCCGTCATCTTCCAGTAGTCGTCCAGAGTCATCCCTGAATTTCTCTTATGATGCACCGGATCGGTGGAAACCATCTGCAGAACGATATCCGGCCCCACCCCGTGCTTCGCCTTGAAGTCGAGGGCGCGCGCGCAGGCCCGCTCGTTGATGGTGATGGCGGTCACCCAGACCTTTCCCCCGTTCTGGCGAAGGAGGTGCCCCACCCGCTTGCTCTGGAAGAGGCGCTCCAAAAGCTCCTCCGCGTCGGCAAACTGGGGTAGATACTTGGGATGGCCGAAGTTGGTGACCTCCACGTGCTCAAACCCGGCCAGGATCAGCTCCTCCACGATGGCCAGTTTCTCTTCCGTGCTGAAGACGTGTTCCAGGGCCTGCATCCCGTCACGGACGGTGAGGTCCCCGATCTCCACGCGTTCAGGAAAGGATAGATGGTGTTTCATGCGTATCGCCTCCTTATTTGGGGAAAGGGGAGGGAATCCCTCCCCTTCGCCTTATCCCTTGATGATCCGCGGGGTAATCAGGTGGTGATGCGGACAGAAAGAGGGCGGGTTCTGGTAAGCCGCGCCGGTAAAGGCCTTCATGTAATCCCGGATCCTGGCGAACGAAACCACCTCGTCCACGAAGCCGCGAATGGCGCAATAAACGGGGCGGGACTGATCGTAATACTGCTTCGCCAGGGCGTTCATCTTCTCGATGACCGGCTCCAGCGGGCGTCCCGCGTCCTGCTCCTTGACGAGCCGGCGTGAGAAGGACGCCGCCGCCGCGGTCTCCCCGTGCATGACATAGATCTCGGTGGTCGGCGTTCCCAGGGTGAAGACGTTGTTGTTGTTGGCCGTGGGGCCGCCCATGATATAATGCGCCGCCGCGGTGCCTTTCCTCAGGACCGTCAGCATCATGGGCAGATCGGACTGCTCGATGGAGTAGATCAACGCCTGTCCCAAGCCCAGGAGTTCCGCTTTTTCGGCAATGTCACCCACGTCGATGCCGGTGGTATCCTGGAACCAGATCATGGGGATCCGATCCCGGCCGCAGAGCGTAACGAACTCGTTCAGCTTGATCAAACCCTGGCGGTAGAACTTGCCGCCCACGCCGATATACTGTCCCTTCGCGTATTCCGGGTAATCCCTGCCCAGGAAGCCCTGCCGGTTCCCGACCACGCCCACGAGGAAGCCGTCCACCTTCGCCAGGGCCGTGTAGATCTCGGGCCCGTAACCGGGACGGAACTCCATGTGCTCGCTGCCGTCCACCAGGCGCGCCACCACCTCCTCAAAAGAATAGACCATTTTCTGGTTGAAGGGAACGATCCGGTCGATCTCCGCGGGGCTGAGCTTGGGTTCCTTCGGTTCCGCGACCCGGAAGAAATTGGGGTTGTAGGCCGGCATGTCGTCCATGAGGCGCTTCAGGGCGTCCAGGACACCCTCCTCCGTCTCATAGACCTCCTTGAAGAAGCCCGTCTCGTTATAATGGATCTCCACGCGCCCCGGAGGCACCGCCTTGAAGTGCCGGGTCGCCTCGATGAGCTGGAGGGCGCCTTCCATATCGAAGTGGCCCTTGGGGCTCATGCCGCCCACGATCCCGCCGCCGCCGACGGCGATGTTGGCATCCTTGTGGGCGATGATGTAGGTGGGGCTGATGCCCTGGTATCCGCCGCCCGCCGGGTTGGTGCCGTAGACGCCGGCCAGAACGGGAATTCCCATTTTCTCAAGTTCCGCGTGGCGGTAGAAGGTCGTCCCGCCGCCGCGACGGTCCGCGTAGACCTCCTGCTGTTCCGTCAGCTTTACGCCGCTGCAGTTGACCAGCCAGACGAGAGGAACATGGAGGCGCTTGGCCATGTCGGTAACCCGGAGGATATTCTCCGCCTGCCCCGCGATCCAGGCCCCCGCGATGACCTTGTTGTCGAATCCGATGATGACGGCCCATTTCCCGTTGATCTTGCCCAGGCCGTCGATCACGCCCGTGGTGCCTTCCTCGTTGTTTTTCGGGTTGTAGAGCGTGTGCAGCGGGCACCAGGTGCCCGGATCGACGAGGTATTCCAGTCGCTGCCAGACCGTCAGCTGTCCCCGCTTGTTAATCCGTTCGGCGGGAAGGCCCGCGTTCTTGACGCGCTCCACCTCCTTGGCGACCTCCGCTTCCACCTCCTTGATCTGCTTGACGTTTTCCTCCATCCGCTCGATCTGTTTTTCGTTGAGTGGTTTTCCAAAATCCTGCATCTTTTCAAAATACTTCCTCATTCCTGTACCTCCCTAAAATCTGCGACTTTCTGTTCCAAGGTTGCAAGTATCCCCAGCTTGAAGCGGGGGTCCCTATAGAGGCGGGAATCCGCCTGCTTTTCATCCTCCACGAACCTGGCCTCGTCGAAACGGCCCTCCGGGTAGGTCTCGAACAGCCCTCTCAACTCGGCGATGGACTGGGGCGCGAGGGGTTTCCCCAGCCTCTTTATCTCTTCCCTGACCTCCTTCAATGGCCTGCCCCACAATCCCTCGTAGTTCATGGGGTTCACCCTGCGGGCCACCTCTTCCTCCATCTCCCGGTCCGTCGCCAGGATCTTCCGGTCCTTTCCCGTCACCACGGGGATTTCATGCGCCGGGCAGGTGGCCAGGTCCAGGGCGGCCGGCGCGAGCATGGCCCCCACCTCGTCGTTATGGGCCTGGAGGGCCTCCGCGTATCTCCGCTTGTCCGCCCGCGGATCGTCGGTGCGCTCCTTTTTCGGGAAGGGCAGCGCCACCTCCACCACGGCGTTGTAGATCCCGCAGGCCTTCAGGTCCGCCGCCTTCACCTCCCGGCTCGTGGAGGCCATGAACCGGGCGTTCAGCATCCCCGCCTTGGTGTAGGCGCGGCCCACACCGGCCCAGCCGGGTATCAGGCCGATCTGCGCCTCGCTGAAGCACATCCCGGACCTGGAATCCCCCACCAGGACATCGGTCATCAGGGCAATCTCCGCGGAACCGCCGAACCGGGTTCCGCCGCCGCAGATCGCCAGTGTCCGCAGGTGATCCGAGACGCGGCGCACCTTTTTGTAAAGGCCCACGCCCTTCTCGATGCGTTTGTCGCCCCACGCGTAGAGGGCCTCGATCTCCTCCCGGGGCCGTCCCGCCTTCTCCAGTTCCCTGCGCTTCTCGATGGTCTCAGTCAGGCGGTTCAGGCTCTCCTTCAGGTCCCCTCCAGCGTGCACGGGATCGCAGCCGCCGTAGAATATCACAAAGGACCAGTCGTCCAGCTTGTTTTCAATAATCGCATCCAGCGCGGCGTGGTAGGCATCCAGCCCCGGATTCCCCACCTGGTGCACGGGTGGATTATAATAACACAGAATCCCCCCCTTCGCACCCCCGGTTGTAATCTCATCGAGAAACAGGGACGCCCGTCCCTCTTCCCACGCGTAGACGGAACCAAGGTTTTTGACCCCCTTGATCTTTTCCGTCCTGAAAATGTCGATTGGACCCGCCATATCTTCACCCCCCTTGTTCGTTCAAGGTTGCTCTTACCAAACGTTCGTTAAATTTCATCCATTTCCCTTTAGGCGGAAGGGTGGCCGCCGCGCGGCCTTGAAGTCCGAAGTCTGAAGTAAAAACCCTTCGGACTTCAGCCTTCAAGGGGCGAACGCCCCGTCCTTCTGCCCATCAATCATATCGGGATGTTCCCATGCTTCTTCTTGG
>Ga0256833_1000404_pt1 | contig 34163 bp, 32 predicted proteins | sample 356284metaG_FD_190535 | JGI IMG/M metagenome (GOLD analysis project Ga0256833, IMG submission 190535) | Hydrothermal vent microbial communities from Mid Atlantic Ridge, Atlantic Ocean - 356-284 | ecosystem: Environmental > Aquatic > Marine > Hydrothermal vents | place: Atlantic Ocean: Mid... | reverse complement strand
GGTATTGTTTTGGGTTTGTTAGTTATTCAAATTATATATGGCGGATTGACAGCGGGTTTAAAAGCGGGATATGTTTTTCCGACTTATCCCAAAATGGGAACCAAATGGTTTCCCGATATTGCATCGAAGATGTATGTTTCCGAAGGAATTTCAAGTTTTGTTAATTTTCCTGCCAGCGTTCAATTTATTCATCGTTGGTTGGGGTTTGTCATTCTTTTGGTAGTTTGGTTGATGCTAATGAAAATTAAAAAAAAATTGTCTGATAAATTATTGATGAATATGTTATGGATAATAGGTTTTCTTATCACTTTACAATATACTTTTGGTGTTTTGGTCATTTTATTTAAAGTTCCGATATCCTTGGCAGTAACACATCAAGTAACGGCTTTTGTATTGTTTATCAGTTTATTGTTTGTTTATTTTCTTTCCAAAAAAAGAAAAAGCCGCTTTTTGTAGCGGCTCTTTAAAATTATTTATCAAATCCTTTTCGTTTCATCAGTGCATCAATTTTGGGCGCTCTACCCATAAATTCTTTATATAATTCCATTGGGTCTTTACTTCCTCCCGAACTGATCATCTTTTTGTATTTTTTTGCCAATTCGGGATTGAATACATTACCCGAATTTTTGAAAGCAGCAAAAGTATCGGCATCCAAGACTTCCGACCAAAGATAACTATAATAGCCGGCAGCATATCCACCCCCGAAAATATGAGCGTAATAAGTACTTCTGTATCGTGGGATGATTTCCGGAATGAGATTTATTTTTTTCATTGATTGTTTTTCAAATTTCAAAACATCAACCGGAAGTGTATCTTTTTTGGTATGATAATCCATATCCAAATATGCGGCAGCCATATATTCAACGGTTCTAAATCCTTCGTTGAAAGCATTGGCTTTGTTCATTTTATCTATCATTTCAGCGGGTATGACTTTTCCGGTTTTATAATGTTTGGCATATAATTTCAACATTTCGGGATCACTCATCCAATTTTCCATAACTTGCGAAGGAAACTCCACAAAATCTCGTGGCACATTGGTGCCGGATAGGGAAGGATAGGTTACATTGGATAATAATCCGTGCAATCCGTGTCCAAATTCGTGAAATAGGGTTTGTGCTTGCGTAAAACTCAATAGAGAAGGAGTATCTTTTGTAGGAGCCGGAAAATTGAAATTGTTGGTTACAATAGGCGTAACAAACTTTCCATCCATATTGCTTTGCATACGGATTTCGTTCATCCAAGCACCACCTTTTTTACTGGGACGTGCAAAAAAGTCCATATATATCACTCCAATATGTTTCCCTGTGGAATCGGTTACTTCAAATACTTGTTGGTCTTTGTGCCAAGTAGGAATATTTTTTAATTCTTTGAAACTCAATCCGAAAAGTTTGTTAGCTAATTTAAAAGCTCCGTCTCGTACGGCATTTACTTCAAAATAAGGTTTGGTTTGATTTTCGTCGAAACTGTATTTTTGTTCTCTGACTTTTCTTACGTAATAACGCCAATCGCTGGCACGAAATTTTTCTTTGATGCCTTCTTTTTTCATTAATTGAGCAAACAAGTCCCTATCGTTTTTGGCGGTTTGCAGTGCTTTGGGCCATATTTTGTTCATCAAATCATATACATTTTCGGGGGTTTTGGCCATATTATCTTTGAGAATATATTGAGCAAAATTATCATACCCTAATAAATGCGCTTTTTCGGCACGCAATTGCACCATTTTTTGTATGACCTTTTTATTGTCGTGTGCATTGTTATTGTTACCACGATTGGCATATCCTTGGAAAATTTTTTCTCTTAATTCTCTATTGGGAGAATAATCCAAAAAAGGATAAAAACTCGGGCGTTGCAGTGTAAAAGACCAACCGGTTTTGTGTCCGCGTTTTTGAGCTTCTTCTCGGGCGGCTTGCTTGATATTTTCCGGCATATCGCCCAAGTCTTTTTCATTGGTAACATAAAGGTCAAAGTCATTGGTTTCTGCCAGTAGATTGTCGTTGAATTGTTGTTGTAATGCCGCCAATTCTTTATTGATTGCTTTGACCCGTTTTTGTTTTTCTTCGGGCAGGGCTATACCCGAACGAACAAACATTTTATATTTTTCTTCCAATAATTTTTTTTGTTCGTCGGTCAAGTTTAGTTGGTCTTTTTGTTGATAAACTTCATTTACCCGTTTAAATAGTTTGGGATTCATAGAAATATTATCATAATGTGCTGCCAATTCGGGTGCTATTTTTTTGGCGGTTTCTTTGATGGTATCATTGGTATTGGCAGCTTCCAAGGCATAAAAAACATTACTGATTTTTCTAAGAGTTGCTCCACTTTTTTCCAGTGCTTCTACGGTGTTTTTAAAGCTTGGTTTTTCCGAATTGTTGATGATTTTTTGGATTTCTTGATTATGTTCTTTAATAGCAAATTCAAATGCGGGCAAATAATCTTTATTTTTTATTTTGTCAAAGGGAGGAGTGCCAAATGGAGTATTCCATTCTTGTAATAACGGGTTTTCGGCAGTGGTTGTTTCGGTTTTCATAGATTGTTCCGTTTTGTTTTTTTCCTGGCAGGATGAGAGAGTTATTCCTATAATTAATATTAAGATTTTTAATTTCATTTAAGTAAATTTTGTTACAGTCAAAAATAAAAAAAAAAGGTTTTGTTATTTAAAAAATTAAATTTTATTTAACAAGAATAGTGTTTTATTAATCTTGTATAAAGTTAGTAATTTAAAAAAATAGAGAACCGATTATAATATTTTGAAATTTGTTTTTTTGATCGTTTTCTCCAAGTTGAAGGTATTTTTTTATAAAATCCGAAGTGTGCTTTAATTACAGCCAAAGTATGCCGGGGTTTTCCTTTCAGAAAAAAGACCATACCGGCTAATCCGTCTAGGAGGAGGCGTGTAACAATTACAGGAAAAATATAAATTGTAGGTAGATTTTTTAATAAAGTGAGTAAATTATTGCGAAAATTAAGATAAGTTTTAAAAGAACTTTGTTTGTTTAAACTTGCTCCTCCCAGATGAAAAACGGTAGAGGAGGGAATATATTTGATTTTATATCCTTTGTTTTTTATTCGCCAGCAAAGATCTATTTCTTCTTGGTGAGCAAAATAAGTATCGTCAAAACCATTGAATTGTTCAAAAATATCTTTACGGATAACAAAACAAGCTCCGGAGGCCCAAAAAATTTCTTTTTCTTGTTCATATTGTCCTTTATCTTCGTCGGTTTTAAATAATATACGTCCATCGCAGTAGGGATAACCGAAAAAATCCAAAAATCCTCCGGCTGCTCCTGCATATTCAAACTTTTTTTTGTTTTTATAATCTTTTATTTTGGGTTGAACAACAGCGGTTTGCGGATGTTTATTCAGGTGATTTATCAAAGGGGGTAACCAATTTTTTGTTACTTCAACATCCGAATTGAGTAAAACGTAATTTTCGGCATCAATAGATTGTAAACCTTTATTGTATCCGCCGGCAAAACCGTAGTTTTTATCCAATTGAATGTGTTTGATGCTTGGAAAATTATTTTTTAAAAAATCAACGGAGTTGTCGGTAGAAGCATTATCGATTATCCATATATCCGCATCAGTTGTATGGGTTATTACCGATGGGAGAAATTCTTTCAATAGTTCTTTTCCGTTCCAATTTAGTATGACAACAGCGGTTTTACTCATCTTTTTCGGGGATATCTTTTAAAAATTGGTATTTGTTTTGGTCAAAATCAATTTTACAAATATAGTGTTTCTTTCCGTTGGATAATACCAAATAGGGCGCTTTGAGCAGCCAATTGTATCGATTGGCTTGGTCAAAAGTTTTTTGGTCAATGGGAATATCTGGGGCTTTACATTCAATAAGGATTTGCGGATGTGTATTTCGATTAAAAACCACAATATCGAAGCGTCTTCGAAGTCCGTTGATGTTTAATTGTTTTTCGACGGCAATCAATGCAGGAGAATATTTTTTGGTATATATAATATAATGTATCAAATTTTGACGAACCCATTCTTCGGGGGTTAATAAAACATATTTCTTACGAATAATATCAAAAATATATGTTTTATTTTCTTTATTTTTGTATCGAAAATTGTATTTATTAAAATCCAAATGCATAATACAAAGATATGAAAATGAATTATGAATTGTGAATTGTGAATTTGGTTAATTGTTAATGGTTAGACGTATAGACAAGGCATAACCTTGAGACAAGGCATGCCTTGTCTATACTGTATGAAATATGGATGAAATGATAGATGGAAAATGAAATATAGCTGCGATTTGTCCTGCGTGAGTGGGTGGAGCGGTAGCTCCCGCACTTGAAAATGCTACAAAAATACAAGAAACAAAGCGACCGCAGGAAGCTCTTGGATATTGAATATTTTTGTGCATTTTTCAAGGCGGGACTATGAGCAGAAAACACGACCCGAGGATTTGGGCGGTTGGTGTAGGAAGGGGCACGCCCATAAGAAAAATAAAAAGAACAAAAATAAAATTCTTTTGGAATGAAAGAGGCAAACAAAATTATAAATGATATTAAAAAAGGCGATATTAAACCGGTATATTTTCTTACGGGCGAAATTCCTTTTTTTATCGATAGAATAACCGATTTTATAGAAAATGAATTTTTGCCGGAGGATGCAAAATCTTTTGATCAGATGATTTTTTACGGTCTGGATGCCAAAATGGAAGATATAGTTATGCAAGCCGGACGTTTTCCTATGATGGGAGAAAAATTGGTAATTTTGGTCAAAGAAGCTCAACATTTGTTTAAAAAACAATCGGATTATGAAGTATTGGAGGAATATTTACAAAATCCTTCGGCTCAAACTTTGTTGGTTTTTAGTTATAAGCACAAAAAACCCGATGGACGTAAGAAAGTTTTTAAATTGATCAAGGAGAAAGGCGTTTGGTTTGAAGCCAAGCGTATGTATGATTCGGATATTTTGCAATGGATTCAAGAAACTGTTGCTGAAATGGGTTTTGTTATTGATATTAAATCGTCGCAAATGTTATTGGAATTTCTGGGTGCCGATTTGTCGAAAATATATAATGAGCTGAAAAAATTGGAAATATTATTGGAAAAAGGGGTTTCAATCACCCCCGAAATTATAGAAAAAAACATTGGAATCAGTAAAGATTATAATAGTTTTGAATTGAAATCCGCCATTGCACAAGGGAATTATATAAAAGCTCAAAAAATTATAAATTATTTTTCGGCTAATCCCAAAGAGCATCCTTTGCCTGCCGTTATTCCGGTATTATATAAATTTTTTAAAGATTTGTTTGTTTACCATACATTGGTGGATAAGACCAAATACTCGGTTGCCAAGAGTTTGGGAGTTAATCCGTATTTTGTAGGGGAATATGAAACCGGAGCGAGATATTATCCTATGAAGAAAATTACAAAAATAATGGGGTATTTGCAACAAGCGGATGTTAGAAGCAAAGGGGTTGATTCGGGGAGTATGAGTTATAAAGATATAATAAACGAAGTGATTTATAAAATAATGCATTAAATTTTACGTTCTAATGTTAAATAATTTTTGTTTTTAAAAAAAATGTTATACTTTTGTATATTAAATGGGTGAGAAATAGAGCCGGGATGAAATTAAAATATGAAGTTTATTTACCTAAAAGCAAAGAGCAGTTAGAAGATTTTTTACATAGAATTAGTAAGAAAAATCCGGTTAAACATTATATAGTAAGAATTTTTCCGGAATATATTGAAAATGAGGAATTTGTTAAAGTATTAGAACATTATCAATCGCAAATAAAGCAATTCAAAAAAAACAAATCTTTGGTTTTTTGGATAACTGAAGATGAAGAAAACCTTCCGGAGTTTATATCAATAGCTCCTACGGAGGAAGAAGCTTTGGATATTATCGATTTTGAAGAAATAGAACGTGATTTATTGTCTGAAATTTGAGATAGTATTTTAATTTAATATCACACACAAACCCTTAAAAAAATTAGTTAATTATGCGAACAAAAAGTTATTCTGAAAAAGTTAATGAGCGTTGGCTCAAATTGCTCAAAGAAGCAGTCGATGAAGGAGTAAAAATCCAAGTAAACCACCGTTTTAAATATAAAGGGAAAGGTTTGGGAACTTGGTTAGTCGGCGTTAAAAGAAGTAATAAAAAAGAATTGAAAAATAAAGTAAAAGAAATTGGAGTTGATTTTACATTTCACAGTAAAAAACCCAAAGATGTTGCTTTGAAATTTATTCGTGATCTTCGAATGGATCCAAATCCCAGAAAAGGTGGTTATATCACACGTTTCAATATGTATATCTTGCCTAAGCGAGATATCCTTCCTAAGTCCACCCAAAAGGAAATCGAAAAAGTTTGGAAAGAAAAATTTGGTGAGGTTAGACAATGGCGTAAACGTGATGATATTCCTACCCGTATTTCCAAATGGAAAAAATTCAGATACAATAGAAAAGAAAATCCCAAAGCCAAGTGGTTTCAACCCAAATCAAAAATGGGCGAGTTGTATTACTGGGTTTATGCCAGAAAAAACAAACCTTGGTTGATGAAAAAAATATTGGATCAGTTTGATTCTGCTGAGTTACAGGAACTTAAACAGGAAGGATTTATCAAAGACAGTTGGTTGGAGAAAGTAAAATAAATCGTAATTTTGTATTTTCAATACAAAATTATGACCAATCAAATCCTTATTATAAATTTTGAAGAGATTTACCTTAAAGGTAAAAATCAAAATATTTTTATAAAACAACTTGTTAGAAATTTAAAACGCAAATTAAAGTTATACGCTGAATATTTGCAATTTGAAAAATCTCATGGGGGATCCTATTTTATTGAAATAATAAAAGAAGTCCCCTTTGATATTTTAAATGAGATTGTTTATAAAATTAAAAACACGCCGGGTATTACCGGTTTTTATATTGCCGATGTTTCCGGCATTACAATGAGTGAAATCATTGATACTGCCATTAAACATGTCTCAAAATATCAAAATGATTTTAATTCTTTTGCAGTAGTTCCCAAAAGAATAAATAAGTCTGTCAATTATAGTTCTCTGGATATTGGAATTGAAGTAGGCAGCGCAATCAGTAAGACTTTTGATAAACAAGTTGATTTAACTTCTCCCGATTTTAAATTGTATATCAAAGTACGGGGAAAATACGCTATTATTTATAGCAAAATAATTCCTGGAATCGGAGGTTTGCCGGTTGGAACTTCCGGAAAAGCAATTGCTATGCTTTCGGGAGGTATAGATTCACCGGTTTCTACTTTTATGGCAATGAATAGAGGTTTGCATATAACAGCAGCTCATTTTCATTCGGTTCCCAAAACTTCACCTCAATCTATTGAAAAGGTTAAAGCTTTAGTCAAAAAACTAACTGATTTCCAAGGAGAAATAAAATTATATTTAATACCCGTTTTAAAAATTCAGCAAGTAATAGCACAACAAACTGATTCCAGATTGAGATTGATTTTGCTTAGAAGGATTATGTTAAAAATCGGCGAACGTATTGCCGCCGACCAAAAAGCCAAAACGCTTATTACAGGAGACTCTTTAGGACAAGTTGCTTCTCAAACCTTGGAAAATATGAGAGCTACCGAAGATGGAGTTAAACTTCCGGTTTTGCGTCCGCTTATAGCTTTGGATAAAAAGTTTATCATAGCAAAAGCAAGACAAATAGGAACTTATGATATTTCCATTTTACCACATGATGATGCTTGTAGTATGTTTACGCCCAAATCTCCCGAAACAAAAGCTGATCTAAAATATACCAATGAACAATATGCACGTTTGGATGAACAACAACTTATTGAAGATGCATTACAAGAAATGGAAACTTTGATTATTTCTTAAATTTATTTTTATGATAACCTCTCAAATATTACTTGAAATATCACAAAAATACGGAACACCAGTCTATATATATGATGCAAGTAAAATACGCGAGCAGTATTATAAATTTCAAAATGTTTTCAGTAGCTTTTCGCATGAAATTCATTACGCGATGAAAGCCAATGAGAATATTTATTTATTGGATTTACTAAAAAAATTAGGGGCAAAAATTGATGCTGTTTCCACAGAAGAAATCCAAAGGGCTTTGCAAGTTGGATTTTTATCGAAGGATATCACATATACACCCAGTTTTCCTTCTACTAATGAATTGGATTTTGCTATGGAAAATAATATTAAAATTCATATTGGCGAAATTTATGCACTGGAATATATTATGAAAAATTATCCGGGTATTTCGTTGGGATTGAGAATAAATCCTGCAAACTCCATTGGTGGAAATCAAAAAATTGCTACTGCTCATGCCGATTCCAAATTCGGAATACCTTTGAAAGACTTAAATTATATTCGTGAATTTATACAGGACAAAATAAAAATTGATACCTTACACATTCATACGGGGTCAGATGTGAAAAGTTGGTCTGATTTGGCAAATTCTGCCCAAATACTTTTTGAGCAGGTCAAAGATTTTCCCGATTTAAAATACTTGGACTTGGGAAGTGGTTTCAAAGTAAAATATAAACCAGATGATGTTGAAATAGATTTGGAGTCTTATGCAAAATTTATTGAGAATCAACTAAATAAAATCAATAAAAAAATAGTAATACAATTTGAACCTGGAAAATTTTTAGTTAGCGAAGCGGGATATTTATTGGTAAAAGTAAATGGAATTAAACAAGGATATCGCAAAAAATTCGTAGGTGTTAATTCCGGATTTCATCACTTGATACGTCCAATGTATTATGATGCTTATCATGAAATTGTAAACATTTCAAACCCGCAAGATATTGCAGAAACTTATGATATTGTAGGACAATTGTGTGAGGAAGATACTTTTGCATATAATCGTGAAATTTCCAAAATCAAACCGGATGATGTTTTGGCAGTTAAAAATGCCGGTGCCTATGGTTTTTCCATGTCTTCCGAATATAATTTAAGAAACAAACCCAAAGAAATAATGGTGGATGATGGAAAAATTTACGATATTAGTGTAACCTAATTAATATTATGCTCTCCATTTTGTTTTATTGGTTTATAATTTTGCTTTTTACCTTGGGAATTGGTCAAAAGATTTCCAGATTTATTGGAATAAAAGCAAACGAACCGATTTTTGATTTCCTCAACGGCTTGTATTATTATCTGATGATTTCGTGGATTGCTTCTTATTTTACAGGAGTTTATTCAAGTATTTTATTGATCCTTATCATATTGTCGGGGATTTTTTCTGTTGTAAATATTCTTTCAACGCCGGTTAATCCGAGTTTAAAATTATTTATTGATAAAAAAATTTTATTATTCTTTGTTACTTTGGTTTTAATCGTAGCTTTTAATAGTAGTTTGGTTCCGTTTTTACCGGACAATGAATCTTATTATGTACAGACCATCAAGTGGGCTGGTCAATATGGTTTGGTTCCCGGATTGATAAATCTTCATCCTTTTTTGGGGCAATTTTCCGGCTGGCATATCCTACAAGCGGCAATGTTTGGTTATGAAAATAGGTTTTTTAATGATTTAAACGGTTTATTATTTATTTTATTTGTTTTTTTTGTTTTAAAAAAATTACTGTCTTTTTTAAATAGAACCGAAAATAAAACGGATGCATTGATTGGTTTGCAAATTATTATTATTCCTTTTTTGTTTTTATTTGTCAATTCTCCTTCTCCCGATTTACCTGTTTTTATTATAGCGCAATTGATTTTTTATTTATTTGTAAAAAATTATAACCGGATTTCGGATGCTTCGGTTAAGCAAATGATTTTATTATTTTTTTTCGCTTTGATGATAAAACTTACCGCTTTGCCCTTAGTTGTTTTCCCTTTGCTGTTGATTATTAAAAAAGCTTCCAAATCATTGAGTATATTTTTTGCAATTTTTTTATTTTTTACATTAATTTTATGTATTTCTAAGAATTTAATTATATCCGGCTATCTATTTTATCCGTTTTCTTGCTGTTCCGGAATTATCCATTTTTTATGGAAATATCCTCCGGAATTGATGGAGTTTATGAATAATTTGGGACGAAATGAAAGTCAAACTTTACAATTCAATAGGCTTGTTTTATCGGATTTTTTATCTTGGCTTTTAAAAGATAAAATCCATACCGTCTTACATATTTTTTGGGTTTTTCTATTATTTGTTTTTCCTTGGGCATCTAGTAAATTTAAAATTAACAAATCGTTGATTATCATTTATATAACCGCATTGTTTTATTTTTTGACTCTATTGTTTATTCAGCCCAATTTCAGATTTTTTTTCTATTTCATTCCATTTTTATTTATTGGTGTAAGCTATTCCTTATTCTCAAAATTTCGATTTCAATACTTACTATTTTTTTCTTTGTTGTTAATTATTCCGTTAAATGTTTATATGATAAAAACCGGGAATCAAATTGATTGGGATACAATTTTTATAAGGAATCGGGTTTCCGGATATGATAAAAATTTTAAGCAAGGTAAAATTGAAAATTTACTTTATTATTATCCGGAAAATAAAGCATTATTTTGGGAAACCGGAAATGCTCCTTTGCCGGCTGTTAATAAAAATCAATTGGAATATTTTATGAAATACAAAAACTATTATCCCCAAAAGATAAAAAAAGATTTAAAGTCCGGATTTTATTCCAAAAAAATAGAATAACGGAATAGTTTTTGTATGTAACAAATAAAACATACTACTATGAAAAACATTTTGTATCTTTTGTTAAGTTTCTTTATCTTGTTTTCGCTTGGTTGTTCTTCAACAAAAATTGATTACGACAAAAATGTGGATTTTAGACAATATAAAACTTTTGCTTTTTTTAAAAAAGGTATTGATAATTTAAATGCACCGGTTTCCAAGAAAAAATTTATAATGAAAGCCATTTCGGAAGAGCTGTCATCCAAAGGTTTTACCAAGTCGTCTCATCCGGATTTTATTGTTAATGTTTTTACAGATTTACATAAACGCATCGATGTTTATCCGGGTTATTTTCCTTATCACAGAAGAGTTTATAAATCTATCGAAGGTAATTTTTATATGGATATTGTTGATGTAAATACTAAAAAAGTAGTATGGACAGGCAAAACATATTTGGATCTTTCCGGTAATGATTACAAGGCTTTTCAAAGAGCTATTAAAAAATTATTAGCTAAATTTCCACCCCTAAAATCTAACTAAAATTATATAACATTCGTAAGAATTTTTTATTTATCGCTTTATTTGTTTTTTCTTTCAGTGTACGGGCGCAAGAAAACAATTCGCAAAAATCTTTATTTGAAAAGAAAAACGAAATCAAAATTGATGCGGTAAAACTCTTAACTTTTCCTTCTTTGGATATTGAACACGAAAGAATATACAATCAATGGATGTCAATAGGAGGAATTATGAGTATAGGTAATGGGGAGATACAAACTTCCCCCGATTTAATACCGAAGCTTTTTGGAGAGGTTATTTTACTAAAACGGAATAATACGGAAGTAAAGGTTTTTTTGGACAAGCATTTTTAACTTTTAGAACGGGAGATTATAAAGATTGGGATAACAATCAATATAATAATCCCGTTGTAATACGGAATTATTCGGGAGCCGGTGCCGGTTTTGCGATAGGTTATAAATGGACCAATAAAGCTGGATTTGTTATTCAGCTGGATTGGGGACTTATTCGGCTCTTAATTGTCAATGCGGATTATATAGATGAATTACAACCCAAATTCGGAATAAAAACCGGCTGGCATTTTTAAATTAAAGTTTAGTATTTTTGCAAGAAAATTTTTGTGTCGCAAAAAGTTTCTTTCCAAACGATAAACCGGTTGGCAATACCTTCAATTTTAGCAGGTATTATTGAGCCGGTTATTTCCATTAGTGATACGGCTATTATCGGGCATATAAAAGAATTTCCAACCGAAAGTCTTGCAGCAGTCGGTTTGGTAGGTTCATTTATGTCGGCACTTTTTTGGATTTTGGGACAAACCAAAAATGCAATTTCTACAATAATTTCACAAAAACTCGGACAAAACAGATTAAAATCCGTAGTAAGTTTAGTTCCCCAAGTATTGGGCTTTAATCTGTTTTTGGGTATTTTTTTGGTAATATTAACCTATATTTTTGCAGAAGAAATTTTTAGATTTTATAGCGCAAAGAATCTAATACTAAAATTAAGCATCGATTATTACAGGATTAGAGCCTTCGGTCTGATATTTACTTTAATAACTTTTACTCTTTTTGGTATTTTTAGAGGATTACAAAATACTTGGTGGGCAATGTTGATAAGCATTACCGGCGGATTGCTTAATATTTTATTGGACTTTATTTTTGTTTACGGTATAGCCGGAATTATTCAACCGATGAACATCCAAGGAGCCGCTTGGGCAAGTTTAACGGCTCAATTTGTTATGATGCTTTTGGCAATTTATGTTTTTCTAAAAAAAACTCCTTTTAAATTACATTGGAATAAACAATTTCATCCGGAGATTAAGCGTTTTTTGGTTTTAACTTATAATTTGATTATTAGGACAATTGCGTTGAATTTTGCAATTTTTCTATCCAACAAATTAGCCACTTCTTATGGAAAAGAATACATAGCCGCTCACGTAATTGCTATGAATATTTGGTTATTTACGGCTTTCTTTATCGATGGATATGCCGATGCGGGAAATTCATTGGCAGGAAAATTAATCGGAGCAAAAGACTATAAAAATTTAAAAATTCTTTCAAAAAAATTAACCAAATACGGAATAAGAGTAGCTTTGATTTTAGCTTTGATTTTTATAGCTTTATACCCGTTTGTAGGCAAGCTTTTTACCAAAGATATAGTGGTATTGATTAAATTTCAACAAATTTTTTGGTTGATTATTCTCATCTTGTTTTCCGAAAGCATAGCATTCATTTTTGATGGAATGTTCAAAGGGTTGGGCTGGGTTGAATATTTGCGAAATATGCAATTGATCACAACATTTTTGGTATTTATCCCAGTTTTATATTTAATGGATTATCTGGATTTAAAACTCATTGGAATTTGGATAACCTATAACATTTGGATGTTATCAAGAGCAGGTTCTCTCTGGATTAAATTTAATAGAACTTTAAAAAATTATATTAAGTCAAACAAAAAATTAAAATCTATTGCAGAATAAAAAAAAACTTACTATCTTTGCACACTCAAATATAGGAACGAAAAATTTTAAACTAATGAAAAAAGGAATCCACCCTGAAAATTATAGACTGGTAGCATTCAAAGATATGTCTAACGGAGATATATTTATTACCCGTTCAACAGCAGAAGCCAAAGAAAACATTGAAATAGATGGTGTTGAATATCCCTTGGTAAAAGTGGAAATTTCTCGTACATCGCATCCGTTTTATACCGGTAAGGTTAAATTGGTAGATACTGCTGGACGAATTGACAAATTCAAAAGAAAATATTCCAAATTCAAAAAATAGTTTTTGTTTTCATAATATGTATTTGAAGCACTCGATGATTAGTTGAGTGCTTTTTTATTTCATAAATGTTAAATATTACTTAGAATTTTGTTATTTTCGCAGTGTAAATTTTTAAATTATGAGTGAAAAGGAAACAACACAATCTTCTGTCTCTAAGAAAGAAGTAATTCATTTTAACCCTTCCGAATTAAAAAAACATGAAAAATTAGGAGAGCTGGCGGCTACGGCGATCAGTGGTAATGATATCAGTTCATCGGTATTATACGTTTCTGCTTTAGCGATTGCTTTTGCCGGACAATATGCTTGGATAACACTGTTGATTGTAGCTATGGTTTTATTTTTCTTTAGAAAGATTTATGGAGAAGTAGTAGGGGCATTACCGTTGAACGGTGGAGCTTATAACGCTTTGTTAAATACTACGAGCAAAAGAATGTCATCAATAGCAGCTACTTTAACCTTGCTTTCTTATATGGCAACAGCGGTGATTTCTGCCAATGAAGCCATTCATTATCTTTTTCATTTGTTTCATATAACGGATAATAGATTTATTTTAGCCGGAACTATTGGTTTGTTAGCTGTTTTTGCCGGGTTGGCTATTATGGGGATTAAAGAATCTGCAAAAGTTGCAATTGCTATATTTCTTTTTCATTTGACGGTAATGTCAGCATTAATTATTGCATTAGCTATCTATGTAGCCCAACACGGTTTTGATACTTTTATTGAGAATTGGCATCGTCCCGTAAAGGAAGGAAGTGTTTGGATGGCAATATTTTTTGGTTTTGCCGCATCAATGTTGGGTATTTCGGGTTTTGAAAGTTCAGCAAATTTTGTAGAAGAACAAAAACCAGGGGTTTTTCCTAAAACTTTACGTAATATGTGGGTAGTGGTTAGTATTCTTAACCCTTTAATGGCTTTTCTTGCTTTGGCAGCATTGCCCATTGATGAAGTAGATAAAAATACTTTACTTATTCAATTAGGAGAAACATCCGTAGGGGAATGGCTGGCATTGTTTATTTCAATAGATGCATTTCTAGTATTGTCGGGAGCTGTCCTAACGAGCTATATCGGTGTTACGGGTTTATTGGAACGTATGACACTCGACCGTATTATGCCCAACTTCTTTTTACGAAAAAACAAAAGGGGGGCATCTTATCGAATTATTATTTTCTTTTTCTTATTAAGCGTTTCTGTTCTGTTGATTACCAAAGGTAAAGTTACCACGCTTGCGGGTGTATATACCATTTCTTTCTTATCGGTTATGTTGTTGTTTGTGATTGGGAATATTTTATTAAAAGTCAAAAGAAAACATTTGCCTCGTCCCGAACGAGCCCCTTGGCTTGGAATTTTTATAGCTTTTAGTGCGGTATCTGTTGCTTTGATAGGAAATATTATTATGAAACCCGAAGACCCTGATGATCCGTATAATTGGCAAGTGTTTATTTATTATTTTATTCCGGCTTTGATTTTTATTATGATTATGCTCAATCGTACGGCATTGCTCAAACTTTTGTTGAATATTGTTCAATATATTTTTGAACCCATTCGTAGATTTTTCCTAAGATTGCATAAAGGAATTGATAGTTTGATTGATGAAATAAATTCACAAGAATTTGTCTTTTTTACTAAAGGTAAAAGTATTGCCAATATGAATAAAGCAATGCTTTATATTAGAGATAATGAGCATACCAAACGTGTAAAAATTGTTAAAGTATTGAAACCGGGAGAAAAACCTTCGGAAGAGTTGATAAGAAATATTAAAATTTTAGATGAAGAATATCCCGAAATCGATATCGAGTTTGTGCCTATAGAAGGTGAATTCGGTCCCGAATTAATACGGGAACTATCAAAAAAATGGAATATCCCAATCAATTTTATGTTTATAGGTTCTCCTGATGAGAAATTCCCTTATCGTTTAGAAGAATTGGGAGGCGTTCGATTAATTATGTAAATATTGACTTCGTTGTTTGAATGTTGTATATTTGCATCAAACTTTAAACAAAAAAATTTATGTCAGTAATTGGAATTTCAAAATTTGAGGCTTTTTTTAGAAAAGCAGGAAGCATGGACATTGATAAATCAGATGTCAAAAGAATCTATGATTTTACGAATGAAGCTATTTATAGACTATTAGTAGTAGGAATGAAAAATGCTTCATTAAATGGAAGAGATGTATTGTGGTATACAGACCTTCCCATTACAGAAGGATTAGAGAAACAAATTCAAGAGTTCAGGGATTTGAATGAAGAATTGGATTTAGCAGGAATTTTAGAAGCAATTACAAATTATCCTCCTTTAAAATATGAAATTGGTGAAGATGTTGAACAAGAACTTCCCAATATCGCAGGAGGTATTTTGATTGCCCTGATTAAAACTTTCAAGACTATTGAACCTAAACTCAAAAATCCTCAAACTTCTCATTGGGAAAGAGCAAAGGCTATTTTTGAAACTTTACTTTAAAAAGTATAATATCAAATATGCACTGAAATTAAATAACAAAAGTCAAAGCATTGTCATTGCTTTGACTTTTTTAAACTTGAATATTTATGGGAAAATTAGATAATGGGCTATATGCCAAAATTAAAACCAATAAAGGAGATATCGTAGCAAAATTAGCATATGATAAAACCCCCGGAACAGTAGCAAACTTTGTAGCATTGGCAGAGGGAAATCATCCTGATGTCACCGATGCTTACAAAGGAAAAAAATATTATGATGGAATTACTTTTCATCGTGTGATTGACAATTTTATGATTCAAGGAGGTGATCCTACGGGAACAGGAGCGGGTGGACCCGGTTATAAATTTGATGATGAAATCCATCCCGATTTAAAACATGATTCGGCAGGGGTTTTATCAATGGCAAATGCAGGACCCGGAACCAATGGAAGTCAATTTTTTATCACTCACGAAGCAACTCCTTGGTTAGATGGGAAACATACGGTTTTCGGAAAGGTTATTGAAGGTCAAGATGTAGTAAACAATATTAAACAAGGAGATAAAATTGAATCCGTGGAAATTATCAGAGTGGGAGAGGAAGCCGAAAAATTTGATGCTCCTGAAGAGTTTAAAAAATTTAATGCCGCTAAAGAAGAAAGAATAAAAAAAGCTAAAGCGGAAGCTGAAGCAAAAATGAAAAAATTAACCGAAGGATTTGAAAAAACGAAGTCGGGTTTATATTACAAAATTACTCATAAATCCGGTAGTGGAATAAAACCTGTCAAAGGAAAAAATGTAGCGGTTCATTATATCGGAAAATTAGAAGACGGAACAGTCTTTGATAATTCCTATGGTCGAGGAGAACCTATTGAATTTCCGATTGGGGTAGGTTATGTAATCCCCGGCTGGGATGAAGGTATTCGATTATTGGAAGAAGGAGACAAAGCAACATTCGTTATACCGTCTTACTTGGCTTATGGAGAATCAGGTGCCGGAGGTGTTATACCTCCCAATGCAAATTTGGTTTTTGATGTGGAATTGGTTAAAGCCGAACAATAAACACAATATTATCCCTTTATTAAAACCGCAGGATTTTCCCTGCGGTTTTTTTTATTGTCAAAAATCTTCAAGGAATAGTTTAACCAATAAATAAAAAAATACATTTGGGTTTAAAGTGAGTTTTTAGTAGAATACCTATTGTTTTAGTTTTTTATCTAACTTTCCTCAAGTAATAAAAGTTTAGTAATTTTATCAATAAATTTATTCAATAAAAATTGTATATTTCGGACAAAAAAAATTAAAAAATCGTGGAAACTTTTCATATTATAAATTCTGATTTTTTGGATTTAAAAAAGCTTTGGGAAATATATTCCGAAAACAAAAAGTTAAAATTGTCCGACGAAAGCAAACTTAAAATAATAAAAGCCCGCAAATATCTGGATGGAAAACTTAAAAGAACCGAAGGTCCTTTATATGGAATAAATACCGGTTTTGGAGCTTTGCATAATATCAAAATTGATGATAAACAAATCAATGAATTACAAGAAAATTTGGTTAAAAGTCATGCTTGCGGTATTGGCGATGAAGTCCCCGTCGATATAGTTAAACTAATGTTATTATTAAAAATTTTGTCTCTTTCTAAAGGACATTCGGGCGTACAACTGGAAACAGTCGAATTGTTGATAAATTTTTATAATCAAGAAGTTTATCCTATTGTTTACAAGCAAGGTTCCTTAGGGGCTTCGGGAGACTTGGTTCCTTTGGCTCATCTGTCTTTACCCTTAATAGGTGAAGGAAAAGTTAGATATCGGGATAAGATTTATTCCGGAGAAGAAATTTTAAAGAAATTGGGTTGGAAAAAAATAAGTTTTCAAGCCAAAGAAGGATTAGCTTTGCTCAATGGTACACAATTCATGTCTGCATATGGAGTGTTTAATTTATTTAGAGCAAAAAAATTACTCTATTTGTCCGATATGATTGCCGCACTTTCATTGGATGTTTTTGATGGGAGAATAGAACCCTTTGACGAACTGGTACAAAACCTTCGTCCTCATGCTGGTCAAATTCATACTGCTAAAATCATAAAAGAAATACTGGAAGGAAGTCAATTGATAGCTCAACCCAAAAAACACGTGCAAGACCCTTATTCTTTTAGATGTATTCCACAAGTACACGGAGCAAGTAAAGATGCCGTAACTTATGTAGAACGTACGATAATCAATGAAATAAATTCGGTTACAGATAATCCTTTGATTTTTCCCGATGAAGACAGGATAATTTCCGGTGGAAATTTTCACGGTCAACCCTTGGCACTTTCATTGGATATGTTATCTATTGCTATGAGTGAGATTGCCAATATTTCTGAAAGAAGAACTTATCAATTAATTTCAGGCAAAAGAGGACTTCCACCATTTTTAATAAATGAACCCGGTCTAAATTCCGGTTTGATGATACCGCAATATGCATCTGCAAGTGCCGTAAGTCAAAATAAACAATTATCAACTCCAGCAAGTGTGGATAGTATCGAATCCAGTAACGGACAAGAAGACCACGTAAGTATGGGAGCAAATGCCGCCACAAAATCTTTTGAAGTACTAGAAAATGTTTACAAAGTATTGGCTATTGAATTGTTAACTGCTGCCCAAGCAATGGATTTTAGAAACAAAAAAACTTCCGAATTGTTGCAAAATATCTTGAAATCTTATCGAGAACAAGTTACTTTCATTGATAAAGATCGTTTTTTATATCCTGATATAGAAGAAAGTATAAAATTTTTAAAAAATATACAAGTTGACGAAACTTTATTGGAATTATAAATAAAAATATCTATATATTTGACAATTAATAAAAAGAAAAATTTTGGAAACAATAGAAAAAAAAATAACACTTACCGATGGTTCAAAACTGATGATTGAAGCATTGGTGCAAGCCGGAGCAGATACTTTTGTAGCTTATCCAATAACTCCTTCCAACTGGATGTATCGTTACGGAAAAGAAAGATTTCCGCAGTTTTATGCAGCCCCTGATGAAATTACTACTTTACAATGGATGGCAGGTATGTCAGCAGCCGGACGTTTGCCGGTAACATCAAGTGCATTTCCCGGAATTGCTTTGATGGTGGAAAGTATCAATATGGCTTTTGCTATGGAACTTCCTATGGTAATCATCGTAACGCAAAGATTGGGACCTTCCACAGGTTCGGCAACAACCGGAGCGCAAGGAGATTTGTCTTTATTAAAAGGAATTATTTCCGGAGGATATCCTGTGCCGGTCTTTTCTCCTTCGAGTTTTGAAGATATGTGGGAACTTTCCGAAAAAGCCGTTAAAACCGCTATCAATTTTAGAACACCTGTTTTCTTATTGACTTCAAAAGAAATGGTAATGTATCAAAAAGCTTTTGACCTTAACCGGTTGAAACCTATAAATAAAGTCGAAAGAAAAATGCCGGAAATACAAGGTGAATACGTGCCTTACAGAGCCGGAGAAAATTTGGTGCCTGATTTTATTCCTCTGGGAAATGACGAACACCAAGTAAGAATTACAGCTTCAACTCATGATGAATATGCCAATATCCGAAAAAATGATCCCGAAGCTTTGGCTAATACGCGACGTTTACAAGAAAAATTTATGAAACGTATAGATGAATTGACACTTTATGATTTGGACAAGCAAGAAGGAAGTCAAAAGTTATTGGTAACTTGGGGAATTACTGCTGATGCTGCAAGAGATGCTATCGGGCAAATGAGAGAAAATGGCGATAAAGTAGATTTGTTGGTGGTAAAATCTTTACTTCCTGTTTCCGATGAAATATATCAGATTATAGAAAAATATCCCCAAGTTGTAATAGCCGAAGAAAATTTAAATGGACAATTCAAAGAAATTTTATATGGTGTAAAACCCGTAAAAAATATAAAACAAGTTAATAAAATGGGAAATATGATAACTCCTGAAGAAATCATACAAGCATTTGTTTAAAAAATTATCAAAATGACAACTAATAAACCTAAAACAAATTATTTAACCGATAAGAAATTTCCATTTTGTCCCGGTTGTGGACACGGAATTACTATAAATGCACTAAATAAAGCATTGCAAGAATTGAATTATGGTCCCAATGATGTAGTGGTTGTGAGTGATATCGGTTGTAGCGGATTGATAGACCCGCTTTTTGCTACACATACCATTCACGGATTGCATGGACGCTCTCCAGCATTAGGATTGGGAGTGGCTATGGGACTTAATCAAAACAAAGGAAAAAAAGTCATTACTTTCATCGGAGACGGTGGAGCAACCATTGGATTGCAACATATTTTGGAAGCTGCCCGTCGTAATGTTGATATGACTTTGATTGTTTTGAATAATTTGCTCTATGGAATGACCGGTGGACAAATCAGTGGTTTATCTACGCAAAAATATAAGGAAATTATTGATTTTGAACAAGATATACCTCCTTTTGACGTAATTCAATTGGCTTATGCATCAGGAGCAAGAATGGCGGTTCGTGTAAATGCCCCAAACAAGATAAAAGAAACTCTGAAAAAAGCTATTGAAACCGAAGGTTTTACAATTGTCGAAGCCGCCAGTTTATGCCCTTCTTACGGAATGAAACGAATGAATGAATTGGTAGAGGTGATTGAAGAAGAAAATATTTTGGAACATGAACGTCCGGCAACTCAAATTAGAGATAATCAAACCCAATCATTGATTGATAAGAGTCTTGTAATTCAAAAGAAATATGATTCGGATTTAAAAGAAAGAAAAGGAATTTTAATTGCCGGTTCTGCCGGAGGAGGCGTGCAATCCGCTGCAAAATATTTGGCAATGGCAGGAATTTTTTCAGGTTTGGAAGCTACAATGAAAGGAGAATATCCGATTACGGTAGGAACAGGATTTTCAGTAGCGGAAGTAATTTTTGATCAAAAGAAAATCAATTATACCGGCTTGGATAAACCGGACTACTTTATAATTGTAACACAAGACGGTTTGGATAAAGTCAGAAAAAAATTACATCCCGAAGCTAAAATATACATTGAAGAAAAATTGGTTACACCTGAGTTGGAGCAAGAATTTCCGGCGCTTATAAAAGTTCCGTTTTCAAGACTTGCCAATCGAAAAAGTATGGCTTTGGCAGCGGTTACTTATGTTTTGAATAAAGAAGGAATACTTCCGATTGATGCTTTGAAAGAAGCAGTAAGCACACATCGATTGAAAGATATTTTTGTTGGTGTGATTGATAAAGTTGTCGGTTCTTTGGTTGAAAATTAATTCATTTGGTATGAAATTTGGATTATTTTAAAAGATTTTATATATTTAACATTCAAAATTAACCTTATGAAAAAATTAATTTTAAATTTATTAGCAATATTTGCTTTTTCGTTTGCAACACAAGCGCAAGATGTCATTGGAAAATGGAAAACAATAGACGATGAAACCGGAAAACCCAAGTCTATTATTGAAATCTATAAAGAAGGCAATAAATATTATGGAAAAATTGTTGAATTATTAACCGAAGAAAATAAAGACGGAGTTTGTAGAACTTGTGAGACCAAATACAAAAATAAGAATATTATTGGGTTGGTTATTCTCAAAGATCTTGAAAAAGACGGTGATGAATATGAAGATGGAGAAATAATGGATCCTAAAAACGGAAAAACTTACAGTTGCTATATCAAATTGGAGGAACCTGATAAGCTCAAAGTTAGAGGTTACATCGGTTTTTCTTTGTTGGGAAGAACTCAATATTGGTATAGAGTTAAATAATTGAAAATTTTTTATAAAAGCTCCATTGAAAAATGGAGCTTTTATTTTATAATCAAATCCATTTTTTCCAAACCCGTTGCAATTTTTCTGTTATCGGAAAGTCTTGGAATTTTGTTTTGTCCACCCAATTTACCTATGGATTTCATATATTGGTCAAAACCGGATTTTTTGACTTTGGAAATAACCAATGCACGTAAGATTTTTCCTTGGATTAAGTCTTTGTAATACGGATTTTGTTGTAGCATACTTTCTTCTAGAATTTGTGTAAATTTATTGATATCTTCAGGTTCCTTTTCAAACTCAATCAACCATTCATGATAGGGGAGTCCTTCCAGTGGATTAACCTGTGGAGCTACTGTAAATTCCGAAATAATTGCACCGGTTTTTTCCATAGCCGTTTTCATAGCGGTTTCCACTTCTTTGGCAATGACATGTTCTCCAAAAGCTGAAATATAATGTTTAATTCTCCCCGTAACTTTTATACGATAAGGCTTTGTAGAAGTAAACATGACGGTATCGCCTATATTATATCCCCAAAGTCCTGCATTGGTATTTAGGATGAGTGCATAATTTACACCGGTCTCCACATCTTTTAATGAAATACGTTTGGGATTTTCATCAAATATTTGGTTGGCAGGAACAAACTCGTAAAAAATTCCGTGATTGGTCAATAATAACATATCATCTCTGTCGGGTTTGTCTTGATATGCAAAAAATCCTTCCGAAGCAGGAAATAGTTCAATACTGTTTACTTTTCTACCAATCAATTGTTCAAATTTTTTTCGGTATGGTTCAAAATTTAATCCGCCATAGACAAACAAATTAAAATGGGGAAATATTTCTCCTACCGGTTTTCCTGCTTTATCGATGAGTTTTTCAAAATAGGTTTGTACCCAAGAGGGAATGCCGCTGATAAGCGTCATATCTTCGTTTATAGTTTCTTCAACTATTGCATTAACTTTGGTTTCCCAATCTTCAATGATATTGGTTTTCCATGAAGGCATTCGGTTTTTTTGAAGATATCTTGGAACATAATGTGCAGCAATACCGGAAAGTCTACCGGTTTTTATGCCTCCGATATTATCAAGGACAGGACTTCCTTGTAAAAAGATCATTTTTCCGTTGACAAAATCGGCATTTCCGGTTTCATAAATATAATGTAAAAGGGCATGTTTGGCTCCTATGATATGGTAGGGCATAGAGGCTTTACTGATGGGAATGTATTTAGCTCCGGAAGTAGTTCCTGAAGTTTTGGCAAAATACAACGGACGTCCAGGCCAAAGAACATTATACGCCCCGTTTATTATTTCTTCGATATAAGGGCGAAAACTTTCATAATCTTGAAGGGGAACGTTTTGCTTAAAATCATCATAAGAGCTTATTTTTTTAAAATTGTGTTCTTTACCAAACTTCGTGTTTTCGGCTTTACTCAATAAATATCGAAAAGTATTTTCTTGTGCTTTAATAGGCTGTTCTATCCATTTACGATTTCGTTTGATAACTGTCCGGGCATAAATTTTTGCCAGTGAAGATTTTAAAGTCATAATTATTTTTTAAATGATAAATAATTAAGCGGATTGACAGGATTTCCATTAATCCATAATTCAAAATGTAAATGCGGACCGGAAGATTTTTCGCCGGTATTTCCCGAAATTGCAATCACTTCGCCTTGTTTTACTATATCTCCTGCTTTTCTCAATAATTTTTTATTGTGTTTATAAATAGAAATTATATTTCCCGGATGTTGTATAATGATGCTATATCCGGCATCTTTTGTCCAATCAGAAAAAAGTATAATACCATTGGCAATTGATTTAACGGGTGTATTTTGTTTTAAACCGATATCTACAGCAAAATGTTTTTTATTAATATCAAATGTATTGGTAATATTTCCGGTTACCGGATTTATAAAATTATATAATTTTTTATTCTGTGCTCCTCGAATAGAATATTTTTCTCTTTCCGCTACTTCTTTTCTTAATAAAGAGTCCATCTTTCCAGGCGCCAGGTCTAATGTGTCGGGATTTACAATAAAGCGTTTTTTATAATTATGTTCAAATTCTTCAAAACTGATTTCATTATTTAAAACTTTTTTTAATTGATTAAGATAATATTGATTAGTTTTGAGTTCCGTTTCCAAAGAATCTGTTTTAATTTTTAATGAGATTACCTTTTTTTTTAATCCGGGAATAGTATAGCCGGGAATATAAGTTCTTAAAGGAGTAAATGCTATTAAGACAGTAGTAATGATAATCAACAATAAAACAATTAATGAAGTCCAAACATATACATTCAGACGATTTAATCTGAAATTTAATTTTTCTTCATAAGTATCCTCATTTATAATCAATAACCTGTAATGATCGGTTAGTTTTTTTATGAACTTTGATTTTTTTTGATTCTTTGATTTTTCCATTTAGGTGATACATTTAACTGTGTAAAGTTACAAAGCTTTTTTGAAATGAAAACTATTTAATAAAAAAAGACTGCCAGAATATATAAGGCAGTCTTTAATTTTATCTAAAATCCTGATTAAGCTTCTTTGGCTGCTTTCAAAGCATCTTGTTTTGCTTTCATTGCTGCTCTGGACATCTTCACTTGCACTACAACAACATTGTCAGGATGCAATAATTTGTATTGATCATTTCTCAACTCCGATACATAAACTTTATCGCCTATATCCAACTTGGAAATATCTACAACAACTGCGTCAGGTAGGTTAGCGGGTATAGCTCTTACTTTTAATTTTTTTACTATCATACTTAATGTTCCCCCTTTGATAATTCCGGGAGCAACACCTTCGGTTTTTACGGGAACACTAACGCTTACTTCTTTATCAGGGAATAAACGGAAGAAATCTACATGTAAAATTCTATCCGTAACCGGATGAAACTGAATGTCCTGCATAATTGCTTCGTGTTTGCTTCCATCTTCCAATTCAATCACTACCGTATGCGTTTCCGGAGTGTAAACCAATTTTTTAAATTCACGTTCGTCAGCTGAAAAATGCAAGGGTTCGTCACCTCCGTATAAAACGCAAGGGACTCTTCCAGCATTACGTAGGGCTTTGGTTGCTGATTTGCCCACGCTTTCTCTTTTAGAGCCTTTAATTGTTAATGATTTCATTTTCTTTTTTTTTTATGTTTACATTATAAATTTATCACTTATGGATTTATGCGAATGAACATTGTGCATAACCTCCGCAAATAACGGGGCGCAAGTTAGCACTTTTATTTTTTTTGACAAAATTTTTCTTGGAATTGTATCCGTAACAACTAATTCCTTTAACTTGGAACCTGCAATTCGTTCTTGTGCATTGTTTGAAAGCAATGCATGTGTTGCTATGGCTCTTACACTTTTAGCACCTTTTTCCAACATTAAATCGGTAGCCTTTATTAAAGTTCCTCCCGTATCAATAATATCATCAACCAGCACAACATTTTTCCCTTTAACATCTCCGATTAATTCCATTTTACCGATAATATTGGCTTTTTTTCTTTGCTTATAACAAATTACGACATCACTATTTAAAAATTTGGAATAAGCATAAGCTCTTTTGGAACCTCCCATATCGGGAGATGCAATAACTAAATTATCTAAATTGAGATTCTGTATATAAGGCACAAAAATAGTGCTGGAATACAAATGATCAACCGGAATTTCAAAAAATCCTTGAATGGGATCAGCATGCAAATCCATAGTAATTACTCTTGACGCCCCTGCAGCTTCCAACATATTGGCTACCAGTTTGGCGGCAATAGGAACTCGGGGTTCATCTTTTCGTTCTTGTCTAGCCCAACCAAAATAGGGTATAACCGCATTGATATATAAAGCCGAAGCCCGTTTGGCTGCGTCAATCATAAGTAGCAATTCCATTAAATTATCCGAAGGAGAAAAAGTGGATCCAATTAAAAAAACTCTTTTTCCTCGAATAGATTCTTGAAAAGAAGGTTTAAATTCTCCATCTTTGAATCTTTGTAATTCCATTTTTCCTAACGGGATACCATAAGCTTTTGCAATTTTTTTAGCAAGTTCTTTACTGGTGGAAGTAGAGAAGATTTTGGCTTCTTCAAATTTTTTAGCCATGAAAACTTTTTTTTGTTATACAAAAATACAAAATAAAGCGGACAAATTCATTGATAATTTTTAAAAAGTATAAATGATGCATATCCTACTATAAAATTTATTTATAACTTTGTAGTGCAAAATATTTTGATATGACCATAGCACAATTAAAATATCTGTTGGCAGTAGCCAAACATTTGAATTTTACCAAAGCATCACAAGAATGCCATGTTACCCAACCTACTTTGAGTATGCAAGTGCAAAAACTTGAAGAAGAATTAGGCGTCATTATTTTTGACAGAAACAAAAAACCCATTCAAATTACCGAAGTAGGTCAAAAAATAATTGATCAAGCCAAAACCATTGTTAATGAAAGTGCCCGTATAAATGATTTGGTTCAACAAGAAAAAGGATATATCGGGGGAGATTATAAATTGGGAATTATACCGACAGTTGTTCCTACTTTACTCCCCATGTTTATGAAAACCTTTTTAAAAAAATATCCCGATGTAAATCTGGAAATTTTTGAATTGACTACCCAGCAGATAATAGATGAAATAAATGAAGGGAAAATAGATGCTGGGATTGCAGCTACACCTTTGCAAGAGAGTAAAATTATTGAACGACCTTTATATTATGAACCTTTTGTAGGTTTTATACCCGAAAATCACCGGTTGTTCCAAAAAAAAGTTTTGGATGAACAGGATTTGGATGTTAAAGATATCTTGTTATTAGATGAAGGGCATTGTTTTAGAGATAATATTTTGAATATTTGCCGAATGGTTTCGACAGAAAAAAACAGGTTTGAACTGAATATCGGTAATTTTGATACTTTGGTAAAACTGAGTAAGGAAGGTATGGGAATGACACTTTTGCCTTATTTGCAAACCGAAGACCTTTGTCCGGAGGATAAAAAATATTTGAGAAATTTTAAAAAACCGGAACCAGCAAGGGAAGTTAGTTTAATACATTCCAAAGATATTTTTAAAAAGAATATTACTGATGCTTTGTTTAAAACTATTAAAGGAATAGTAAAAGGAGCAATCGAGTTTTACGATGTGAGAATTATCAGTCCGTTACCTCCCAAACCCATCAGATAAATGAATTGGACAGATTATTTTTTTAATGCAAAGCAACGATTATACGGAAATAATAAAAATGAAGATAGTCGTTCCGAATTTCAAAAAGATTATGATAGGATTGTTTTTTCTTCCGCTTTCAGACGTTTGCAAAACAAAACACAAGTATTGCCGTTTCCCAAATCGGATTATGTTCGTAACAGATTGACACATAGTTTGGAAACTGCATCCGTAGGACGTTCTTTGGGAAATATAGTAGGAAAGGCAATAGTTGAGAAGTATCCTGAAATTGAAAAAAAAATAAAAATTTATGCAACAGATTTCGGTCATTTGGTATCGGCGGCTTGTCTGACTCACGATATTGGTAATCCTCCTTTCGGACATTCGGGAGAAGATTCCATCGGTTCATATTTTAAGTCGGATAAAGCCCGAAAATACATTAGTAATCTAACCGAAAAACAAAAAGCGGATTTACAGAATTTTGAAGGAAATGCTTCCGGTTTTAGGTTGATAGCCAATACTCCGGATGTAATTTCAAATTTTCCGGGAGGATTACGTCTGACCTTGGGAACCTATGCCACTTTTGTAAAATACCCGAAAGAATCTTTGCCTCAAAGAAAAAAAGAAAAAAAAGCCAGTTTAAAAAAATTCGGTATTTATCAAAGTGAAATTGGGGTTTTTGAAAAACATATAGCCCAAGCCTTGAATTTATTGCCTCAACACACAAATGAAGGTAAAGCTTGGAAAAGATTTCCTTTAACTTTTTTAGTGGAAGCAGCCGATGATATCTGTTATCATATCATAGATTTTGAAGATGGATATCATATGAATTTTGTTCCTTTTAAATTGTTGGAAGAACTTTTTCAATCGATAATTGATTGGGATGGAGAAAATTATATGCGCTATCGTGATATTTATAGCGAGAGAGAAAAAGTTAATTATCTGAGAAGTTTGGCAATAAATCAATTGGTAAAAGATGCTTCGGAAATTTTTATTGAAAGGGAACGAGAGTTTTTGTCGGGTGATTTGGATGTGCCGTTGTTGGATTTGCTGGACGAAGAAAAATCAAAAGTCTTAGATGATATTATCGGATATAGTGTGGAAAATATTTATCAATCTAATCCGGTGTTAAAAATTGAAGTAACCGGACAAAAAGTTATTCCTAATTTATTACATCATTTTATTCAAGCTGTAATAGCGCCCAAAGATCATAAACAACTGTTTAAGTTGCTCCCCGAAGAATATTGTTCAGGTAAGAATGATTATGAAAAAATACTAAACATAACGATGTTTGTTAGTAATATGACCGATAGACAAGCGGTAGAATTATTTAAGAATTTGAATGGAATTTCATTGCCTGATTATTAATGATTATTAATGGTTTATATATTTATAAATTTTATTATTTTTATTTATTATATTTACATTAAAATTTAAACTATGCTATCCAATGCTTCAAAATATGCTATCAGGGCGGTCTTATATTTGGCCGAAAATAGTTCCCGAAATAATAAATTCGGTGCAAAGTTTATTGCGGAAGAATTGGAAATTCCACGTCCGTTTATAGCAAAACTTTTACAAAAACTTGCAAAAAACAAAGTAATTTCTTCAATAAAAGGTCCTAATGGCGGTTTTTATACAAGTTCTGAAAATTTAAAGAAAAATATCTGTGATATATTAGAAATTATTGAAAACGAAGATATTTTTGACGGTTGTTTCTTGGGACTTCCTCAATGTAGTGATGAAAATCCATGTCCTGTGCATTTTATAGTTTTACCTTTTAAAGAAGCATTATTAAAAAAATTTAAAGAACAGACCATAAAAGATTTTGCCGACGAGGTAAAAAAAACAGGAGCCTATTTATCATTAAAAGGTATTCAAAAGAAAATTTTATAAGAAATATTATAACTTAATTTGAAGTAATGTTTTACTTTGTTTTTTCACAGGCAATTGTTAATAACTTCCTTTGAAACATCTTTTGTGATTTACAAATATATTTTATATCTTTGCAAACCGTTTTAGAAGCGAATTTTATTAATTAAAATTGAAGAGAGTGAATACATTAAGTTACAAAACAGTTTCTGCAAATGACAAAACCGTAAATAAAGAATGGGTTCTTGTTGATGCAGAAGGACAGACGTTAGGGCGTTTGGCTTCAAAAGTTGCCAAATTGCTCAGAGGAAAACACAAACCTTACTTTACCCCTCATGTAGATGGTGGTGATTATGTTGTAGTAATCAATGCCGATAAAATCAAATTGAGTGGAAACAAATGGTCGGATAAGGTTTATGTAAGACACACCGGATACCCCGGAGGACGAAGAGAAATGACAGCAACGGATTTAATGAAAAAAAATCCTATCCGTATGATTGAAATCGCTGTTAAGGGAATGTTGCCTAAAAATAAATTGGGCAGAAAGATTTATAAAAATCTATATGTTTATGCAGGTGCTGAACACAAACAAGAAGCACAAAAACCTAAAAAAATCGATTTAAACAAATTTAAATAATGGATACAATTCATACAATAGGAAGAAGAAAGACATCTGTTGCAAGAGTATTTTTGAATGAAGGAACCGGTAAAATAACGGTAAACGGAAAAGAATTTACAGAATATTTTACTATTCCTGCTCATCAAAAAGCAGTTGTTGAACCTTTTAATGTTACGGATACATTGGGAAAATTTGATGTAACCGCTACAATTAAAGGAGGAGGTGTAACAGGACAAGCCGATGCGTTAAAATTAGGTATCGCTCGTGCTTTGGTAGAAGTAAATCCGGAATTTAAACCTGTTTTGAAAAAAGACAAGTTATTGACACGAGACCCTAGAATGGTAGAACGTAAAAAATACGGTCAGCCCAAAGCTCGTAAGAAATTCCAATTCTCTAAACGTTAATTTATTAATCAATTATTACAAACTTGTTCTTAACTGAAAGTTTAGTTTAGCATCCAAATGTATCCCCAAATGGTACATTGCTAATTTCATAAGGAACGTAAACTAAAATTAAAAAAATGGCAAAAAAAGTAGAAATCAAAGACCTATTAGAATCAGGAGCTCACTTTGGACATTTAACCAAAAAGTGGAATCCTAATATGGCACCATATATTTATGGTAAAAAAAATGGTATTCACATCATCAATTTATATAAAACCGCTGCTAAAATTGAAGAAGCACAAAAAGCTTTGAAACAAATAGCTTCGGCCGGTAGAAAAATTTTATATGTTTCTACCAAAAAACAAGCAAAAGGTATCATTGCCGACCAAGCACAAAAAGTAAAAATGCCTTATATCGCAGAAAGATGGCCCGGTGGAATGCTCACCAATTTTGTTACCATTCGTAAAGCGATAAAAAAAATGGCGGCTATCGATAAAATGAAAAAAGACGGAACTTTTGAAACCCTTTCCAAAAAAGAAAGATTACAAACCGATCGTCTAAGAGCAAAACTCGAAAAAAACTTAGGATCAATCGTAGATATGACACGTTTGCCTGCTGCACTTATCGTGGTTGATATCAACAAAGAACACGTGGCGGTAGCCGAAGCAAACAAATTAGGTATTCCGGTATTTGCATTAGTAGATACCAATACGGATCCAAGAAAAGTAACTTTCCCTATTCCGGCAAACGACGATGCTTCCAAATCCATCGAATTGGTGTTGTCTTATTTGACTGATGCCATTGCCGAAGGTTTGGATATCAGAAAACAAGAAAAAGAAAGAGCAAAAGCAGAAAAAGAAGCTGCTAAAATGATGAAAGAAAAAGCCGAGCAAGACGCCAAAGTAGAAGATAAAAAAGAAGAAAAACCGGAAGAATCCGATACAAAAGAAGTTAAAGAGGATAAAAAAGAAGATTAATTACATAATATTATAAATAAAAAACTATGGCAAAAATAACAGCTGCAGAAGTAAATAAATTAAGAAAAATGACCGGTGCCGGAATGATGGATTGTAAAAAAGCATTGGTCGAAGCAGAAGGCGATTTCGAAAAAGCAGTAGAAATTCTTCGTAAAAAAGGACAAAAAGTTGCTGCCAAACGTGCCGACCGTGAATCTACGGAAGGTGTTGCAGTTGCAGTAATAACAGATGATAAGAAAAGAGGAGTGGTTTTTACACTTAACTGTGAAACCGACTTTGTAGCTAAAAATCAAGATTTTGTTGATTTGGCAAAAAAATTAGGAGAAGTTGCCATTAACTATTCTACCAAAGATGATTTTATGGCTGCACCTTTTGAAAACGGAACAGTTGCTGATAAAATCATTGAGCAAACAGGAGTTATCGGTGAAAAAATCGAAATAGGTGATTTCAAAGCATTGGAAGCCGGATATATTGGTTCTTATGTTCATGCGAACAATAAAATTGCTACCTTGGTAGGACTTTCCGATGCCGTTGAAGGTGTAGAAGAAGTTGCACACGATGTGGCTATGCAAGTGGCAGCTATGAATCCCGTTGCTTTGGACGAAAAAGGTGTTCCTACCGAAGTTATCGAAAAAGAGATCGAAATAGCCAAAGAACAATTGCGAAACGAAGGAAAACCCGAACAAATGTTGGATAAAATTGCACAAGGTAAATTGAAAAAATTCTTTAAAGAAAATACCTTGGTCAATCAAATGTTTATCAAAGACAATAAAACATCTGTTGCCGACTATGTAAAATCTAAAAATCCGGATTTAAAAGTAACCGGATTTGCAAGAGTTGCATTGGGTTAATTTTTTTAAAGTTCAATTTTTTTTAAAAGGTGTCCGTAATTTCGGATGCCTTTTTTTATGTATTTGATAAGATACATTAAAATAATTTTCATTTCATTTGAATTTATGGTTTGAATATACCGGCTTAATACTTTCCTAAAAGCATTTGTCTTTGTCTTGTCTTTTTTATACTTTTGTTTTTTCCAAAATTATGGCACAAACTAAATATATATTTGTAACCGGAGGAGTAACTTCATCATTAGGAAAAGGAATTATATCCGCTTCCTTGGCAAAGTTGTTGCAAGAAAGGGGATATAAAGTTACCATACAGAAGTTAGACCCGTATATTAATATTGACCCGGGCACTTTAAATCCTTATGAACACGGTGAATGTTTTGTTACGGATGATGGTGCCGAAACCGATTTGGATTTAGGGCATTATGAAAGATTTTTAAACATTAGAACTTCACAAGATAACAATGTAACAACCGGAAGAATTTATCAAACCGTCATCAATAAAGAAAGAAGAGGAGAATATTTGGGAAAAACGGTTCAAGTCATTCCCCATATCACAGACGAAATAAAACGTAGGATTCAATTGTTGGGTGATAAAAACAAATATGATATCGTCATTACCGAAATTGGAGGAACTGTCGGGGATATTGAATCTTTACCTTATATAGAAGCCGTCAGACAACTCAATTGGGAACTGGGTAATGAAAATATTGCGATTATTCATTTGACTTTGATACCTTATTTGGCAGCAGCGGGAGAACTCAAAACCAAACCCACGCAACATTCGGTTAAATTACTTATGGAAAGCGGTGTACAGCCCGATATATTGGTATGTCGCACCGATAGAAGTTTATCCAAAGAAATGCGTAGAAAAATAGCTCTTTTTACTAATGTTAAAGAACCAAACGTTATTGAATCCATTGATGCGGAAACTATTTATGATGTTCCCTTGTTGATGGAAAAAGAGGGCTTGGATCAAGTGGTTTTGAAAAAACTGAATTTACCCTTAAAACAGAATCCCGAACTCAAAGAATGGAAAGATTTTTTATATAAATTCAAAAATCCGAAAGATACCATAAGAATCGCTTTGGTAGGAAAATATGTAGAATTGCATGATGCATATAAATCCATTCATGAAGCGCTTATTCACGGAACTACTCATAATCAATTGAAATTGGAAATGGATTGGGTGCATTCCGAAAAATTTTCGGAAAAAGAAATTATTGAACATATCAAGAAATCCGATGGAGTAATCATTGCTCCCGGTTTTGGCAAAAGAGGTACTGAAGGAAAAATTGCTGCCATAAAATATGCCCGTGAAAATAAAATTCCACTATTTGGCATTTGCTTTGGAATGCAATTAGCGGCTATTGAATTTGCTCGAAATGTTTTGGGTTACAAAGAAGCTGGTTCTACCGAATTAACTCCGGATACTCCACAGCCGGTCATCAGTTTATTGGAAGATCAAAAATTGGATTTATTGGGAGGAACCATGCGTTTGGGAAGTCAAACTTGTAAGCTGGAACCCCATACGAAAATCCATAAAATTTATAATATGGATTTGATTGATGAACGGCATCGTCATCGGTATGAATTTAATAGTAAATTTGCAAATGAATTTGAACAACACGGAATGAAAATTGCCGGTCGTGATTTGAAAACCGATTTGGTAGAGGTCTTGGAATTGACAGATCATCCTTGGTTTATCGCTACGCAATTTCATCCGGAATATAAAAGCACGGTTTTAAATCCACATCCGTTATTTATGGATTTTATTAAAACCGCTTATCACTTAAAAAAGAATTGAAAATGGCAAAACAAAGAAAAAATACACCACAAAATACGCAAACCAAACAAAAATTTAATTTTAGATTTTTCTTGACTTATTTTTTGCTTTTCATGTCCACTTGGATGTTGATGAGAAGTTGTGAACAACAGAGAAAACTAAAAGAAGAGGCAGTCAAAGAGCAACGTAAAAAAGATTCGTTACAAAAAGTCAAGGAAGATTCTATTAAACTCGCTTTACAAAAAATCGAAAATACCGGTGAAGAACAAGCCCAAGCGGTTTTAGGAGACTTTTCTTATAATCTCAAAATGGATTCTTTGCAACCGGCAAAAGATATTACTTACGAAAATGATTTGTTCAAAGCCGTAATTTCCAAAAAAGGCGGATATTTTAAAAGTTTTGAATTGAAAAAATACAAGACTTTCGACTCGTTACCTTTGATGCTTGTTAAAAATGATAATGCACATTTTAATTTAAAATTACAAACCAAAGACGGTAAACTTATCAATACCGAAATTTTGGATTTTCATCCGCAAGTAAATAAAGAAGGAGACCAAACGCATGTAATAATGCGAGTTTATGCTGGAGAAGATTCTTACTTGGAATATGAATATATTTTCAAGTCGGATGATTATATGTTTGATTTTAATATCCGAACCAAAAATTTGGAACATGCCATTTCCGATGATTCAATTCCCTTACATTGGGATTTAAAAGCATACCGTCATGAAAAAGGTGTATCTTATGAAAACAGATTTACCACTTTGAAATATGAATTTGATGAAGATGAAACCGATGAGCTGAGTCCTATGAAAGACCAAGATGAAGATGAAGCCAACCATGTGGATTGGGTAGATTATAAGCAACATTTCTTTTCTACATTTTTAATATCCAAAGAAAAACCTTTTGTACAAGCAAAATTCAAGCAAATTAATTTG
>Ga0256833_1000403_pt1 | contig 34330 bp, 34 predicted proteins | sample 356284metaG_FD_190535 | JGI IMG/M metagenome (GOLD analysis project Ga0256833, IMG submission 190535) | Hydrothermal vent microbial communities from Mid Atlantic Ridge, Atlantic Ocean - 356-284 | ecosystem: Environmental > Aquatic > Marine > Hydrothermal vents | place: Atlantic Ocean: Mid... | reverse complement strand
CGCCCGCCATCTCGTAACCCGTCTCCATGGTCTCGCCGTCGGTGGCGACCACGTGGACCAGAAAGACCGTCTGGACGCGTCTCTCGGAGGCCTGTTCCCCGAGGGAATTGAGGGTGTAGATCTCCCTCTCCTCGTCCCGGTAGATAACCTTGACCTGGCGGATGCGGCCGTCCACCGCACGAGCGGCCGCGTCGGCCTCTTTCAGAATGACGGCCTTGGCATCGAGGGCCATGGCGTCGGGGGGGATCTTGATGACATGGGTGTGGGACGTAAGCGGGGAGAGCCGGGGAGGAGGCGAGGGGCGCTTGTTCAGCGCCACCATCTCGGAAAGCAGCGTCGCCAGCCGCATCAGCGAGGATTCCGTCATGACGTTCGTGTAGGCGTAAAAGGCGTGGAAGTTGTTGATGACGCGAAGGCCGAGCCCCGCGTCTGTGCCGGAGATGGCCTTTTCGAGCCTCCCGTCCTCAAAAGACAGGGTTGTCTCTGTCCGCGTCTCGTAGAAAAGGTCGGCAAACTCTCCGCCCCGCCGCAGGCTGTGAGAGAGGGCTTTTTCCAAAGGTAAATTAAGCAGTTTCGTCAGGGTCATGCGTTTCTCCAATTGGGTAGCCGGTGGTCACGGGGGCCATGCCCGTTTCTTTCGCGATATCCGCCACGAGCCCCATGAAGGTTCGATGGAATCCGGGGGGAATCATCATCTCGACCAGGGCGATCCGATCGTCAATCGTCCGGGAGATAGCGATGCCCTCGTAGGATTCGAGGAGGAATTTCAGGGTGCTGATATCCCTCCGGTCGATTCGGTAGAGCCTCTGGATGGTGTCACGTTCCATCTTGTCAACACGTTTCCCCCATGATAAGCTTCCCGATGATGGATAAAAACGCATTTTTTGTCAAGGGTTAAAGCGATGCCCCTCTATGCGTTTGACGGCAAAAGGCCGGAAATCGGGCGGAACTGTTTCGTGGCGGAGACCGCGGATGTCATCGGCGGCGTGCGTATGGGTGACCGGTGCTACGTGGGATTCGGCGCCATCCTTCGCGGTGATTACGGCGACATCATCGTCGGGAATGAGACGGCGGTGGAAGAGGGGTGTCTTTGTCACGCGAAACCGTCCGGCCTCCTGACCATCGGCAGCCGCGTCACCTTGGGACACGGGGCCATCGTGCACGGCAGGGAGATCCAGGACGAGGCGGTTATCGGCATGGGCGCCGTGGTGGGATTCGACGCGGTCATCGGCAGGGGCGCGGTGGTGGCTGAAGGCGCCGTCGTGACGTCCGGCACCGTGGTGCCGGCCAACACCCTCGTGGCCGGGACCCCCGCGCGGGTGATAAAGACCATAGACGCGGCGAAACGGGCGCATTTCAACAGGGTGAAACAGGTCTACGCGGACCTGGCGGAAACCTACGATTCCAGGCTGGAAAGGATAGGTGGCAAGGGATGATTGTCCGGCATATCAACGACGAGGAAGTGACGGAAACCCGCTATATCGCCCACGGCGGCGCCCTGGCGGAGATGGTCCTGGACGGCCGCGTCCTGAAGGAACTGGGCTTTTTCGCCATCGCCATCCTCCCTCCCGGCAACGAGATCGAACCCCATCGCGACGTCATGGAGGAGATCTACTTCATCCTCGAGGGGAAGGGAGAGATGCGGGTGGACGGCGAACGGCGCGAGGTGGAATCAGGCTGCGCCATCTGGATTCCCACCGGCTCCCTGCATGGCCTTGTCAACACGGGCACTCAACCTTGTGTCATCATCGTCGTGGCCTCCCGCCCGGATCTGAAACCCGGAGACATGATGATGTAGGAAGGGGCCGTGCGACCTTTCAGGATCTTGTCCGTCGACGGCGGGGGGATACGCGGGATCATTCCCGCCGTCGTCTTGCGTGAAATTGAGAAGATAACGAAACAATCCATCTCCGCCCTTTTCGACCTCATGGCCGGAACCTCCACGGGCGGGATTATCGCCTGCGGGCTTGCCACACCGGGTGCCTCCGGCGGGCCAAGATATGCGGCGCGGGATATGGCCCGGTTCTACGAAAAAAAGGGCCCGGAGATCTTCCACCTTTCCCCCCTGCGCCGTTTATTTACACTGGGCGGCTGGGCGGAGGAGAAGTATCCCGCCCATGCCATCGAGCGGGAACTGATGCGCTTTTTCGGAATCACCTCCCTGTCCGAGACCCTCACGCCCCTTTTGATCCCCGCCTACGAGATCGAACGGCGCTTCCCCTTCTTTTTCAAGAGCCACCGGGCCGTGTCGGATGCCGCCTACGACTACCCCCTGTGGCAGGCGGCCCGGGCCACCTCGGCCGCCCCGGCCTATTTCGAACCCGCGAAGGTCACCTCGCGGACGGGAAGATCCTATGCCCTTATCGACGGCGGCGTGTTCGCCAACAATCCCGCCCTCTGCGCCTTTGTGGAGGCGCGGGCGTTCTTCGAAGCCGGTGAAATCGTGCTTGTTTCCCTCGGCACGGGAAAACAGGACCGTCCCATCCCCTACGAAAAGGCCTCGGGCTGGGGAAAGGCCGGCTGGGCGCCCCGGATCCTCGACGTGATGATGGACGGCGTCAGCGACACGGTGGACTATCAACTGCGGCAGCTCCTGGACGGGGATCACTACTTCCGGTTCCAGGCGGACCTGAACCTCGCGGACGACGACATGGACGACACCTCGCCCCTTAACCTCTTGAAATTGAGGGAGCAAGGAGAAAGGCTGGTAGCGAGGGAAAGAACAAGGATAGAAAAACTATGTGGCCTTCTCGCGGGCGATCAATTCGTCCAGGCTGGTCACGGCCGTCCCGAAGCGGGAAACCGCGGCCCGGTAAGAGATAATCCCGATATGGCATGAAGTCTCTCTCATTCAGGCACGTCCCTTCTTGAAAAAGGGGGCGCGGAAGATAAAGAATCAAGGGATAAAACGAAACCCATCTCTACCCGGTTTTGGAATCTTTTCCCAGTTTCGATTCCGTTCCGTTCAGGATTCTTTGGATGTTTGCCCTGTGACGGATGGTGATGAGGAGCGCCATGGCGGCGGAGAGGATGACATACGGGCGGGGGTAGCCCCAGACCCAGCCCCAAAAAGGCAACAGGAGACTGGCCGTGATGGATGCCGCGGACACCATGCGGCTCAGGAAGGCGACCGCGAAGAAACAGAGCAGCGTCACCCCCAATGCCTTGGGCATGAGAATAAGCGTGACGCCGATGGCGGTGGCTACGCCCTTGCCTCCCCTGAATTTCAGGTAAATGGGGAAAAGATGGCCCAGGAAGGCAAGAAACCCCACGAGGGCGATGGCGGTGAGATTTTCGAGAAAACGAACCGCGAGGAGGGCGGGGATGAGGCCCTTGAGGATGTCAAGGATTAACGTGGCGATTCCCAACGCCTTGCCCCCGCTGCGCAGCACGTTGGTAGCGCCGATGTTGCCGCTTCCCACCTTTCGCGGGTCCGGCGCGCCCGTCAGCCGCGCGAGGATTGGCCCGGAGGGGACGGAACCGAGAAGATAAGCGAAAACAACCAATCCTATAAGCGAGACCTTGAACCTCCCTTTCGTGTTGTTTCTCCAGTTAACACCAAACAGACGCAATTTTCAAGGGTAATGAAAAAAACCTTAAAATCGCCTCTGTTAATTTAAAGGTTTTCTTGGATTTTAGATATGAGGTCTGTTAGAGAATAGGGTTTTGCGAGAAAATGAATGCCTTCTTTAATGGCACCATGGTTGAGGATATGATTGTTTGTGTATCCCGAGGTAAAGAGAATCTTGATATCCGGGCATATTTCCGCCGCTTGACGCGCGAGCTCGTCCCCATTCATAACCGGCATGATGACATCCGTGATGATGAGATTAAAGGATTTATCGGAGCATTTCAGGAGATTCAGGGCCTCTAACCCATTGGCGGCCTCCATGACTTTGTAGCCGCGCGCTCGGAGGGCGCCCGCCGCGAGTTCTCGCAGTTGGGTTTCATCTTCAACAAAGAGAATTAATCCCTTGCCCTGCCGGGAAATCTCCATGGAATGGGAATCCACTTCATCCGTGGCTTTTAGATGGGTAGCGGGCCAGTAAATCTTGAAGGTTGTTCCCCGACCTGGTTCACTGTAAACGTTTATATACCCGAGGTTTTGTTTGACGATTCCATACACGGTCGAAAGACCCAATCCGGTCCCTTTCTTTGTCTCTTTTGTGGTAAAGAAGGGCTCAAAAACCCTCTGACGGGTTTCTTCGTCCATGCCGATACCCGTATCGCTTACCGAGATAAGGATATAATCCCCAGGCTTGACTTCCAGGTGGGTTCCCACATAGGCCTTGTCGAGGGTGACATGGGATGTTTCAAGAAGGATTTTTCCCGCCGATGTTTTGTCGCGTTTGGCCGCAATCGCGTCGCGAGCGTTGACAACGAGATTCATGATAACCTGTTCAATCTGAGACGGATCTGCTTTGATAAAGGGTAGATCCGGCGTGAGGCTCGTTTCAAACTGGATGTTTTCACTAATGATTCGGCGAAGCATCTTTCCAAGTTCGGTGACGACGCGATTGATGTCGATGACGCGGGGTTCCACGGTCTGTTTTCGGCTGAAGGCCAGCAATTGGTTCACGAGGGTTTCCGCCCTTATCTCCACTTCCTGGATGGTGGAAAGCTCCCGAAAACCCGGCGCGTTCTGGGGAATGCGAGAGAGCCCCAGTTCGCAGTAGCCCTTGATAATGTTGAGGAGGTTGTTGAAATCGTGGGCGATCCCTCCGGCGAGCTGCCCCACGGTTTCCATTTTTTGCACCTGGATTAAGCGGGTCTCCAATTTTTTCTCTCCCGTGATATCTTGCTTGACGGCCGCGAAGTTGATGATGTTGCCTTTAGCGTCCTTGATGGGGAAAATGGCCGCCTTTTCGTAGTAAAGCGTGCCGTCCTTCCGCTTGTTGAGGAATGTCCCGAACCAGGTTTTCCCAGAGGTAAGGGTGTGCCAGAGGTTTCGGTAAAAAGACTTGTCGTGATGACCGCTTTGAAGGATTCGGGGGTTTTTGCCCCTGACTTCCCGCAGGGCATATCCCGTAGTTTTTTCAAACGCGGGGTTCGCGTATACGATGTTCCCCTCCATGTCCGTGATGAGAATGCTCTGAGAGGCCTGTTCGATAACGGTGGCCAGTTGAATGAGGTATCTCTCCTGCGCCTTCTGCTGGGTTATGTCGCGTAAGATTCCTTCAATGGCGAAGGGATGGTTCTTCTCATCCGTGATGAGTGTGGCGGTAAGGAGGACAACCATGTCAGAGCCGTCCAGCGTTTTGAGATTCAGTTCATAATCCTTGACGGAGCCTTTTTTCTTGAGAATCTCAATGAACTCCGGGCGTTCTTCAGGGTTTTGATAAAGGTCCGCCACCTTAATGGATTTCGTCTCTTCAAGGCTTGACAGCCTGAAGAGCTTCAGGGCCGCGGGATTCATATCGAGGATACGGCCGTCGAGGCTATTGATGAAGATGGGATCGGGGGAATTTTCAAAGAGTTGCCGATAGCGTTTTTCGCTTTCGGCAACTCTCTTCTCCACCTCCTTCTCTTTGGTGACAATTCGGCCGTGTCCGACCGTGCCGATTATCTTGCCTGTTTCATCGAAGATCGGCGCCTTAAACACATCCAGGTAGAGAAACTGCCCCTTGACGTTCCCGTATTCATCGAAACGCCGCGCTTTTTGGGTGTTCAGAACAATTTCATCGGAATTCACGCATATCTCGCCGAAGGTGTGCCAATCTTTTCGTTCCGGGTGACGATGGCGCTCGCGGTTTGCGAAAAACAGGTCGGTTTTGCCAATGGGCTCGTCGGTATCGCTGGCGTTCAGAAGTTTTTCGCAGATGGCTCTGTTGGTGAAGATATATCTGCATTCAAGGTCTTTCGCCCAAACCAGATCTGGGATATTGTCCGCCATGAGCCGGTAGAGCTTGGCGGCTTGCCTGTATTTTTCCTCGCTCTCGCGCAGCGCCGCTTCGGCGCGCTTTTGTTTGGTGATATCCCGGATGATGGTGAGAACCTGACGTTTCCCCTTGGGCACCATCCGCGCCTCAAACCATTTTATTTCTCCCGAGACCTCGAGATTGTATTCAAAGACCTGTATATGCCCGGATTCAAGGGTTTCTTTAACCTTTTTTTCGGCGAGATTTGCCAAAAACTCGGGCAGGATATCGCGAGCGGAAGAGCCAATGACCTCATCGCAGGGTCTCAGAAGGAGGGGCGATTTCGGCGGGTAACAATCGACGAAGCGAGACTTGTCGTCGAGAACAAAGATGATATCCGGCAGGACGTTCAGAATGGTCTTGAAGCGAGACTCGTTTTCCAGAAGCTCCATCTCCGCCCGTTTTTCCTTCGTGATATCCAGGTTGCTGCTGACCCGCCCGATGACGTTTCCCGCCTCGTCAAAGACCGGGCTGCATCTGTGAGAGATCCATCTCGCTTCCCCATTCTTGTGTACGATACGAAACACTTGCGCACCGGGGGAAGGATTTTTCAAGCTGGCGTTAAATTCGTGGATGATGCGATTTCTGTCATCGGGATGAATAATTTGAAAGAAAAAGTCGGATTGTGAAAGAAAATCTTCCCTCCCATACCCGGTGATTTCTTTCGCGGCGGAAGAGGAGGAATAGAGAATTTCACCGCTGGCCGCGCGGTAGATAAGCCAGTCAGAGGAATGCGAATCTATGATTTTTAGGATGTCGGCAGGAGGGTCACTCTTTCCCATCGCGACCTTTATTATGCGACACCTCAAAAGGCTTGTCAAGGATATAAGAATTGTTATGAGTTCTAACTATCCGGCGCGCGTAAAGGGGATATTTGTGCGACAGACTTAAAAGAATTTGTCTTTCTCAAACCCAAATCAGCGGTGGTTGCCCGTTTCAGATGGGGCAACCACCGCAAGAATAACGTCTCATCGACTGGTTTTGAAAAAATGCCTCAGCCCTGATGCCTATTCTCGAAAGGCAGGCATGAACACCCCGCGCCTTGGGCCGTGTATCAATAATGAATTTGCTCTATTCCAACCCGGCCGCCTTCGCAACCAGCTGAGCGATATCCACGGCCCGCATCTCTTCCCCTTTTCCCAGTTCCTTGATGCCGTCGGAAAGCATGGTGTAGCAGAACGGGCAGGCGGTGCAGACGGTCTTCGCGCCGGCGTCCGCGGCCTCCTGGGTGCGCTTCTGGTTGATCCGCGTGCCCAGGGTCTCTTCCATCCACATCCGGCCGCCTCCCGCGCCGCAACAGAGACTCTTCTCGTGGTGACTGGCCATCTCCACGGGGGCGCCTAAACCCAGGGCCTTCAGGATGTTGCGCGGCTGTTCGTAGATGCCGTTGTAGCGGCCCAGGTAGCAGGAGTCGTGGTAGGAAATCGCGCACAGGTTGTCGACGGGGTTCTTCAGGGTAATCTTCCCGCTTCGGATGAGGTCATCGAGGATCTCCGTGTAGTGGTAAACCTCGTAATCGCCGCCCAGTTCCTTGTAATCATACTTGAGGGTGTTGTAACCGTGCGGGCAGAGGGTGATAATCTTCTTCACCTTGTAGTTGTTGAAGACCTCCATGTTGGTTTCGGCCAGCATCTGGAAGAGGTACTCGTTGCCGATCTTCTTCGCGGAGTCGCCGCAGCAGCCTTCCTCCGTGCCGAGAATGGCGTAATCGAGGCCCGCCGCGTTGAATATCTTGGCCAGGGCGATTGCCACCTTCTTGTTGAGATCGTCAAAGGCCCCCGCGCATCCCACGTAGAAGAGGTATTCCGCCTCGCCCTTCTGGGACATGAGGGGAACGTTTAGTTCCTTGGCCCAGTCGGCTCGGGCGTGGGATCCGATGTTCCAGGGATTGGAGTTGTTTTCCATGCCCCGGAAGACCTCCTGGACCTCGGCGGGGAAATCGGATTCCATCATGGTGAGATACCGCCGCAGGTCGATGAGCTTGGGGAACTGGGAGATGTAGGCGGGACACGCCTCGATGCACGCCATGCAGGTGGTGCAGGCCCAGATGGCATCCTTTTCGATGACCTCTCCGATGAGCCCGGGGCCCTCGTAGGATTCCTCGTGGATCACCCGCACCTTGCCGTCGGCGTCGAGGGAGAGCTTGACCTTGGCCTCCAGGTGTTCCCGCAGGTTCTGGATGACGTCCCTGGGTTTAAGCGGCTTGTCCGTGTTGAAGGCGGGACAAACGGCCACGCATCGGCCGCATCGCATGCAGACTTCTGAATCAAAAAGATCTTTCCAGGAGTATTCCTCCAGAAGGTGAACTCCGAAGGTCTCGGCGGTCTCGAAGGTCTCGGGGGGAATCGGCTTCAGGGGCGCGGGGTTTTCGGTCATGTTGCGCATGTAGATATTGACCGGGACAGTAAAAATATGGAGTAGTTTCGAGTAGGCCACGTAAACGATAAAGCCCATGACGATGAAGAGGTGCAGCCACCAGACGAACCGGTGCAGCCCTTTCGCCGCCTGGACGCTCATCCAGGCGAAGGGCAGGGCGAAGAGATGGCCCCCGAACGAGTACCACGCGTAGGGATGCATAGGATGCCCGGGTTGCATCTCCGTCGCCTGCAGGCGCAATCCCTCGATGAGAAACCCTGTCACGACGATGGCGAGAATCAGCCAGAGGATGATGCGGTCTTCCGGTTTGTCGTCGAGCCATTTCGGCCTTCCGGCGTAGCGCCGGACGAGAAACATGATGATACCCGCAATAACCATAATCCCGCCCAGGTCCGTAATAAGAGAGAAGAAGAGGTAAAACCCGCCCTGGAGGATGTTGGCGTGGAAGAGGGGTTCGATGATATCTCCCTGGACGAAGTCCATGAAGGTCCCGAAGAAGAGGGCGATGAATCCCCAGAAGATGAAGAGGTGGGCGACCCCCTGGTAGGGTTCCCGGAGGATCTTCCGGTGGCCGAAGACCTCCGCGACGGCGTATTTCAGACGCTGCCCCGCGTTGTCTGTCCTCGGGACGTCGGGCCCGGAGGCCAGTTTCATCATCTTCACGGCGTCGAAGAATCCGCCTCTTCGAAAGAGACCCTTCACGAAAAGGACGATGGCCGCGAGGGCGAGTATGTAGCTTAAGACCCTGGCGACGGGAAACCCCGTCCCTACCACGTTCCAATACAGTTCCCTGGTTATCTCGGCTCCGGGCATAGACACCCCCTGAATCTGGAAATGGGAGGCGGGATGGGGAACTCCCCATCCCGCGATGTAAGTTTACTGTCCCTTGATCTTTTTAATCTCTTCGGTGAGTTTGGGAAGGATCTCGAAGAGATCGCCCACCACCCCGTAGTCGGCCTTTGAGAAGATGGGCGCCTCGGGGTCCTTGTTGATGGCCACGATGACCTTGGAGGTATTCATCCCCGCCAGGTGCTGAATGGCGCCGGAGATACCCGCCGCGATGTAGAGGTTCGGGCTGACGGTCTTTCCCGTCTGGCCTATCTGGTAACCGTGGTCGATCCAGCCCGCGTCCACCGCCGCGCGGGACGCGCCGACGGTCGCCGTGGGACCGAACGCGCGGGCCAGTTCCTCGAGGAGCCTGAAGTTCTCCGCGCCCTCCATGCCGCGGCCGCCGGACACGATGATCTCGGCCTCCGTCTGATCGGGTTCTTCCGATTCCCTCACCTCGACCGACTTCACGACGGCCTTAATTTTGGAGGTATCGAGGTTCACGTCCACCTTCTCCACGGCGCCGGCGCCGGCGATCTCCTCCACCCCCAGGGAGTTGGGACGAATGGAAATCACCTGGGGGCTGCCCAGGGCCTCGACCGTGGCGTAGGCCTTCCCCGCGAACATGGGTCGTTTCGCGATGACCTTGTCCCCCTCCAGGGACAGCTCGACGCAGTCAGAGAGGGCGCCCACCTTCAGCCTTGCCGCCAGGGCGGGGGTCAGGTCCTTCCCCTGCGCCGAGGCGCTGAGGAAGATGATGGACGGGTTCACCAGCCCCGCCACGTGGGCCAGGGCCTGAACATAGGGTTCAGTCAAGTAGTTTTCAAATTCAGGGCCATCTACCACGTAGATCTTATCCGCGCCGTATTTGCCAAGTTCCCCGGCAAGACCCTCCACGCCCTTTCCGATGATGCACGCGGAGACCTGCCCGCCCAGGGCCTTCGCCTTGCTCGCAATCTCGAACGCGCCTTTCTTTATCTCACCCTTCTGAACTTCCGCATAAACCAGGATATCCGGCATTTTCATCACCTCCTTGTAGTCTTAGATAACTTCCGCTTCTTCGCGCAAGGCCTTGGCAAGGGCGGCGGCCTTCGCCGCGGCGTCGGCGCCCTCGATCATCTTCCCGGCCTGCCGTTCCGGCGGGAGGCTCATGCCCTTGATAACGGTCATGGGCTCCGCGCTCACGCCCAGGTCCGCCACTGTTTTCACCGTGACCGGCTTTTTCTTCGCCTTCATGATCTGAGGCAGGGAGGCGTAACGGGGCTCGTTGAGGCCCTTCTGCGCGGTAAAGATGGCGGGAAGCGGCACCTCAATGACGGCGTGCCCTCCCTCTATCTCGCGGGTGGCAATGGCTGTCTTCCCGTCGTCGGAGAGTTCGAGCTTGATGACCAGGGTGATCACCGGCAGGTCCAGGAGTTCTCCCAGGTAGGCCGCCACCTGCCCGGCGTCGTCGTCCACCGCCTGCTTCCCGCAAAAAATCGCGTCGTATTCCAGTTCCTTGATGGCGGCGGCCAGCGCCTGCGCCGTGGCATAGGGATCCGCCTTGGCGGCGAAATCCGCGTCGTTGATGTGCACGGCCGTGTCCGCTCCCATGGCAAGGCCGGAGCGGATGGCATCCAGCGCCCGGTCGGGCCCGAGGGAGACCAGGGTCACCGTCCCGCCGGTCTTTTCCTTCTTTCGAACCGCCTCTTCCACGGCGTATTCGTCGAAGGGGTTCATGATCCACTTCACACCGTCTGTGACGATCCCCGTCCCATCGGCATTGAGCTTGATCAATGTCTCCGTATCAGGCACCTGTTTCACGCATACTACTGAATTCATTCTATGACCTCCTTTCCCTTTTTCCGCTTAGACTCGGAAGCACTTCATCCAAAAAACTTAACACCCGTTAAAATATCTTATATTGCTGAAAAAAGTCAAGGAAATTTTTCACAAGCTTCCATTCTTGGGCGGCCCTTGGGGGGGAATTCGTTCCAACTCACCGGACGTTGCGAAACGATACGTGCCTCCAGAGCCTTGACAACAAGCTGCATGTTTGTTAAAAAATGCTGACCACGGAGGGAGGCAGGGTGGCAAAGTATTATGAAGTAGTTGTTTTTCAGGGAAATTCCAAGAAGACCAGGGTCAGACATTTCAAGATTCCAAAGATACTCATTTGGCTTATTGTCTTGATTATTCCCTCCTTTTGCGGATTGTCAGGGCTTGTCATCTACAATTACGCGAATCACGAACTTGGGTATAGAAAGGCGGTGAAATCGGCTGGCGTTTACAAGAGTCAAGTGGCCACGCTCGAAAAAAAGGTTAGGGAAATTCAAGCCCAGGTGGCGAAGGTGAGGAAGCTGGACGAGAAGCTCCGGGTCATCGCCAACCTCAAGCCCGCCGTGCGGGAGGGAGAGAACCTCTGGGGCGTGGGGGGGATTCCCGAGGATCTGGGCGCGTCCTCGGCCGAGATGGTCAATACGCTCCCGCCCGAGGAATCGGAGCGGATCCGGCAGCTTCACTACGACCTGTTCCGGTTGGAGAAGCTTTCCAAGTTCGAGCAGAAAAGTCTAAAAGAGCTGCATGACAAGCTGATAAGTCGGAAGGACCTGCTCGATTCGACGCCCTCCATCCGGCCCGCCTACGGGTTCGAGACCTCGGGGTTCGGCTACCGAATATCACCGTTCACGGGCCACAAACAGTTCCATGAAGGCTTGGACATCGCCAATCGCAAGGGGACGCCCGTGATCGCACCGGCCAACGGGCTCGTGGTCTTTACGGGGAGAAAAGGCGGGTTTGGAAACCTGATTATCATTGACCACGGACACGGGATTACGACCCGGTTCGGCCACCTGTCCAAGATTCTCGTGAAGGTGGGCCAACATGTCAAAAGAGGTGAAAAAATTGCGGAGATTGGAAATACGGGGCGATCAACGGGGCCCCATCTTCACTACGAGGTACGGTTAAACGGGGTGCCCGTCAACCCCAGACGATATATTTTAAACTGATTTCCTTTAATTTTTCTTTTCAAAGGGAAAATACGCGAGGGTGGATCGACGTATCCACGTCGCAGGTAAATACATTCAAACACGGGTGGTAAACCGTCATGTTATCCAAGTTGCTTTTGAAGGTGGTAGGCAGCAAGAACGAGCGGGAACTCAAGCGAATTTCTCCCATCGTCGCGCGCATAAACGAACTGGAATCTCAGGTCCAACCCCTCTCGGACGACGACCTGAAACGCAAGATGGCGGAGTATCGCCAGCGGGTGGAAAACGGAGAGCCCCTCGACGACATCCTTCCCGAGGTCTTCGCCCTGGTGCGGGAGACGGCGCGACGGATCCTGGGAGAGCGACATTTCGATGTCCAGCTCGTCGGGGGCATCGTTCTGCACGAGGGGAAAATCGCGGAGATGAAGACCGGCGAGGGGAAGACCCTCGTGGCAACCCTTCCCGTCTGCCTCAATGCACTGACGGGCAGGGGCGTGCACGTGGTCACGGTCAACGACTATCTGGCCAAGCGCGACGCCGAGTGGATGGGGGCCATCTACCGGTTCCTCGGATTTTCCGTGGGCGTGGTGACCCACGAGCTTTCCGACGAGGAGCGGAAGAAGGCCTACGGCGCTGACATCACCTACGGAACCAACAACGAGTTCGGCTTCGATTACCTCCGGGACAATATGAAGTTCGACATTGAGGAGTTCGTCCAGCGCGAGTTGAACTACGCCATCATTGACGAGGTGGACAGCATCCTCATCGACGAGGCGCGGACGCCGCTGATCATCTCCGGCCCGGCCGAGGAGTCCACGGAGAAGTATTACACCATCGACCGGATCATTCCCTTTCTGAAGAAGGATGTTGACTACACCATCGACGAAAAGGCGAATTCCTCCGTCCTGACGGAGGAAGGGGTCCTGAAGGTGGAACGCCTGCTGAAGATCGACAACCTCTACGACCCCCGGCACATCGACACCCTTCACCACGTGAACCAGGCCCTGAAGGCCCACACCCTCTTCAAGCGGGACGTGGACTACGTGGTGAAAAACGGCGAGGTCATCATCGTGGACGAATTCACCGGGCGGCTCATGCCCGGCCGGCGCTACAGCGACGGGCTCCACCAGGCCTTGGAGGCCAAGGAGAAGGTGAAGATAGAGAACGAGAACCAGACCCTGGCGACCATTTCCTTCCAGAACTACTTCCGCATGTATGACAAGCTGTCGGGAATGACGGGAACGGCGGACACGGAGGCGGTGGAATTCAAGAAGATCTACAATCTGGACGTGGTGGTGATTCCCACCAACAAGCCGATGATACGAAAAGACCACCAGGACGTCATCTACAAGACGGAGAAGGAGAAGTTTAAGGCCGTTGTGGAGGAAATTACGGACTGCCACAAGCGGGGCCAACCCGTGCTCGTCGGCACCATCTCCATCGAGAAGTCGGAGAAGCTCAGTTCCATGCTCAAGAAACGGGGCGTCCCCCACAACGTCCTGAACGCGAAACACCACGAACGGGAGGCGGAGATCGTGGCCCAGGCGGGCCGGAAAAAGGCGGTGACCATCTCCACCAACATGGCGGGACGCGGGACCGACATCGTCCTGGGCGGCAACTACAAGATGATCGCGGAGAAAAAGATCAAGCCGGACATGGGCGAGGCGGAGAAGGAAAGGATTTATGAGGAGGCCAGGCAACTGACAAGGAAGGAGCACGATGAGGTCATCGCCCTGGGCGGTCTCCATATCATTGGGACGGAACGGCACGAGAGCCGACGCATCGACAACCAGTTGCGGGGCCGTTCGGGACGCCAGGGCGACCCGGGATCCTCCAGGTTCTACCTATCCTTGGAGGATGATCTGCTCCGGATCTTCGGGTCGGAGCGGATTTCCAATGTAATGGATAAGTTGGGGATCGAGGAGGGAGAGCCCATCGAGCACAAGTTCATCACCAAGGCCATCGAGAACGCCCAGAAGCGGGTCGAGGCCCAAAACTTCGAGATACGGAAACAGCTCCTCGAGTATGACGACGTAATGAACAAGCAAAGGGAAGTCATCTACGGCTGGCGCAAGGAGGTGCTGACCTCCGAGAACCTTCGGGACGAAATCATGGACATGGCCGTCGAGATCGTCCCGGAAATCCTGGCTCCCTTCGTGGACGAGAAGACCTATCCGGAAGAGTGGAACTGGAAGGGGATTCAGGACGCCCTCTTCAAGCAGTTTCACGTTCGACTCGACCTGACGGACGAGGAGAAGGAGAATGCCGCCCTGGAGGGCCTTCAGGAGATGGCGGAGGAGAAAATAGAGCGATTTTACGCCCATAAAGAGAAGGAATACGGCGAAGAGATCATGCGATTTTTGGAGAAGATGATCCTCCTCCAGTCCATCGACATGAACTGGAAGGACCACCTCCTAGCCATCGACCAGCTGCGGGAGGGCATCGGGCTGCAGGGCTACGGCCAGCAGGATCCCCTCCGCGTCTACCAGCGGGACGCCTTTGACATGTTCGAAGAGATGATTTTCCGCATCAAGCAGGACGCCGTGGAAAAGCTTTTCGCCGTGGAGATCGAGCGCGAGGAGGTGGTGGAAGACCTCACCTACCTGCCCATGGCCGACGAGAGCGCCATCAGCCTGGGGCGGGGGCAGATGATGCAGCGTCCCATGGCCCAGGCCGGGGAGTTCGCCCCGCCGCCGGAGGCCTCGGGGGGCGGGGACAAGCCGGTTACATACCGACGTGCGGGAAAGAAGATCGGCCGCAACGACCCTTGTCCCTGCGGAAGCGGAAAGAAATATAAGAAATGCTGTGGCCGGGGGCTGTGAGCCATGGTCCGTGACGTGACCGGGTTCAGATTCTCCACCGCTTGCGCGGGGATAAAGGAGACGGGGCGTCCCGATATGGCGCTGATGATGGCGGACCCGCCCGCGCGGTGGGCGGGAACGTTCACGACGAACCAGGTCAAGGCGGCGCCGGTTCGCCTCGGGATGGCGCGTCTTGAGAAGGGCGCCCCCCTGTCGGCGATCCTGGTCAACAGCGGCAACGCCAACGCCTGCAACGGACAGCGGGGCATGGCGGATACCTTGGCACTCTGCGGCGAGGTGGCTCGCCTCCTGGACGTGCCTGAAGAACAGGTCCTCATGGCCTCCACGGGGGTCATTGGACAGCCCCTTCCGGTGGAAAAGATGACGGCGGTTCTTCCCGCCTTGGTGGACGGGCTGGGGAGCGCGACCCTCGAGGAAGTGGCAAAGGCCATCATGACCACGGACCGTTACCCCAAGTGGGAGACGGCCGCCCTGGAAGGTTTCCCGAACGTGGAAATGGGGGGAGTTGTTAAGGGCGCGGGGATGATCCACCCCGAGATGGCCACCATGCTGGGATTTTTCTTCACGAACGCGGGGCTTTCCGCTAGTGCCCTTCATGGGATCACGAAACGTGCTGTGGAGGAGAGCTTCAACCGCATCACGGTGGACGGAGACCAGAGCACCAACGACACGGTCCTGGTCCTGGACAATGGCGGCGTCCGGGAGACGGGCGGCCTCGTCCGGGCCGTCGCGTCGCGTCTCGAGGCCATGATGAAGACCCTCGCCTACAAGATCGTGGACAATGGGGAAGGGGTCACGAAGGTAGTGACCCTCCAAGTGGAGGGCGCCGAAACGCCGGAAGACGCGCGCAGGGTCGCAGAATCGGTGGGGCATTCTCCCCTCGTGAAAACGGCCTTCTTCGGCGAGGACCCCAACTGGGGCCGGATTATGGCGGCCGTCGGCTATTCCGGCGCGAAGATTGACCCCGAGGGGATAGACATCGCCTTTGATGATACGGTCTTGGTTTCCGGGGGACGCTGGAAGGGAAAAGAGGCGGAGCGCGCGGCCGCCGGGGTCATGAAGAAACGTGATTACACCCTGCGGATTACGCTGAACCGGGGCAAGGCCGCCTGGCGGTTTGTCACCTCGGACCTCTCCGTGGACTACGTGAAGATTAACGCCGATTATCGCTCGTAGAGGGAAGGACTAAATCGCTTGAACTCAGCAACCCGAAAGGAGTGACGCATGCAGATTTTGAAAATCAATCCCGACAATCCCCAGGGAAGGCTCATCAACAAGGTGGTCGAGGCCCTGACCAAAGGGGAGGTCATTGCCTATCCCACCGATACCGTTTACGGCATAGGCTGTGATCTCTTCAACAAGAACGCCATCGAGAAGGTTTACCAGATAAAGGGAAAACAGCGGAACAAGCCCCTGAGCTTCATCTGTTCCGACCTGATTGATATCAGCCGATACGCCTACGTGCAGGACTACGCCTACAAGATTATGAAACGTCTCCTGCCGGGCCCCTATACCTTTGTGCTCCAGGCCACGAAACTCGTTCCAAGGATCGTCCAGACGAAGCAGAAAACCGTCGGCATCCGCGTCCCGGACAACCGCATCTGCCTGGAGATGGTCGCCGCCCTGGGACATCCCGTTATCAATACCAGCATCACCCACAACGAGGACCAGCTCTTCGACGATCCGGAGCTTATCAAGGAAACCTACGGGCACCAACTGGCCTACATCATCGACGGAGGTGTTATCGCGGCGGAACACTCCTCCGTCATCGATCTGACGGGGGACGCCCCCGTGGTGATACGCAAGGGCAAGGGGGATGTCTCCATGTTCGAGGAAGAGTAGGGGGAATGAGATGAAAAAGGAAGTCAAAGCCACGACAGACCTGATTCCAACGCCGGTGGTGCTGGTCACCACCCAAGGCGCGGATGGGCCGCCCAACATCATCACCCTCGCCTGGGCGGGTGTCGTCAATTCCGAGCCGCCCATGGTGGGGATAGGGATTCGCCCCGGCCGGCACAGTTACGGGCTCTTGATGGAGACGCGGGCCTTCTGCGTCAACATCCCTCACGCGGGGATCATCAAAGCGGTGGATGTATGCGGGGTGGCATCGGGCAGGGACGTGGACAAGTTCGCCCTGACGGGCCTGACGCCTGAGGCGGCCTCCCGGGTGAAACCGCCGCTTATCAAGGAATGTCCTATTAATCTGGAATGCCGCCTCGTTCATACCCTGGCGCTGGGAAGCCACACCCTGTTCGTGGGAGAGATCCTGACCGCGCACCGGGACGAGGCGGTCCTCGACGAGAAGGGGAGAATCACCATGGAAAAATTCGCGGCGCTCGCCTACTGCCCCGGCGTCCACGACTACCGCGCCATTGGAGAAAAGCTGGGACGATACGGGTTTTCAAAGGGGAAGATGGCATGACCGCCCCCTGGATGGTGGACGTCCATACCCACATCTTTCCCGACTGGGTGCAGAGCGACCGCTGGGGCTACGCGGAGAGGGACGACGTCTTCAAGGAGATCTACGGAAACGAAAAGGCCCGCATGGTAAACGCCGGGGAGATACTCCAGGCCATGGACGCGGACGCCGTGGCCGTTTCGGTGGTCTTTGGGTTTCCCTGGACGGACCAGGGCATCAACCGGGAGCACAACGACTACGTCCTGGAGGCGGCTGCCGGGCATCCGGACCGTTTGGTTCCCTTTGCCTGTCTCAACCCGCTGGCGCCCGGCGCCGGCGCGGAGACGTCCCGCTGTATCGCGAAGGGGGCGAAGGGGATCGGGGAGATCGCCTTCTACGACCGGGTCATCGACGGGGAGATCATCGACCGTCTTCGTCCCGTCATGGATATCCTGAAAGAGGCGGGTCTGCCGCTTCTGATTCACACCAACGAACCGGTGGGGCACGTCTATCCCGGCAAGAGCATGAAAAATCTGACGGAGATTGAGCTTTTGGTGCGGAGTTTCCCTGAAAACACCATTATCCTGGCCCACTGGGGCGGGGGGATTCTCTTCTTTGAACTGATGAAGGAGCTGAAGGCCCTTTTCCGGAACGTCTATTACGACACGGCCGCCTCTCCCTTCCTTTACCGGCCGGAGATCTTCGACGTGGCGGGGAGAATCATAGGCCACGACCGGATCCTTCTGGGCACCGATTTCCCCTTGATCCGTCCGGGGCGTTACCTCGCGCAGGTGACCGATGCCGTGGCGGACGAGGAAAAGGTCCGGATGATCTGCGGTGAAAATGCCCGGCACTTGTTGAATTTACAGGGTTGACCCATGGATCCCCAAACGTGGAGAATGAAAATTTCGTTAAAACTCACGATATACCTTGATTGTTTGGCATATCAAACTTATATTTAATTGCGGATAATGAACACCGTGGACGAGGAGGCAGATGGAATGGATTATGATATCGTAATCGTGGGAGGAGGCCCCGGGGGATTGACGGCGGGGCTCTACGCCGCGCGCGGGGACATGAAGACCCTGCTCCTGGAGAAGCTCCTGCCAGGGGGGCAGGCGGCGACGACGTTTTGGATCGACAACTATCCTGGCTTCGTGGAAGGGGTTTCGGGGCCCCAGTTGATGATGTCCATGAAGGACCAGGCAACCCGTTTCGGGCTGGAAATAAAGACGGACGAGGCGGTAGACCTGGAGGTGCTGGACGATGGTTTTGCCGTGGTGGGCGGGGAAGGGCGCTACACGGCCCACGCCGTCATCATTGCCGCGGGGGCCACGGTGGCTCAGCTCGGCGTCCCGGGCGAGGAGAAACTCCGGGGCAAAGGGGTTTCGTACTGCGCCACCTGCGACGGGGCCTTCTTCAGGGGCGAGGAACTGGTGGTGATCGGGGGCGGTGACGCGGCGGTGGAAGAGGGCATGTTCCTGACAAAATTCGCGAAAAAGGTTACCATCGTCCACCGGAGGGACCGCTTGCGGGCGGCCAAGGCCATCCAGGAGAAGGCCTTCGAGAACGAGAAGATCGAATTTATCTGGGACTCGGTGGTGGAGGAGATTCTCGGAGACCAGGCCGTGGAAGGGGTGCGCTTGAAGAATCTGAAGACCGGCGAGACCCGGGAGTTGCCGTGCAAGGGGATTTTTATCTACGTGGGAAACATCCCCAACAGCCAGTTTCTCAAGGGAAAGGTGGATATGGACGGGCGGGGTTACATCCTGACCAACGACGAGATGCAGACCTCCCTGAAGGGTATTTTCGCCTGCGGAGACGTCCGGAAGAAGGTGCTGCGCCAGGTCGTCACGGCGTGCGGGGAAGGGGCGACGGCCGCCTTTGCCGCCCAGCAATTTGTTGAAGAAAAGAAGGGAATCGCATATAAGTAGGTGGAAGGTAAAAGGTAGAAGGTACAAGACAGGAGGAGGGTAAAAGGTAAAAATAAACTACTTTTACCTTCAAGGCCGCTAAGCGGCCGCCCTTCAGGACAATCGAAATTAGTGAGGGCAAAAAAGATGTGTTTATCGACACTGTATGATGGCAAGATAGATCCCGGGAAGGTCATCATGGAAGATGCGGCCCACGTGACCGTAAAAAACGGAAAGATCGTGGTCATGGATATCCTGGGCGACGAAAAGGAACTGAACGGCTATGAAATCATGGATCTCGATTTCATGAAACATTACGCCGTCTTGAAAAAGACAAGCGAGAAACGGTCATGAATGATAAGATTGCCAAATTGAAGCACCTGCTGCCCCACCTGCTCGAACACAACCTGGACCACGTGAAAGAGCACGAGAAATGGGTGGAGCTGTGTGAATCGGCGGGATTAAAAGAGATAGCGGGCGACTTGCGGAAGGTGGTGTCACATTTTGAGGCCTGCACGCCCCTTTTCGAAGACGCCGTCAAGAAGATAGAAAAACTTTGACCCCCTCACCCATGGAACGGGTATGATCGTTATCAAGTCTCAGGAGGAAATCGCCCGCATGCGGAAACCGAACCGCGTCGTGGCGGAACTGCTCGACTACCTGGAAGGCTTGGTGCGGCCCGGGGTCACCACGAGGGAACTCGACGAGAAGGCGGAGACCTTCATCCTGAAACGGGGCGGCAAGCCCGCCTTCAAGGGCTATCACGGCTTTCCGGCGACCATCTGTGCCTCCATCAACGAGGAGGTGGTGCACGGGATTCCGGGCGGCAGGCGGCTGAAAGAGGGCGACATTATCGGCATCGATCTCGGGGTCGTCATGGACGGGTTTTACGGTGACGCCGCCAAGACCTTCGCCGTGGGCAGGGTCGATTCGGAGGCGGCGCGGCTCATGGAGGTGACGCAGGCGTCTCTCTTCGAGGGGATCTCCCAGGCGGTGGCGGGAAACCGCCTCTACGACATCTCCCACGCCGTTCAACGGCACGTGGAGACGGCGGGATTCTCCGTCGTGAGGGACTTCGTGGGCCACGGGATCGGGCGGCAGCTCCACGAGGACCCACAGGTGCCCAACTACGGCCCGCCCCACCAGGGGCCCAAGTTGGAAGAGGGGATGGCCCTCGCCATCGAACCCATGGTGAACGAGGGAACCTGGCGGGTCAAGGTCAAGAAGGACGGGTGGACCGTTGTCACGGCAGACGGGAAGCGTTCCGCCCACTTCGAGCATACCATCATTATCACCGGCAACGGGCCGGAAATCCTGACAAGGCTTTGAGGTCGCGATGGCACCGTACCGTTTGAAAAAAGACGAGAGAAAGATCAGCGTTTCCGAGAACATGTACAAGGGACTTCCCGTCGCTGAGGGGATCGCCATCGGAAAGGCCGACATCTACATCAGCGAACTGGCCGAGATTATCCCTTACCGCCTCAAGGACAATGAAATCGAGCAGGAGATCGTCCGTTATCGCGAGGCCCTGGAGGAGGTCAAGCGGCAGTTAGAGGAGAGTGAGCGGCGCATCCGGCGGGATATCGGGGAAGAAGAGGCGGAAATCATCAAGAGCCACCTGATGATTATCGACGATCCCTTCTTTCAGGACAACGTTCCGCGGATGGTGAAGGACGAGAGGCTCAACGCGGAATTCATCATTCTCCGCGGCATCCGCGCCTTCATGGAGAAGTTCAAGACCATCGAGGACGACTATCTCCGGGAGCGGGGGAAGGACATCGAGGACATCGGCAAGCGCGTCATCCACCGGCTCCTGCAGCTGGACACCCGAAAGGTTCTCTTCAACAAACGGGGCGTGGTCTTTGCCCACGAACTGACACCGTCGGACACGATTCACTTCGACCCGAAGAAAATCAAGGGCATGGTGACCGAGGTAGGGGGCGAGACCTCCCACGCCGCCATCCTGGCCCGCTCCATGGGGGTCCCCACGGTGGTGGGTGTGGAGAACATCCTTCGGAAGGTAAGAACCAACGACCGGATTATCGTAGACGGCAACCTGGGGCTCGTCTTCATCAACCCCAAGCCCTCCGTGATCAAGGAATACAAGAAGATCCAGGAGGACTACGCCGCCTACCGTAAGGAGCTGGAGAAGATCTCCAAGCTTCCCTCAATGACGAGGGACGAAGTGGCCTTCCACCTCTACTCGAACATCGTCAAGGCCCCGGACGTGGGGGTGGCCATCAAGTACGGGGCGGAGGGCGTTGGGCTCTTCCGGACGGAGCTGCCGTTCCTGTTGAGCGAGCGTCTTCTGACGGAGGAAGAGCAGTTTCGCATCTATCGGACGGTGGCGGAGGCGCTGAAGGGAAAGGAAGCGACCATCCGGACCCTGGATCTGGGGGGCGACAAGTTTCTGCCCTTCCAGAAGATAAAACGGGAGGTGAATCCCTTCCTCGGCTGGCGGTCTATCCGTATTTCCCTGGAAGAAGTAGACGTCTTTAAGGTGCAGCTCAGGGCCCTTTTGCGTGCCAGCGCCTTCGGGAAGATTCGGGTGCTCTATCCCATGATCTCGAGCCTGGAAGAGCTCCGGGCGGTCAATGAGATCTTCGCCGAGGTCAAGCATGAATTGATGCTCCGGGGAATTCCTTACGACGAGGACATCAAGACGGGAGTCATGATCGAGGTGCCTTCCGCCGCGATCCTGGCGGATAAACTCATCCGGGAGACCGATTTCTTCAGCATCGGAACCAACGACCTGGTTCAATATACCCTGGCGGTGGACCGGGACAACGAGAAGGTGGCGGCCTTCTACCGCCCTTACAACCCGGCGATCCTGTGGCTCATCAAGCGTGTGGCCGACATCAGCAACCAGGCGGACAAGCCCTGTTCCGTCTGCGGGGAGATCGCGGGCGATCCCATCTACGCGGTTCTTCTCCTGGGTTGCGGCATACGGGACCTGAGCATGAAGTCCCTCTCCATCCCCGAGGTAAAACGCGTCCTTCGTTCCGTCACCTTGAGCGAGGCCGAGGCACTGGTGGAAGAGGCCCTTAGGCTGGGCACGCCGGACGAGGTCAACAACCTCATGGAAAAGAACTTTTTGTCGGTTAAAGACGCGAGGAGCGGGTATGAATACACCATCTTCCGAGCGCGAAGCGCTTCAAAAGGAACTTGAGAAAAAGGAACGGCTGCTTGCGGACCTGGAGGCAAGCCTTCCCGCCCATTCCATCCGGCCCCACCAGATACAGCGAATCGAGGAGCTGGAAGAAGAAATCCGCCGCTTAAAGGAGCGGCTGGGATAGAGGGCTACAAACAAAGTTTGATGCTCTCGCAAAAAGCCGGAGAATGATTGATTTTTGAATTTTGTACATAATAATTTCCGCATGTTACAAGGCCGATTATGGCAAAATATGACTTTTTGCGAATCCATCAATAGATTGAGGAATGATATTTAATGGCGGACTATGTGCATATGTGTCTCAGCATTCCCCCGAAATACAGTGTGGCGTTTGCGATAGGTTATATCAAAGGGAAGAGTGCGGTAAGGATTCGCAGGCGGCTATTGTGAGAGAAGCGAGCAACGGGATTGCATTTTTGGGCGAGGGGTTACAGCGTGAGTACTTACTGTTGGATTGGACGAGAGAGAGGAGCGGAGATATATACGTGAGCAGGAGTCCATGGAAGAGAGGCAGGGAGAGCTAATCTTGACAAAGAGGAATATCTAAAATTATTCGAGGGCTTTCCCAACTGAGGCTCCCCTTGGGGGGCCATCTGAAGCCTCCCGCTCTACGGGAGGAGATTCATCCCTTGGTTGTGTATTTTATGCTAACGATCCCAACCCGAAGGAAGCTGAAAACGGAGCAGAAAATTGTTATCGGATGAAATCAGTCGCCTTGCCGATTCTACCGGAATCGATGCGTTGGGTTTTGCCGAGGCCTCACCTTTCTCAAACTACGCATTGAGAGACTCACGCCGAAGAGACCCTAAAATTTCCTTGCCGAACGCAAAAACAATTATTGTTGCGGGTATCTATATCGGGGGGCTGACCTTTCCCGCCTGGGAAAATCCCAAATACGGGAGAACAAGCCGGCTCTACCTGTCAGGGTTTTTTCTTGACGTCGTAAAACCCCTGGAGCCCATTGCGGCCTATTTAAGGGAAGAAGGCTTTCAAGCGGTTGTCTGTGACAGTTCTTCCGATGAAGGCTCCATCCTCCCCCTCAAACTTGCCGCGGTAAGGGCCGGTCTTGGGTGGCAGGGCAAGCATTCACTGCTCATATCCAGGAAATACGGGACATTTCTCGCCCTCGGCGGGATAATAACCGATGCCGATTTGGCGCACAACACCGAGCTGGAGCCAAACCGATGCCGAGAATGTGATCGGTGCCGACAAGCTTGCCCCATGGGGGCGTTGGATCAGCCTTATGTGCTGGACAGGAAAAAATGCCTCTCAAATTCATTACAGGTCGAGGAGCTGCCCGAAGAAGCCCGGGTTATCATGGGAAACAGGGTGGCTGATTGTGAGATATGCCAGGAAGCCTGTCCGTGGAACAAAAAGCACCTGGGCAATCCTTTGGATACGGCAATGACAAAAAAGTTTCAGCGTCAGATGAAGGCGTGGGAAGAATTTTTCTACCTCCCCCACTTGGCCGAATTGTCTGAAAAAGAATATATCGAAACATTAGGTCGCCTCAACACGGGAATTCCGTATGAATTTTTTCATCGTAATGTCCTGATAGCTTTGGAAAATGAAAAGAGAGGCAGAAAGGGTCGGCAGACAAATCCCTAAGGGAAGGAGCAAACGTGCGTTTGGAACTAAGCCTTGACGATGAGATTGAAACGGAAGAGGTGATAGAAATTTACAAGGCCAATGACTGGTCCTCGGCCGAGAAACCGGAGCTGCTGATCCCGGCTCTCAGGAATTCAGATTCGTTGGTTACGGCAAGGATCTCAGGAAAACTCGTCGGAATCGGTAATGCCTTGTCTGACGGTTGCCTGGTCGTCTATTACCCGCATTTGCTGGTTCATCCGGAATATCAGGGACAAGGGATAGGGCGCGCGATGATGAAATGTTTGCAACAGAAGTATAAATCTTTCCACCAGCAGATACTTGTGGCGGACGGGAACGCCATCGAATTTTATAAACGCATGGGGTTTGAGCGGGCGGGCAAAACAGAACCGATGTGGATTTATAGCGGAAATGACCATTAATCCATAACAACGCGAATTCAGCCGGCACTTTTCGTTTCTTCACATCCTTTTTCTTCATGTATTGATTTTCGAGGTCTCCGCACGACCCTTCTGATACCTAACGAACCGTCTGCCACCTTCCCAGGACCTCAGGGACGTCCAGATGCTCGAGACGGGGATACCGCTTGAAATACCCGGCGAACATGGCCAGGTCTCGCTCCGACAGGGCATGGGCGCGGTAATAAGTCCGCGTTTCTGGATAGGGAACGCTGTCCAAGAAGGTGTTTTTTTCCATGACGGGAATGCCGTTTTTTACGAGGGTGTGGCACCGGCCGAGAATGTCGCCGGGAGAGGTCCCACTTTCCGGGGCATAGAGGGCGAGGTCGCCGGCCGCGCCGACGCCTAGATGGCCCTTGTTGTCCAAGCCCAGCAACCGGGCGGGCAGAACGCGGGTCTGGAGCACGAAGTCCCCCACGGTGTAGGTGTCATCCGCCTCGAAGAGTCTTCGGAAAAGCATAGGATAGAATTTTCCCGCCTCCGCTCCCAGGCAGAGGGAGGAAAAGGCAAGATGGCCTTTGAAATCCGGGTGGGTTGCCAGCCTCGCAACGAACGCGCTCTGGGGGTTCCGGGAGACTGAGAGATAACGGAGGGGGGTGTGCATGCCCGCGTGGACGGCCACGTCTTCTCCCGCGCCGATTTCCGCTTCCGTTTTTAATTGGCTGTGGGGGTCCGCGGGGGCCAGGCCCATGTCGCCCGTGACGCCCTTTTCCGAGATGAAGGCCGATACCTGCTTGTAGGCGTATTCCCCATCGATGGCCCGCCCCAGGTGGCTGTAGTGAAGGAGCGACATGTGAGGGAGATCCTCGTCGAGGAGGCGGGCGTTCAGTTCCACGAAGAGGGGGAGGGAGAGGGGAAGGCGCGAGAGGTATGCGAGGACCTTCTGGGCCGGGATGTTGTAGCGCGCCAGGGCGCTTTCCTTGAAGTGAGCGCTTGTTTCAGGCAGCCGAACGGTGAGGGCCCTGAACCGCTGGGCGCAGCTCCACAGGAATCGAACCGTCCACTCGGGCGGGATGTCGGAGCCGATCAGGGTCCCGAATTCCCTCAGGGTTAGGCAGATCGACGCGGAGGTATCCTGGTAGGGCAGGGCGGACAGGGTGTGGTGAACCGCCGGAGCCGTGGTGGGAAACATCATCGATTCGTGGAAGTGGGTGTAGCCCATCCGCGCGTATTGCCGGCTGATTTCCGCGGGACCGGGGAGGGCCATCTTATGGGCGTAGAGCATGAGTCCGGGGGAGGCGAGGGGAACACCCACCTCGATGCCGCCGGGCAGGGCCCAGAGCCCCGTGGCGTCGATCTCCCTGTCCGCTTTCTTGAAGGGCCGGGAGATCTTTCCGCCTTTCAGATAGATGTCGCCCCGCAGGCCGTCGATGCCGTTTTTCGGGTCGTAGATGGTGGCGTTCCTGATGACCAATTTCATGGTGTTTCCGTAATCCTTACAGGAAGGTGAGGGCCTTCATGGGACAGAGATCCACGCAGGCGTTGCACGTGGGGGCGTCCGGAACGACCCGTCGGCAGGCGTCGGGATTCTTGATGGTGATGAGACCGTCCACGATGGCGATGACGGGAGACTCCGCCCGGCGGGATCCCTTGCCGTTGACCAGTTCCTGGCTTTTCTCCAGGCTGATTTCGCAGACGGCGGCGCAGATGCCGCATCCATCGCACTTGTCCCGGTCGATGCTCAGGCCGGTGGCTTCCCGTTCCCCCTTGTCTCCGAAGGCCTCCCGGAGTTTTTCGTAGGCCTCCGCGTGTTTTTCTTCCTCCACGAGGGGCGGGCAGTCCTCGGGCCGTGCCTTTCCCATCAGCAGGGCGGAGGCGAAGGCCATGCAGACCATGCCGCATTGATGGCAGTTGGTCCGGGGGAGGAGGCGGTAGACATCGAGAACCTTCATGCCCGCCATGTCAATCCCCGAGTCCCTTTTCCAGGGCGGTAAGAACGGCGAGATCCGTGGGTTGCGCGGAAGGGAGGCTCTTTTTCAGCCAGATGGGAATGCCGTCCATCCGGTAGGTGAGCCCCTCCGCCTCCACGCCGCTTTCGGCCACGGGGATCACGAGGGACGCCGCGTGGGTCGTTTGATTCCGAAGCGCGGAAACGGCGATGACGGGAATTTCCATGGACCGGAGGGCCGTGATTTGCGCCTCCGTGAAGAACCAGATGGGGTCGGATCCGACGCATAACAGGACATCCCCTTTGGCCGGTTCATATTCCCGCAGGTCTCCCTTAACGCGGGGATCCCCCGCCGGATCTATACCGCTTTGCAGGAGGGCGAAGTAGAATCCCATGGCGTTGAAATCCGAGACGGCGGGCAGCAGGGCGCACGCTCTCCGCCGGGAAATGGCGTTGGACAATCTCACGAGACCGTCCATAAGGGCCTGCGGGTTTTCCTGATACGCGATCCCTCGTCCCACGAAAAGGGCTACAAAGGGGCTGGCCTCGATGGCGCGCGCGACCGCCTCCAGATCCTTGGGAATGGAGAAAGATTCCTCTTCGATGACGTCCGTGAGAGTGGATAATATGTCCCTTTCGTTTTCGGCCGTGAGAGGAATTCGAAGCGCGAAGCCGCCCGTATCGTTTTCGTAAGGGTCCGCGTAGAAGACCTTGCGGCTGATATGCCGGTCCGGGGCGTTGATACCCGCCACGAAGACGGCGTATCTCGTGACCAGCCGTGGACAGCTGTGGAGAGGATTGACACCCCAGAATATGACGGTGGTGGCCAGTTGGCGGACCTCTTCGAGGGTGGCCGTCCGGTAGGGCAGCGATTTAAGGGCCTTGAAAAAAGGGGTCAGCAGCATGCCTTCCGAGGGATAGACAACGGCGTCGAGGCGTTTCATGAGGGAGATGGCCGCAAGCTGCGCGTCGAACGTGGTTTGGCACAGGCCGGACATGACCACACGCTTCGCCGCTTTCAGACGCGCCGTGGCGTTGTTGATAGCCTCTTCAAAGGAAATGGGAAGGGCGCGCCCAGAGGGGTCTTCGCGCGAGGGGAAGACACATTTGGCGCGTTTGGGTTTCCTCAGGAACCGGTGCCCTAAGTGGAATTTTGATAATCCCCAGGAACAGGCGTTAAAAATCTGAACGACCTTGCCGTCTTCTATCGTGAGATCGATATCCTCGCAGAGACAGCCGCATCCCGGACATACGGCGGAGTTGATGGGCTCGCCTTCGGCCTCGTGAAAGCGGTCTTCCTCCTTGATGATGGCGTCTTCAGGCAATGAAATTCCCTTTAAAAGTCCTAATGGCGGCTTTTCCCGACGCGAATGCGCGGAGTGTTTTGCCCGCAGAGCTCCTCCGCGAAGGCGGGGAGCTGAAAGGCGGCGCGGTGCAGGCCGGGCGTGTAATACCTGAAGTCTGCGTCGGACGGGACCCGGGACGGGTCAAAATCCTCGACCGGGTCAAGCCCTTTGGAGGCGAAACCGAAGGTCCACATGCCGCCGGGGTAGGTGGGGGTGAAGGAGAGGTAGAGCTTTACGACGGGGAAGGCGGTTTTCAGGTTCTGGCAGATCTTCCTGACCCAGCCGGGGTAGAAGAAGGGGGATTCCGCCTGAACGGCCATGACGCCGTTGTCCTTGAGGGCGTCGGCGGCGTCCCGGTAGAACGCGGCCGAGATGAGCCCCTCCGCGGGGCCGACGGGGTCGGTGGAATCGATGAGGATAACGTCGTAATGAGCTTTCTTCGACTTGACGTATTCGATGCCGTCCATGAGTAAAATGGTGAGTTTTGGGTTGTCCAGTTCGCGGGAGACCTCCGGGAAGTAGGTTCGGGAAACCTCGATGACGGTTTCGTCGATCTCCACCAGGTCCACGTGCTCCACGTCAGCGTGCTTGACCGCCTCCCGGACGGTTCCGCCGTCCCCCCCGCCGATGACAAGGACGTTCTTGGGCGCGGGATGGGTGTAGAGGGGAACGTGGGCTAGCATCTCGTGATAGACAAACTCATCCTTCTCGGTTATCTGAACGGCCCCGTCCAGGACCAGGACGTTGCCGTAGAATTCCGTCTCGAAGACGTCGAGGCGTTGGTAGGGGGTCTGCTTCGTGAACAGGACCTTTTTGACCCTGAAGGTCAGCCCGCTTTCGGATTCATCGATCTCCTTGAACCAGAGTTCCATGTTTCACTCCCATAGAACGACGCCGGCGAAGACCGCGCCGGAGCCCTTGGATACGTAGTCCACGGCCCTGCTCATGACGTCCTTCAGGGGAAAGTCCCGCACGCGGAAGGCCTCCTTTGCCATGTCCCGGACGATGGTCTCGATTTCTTCCTTGTGCCCGCGGGAAGAGTATTCCATAATGACGCCCGGCAGGGACGGATCTTCCGGGATAGCCACCGCGACGCCCGCGGCGATCCGTTCCCCCGGGATATCGCTGAAGATGGTGCCGTAGGCCACGGGAACAAGTTTTCCCGGCGCCACGGGTGGGGGAGGGCTCAGGAATATACAGCCCGGGGGCAGGATGCTGCTGATTTTTATCAGGTTAGTGTTGCCGATGCCGGAAGCGAGGAGCGCCCCGTCGAACGCGTTGAGCGGCGTGGCGCCCTCGGCGTGGCCCGACGCGAAGAAGAAGTGACGGTAGGTCGTGTCGAACATGGCCCTAAAAGGAGGTTCCCGTGATGGGGACAATCCTGGGATCGACGGGATCGGCGATGCGGTGGCACCGCTCCGGCGAGGGATCCTCGACGCTGCCCCGAAGGAGTTCCAGCTTCGTGTCGGTTTGGGGCTCGAGGTGTTCTTTCAAGAATTCATAAGCCTTCCAGGGATTCACGGTGGTGCCGCAGGTATAGATGTCGATGGAGGCGTAATCGAATTCCGGCCACGTGTGAATGGCCAGGTGCGATTCTGCGATGATGACGACGCCACTGATGCCGTAGGGATTGAAACGATGAAAACGACTGTCTATGATGGTTGCGCCGCTGAAAAGGGCGGCCTGTTCCATGAGGGACTTGATGGTCTCCAGATCATCAAGCAGCTTTGATTTACACCCGTAGAACTCAGTCAAAACGTGGCGTCCTAAAGCTTTCAATCATGTGCCCTCCCGTTTTTTCAGGTTGGTGCGCGACGCGCGTTAAGCGGTGCGCAAAGTATAATGTCTGAATGGGATTTGTCAAGTAATTTTTACAGAAAGCCTTTCATTGACAACCTCAGGGATGTCGGATAGATAAGGGCGAAACTTCACGAACGAGGAGAAACGACATGAAGCTGGACAAACGAGGAATTCCGCTTCTTGAGGAGGCGGTAAGGGTGCTGGAAGAGGGCTTTTCCCATCTCCCCGACGTTTCTTTCGAGGTGGAGCATGAATCACTGGTTGCCGTCCTGAGGGAAACGGCCGAGCGTCTGCGGGACAACTATCCCTATTTTCACCCCCTTTACGCGGGACAGATGTTGAAACCCCCGCATCCTATCGCGCACCTTGCCTACATGCTGGCCATGTGGATCAACCCGAACAACCACGCCCTGGACGGGGGACGCGCCAGCTCCCACATGGAGAAGGAGGCGGTCGCGGAAATCGCCAAGATGTTCGGATGGGAGTCGCACCTGGGGCACCTGACGGGAGGCGGGACCTTGGCCAACATGGAGGCCCTCTGGATCTCGGGGCTTCTTGCACCCGGCAAGCTCATCGTGGCCTCCGAACAGGCCCATTACACCCACAACCGCCTCACGCAGGTTCTCAAGCTGCCGTTTCGCGCCGTGGCGACGGATGAGCGGGCGCGAATGGACCTGAATGTTTTGGAAGACCTGCTGAAGAAGGAAGAGGTGGGAACCGTGGTGGCCACTCTTGGCACGACGGCCACAGGCTCCGTGGATCCCTTGCCGGAGATCCTTGGCCTCAAGGAGAAATACGGGTTCCGTCTCCACGCGGACGCGGCCTACGGTGGTTACTTCACCCTGGCGGAGAACCTGCCGGAGGAGACCATGGCAGCCTACCGGCGCCTCGGCGCGGTGGACTCCATCGTCGTCGACCCCCACAAGCACGGTCTCCAGCCGTACGGGTGCGGGTGTGTCCTCTTCAGAGACCCATCCGTGGGGCGTTTTTACAAGCACGATTCGCCCTATACCTACTTCAGCTCTAAGGAACTGCACCTGGGGGAGATAAGCCTGGAATGTTCCCGGGCGGGGGCCTCGGCGGTCGCCCTGTGGGCCACGCAGCGTCTATTTCCCCTCGTGCGGGGCGGCGTGTTCGCGGGAATGCTCGAGAGATGTCGCGCGGCGGCGGTGAAACTGTATGATAAGTTATCCGCGGATTCCCGGTTTGTCACCGCCTTCCCCCCGGAGCTGGATATCGTCATCTGGGCGCCTAAGCGGGGAAAGGTATCCGAGATATCTCGGGCCTCCGCCGCCATGTTCGAGGCGGCGGCAGAGCGTGAACTTCACCTGGCGCTGGCCGCCCTCCCCGTGAAATTCTTCGAGGGCCCGATGGCGGGTGTCGAGCGAGACGGAGAGACGGTGACCTGCCTTCGTTCCTGCCTGATGAAGCCGGAGCACCTGGACTGGGTGGACAAAATCTACGAAATTATCGGGGATCTGGCTGGATAGACCGCATCGTTTGGTCTTCTACCCCGCCATCAGTTCCGAGAGAAACGGGAGAGACTTGAGGGGCCGTTCCAGGTGGTAGGTGATGAACGCGGCAAGCAGGGACGCGATTTCCTCCCGCGCGGTATCCGAGATCCGGACGCGGGAGACGGCGCCTGGCGGAACCCTCTTCAGGAACTGGAGGACGCCCAGGGGCCCGGAAGTGACGGGACGCGTTGTGTCCAAGTGGCGCGGCCGGCACCTCGGACAGACAACGCCGCCGCCGGACGCGTCGAAGATGTTATCCTCGCTTTTCTGAATGGGGCTTTTGCACGTGAGACAGGTCTCGAAGTTGGGGGAGAATCCCAGCAGGCGCATGATATGGATTTCCGCGTAAAACCAAAGGGGGGCGATCTCACCTGCGTCGCACAACGCCTGAAAACACTCCAGAATGAAGGCGTAGAGATCGGGATGGGCGTGCTCTTCCTTGACGGAGACGAGAACCATCTCAAGGATGAGGTTTCCCAGGGCGATCTTTTGAATGTCTTCCTTGATCCCCTCGAAGTCGCGGAGCTGGTCCGCCGCCTGGATAAAATAGAGACCTTGTCCCGGTTTTTTTCGACCTAGGGTGAAATCGAAGACCCGGAAGGGCTCGAGGCGGTGGGGAAACCGCTTTTTGCTCCGTTTGATGCCCTTGGCGATGCCGGAAACACACCCGAGTTCCTTGAGAAAAATCTTGACGACCTGGTCCGATTCCCCGTAGTCGATGCGCCGGAGCACGATGCCTTCCATGGTCATCGTTTCCTAAACCGCGCTGTCTGTAACGACCCCGGCAAAGGGGGGCAGTGAATCAGTGCCGGCACCTAAAAGTGTTTTTTCAGGCCTGGCTTTTTCCGGTGACATGGTCAGATCATGTGGAAATAGCGAAGAATCAGGGTCGCCGTTCCCAGGTAGATGAGGATACCCACAATGTCGTTGGAGGTGGTGACGAAAGGGCCGGAGGCGATGGCGGGATCCACGTGGATCTTCCGGAAAAAGGTGGGAACGAGAGTCCCCATGGTGGCCGCCACGGTCATGGCCGCCATCATGGCGATGCCGACCACGAGCCCCAGGGTGAAGTTGTGGTGCCAGACATACCCCACCAGGCCGACGACGATACCGCAAATGGTTCCCATGAGAAACCCGATCATGATTTCCCGCAGCAGGAACTGCTTGACGCGGCCGAAGTTGACCTTTCCCGTGGCGAATCCCCGCACCATGATGGAAGAAGACTGGACACCCACATTGCCCCCCATCCCCGTGATGACGGGGACGAAGGTGATCAGCGCGAGCATGTCCTTAATGGTGACTTTGAAGAGCCAGAGAAGGTAACCCGTCACGAGGCCTCCGAACAGGTTGGTGATGAGCCAAGGGAGGCGGAGCCGGGCCACTCGCGTGACCTTGTCGTGGTAGACGAACTCCTCTTCCTTGGTTCCCACCATCTTCATGATGTCTTCCGTGGCCTCTTCACGCAGGACGTCGATGACATCGTCCACGGTGATGATTCCCATGAGGTGGTTTCTTTCGTCCACGACGGGGATGGCCAGGAAGTTGTAGCGTTCCACGATCCGTGCCACCTCTTCCTGGTCCGTGTCGGTGGCGACCGAGATGACATCCGTGATCATGATATCCTTGAGTTTGGTTTTCGGCGGAACCACCACGAGCTGACGCAGAGAGACTACCCCCACCAGGTGGTTGCGCTCGTCGACCACGTAGATGTAGAAGACCATTTCCGCCTCGGAATTTTCGCGAATGGCCTTCATGGCGTCCTCGGCCGTGGTGTCCTCGTGGAGCGCGAAGAACTCCGTGGTCATGATACGGCCGGCTGTCTTCTCGTCGTATTGGAGGAGATCCTCCACGTCCTTCTGGTCCTCGTGTTCCATCAACTGGAGCACACGGGCCGAGATCTCCTCGGGGAGGTTGGAAATCAACTCCGCCGCGTCGTCGGAGGACATCTCGTTCAGGATGGTGCTGATCTGTTCCTCCGTCATCCCGCTCAAGAGATGAAGGCTGTCGGAGATATCCAACTCAGAGAGGACGTCTGCGGCCTTTTCCGGGTCGTTGATGAGGCCGAAGACCAATTTCTTCTCGGAGTCCGTCAGGTATTTGATGACCTCGGCGATGTCGGCGGGGTGCGATTTTTTCAGGATGTTGGTCAAGGGGCCCGTCGCCTGTCGCCGGGTCAGTTTCCGGACAGAGTCGAGCAGCACCTGGGGTTTCGGTTTTACCATGCCTTCCTCACTCTTACGGCGTGTCCGCCTTGACGATGTCCACCCCCTCCGGGGGGTCGAAATGGAACACACTATCGGGGATTTTGGAGGTGATGTCAATATCGTCGAAGGTGATGACGGTTTCCACTTCCTGGGCGGAGGTCCAGCGTATCTTGTGAATCAGGAGGGTTGTGCTGTCAAAGGTGATGAACATCTTCTGGATTTGCTTGAGGGACTTTTTCGGAATTAGCTCCAGGGTGACGAAAGGCCCGTTTCCGGACAGGACCCGGGCATCGAAGTCCTCATGGAGCCGCTGCATCCCCTTGAGGAAGGTGTAGGGAAAACGCTTCATCTTTTTCCCGAAGGCCTCATCGACCATGACCTGTTTGTCTTCCGCCTGGTAGATCCAGAGGGTCTTTCCGTCGCTCACGATGAGAACCACCTCCGGCTTGTCGTAATCCCATCTGAATTTCCCGTCTTTTCTGAGATAGACAATGCCGCTGGCCCGTTCCGTCCTGACCACGCCCGGGGCCTTGGATACCTGGACGAACTTCGCCCGGAAGGTGCCAACGACGCCGTAGCGTTTTTCGATGCGGTTAAGATAATCACCGCCGTTCTTTACGGGCTGCGCCTGGAGGGGAAGGACGAGGAGAACGACAAACAAGGCCGCCCAAAGCCACGCGACGCGTTTTCCCGCCATAGTCAAAAACGTTTTTGTCATGGATGTTTCCTTCACTTGTAGATTTTGGGGGCCAGGACCTTCCGGGGCTTGGCGCCGTCGGCCGGTCCCACGACTCCGTCTTCTTCCATCTTTTCGATAATGCGGGCCGCCCGGTTGTACCCGATGCGGAATCTCCGCTGGACCATGGAAATGGAGGCCTGGCCCGCCTCGGTCACGAAGGCCACCGCCTCGTCGTATTTCTCGTCGTATCCGTCGTCGTATTCCTGGAAGCTCCCGCGGGACTTTCCGGCCTCTTCCACCTGGACGAGATCCACGTAGTCAGGTTTCGACTGTTTCTTAAGGAACTGGACGATCTTGTTGATCTCCGCTCCGGAAACGAAAGCCCCGTGCAGGCGCATCATCTGGGAGGTGCCGGGGGGGAGGAAGAGCATGTCGCCTTG
>Ga0256833_1000402_pt1 | contig 34336 bp, 31 predicted proteins | sample 356284metaG_FD_190535 | JGI IMG/M metagenome (GOLD analysis project Ga0256833, IMG submission 190535) | Hydrothermal vent microbial communities from Mid Atlantic Ridge, Atlantic Ocean - 356-284 | ecosystem: Environmental > Aquatic > Marine > Hydrothermal vents | place: Atlantic Ocean: Mid... | reverse complement strand
AAGTCGATCGTACCCCTTCTTATTACGCCCGTTACGTGGCCAAAAATATGGTTGCTGCCGGAGTAGCCCGGGAACTTGAAGTCCAAGTAGCCTATGCTATCGGGGTGCCAGAACCAATTGCTATCAACGTTAATACGAACGGTACCAATAACATTCCTCTTGAAAGGATTGTAGAAATAATCAAAGAACTCTTTGATTTTCGTCCGCGTCACATGATTGAATATCTCGATATGAGGCGCCCCATCTATCGAAAGACCGCTGCTTATGGTCATTTTGGACGTCTAGAACCGGAATTTACGTGGGAAAAACTCGATATGGTCGATAAAATTAAAGAGCTGGCTGGTCTTTAGCAAATATTCTTTAAGTTAAATATTGACGGGTAGAAGAGGGGTTTCTTAAACGAACTAAGAGGAGGACCTAATGAAATTCCATGTGAAAGATTTAAACCTTGCGGAAAAGGGAAAACTCCGGATCGAATGGGCTGGGAGAGAGATGCCGGTACTCAAACAGATTCGCGAACGTTTCGAGCGGGAAAAGCCTTTATCCGGAGTTCGTATTGGGGCTTGTCTTCACGTTACCACCGAAACAGCAAATCTGATGGACGTATTAAAGGCCGGAGGAGCAGAGGTAGCCCTTTGCGCTTCAAATCCTCTTTCTACCCAAGATGATGTAGCAGCAGCTTTAGTTAAATTTTACGAAATACCCACATTTGCTATTAGAGGCGAAGACCGCGATACTTATTATGCCCACATAAAAGCCGTGCTTGATCTTGAACCTCAAATTACCATGGACGACGGAGCTGATCTCATTTCTACTCTGCATGCGGAATTTCCAGAACGCGCGGCCCAAGTTATCGGAGGCACCGAGGAGACCACCACGGGGGTGATTAGGCTTCGGGCTATGGCCAAGGATGGAGCCTTGCAATACCCGGTAATCGCGGTAAACGACGCCTTAACCAAACACCTTTTTGATAACCGCTACGGTACAGGGCAATCTACTATTGATGGAATTCTGCGGGCTACTAATCGACTCCTTGCTGGTTCTATTTTTGTGGTGGCAGGTTATGGGTGGTGTGGCCGAGGGGTAGCCATGCGAGCCCGTGGTATGGGAGCCCGTGTTATTGTAACAGAAGTAGATCCTCTCAAGGCCCTTGAAGCTGTAATGGATGGTTTTGATGTTATGCCTATGGAAAGGGCCGCTGAAAGAGGAGATTTCTTCTGTACTCTTACAGGTGATATCAATGTTATTCGTAAAGAACATTTTCTTAAAATGAAAGATGGGGCCATTGTGTCTAACTCCGGACATTTCAATGTGGAGCTAGATTTGGAAGGTCTTAAGGAAATTTCAACAGAAATCCGTCGTATTCGAGAACATGTGGACGAATATACCCTGGTAAATGGTAAACGAATCTACATCTTAGCAGAAGGGCGTCTGGTCAATCTGGCGGCAGCAGAAGGACACCCCTCAGCGGTAATGGATATGAGTTTTGCCAATCAAGCCCTGTGTGCAGAATATCTGGTAAAACATGGACGTGGACTCGAGAAAAAAGTCTACAAGGTACCTGAAGAAATTGATCGCTCTGTGGCGGAAATGAAACTTGCGGCCATGGGTATAGAAATTGACCAGCTTACTCCCGAGCAAGAAAAATATCTTTCTTCTTGGGAAATGGGCACCTGATGAAACCCCTTGCTATCTGTCTGGTCAGCGGTGGGCTTGATTCTTGTGTAGCCGCAGCTGTAGCCGCCCAAGAGTTTGAGCTTGCCTTCTTGCATGTAAATTATGGACAACGTACCCAAAACCGGGAGCTCAAGGCCTTTCACGAAATAGCCAATTTTTACCAGGTAAAGTATCGACTCGTAACAGACGTCCCGGCTCTTAAACAGATTGGTGGTTCAGCCCTTACAGACGAAAAAATCAAGGTGCCAGAAGGGGAGATCTCAACTGATCAAATACCAATCACTTACGTACCTTTTCGAAATGCCCATTTCCTGGCCATCGCTGTCTCCTGGGGGGAAGTACTAGGGGCTAAAAAGATATTTATCGGGGCCAGTCAGGTAGATTTTTCTGGTTACCCTGATTGTCGAGCCTCTTTCTTTGAGGCTTTCAACCGGGTAATCGCCGAAGGAACACGTCCTGAAACAGATCTTCGTATTGAAACCCCTCTTATTAATCTCACCAAAGCCGAAATTGTAAAACTAGGAGCTAAACTCGGAGCTCCCTTTCACCTTACTTGGTCTTGTTATCAGCGCGAAGATATAGCTTGTGGACGTTGTGAATCATGTCTCTTGCGCCTTAAAGGTTTTCGAGAAGCCGGGATCAAAGATCCCCTTCCTTATATCTTTCCTTATATCTAATGTTTTTTAAAAAACCAGGATTTATGGCTTCAGAACTTAACTGTCTGGGGTTGTCGAAGAGATAAAGCTGTGGGAGGCTTTTTTGTTCAGTTAGAGTTCGATCGCCTATAGAATAAAGGCCTTCATTATTAACATACTTAAATTACATACTTAAAAACAATCCAAACTTACTTCCAAGATAAGAAGTACAAAGTTTAAAGAGGAGAATTCGCTTTTTTTGAACAAAAAAACAGGTCCTAAAAGATCTTTTGTAAAGGTCTCTTTTATTATGAAATAGGAGCTCTCTTTTGTTCTGCTTAGTAGAGCTTAAGAACAACAAAAAGACCTTCTTTCGCTTTTAAGCCAAATTTTGTCAATCATTGACAAAATTTGGCAATCCAAAAGCCCTTTTTTAACTCTTCGTCCTCCTTTACCGATAGCATTTCTAGCGGAGAAAAGGTTTTCGAGCTCTGGCATGAAGGTTGCAATAAACTATAGATAGAAAACGAGGTGGCCACCTCGGAAATAAAATCAAGCAGATAAAAAACTAATAGGAGGTTAAATGATGTATAAAGGTAAGAAAGAATCGAAAAAGAGGAATCGACGTAAAGGTTTTACACTGGTTGAACTTTTGATAGTCGTGGCCATTATCGGCATTTTGGCGGCAGTTGCCATACCGCAGTATGCCAAATACAAGAAAAAGTCTGCTGCTGCTGCTGCCGAAGGAGCCATCTCTTCCTGTATGAGTGAACTGGTAGCCGCCTATGCTGATGACGGTACAACTTCATGGACTTGTAATGTTGGTGATCAGACCTGTAATCTAAATTTAAATGAAAATGATGGTTCTATTTCTGGTTGTGATTCTATTACAGTAAAGGGCATTAGTGTATCCTGTAATATTGATAATAATGTTGTCAGTTGTGAAGCTAGTTAGTACTTAAATTTCAGGGGGGGAGCAATCCCCTCCTGAGTTTATTAAATGGAGATATGACTTTTTTAATTAAAGATCATTTTAAAAAGATAATAGGTATTTCATTGGTAGAGTTGATAGTAATAATAGGGATTATATCTTTTCTTGTTCTGATTTCCATTCCGAGATTGATGAAAGTGAAATACAATCTTGATCTTAAAGGAGCTGCAAGAACTGTGGCTTCCGCTTTGCTGGCTGCCAAAACTATATCTCTTAAAGAGGGTCCCGTGGCTTTGGATTTTTCTAATCTCTCGGAAATTAAACTTTGCTATGATCGAGATATGAATGGCTTATGTGATGCTACTGAAAGAATAATACAATCTTTTTCTATTGATAATAGCATAAGTATTACTTTAAACAACCGTGTTTATTTTGAAAGGGGACTTCCTAAAAATCCGAGTGGTGGTTTTGGTGCCGATACTATAACTCTTATCCATAGTAAGACGGCTAAATGTTTAGCGGTAATTTATAATCGGACAGGACGGGTTCGTATCAATGAATGTTAGAGGTGTTTCTCTGGTAGAGTTATTAGTTGCTATAGCTATTATAAGTTTTCTTGGGGGAGCTTTCTTTTTTATTTTAAAGAGCTCGGCGACAACTTCTGACCAATTACAATTGACTTCTCTTCTTCAGGAAGAAATGCGTGCTTTTATGGAAATTATGTGCCGAGATATAAGGCTTGCCGGCTCTTTTCCTAATGGTAAAGATGACTCCTGTGCGATAAATTGCGATGATATAATTACCGCTACCGAGACAGAATTTTCATTTTCTAGAGATCTTGATGGCGATGGTTGTTGTGATGGGCCTGAAGAACAGATAACATATCATTATGATGGTTCTAATATTTGTCGAAAATCGAGTTATAATTCTTCATGTGAATCTTTTCTCGGTGGACTTTCTTCTGGAGATCTTGGCATAGATCTTACGTCTTTTGGTTTTTCTTTCTTTGATAAAGAAAATTTGCCTACTAATCAAGTTGAAAATATTGTTTATATTGATATTAGTGGTACCATTCAGATGAGCCAAAAATCTAAAACTAATGTTGTTTTATCTTTACCTTTTAATTTTAGAGTTGGGATAAGAAATAGAACGATTCAGTAAATAATTGTTCTGTATAATTAATTTTTGCGAATAAACGATTTTATGGAAAGTTGCAAAAAATTGAATCTTTTTTGAGTAACTATTATGGTAAATTCATCAAATAATAAAAACAAAAAGTTAAAAAAATTAAGGAAATTTTTAGATTTTAAATTTTCCAATTCCCAAAACAGTGCTTTTTCACTGCTGGAAATCTTGATAGCTATATCGATTTTGAGTGTAAGTGTTGTGGGTGTTTTAAAACTTAATATTGCGAGTTTTTTTTCTTCTCGTCAAGGTTTAATCCTTTCCAGGAAAGTAGAGCTGGCTACAAGTGTTATAGAGAAACTAGCTTCTGTTAGTTATGATGAGTTAGAGGCTGCTTGTTCCGAGGAGAATGGACTGGTGATTATTGACAACGATATATATTATGTAAGTTGTAATATTATTTCTGATAATTCGAATCCTTTCAAGCTTATTATAATTAATGTATCTTCTAATTGGGGTTCAAATTATGATATCTCTTTTTATAGAATTAGCGAAGGTTGATCTATGTTTAAAGATAGAGAATTCCTTTTAGGAAAGAAAAACGGTTTTATTTTGCCATTATCCCTGATAATTTTGTTGATCATTCTTGTTGTGTCTATGTGGGCTTATCGCGAGGTTATATTTGATCTCTGGGCTACTTATTCTCAAAAGAAATTTTCGCGAGTATTCTATGCTACAGAAAGTGCAGCTTATAAGGCTGTTATAGAGAAAATAATACCATCTTCTATTAATTATTTTCCTCTTGGTTCCTATGTAGATTATGATTATAATATCCCTATGGGTAATGATGACGTCCAGGTGAAAGTTTCTATCAAGAATTTAGGTCTTACTAGAAATTGTACTAGAAGTACATGTTGTCAAAGGTTTGAGGTTAAAGCTAATATAGAAGGCAAAGCGGTCTTGGTAAAGATCGTAGCTGTTAAATCGGTGCTTGATGAAGAATTATGTAGCCAAATTTTCTAATAAAATGATCTTTTTGGAGGGTTATATGTTCTTTGGAATTTTTAGGATAAAAAGATATTTATATTTTTTCTCTCTGATAGCACTTTTAATTTTTTTCTTTTTGGTGTCCTTTTTAAAAGCAGAGGATGAGCTAGATGTTTGTGGAGAGGTTCCTCTTTATTTAGGAAGATATGTTGCTCCTAATATCCTTTTTATTGTTGACCTTTCGGGTTCTATGGCTTATGGTCTGAGACCAGATTGGTCACCAGTTTATAATGCTAGCGAAAATTATGCTGGTTTTTATACCGACCAAGGTTTTAAAAATTATGTTTTTAATAGAGTTTATTATGATGGCTATTTTGAAGTATATCCATGTTCTGATTCTATATTACACCTTGTTGATGAATTTTTAACTGACGAGTGTTATGATTATTTGTCTTCTATAGATTCTCTTGATAATGTCTATATTGATGAGATCCTTTCGACTTATGGTATAGCAGATTGGTCCTATCATTTTTATAATAATGGTCCACCTTATGCTGAAGAGTATTATGCTTTTTATAATTGTCCCTATATTTATGAAGATGATACTGTTGCTTTAGGTAATTATCTAAATACTATGAGAATAGAAGTGGTTTCAAGTGTTATAAAAGATCTCGTTCAAGATGCTTCGTTATCTATAGGGCTTGGTTTTTTTAAGGCTTATTTCCCTTATTCGAAATATTATACCCGTATTTATGAAGGTATAAAACTTTATAGTGCCGAACATGTAAATAATCTGATATCGATTCTTGATAATGTAGCTCATGAACCATTTTTCTGTGAGAATAATGATTATACTTGTTATCGTGTTAATGTTGGAGGTGGAACTCCTTTTTCTCCGTCTATTATTGCAGCTAGAGAATATTTTTCCGGAAACTTTACGGATGAAGACGGTCAGATTTATTCTCCTGGAGAGTGTGCCAAAAAATTCGCCATTTTTCTGACAGATGGTATAGGTAATATTGACTCCTCTGTTTCAAATGTTAGGACAAGGACTAGAGATTTGGTTAATTCTGGTGTTACAGTAGTGGCAGTGGGATTTAATCTTCCTGAGGATCAGGATGCCCAATTGCGTGCCATGGCTCAGGTGGCAAATCAAGAAGCAGATGGCGAAAACACCTATGCCCTCCATCGCGACCAGGATGGAGATGGTGTTCCTGATCCCTTTATAGCGAGAAACCCTCAGGAACTTGCGGAGACCCTTCGTTCAATAATCTATGAAATAAAACAAACTGTCTTTAGCACTGGAACCGGGGCTGCCAGACAAACAGAGGTAGGAAATATGGTTCTCTGGACTAAATTTGATGTTACCGACTGGACGGGAGAGATAAGATCCGGCCATTTTGCTTTTAACTGTGCTAATTGTCATACTCCGGCTGATGTTAGAAGTTTGGCACGGTGGAATTATTATAAAGATCTAGATGAAGATGGACATCTGGATTTAGTTAACGAAGATCTAGATGGTGATGGAAAACTAGATACAGTAATTGAAGATAAAAATGGAAATGGTGTTCTTGATGAAGGAGAAGATGTAGATAATGATGGACATCTGGATGTTAAAGAAGATATTGACGGAGATGGCCATTTAGATACGCCGGAACCGATCGACTGGGAAAAATTAGAGGAATTTTTGAGTGACCTTTCTCAAGTAAAAGCTAAAATGGGCGAAGAGGCTGTCAAAAATTATTCCAGTGCCAAAATAGATACCATTATTTCTATCCTTAAAGGAGAGATAGAAGATAGTTTTTGGTGGTCTATGGAAGAAGGTTGGTCTTCTACAGAGGAGCTTTCTTGTAATTCAGTTAGAAATATAAAGTATGGCCCTGAAATGCAAAATTTTTCTGGTACAGTTTCTCCTCTTAGTGCAGAACAAGTAGCTTTTATCAGAGGGGAGAGGGGTTGCGGAGCACCTGATGAGGAGTTTCGTAGTAGATCTAAGCCTCTGGGAGATATCATCAATAGTCAGCCAAAAGTCTGGAAGAATTTGGTATGGATAGCGGCTAACGATGGTATGTTACATGCTTTTGATGTTGAGACCGGAGAAGAAAAGTTTGCCTATATTCCGGATATAATGCTCGAAAGGTATATTGAGGCCAGCTACTTTACCGTTGGCTATTGTCACCAGTTTTTCTTCGACGGGACACCAGCTATTCAGGAAGTAAATGGCAGAGATATTCTGGTAGTAGGGCTTGGCCGTGGAGGGCCCTATTTTATCGCCCTGGATATCACTAATGCTCCTGAGGGAGTTTCTTTTAAGTGGGAATTTACTGATCCTGACTTAGGTGAGACTTGGAATGAAGCTACTCTTGCCAAGTGTGAAGATGGTAAATGGGTAGCCTTTTTGCCTTCAGGATATGCGGTAAACGATGCTGATTGGCCGAATAAAAAGGCCTATTTTTATGCCTTAGATCTTAATTCCGGAAGCAAGCTTGCCAAAGTTTCTCTGGGAGAAGATACGCCTAACATGGCTTCTTCGGCCACACCGGTTTACAATGATAATACTGAAGGGCTTGATTATATTTATGTAGGAGATTTACAGGGCAATCTCTGGCGTTTTTCCGGATGCGAACTTTCTAGCCCCTGTCGGATTTTGAGTCTGGGTCTCCAGCATCCTGTTTCTGCTAGGGTCGCTGTATCTTTCTTGCCAGATAGTAGCAAGACCTGGGTTTATCTTGGAACCGGGAAATATTGGGATATTAACGATATCACTGATACAAGCTCTCAATATTTAATAGGATTTCTAGATAACCTTAATTCTTGTACAGCCCCTACTTTAGATAATATCGAAATATCTTATAGCGGAGAATATATAATACCTTCTTCCTGTTCTACAAATGGAAATGGTTGGAAAGTTACCTTACGTCCTGGTGAAAGAGTTGTTACTCCTCCAACCGTTTTCGGTGGGACTGTCTTTTTCCTCACTTTTCTTCCCTCTGGTGATGAATGTTCTGGTACAGGAGATACTTGGCTTTATGCTCTTGATTATCAAAAAGGCTGTCTTGGCTCTCCTCGCCTAGATATAAATGGAGATAGTAAAGTAGATGAAAATGACCTAGTGGCTGGAAAAGCTCCTATTGGATTATATGTCGGTAAGGGTGTTCCTGTTTCTCCTGTTACTTTTATTAATAAAAATATTGCAAGGGTCACTACTACGGAAGCTATTAAAAGTTTTTATGTGGAAACGAAAGATTTTTGGTTTCAGAAAGGAAGTTGGACAGATGTCGATATTGAGATCCATTGATTTTCCCTATTTAGGAGGTGGCAATGAAAATATTGTCTTTTTTGTTATCGTTTTCCCTGTTATTTTTTTTCTTAGTTGGTAATTGTCAGGCCCAAAATTATTTATCTTCAGTGAGAACCCTATTTAAAAAGAATTCCGCAAATATCAAGATTCATGGTAAATTTATTATCCTTGAAATACAAAATAATGGTTCTATTCGCAAACTTAAAATAGAATGTTTAAGAGCTCCTCTATACGAAGTAAGTTTTAAAGGAGATTTGGTTGAGAAAAGAAAGCTCAATTGTTCATATATTAAAAATAAGAATATTCGAAATGTATGGGTTTTGTGGAGTAAGGATGAGAAGATAAAAGAAATAGACATTATTCCTGGAGAAGGCGCTCTACAGTAGCGGCGATTTTGTGAACAGAGCAATGTTTACCAAATGGAAAGTTGAACCTTCACAATCTTGACACCCTTTTTTCCTCCCTCTATTATATAAAATGCTCGGAGCGGGTATAGCTCAGTTGGTAGAGCATCAGCTTCCCAAGCTGAGGGTCGCGGGTTCGAGTCCCGTTGCCCGCTCCAGAAATTAAGCCCATAGGGGCTTAAAATAAACAAAGGGTTTCTTTAAAAGTGGGCCCTGAGTGCCCACTTTTTTGTTATGGAAGCATGAACAACCGAGAAGAGATCATCAAAAAGGTTTGGGAGCTGGCAGAGCCTGTGATCATAAGCTTGGGCCTTGAACTGGTGGACATCGAATTCCAGAGAGAGCGCCAGGGCTGGGTATTACGCCTCTATATTGACAAGCCTGGTGGGGTAACTCTGGGAGATTGTGTGCGAGTAAGTGAGATCTTGGGAGACCTTTTAGATGCCAAAGATTTCATTCATCATTCTTATAATCTTGAGGTTTCTTCTCCGGGGTTAGATCGTCCTTTACGTAAGAGGGAAGATTTTAAAAAATTTGCCGGCGATAAAGTAAAAATTCAGCTCAAAGAGCCTTTAGAGGGCCGTCGAAACTTTACTGGTCTTTTGCGGGGCATTGAAGGTGAAGAGATTCTTTTAGAAGTTGACGGCAGGGTTTGGAGATTGCCCAGGAATAAGATAAAGAAAGCCCATATCAAATTCGAGTTTGACGTCTGAGGGGAGAAAAATGGCTGGAGAAATTAAAAAACTTGTAGATCAGTTTAGTAAAGAAAAAGGTATTCCGCGTGAAGTAATCATCGAAGCTTTAGTAGAGGGGATGAAAGCCGCAGCCCGGAAAAAATTTGGTTCCCGGGCTATTATAGATGCCCAGTACAATGAAGATACTGGAGAAATTGAAGTTTATCGTTTTCGTCGGGTGGTGGAGAAAGTAGAAGACCCTGAAACAGAGATAGCTCTTGAAGAAGCCAAGCAATATGACCCTAATGTTCAAATTGGAGATGAAATCGGAACTCAAGTAGATGTAAGAGAAATGGGTCGAATTGCGGCTCAATTAGCCAAACAGATTCTTACTCAAAAGGTTCGTGGGGCAGAAAGAGAGCTTATTTATCAGGAATTTAAAGACCGTGTGGGTCAAATCGTAAGCGGTTTTGTACACCGCTTTGACAGGGGTAATGTTATCGTTCAACTTGGAAGGGCGGAAGCCGTACTTCCTACCTCGGAACAGATTCCAAACGAGCGTTATCACCGGGGAGATCGTATTCGGGCCTTGATTGTCGAAGTGAATCGTTCTGGGAGAGATCCTCAAATTGTCCTTTCTCGTACTCATCCAGATTTTCTCAAAAAACTCTTTGAGCTTGAAGTTCCGGAAATACGAGAAGGGATTGTGAAAATTATAGCCGTAGCCAGAGAACCCGGTAGTCGAGCAAAAATGGCGGTAGTTTCTTCGGATCCAGATGTGGATCCTGTGGGAGCCTGTGTAGGGCTTAAAGGTTCTAGGGTCCAGGCGGTGGTGCAGGAGCTTCGAGGAGAAAAGATTGATATTATTCCTTGGAGTCCAGATCCAGCTAAGCTCGTTTATAATGCCTTGGCTCCTGCAGAGTGCACCAGGGTGATTGTAGATGAAGATAATAAGACCCTTGAAGTTATTGTTCCTGATGATCAACTCTCTCTTGCTATTGGAAAACAAGGGCAAAACGTGCGTCTGGCCTCCAAGCTTCTTGGTTGGCGTATAGATGTAATGAGTGAGACTCAGTATATGCGTCGGCAGGATCCACATTTTCAGGAATTACTTTCTTTAGAAGGGATGAATGAAGAAATCGCAGCCAAACTCTATGATAAGGGTCTCAAAAGCATAAAAGATCTAGCACAAGCAGAGATAGAACAGGTAGCAGACATTGCCCGGATTAAAAATTCTGAAGCCAAGGCCTTGATAGAGGCTGCTCGTAAACATCTTGCCGAAAAAGGTGAAATGGAAAGAACCTCTGAAGAAAAGCAAGCAGAAGCCCCTTTAGATGAAGGAGGAGTTTCTCTTGCAGAAGATTTAGAAAAAAATGTTCACGAAGCATAAGCGGCATGTTCCGCAAAGATCTTGTATCATTTGTAAGAAAAAGACTGCCAAACAGGAGCTTTTACGTTTGGTTCTAGATGAAAGGGGTTGTGTGCTTTTTGATGAAAAACAAAGGCTTCCGGGGAGAGGGGCCTATGTTTGCCCAACGGATGCTTGTGTGGCCAAACTTTTTACCAAACACGGAGACAAGAGACTCCGTTGGGCCTTTAAGGGCCGCGCTCGGGAGCTTCCACAAAAAACTATTGACAGAATTTTGGCGATGATAGCATCGCGCAAAGGGGGCAACACGACAAATGAGTAAGGTAAGAATTTATGATTTAGCAAAAGAAATGGGGGTTACTCCCAAGGAGCTTACAAAGCGTATTCAAGAGCTTGGTTTTGATGTTAAAAGCCATTCTAGCACCCTTAGTGAAGAGGACGCAGAAAGGGTGAGACGGGAGCTTAAAAATTGGTCGCAGAAAGAAAATTCTAGTGAGGAAAAGCCGGCTCCGAAACGCCCAGTAGTTATTGTGAGGCGTAGAGGGGCTGAAGGAGAGCCTGCGACTGAAAAACAAGAGACCCCCAAAAAGCCTGAGAAGAAGCTCAAAATAAAACTTGTGATTAAAAAACCAGTGGCCAAGCCTGCAGAAAAAGTCGAGGCCGAAAAGTCCCTTGAAGCTGAAAAACCTCTTGAGGCCGAAAAAACTCCGGTTGAGAAGAAGCCCCCTGAAGCTCCGGAGATGAAAGAAAGCCTCCCAAGAGAAGAAAAACCCAAAATTGAAGAGGCTGTTCCAAAATTAGAAAAGTCTCCAGAAGAAAAAGAGGAAGTTAAACCTCGTGGGCCGAAGGTAGTAGCCCGTACAGTAGGGGTAGCCAAGCAAGTGGTGGAACCCAGCAAAAAAACCGAAAGACCTTCAAGATCTTTGAAGGGGCGTCGAGTAGTTACCGAATTTGAAAAGCGTCCTAAACCCGAAGCCCAGGCTCCTCGTGCGGTAGAACCAGAAAGAAAACCCGAGCCAGAGAAGAAAAAGAAAAAGAAGAAAAGACAAGTAGTGGAACTCGACGAATTTCATAAAAAAGCAGCCAAAAAGAAGGCCTCTCGTCCACGAAGGGAGCGAGAAGAAATCCTTGAAGAGTTAGAATTAATGGAGGAGCTTGAAAAACCAACCGAAGAGCTTTTGGAAGCTGTAAGCGAGGAAGTTCAACCTTTTGAAGGGTCTGATGAAGAAAAGAAAGTAGTTGAAAAGAAAGAGCCCGAACGTCCGGGTACTCTGCCCAAAAAAGAGAAAAAAATCAAAGTTTATGAATCTATTCAAGTAGGGGAACTGGCCAAGGCGATGGGAGTTAAGGCGGCTGATGTGATCCGCAAATTTATGGAGCTCGGTACCATGGTCACTATTAATCAATCTATAGATCCGGAAACTGCTGCTATTGTGGCTGCAGAATTCGGTTACGAAGTGGAGCAGGCTGCCATCGAGGAAGAACAGCTTTTAGAGTATACCCCTCCTTCTCCGGAAGAACTTAAGCCTCGCCCCCCAGTGGTTACCGTAATGGGGCATGTAGATCATGGTAAGACCACCCTCCTTGATGCTATTCGCGAAACAGATGTCGTTTCACGAGAAGCCGGAGGTATTACCCAACACATAGGAGCTTATAAAGTAAAGCTCAAAGATGGTCAGGAGATAACCTTTATTGATACTCCAGGGCACGAAGCCTTTACCCATATGCGTGCTCGTGGGGCCCAGGTGACAGATATTGTCATTTTGGTGGTGGCCGCCGACGATGGGGTAATGGATCAGACCAAAGAGGCTATCGACCATGCCCGTGCTGCCGGGGTACCCATCGTGGTGGCTATCAACAAAATTGACAAGCCTGATGCTAATCCTGAAAGGGTGAAGAGCGAGTTGGCCGAACTTGGATTAGTACCTGAAGATTGGGGAGGAGACACCCTTTATGCTGAGATTTCGGCCAAAAAGAAGATTGGAATCGAAGACCTTTTAGAACTTGTTCTTCTTCAGGCGGAGATGCTTGAGCTTAAAGCGGCTCCTAAGCGTCCTGCCAGAGGTCGCATTATCGAATCTCGTCTGGATAAAGGCCGCGGGCCGGTGGCTACGGTTATTATCCAAGAAGGAACCTTAAAGGAAGGTGATCCTTTTGTAGCTGGGACCACCTACGGAAGAGTAAGGGCTATGCTTGATGAACGAGGAAAGCGTCTTAAGGAGGCAGGTCCAGCAACTCCGGTGGAAGTGCTTGGTTTTCACGAGGTTCCCCAGGCAGGAGACGACTTTATTGTAATGCCTGACGAGCAGAAGGCACGAAAGGTGGCAGAATATCGGGCCCGCAAGCAACGCGAGGCAGAGATGGCCCGTGAGGCCAAGATGTCACTTGAAAAACTCTTTGAAAAACTCAAGGAAGGTGAAATCAAAGAGCTTAAAGTGGTTCTTAAGGCTGATGTGCAAGGTACACTTGAAGCCTTAAAAGATTCTCTTAACAAGCTTTCTACCGATGAAGTGCGGGTGAATATTATCCGTTCGGGAATTGGTGCTATTACTGAGAGCGATATTATGCTGGCTTCGGCTTCTGATGCCATTGTGATTGGTTTCAACGTGCGGCCCACTTCTAAAGCAAAGGAACTTGCTGAGCAAGAGAAGGTAGAGGTGCGTTTCTACGACGTGATTTATAAACTTATCGAAGATGTAAAAGCCGCTATGAGCGGTCTTTTGGAACCCGAATACGAAGAGCAGGTGGTAGGGGTGGCAGAAGTGCGGGCTACCTTCAAAGTACCCAAAGTCGGAGTGGTGGCGGGTTGTTATGTGAAGGAGGGGAAACTTGAGCGTGGAGCCAAGGTGCGACTTTTGCGGGACAACGTGGTGATATATACCGGAAAGATCGCTTCTCTCAAACGTTTTAAAGAGGACGTTAAAGAAGTTGTTGCTGGGTACGAATGTGGTGTAGGGCTTGAGAATTTCCAAGACATCAAAGTAGGCGATATTATTGAAGCCTTTGAGGTGGTCGAAATCAAACGCGAACTTCATTAGTTATGGTAGTAGGGGTGATTAAGGTTTCTTTACATATTCCAGAGACTCGTTCCCTTAAAGGGAAACGGCAGGTAGTGAAAAAGTTGATTCAGCGGGTTAACGGGCGCTTTAAAAACCTTGCGGTTTCTGAGGTTGCAGATCAAGACCTGTGGCAAAAGGCCGTTATTGGAATTTCGGCAGTCGGTCCTGATACAAGGCTTGTAAATAGTATTCTCGACAAAGTTCTAGATTATATGGAAGAATTTGACGATTTTGAGATTATTCAGGCCGAAATAGACCTCATCTCCATGTAAATAAAATGAAAGGGCATCGAGATCGACGTTTGGCTGATTTTATCCAGGAAGAGATCTCGCAAATATTACGTGAGGAGCTCAGTGATCCGGAGCTCCAGGGATTAATAACTATTTCCAAGGTACAGGTAAGCCCTGATCTCAAACAAGCCAAGGTCTATTATGTGGTTCACGGGGGGGAAGAAGCTGAGGAAGCTGCGCGGCGAGGTTTCAAACGGGCCGGTTCCTATATCCGACATCTTTTGGCGCAAAGACTTTATACCAAATTTGTGCCAGAGTTAGAGTTTTTGGTGGACAAGAAAAGCGAAGAAGAAGCACGACTTGAGGCCCTCTTCGAACGCATTCGTCATGGCTCTTGAAGAATTCCTCCCCATAATAGAAAAAGCCCCTCGTTTTTTCCTGGCCACCCATGTGAACCCCGATGGCGATGGCATAGGTTCTTTGCTCGCCCTAACAATTGCCCTTAAAGAAAAAGACAAAGAAGTATGGCCTTATCTAGCAGATGAATTGCCTTCTGTTTACGAATTTCTCCCTGGTAAAGATCTTTTGTACTATAAGATACCTCCTGACAAAGACTGGACTGCCATAATCCTTGATTGTGGTGAGGCCTCGCGCTTGGGAGAAAAAGCAGAGGCTTTTGTCAAGGATTTAAGTGAAATTCTGGTTCTTGATCATCATGAAGTGAGCGGAAACCTTGGCACCAAACGTCATGTGGAGCTTACTTATGCTACGGGAGCTTTAGTCTATAAACTTTTAAAGCTACTCAATGTTTCTCTCACCCCTGCTATCGCCCTAAATTTATACGTAGCCATTTTTTCCGATACCGGAGGGTTTAGGTTTCAGCAGACCACAGCCGAAACTTTTGCTTTGGCCCAAAGGCTTATCGAGGTGGGGGTGAATCCGGCCTTTGTGGCCGAACGTCTTACCGAACGTTATCCTTTCTCACGCCTTTGTTTATTAAAAAAGGCGCTTTCTCATCTCCGGCTTTCAGGTGAAGGCCAAATAGCCTTTTCCTTTCTTTCGCACGAAGATTATAAGGAATGTAAAGCCTCTAAGGCTGATTCTGACGATTTTGCTACCTTTTTTCGGGGAATCGAAGGTGTAGAGGTAAGTGTGCTTTTAAAAGAATTTAAGCCTGGTGAAATTTCTGTGAGCCTTCGTAGCCGAGGAAAAATAAACGTGGCCACTTTTGCTGCTCATTTTGGGGGCGGGGGGCATCGTTTTGCGGCGGGCTTTAAATCGAAGACCGACCTCAAATCCCTTGGTTACATACTCTTAAAAGAATTGGAGGCCCTTATTTCATGAAAAAAGATGGAGTCCTAGTGATAGATAAACCCGAAGGTTTTAGTTCTACTCAGATAGTGGAAAAAGTTAAAAAAAAGCTTAAAGTTCGCAAAGCGGGCCATGGTGGCACTCTGGATCCGTTTGCTACTGGGGTACTTCCTATTTGTTTAGGCAAGGGTACCAAGATTGCCCAGTTCATTCTGGCAGGCGATAAAGAATATGAGGGGGTGATGGAGCTAGGAATTGAAACCGAAACATACGATATTACCGGTGAAATTACCGCCCGCCATCCAGTTCCCAAAGACTTGACTCTTGATGATATCCAACAAGTTTTTGAGGAGTTTGTAGGGGTTTTGGAGCAAACTCCTCCACCTTTTTCCGCAGCTAAGTTGCATGGTCGGCCTCTTTATAAATATGCCCGCGAAGGTCTGAAGGTAGAAAAACCACCTAAAAAAATAGAAATCCTTGAGTTTGAAGCCTTGGCTTTTGATCCGCCTCGGGTGAAATTTCGAATTTATTGCGGAAAGGGGACTTATCTTCGCAGTCTCATACATGAAGTAGGAAAAAGGCTCGGCTGTGGAGCCGTTTTGGCAGAATTAAGGCGCTTACGTAAAGGGCCTTTTACCTTAGAGGAGGCAATTACGCTAGAAGAGCTTGAAGAACTTCTTAAACAAAGAGAAATTGAACGCTATATTATCCCTCCTGCAAAGGCTCTTGAGTTTATTCCTGCCCTTACTATTGGTGAAGATTTGGCTTTGCGCATTCGAAATGGCCGCCCGCTTGCTATTTCCTCTCTGGCCAACATGATACGTCTTCAAAAAGTCTCCCAGAAACCTCGGATACCATGGTTGCGGCTGGTGACTCCAGATGGAAAGCTAGTAGCGGTTTTAGAGTATCCTTCTGATCTTTATGCCTCAGGTAATGTAAAAATGGTACGGGTTTTTCCTGAGACCTAATTCTGGCCAAAGGACCGGGTTTGAGGTAAGTTTGAGAAGCAAGTTTTACGCGCGGAGGGTGGCCTAGCCCCCTCTGGGCTTAAATCTCATATAAAGGAGGTTTGAAAATGGCCTTTGATGCCGAGGTAAAGAGAGAGATTATCGAAAAGTTTGCTAGACACCCTAATGATACGGGGAGTCCGGAGGTACAGATTGCCCTTCTTACAGCCCGTATCAAACACTTGGAAGAGCATTTCAAGATCCACAAGAAAGATCATCATTCTAGAAGGGGCCTTCTTAAACTTGTAGGACAACGCCGCAGACTTCTTAACTACCTTAAACGCACGGATTTCGAACGTTACCGAAATATTGTTAAAGCGTTAGGTTTACGCGGTTAAAAAGGGCGGGCTTAGGTCCGCCCTTTTATTTTGGGTTTTTTTAGGAAGAGACAACGTCTTTATAATTCGAAAGGAGTGATAAGGATATGCATCGTGTAGAAATGGAAATCGCTGGTCGCCGGTTCAGTCTTGAGACCGGAAAAGTGGCTAAACAGGCGCATGGCGCAGTTTGGGCCACTTATGGAGATACTGTGGTTCTAGTGACTGTGGTGGCTTCCGACGAACCAAAAGAGATGGATTTTTTGCCTTTGAGTGTTGAGTATCAAGAAATGTATTACGCCGCGGGGCGAATTCCGGGAAGCTATTTCCGCAGAGAAGTTGGTAAAGGGAGTGAAAAAGAGATTATTACTGCCCGTCTCATCGATCGACCCATAAGACCCTTATTTCCCAAGGGCTGGCGATATGAAACTCAGGTAATGGCAACTGTACTTTCTATGGATCCGGAGGTTGATCCAGACATTGTAGCTATTACAGCAGCTTCAGCTGCTCTTGAGGTTTCTCATATCCCTTTTGCAGGTCCGGTGGCAGCCGTGCGGGTGGGTCGGGTGGAGGGAGAGTTTGTTCTCAATCCTTCTGCTAGTCTCCTTAAAGAGAGTGATCTTAACCTTGTGATTGTAGGGAGTGAAGAAGCTATCGTAATGGTGGAAGGAATGACTAAGGAAGTGCCGGAAGAGGTCGTTAAAGAGGCGCTTTTTTTTGCCCATGAGAATCTCAAACCACTCCTTACACTTCAGCACGAATTAAGAGAAAAAGCTGGTCGCCCCAAGATGGCTTTCGAAGAACCGCCTGTGGATGAGACTTTAAAGGGCAAAGTGAAAGAACTAGCTCTTAACGGGCTAAAGGAAGTGATTACAACCCCTTCGAAGGTGGAGCGAAATCGGAAACGCAAAGAAGTTTTTAAGGCCCTTCTTGAAGCTTTGGGAGAAGTTCAAGCAGGGCGTGAAGGGGAGATACGGGAATATTTTGAAGAATTTGAAAAGGAGCTCTTACGAGAGCGTCTCTTAAAAGAAGGACTCCGGATTGATGGTCGGCGTCCAGAGGAAATCCGCCCCATTTGGGCTGAGGTGTCTGTACTACCTCGTACCCATGGTTCAGCAATTTTTACTCGGGGAGAGACTCAGGTTTTGACCGTAGCCACCTTAGGGAGTCCAGAGGAAGAGCAGCGCATTGATATGCCAGGGGAAGAAGTCTTTAAGCATTTTATTCTCCATTATAATTTTCCGCCTTATTGTGTAGGCGAAGTGCGACCTTTAAGGGGCCCTTCCCGGCGGGAGATTGGCCATGGTATGCTTGCAGAACGCGCTTTGACTCCGGTGGTGCCCTCAGAAGAAGAATTTCCTTACACTATTCGGGTGGTCTCTGATGTTCTGGAGTCAAATGGTTCTTCTTCCATGGCCACGGTATGTGGGGCTACCCTATCACTTATGGATGCCGGAGTTCCTATCAAAGACATGGTGGCTGGCATTGCCATGGGTCTTATAAAGGAAGGAGAGCAGGTAGTCATTCTTACCGATATTCTTGGCGATGAGGATCGCATGGGAGATATGGATTTTAAGGTTGCTGGCACGGAAAAAGGGGTTACTGCCCTGCAGATGGATATAAAGATTAGCGGTATAACACGTGAGATTATGGCTGAGGCCCTTTTAAGGGCCCGCAAGGCCCGTCTTGAGATTCTAGCCAAGATGCGAGAAGTATTAGAAAAGCCTCGAGAAAAACTTTCTGCATATGCCCCCAAAGTCCTCACAGTAGAAATCAGTCCAGAGAAGGTGCGCGATCTTATTGGTCCTGGAGGAAAAACCATCAAAGGTATCATCGCGGCTTGTGGGGACGTGAAAATTGATATTGATGACAAGACAGGTCTGGTGCGGATTTATTCTTCTTCGTCTGAAGCTGCGGAGAAAGCGGCTAAAATGGTAAAGGAAGTTACGCAGGAGGCGGAAGTCGGAAAGCTCTATCTGGGGCGAGTAACCAGAGTGGCGGATTTCGGGGCTTTTGTAGAAATTTTTCCTGGCACTGAAGGCCTCATCCACATCTCACAGCTTGATAATCGACGAGTTAAAAACGTAACCGATATTTTACGCGAAGGTGATGAGGTCTTGGTAAAAGTAATAGACATCGATAAAATGGGCCGTATCAAGCTTTCCCGCAAGGCAGCTCTCTCTGAATCTTTAAAAGAGAGGCCTACAGAAGATGTTAGCGGAGAAGATAGGGCCTAGCAGGGTAGGGGCCTATTTTTTCCTTAGCGAGTAATTCTTGCAAAAGGGCTAGCTTGGCCGCTAGCCCCTTTTGCTTTTTTATTTTTCCAAAGTAATGTAACCCGTAGGGAAAATTTTGGAGATACCAAAAAAGCCAGAGTTCAAAACGCTTTTCTTGTATTTCCTCAGGTAATAAATATGCAATTAATTTTGCCAATTTTTCCGGGGCTTCAAGGCTTGGGGGCGGGGGTGGAATTTTTTCTCCTTTGAGATAGAGGAGGGTATCTCTGAAGATCCAGGGTCGTAAAAGTGCTGCCCGACCAATCATTACACCTTCGCAGCCACATTGAAGAAGCATTTTCTGGGCATCTTGGGGAGAAAAGACATCCCCATTTCCTATTATAGGGAAATTAGGGAAGGCTTTTTTGAGCCAGCTTATTTCTTCCCATCTTGCCGGGCGGCGAAAGCCATCTTGCGGAGCTCGGGGATGGAACGTAAGAAAAGAAATACCAGCTTTGAAAAACTCCTCCACTAAATTCAAAAGTTCTTCTTTGCGATGTTCCGGGCTTCGTATTTTAGCGGAAATCGGTTTAGCGGTGTTTTCCTTCACTGCTAGCAAGATCTCTACACATAAGCGAGGCTCTCTTAGGAGAGATGCTCCCCAGCCGTAACGCTGGATTACTCCTCTGGCACAGCCAAAATTCACATCATAACCGTCAAAAGAAAAGACTTCGTCAAGCTTTTTTACCGCCTTGGCAAAAAGTTCCGGGTCTTTTCCTACTAACTGGGCAAAAAGGGGGCGATCTTTTGTGCCTTTAATTAAATACGGGTCTTTTTCGGGGTTTTGAAATACCAAAGCCCGGACATTTAACATTTCTGTAAAATAAAGACTGCAACCTCCATAAGATGTTACCAATTCTCTAAAAGCGGCATGCGTAAGACCTGCCATCGGAGCCAACAAAAGTTTTGGTTTTCCCAGCTGAAAAATAGTAATTGACATCGAAGAAATTTTTTCTATTTTAAAATTAGTAAAATTTTTGATTAGGAGGTTTTATGAAATATTTTCTTATACTTCTTAATGATAAGTTTCCTATTTATGGCTTCTTGTTCCAAGAGTCCTCTTGAGAAGAAGGCCACGGCCATTATCAACAGTAAATGTCATCAATGACATAGTACCAAAAGAATCTACGACAAAAAGAAGGATGCTCAATGGTGGGAAACAACTATTCGACGCATGCAAAACTATGGTGCTGATATAAACGAAGACGAAGCTCGTCTTCTGATCGAATACCTAAGTCAGAGGAGGTAGCTAAATGATTACCATCAAGATTTCCGGCATGAGCTGTGAACATTGTGTCAAGCGGGTCACAAAGGCCCTGCAGAGTCTCCCTGGTGTGAAAAACGTCAGGGTTTCTTTAGAAAGGGGTGAAGCCACTTTTGAACGCCCGGAAAATTTAAGCCTTGAAGAAATTGCTAAGGCCATTGAAGAAGCGGGTTACAAGGTGGTGAGGGGTTAATGGCCGAAAAGATCTGCGATACTTCTTGTTCCTTCCCTCAAACACGTGAGGTGACCTCTTCTGCCTCTCCGTCCCCAGAAGGTCTTAAAAAGGCCTTTTACAAGGTGAGCGGGATGAGTTGTGCGGCTTGTGCATCCCGCATTGAAAAGGTCCTTAAGTCTCTTCCTGGGGTAGCAGAGGCCCAGGTCAACTTTGCGACCGAAACAGCAGAAATCCTATATGATCCTGCCAAGATATCGCCTGCGATTTTGGAGAAACGGGTCAAAGAAGAAGGTTACGAACTCCGATCGTCTGAAGAAGGCCTGCGGCAGGTATCTTTCCGCATTGGTGGGATGAGCTGTGCGGCCTGTGCTGCCCGTATCGAGAAGGCCCTTTCCAAAATAGCTGGAGTAAAGGAAGCCCGCGTCAATTTTGCTGCTTCGCAGGGGCAAGTACTTTTTGATCCCGGTTTAGTAAATATTTCCCTCCTACAGAAAGTCATTGAAGAGGAGGGATATCAGTTTTTAGGCCTTGTTACAGAAAAAATTTTTTCAGAAGAAGATCGCTTATCGGCTCTGCGCAAACGTCTATGGGTGGCTTGGGGGCTGGCTCCATTGGTTTTTTTTCTCTCAATGCCCGGACTTTTTCCTTGGGTTGAAAAGATATCCCTTCCGTGGCGTTTTTATCTCCTTTTTTCTTTGACTACACCCGTACAGTTTTATGCTGGGGGAGAGTTTTTAAAACGAGCTTGGACAGCACTTAAGCATCGCAGTGCCGATATGAATACGCTGGTTTCTTTAGGTACCCTTGCAGCCTATTTTTACTCTTCGGTGGTAACTTTCTTTCCGGGTATTTTTTTAAGGGCTGGCCTTCCTTTGCATGTTTATTTTGATTCTGCAGTAATGATTATCGCCTTTGTTTTGTTAGGCAGATATCTGGAGGTTAGAGCCCGGGGGCGTGCGACAGAGGCCGTAAGAAAACTTCTCTCCCTTGCACCCCCTACGGCAAGGGTGATTAGAAATGGATTGGAGCAAGAAGTTCCTGCAACCTCTTTATTGCCTGGTGACGTGGTCATAGTAAAGCCTGGAGAACGTCTTCCTGCAGACGGGGTAATCATTGAAGGTCGTTCGGCACTCGATGAATCTATGCTTACTGGAGAAAGTCTTCCAGTGGAGAAAGGCCCGGGAGATAAAGTAATCGGCGGCACCTTAAATACTCACGGTATTTTGAAGATTAGGGTGGAGAAAATCGGCAAAGATACCGTTTTGGCCACTATTGCGCGTCTGGTCGAAGAGGCTCAAGGCTCTAAGGCCAAAATTCAACGTTTGGCAGATAAAGTGGCAGGTATTTTTGTGCCCTTGGTACTTTTGATAGCTACACTTACCTTTTTAATTTGGTACTTCTGGGGGCCTTCTCCCAAACTTACCAATGCCCTTCTTTCTTTTGTGTCGGTATTAGTGATTGCCTGTCCCTGCGCCATGGGGCTTGCTACTCCGGCAGCTGTAATGGTAGGCACGGGAAGAGCAGCTCAGGAAGGAATTCTGGTTAAAAATGCCTTGGCCCTTGAAGAAGGAGCTAAAGTAAAGGCCTGTATCTTTGATAAGACGGGCACCCTTACCAAAGGCCAGCCTGAAGTGAGAGAAATTATCCCTGCTCCAGGCCAAAAGCTTGAGACGGTTCTCAAGGTTGCGGGAGCCTTGGAGAAGCACTCCGAACATCCTCTTTCAAGAGCTATTGCTCTTAAGGCCAAACATTTTTCTCCTTTTGAGGCCCAAAAAATGCGGGCTGAAGTGGGCTTCGGGATCCTTGGGGAGATAAAGGGTAAGCCGGCTGGAGTAGGTAAAAAAGAACTCCTCCAAAAATTTGGGCTAGAAATTCCGGGGGAACTTTTCAAAGCTTCTTCACGTTTGGCCCAGAAAGGGCAGACGGTGGTATGGGTCTTTTGGGGGCCGCAAATTCTAGGGCTTATTTCTCTTGCCGATTCTCCTCGTCCGGAAGCCCGTGAGACGATTCGGGCCTTACAGGCCATGGGGCTTAAAGTATATATGCTTACGGGAGACAATTTCCTCACAGCTCAGGCGGTGGCCTCAGAACTTGGGGTGGACGATTTTTGGGCTGAAGTCTTACCTGCCGAGAAAAGCCGTAAAATCGAGAAATTACGTCAAAAAGTTCGAGTTGCCATGGTAGGAGATGGTGTCAACGATGCTCCGGCTCTAGCAGCAGCGGATCTGGGAATAGCCCTTTCTTCCGGCACAGATATCGCCCTTGAGGCTGCAGATGTGGCTCTTATGCGGCCAGATTTGCGCCTCGTGCCTAAAGCTATCCGTCTTTCGCGGAAAACCCTTCGCATTATTAAACAAAATCTCTTTTGGGCCTTTGCTTACAATGTGCTCGCCATACCTCTTGCAGCTGGGCTTCTATACCCCTTTTATGGTTTGAGACTCTCTCCAGCCATTGCCGCCGCGGCCATGGCTATGAGTTCAGTCTCTGTAGTTACCAACGCTTTGAGATTAAAACGTGTTAAATTGTAATTTTTACTTGATATAATTTTAAAATTGCTTTAGAATCCAAATATATTGTTTTGGTAGGAATTGAAAATCCAAAAATTTAGAATCTGGAGGAGGTTGAAGATGCAAAAGTTTTGGGGAGTATTGTTGGCGGTTTTTCTGTGGACGGGTGTTTCTTTAGCTATGGAAGCCAAAAAGGCCGAAAAGACTTGTCCATGTCCGAATTGTCCTAAGAAAGGGCAAATGATGAGTCCGGAGGAATGGCAGAAGTGGCACCAGGGCATGCCAATGCCAGAGAAGATGCGAAAGTACCATGAAGAGAAGGAAAGGCATCGGAATCAGATGAAAAAAGAACACGAAGAGGGCAATTCAGAAAATTCTTCTTCACAACATCACGAGGAAATGGAGAAAAATTATCACCAAAAATGGCACAAAAAGTGGCATTAAGAAGGATGTTTAATCTTTTCAAAGAGGGGCTCTTCCGCTAAGGAAGAGGCCCTTACTTTTACCAGCCAAAAGAGATTCGGGTTAACCTTTAGTTCTTGATAAAGGCCCTTGCTCAACCAATGGGAATCTTCGATAAGATTATAGAAAAAAGAGTCGATTCCGAAAAAGCCATCCAGAAAATGTACTATCACGTGGAGTTGTTTTGAAAGGTAGCCTTGGGGGATATCTTGAAGATCAAGGGTTTTTTCAAATCCCTCATCGTGTAAAAGTTTGAGATTTTCTTTGACAAAGGCCTTGTTGCGACAAAGACCTTCTTCTAATGTTTGCCAAAAGAGGGGATTGAAAGGCTGTAAGCCATTTTCTTTGAAGGAGATACTTTCATAGGCTACTAGCTGATATTTTTTTAAAAAACGTCTGATACGTTCACAGGCCTCGTTAAAATCCTGTGCCTTTACCAAAAACAGATGGTCAACTAGCATATTTGCAATTTAACAGAGCTCAAAATTTTGCGGAAGAAAAATCTACCAAATTAGTTAATGCTCATCCTTTTCTGGGGGAGATAAATGCAAAGTCCTTTTAAAGTTTATTTGATGGGAATTGGTGGGGTAGGGATGGGGGCTTTGGCTGGTCTTTTTAAAGAAGCCGGGCTTGAAGTTTGTGGTTCAGAGGCTGGCCCAGTTTATCCTCCCATGAGTGATCTTTTAGAAGAAATTTCAGCCCGGGTGCATATTGGCTATAATCCGCAAAATATTGTTCGCGAAGATCCAGATCTTATCATTGTGGGAAACGTAATCCGGAAGGATAATCCTGAAGTTCTTCAAGTTCTAGCCAGCAAAAAACCTTATCTTTCTCTTCCTGAAGCCCTTTTTGGCTATTTTATAAGAGGGCGTAAGAGCTTAGTGGTGGCTGGTACTCATGGTAAAACCACTACCTCAGCCCTATTATCTTACGCCTTAGAAAAGTTGGGAGTTGATCCTATATTTTTGATAGGGGGCCTTTTACGAGACCGTGGTCGTAATTTCCGCTACGGAGAAGGGGAATATATCGTCCTTGAAGGAGACGAATATGATTCGGCTTTTTTTGATAAGCGTCCCAAATTTATTCATTATGCCCCTTTTGGAGCTATTTTGACGGGTATCGAGTTTGATCATGCTGATATCTACCCTGATCTTAAGACCTTAAAAGTTGCCTTTTCTGATTTTGTTTCTCTTTTGCCTCCTTCCGGGGTGTTGCTTTATTTTGCGGACGATAAAGAAGTAAGCCTTTTGGCAGAGTCCTTTTCCGGACAGAAAGTAGGTTATGGGAATACGGGAGATTTAATTCTTCTCAAAAGAGATATTTCTCGGAGGCCATTAGGTCAAGAAATTAGTTTTTCTTTTAAAGGAAAGGAAGATAAATTTTTTCTTCCGCTGGTTGGCAGACATAACGCCTTAAACGCTCTGGCGGTCTTTGGTCTTTTAAAAGAGCTTGGCTTTTCTTCTGGGTCTATAAAAGAGGCCTTTGCCACTTTTCCAGGGACCAAGAGACGCCAGGAAATCCTTTTGGAAACACCTTTTTTGGTAGTGGATGATTTTGCACACCACCCGACAGCGGTTGCAGTTACCATAGAGGCCTTCCGTGAGCTTTGGCCTGCAAGACGGCTTGTTGCTTGCTTTGAGCCTCGCACCAATACCAGCCGGCGTAAAATTTTTGAGGAAGATTATCTCAAGGCCCTTTCGTTGGCAGATTTGGTTCTCCTTAAGTCACCTCCTCAACTTGAAAAGGTTCCAGAAAATGAAAGGATTGACCTGGAGCTTCTAGTGCAAAGGCTTGGAGAGCGAAATATTAAGGCTTGGGCCTTCTCTTCGTCAGAGGAAATGTTTTCTTTTCTTAGAGAGATACTTTTACCCCAAGACATAGTGCTTTTTATGTCAAATGGCCCTTTTGACGGTCTTCCCAAGAGATTGGTAGAGGAAATTGCAAAGGCTTGAAGAGCTTAAGTTTCTTCAAAAGAATTTGGCTAAGAAGATAAAGCTTCAACCCCTTAAGAAGTTTCCGCGTTTAGTGGGAGGGGCTGATGTTTCCTATCTTCCCGCTTGTGATTTGGCCCTAGGGGCTGTGGTGGTCTTTGATCTTAAGAAAGACTGTTTTATAGAAGAAACCTTTGCGGAAGAAAAGGTAAGATTCCCTTATATTCCAGGCTTTCTTTCCTTCAGGGAGGTTCCTGTCCTTAAAAAGGCTATTTTGAGCCTCAAAAATATGCCGGAGGTGATCCTGGTGGATGGGCAGGGAATTCTTCATCCTCGCGGACTTGGTCTTGCAAGCCACTTGGGCCTTGAGACAGGGATTCCCACGATCGGGGTGGCCAAAAAGCCGTTGGTGGGCGAATTTGAGCTTCCTGCCGAGGAAATGGGCTCTACCGCTCCTATTTATCTCAACGGCGAAATCCGAGGGGTAGTTTTGCGCAGTCGCAAAGGTGTTAAGCCTGTCTATATCTCTCCCGGCCATCTTATAGACCTTTCTTGGGCCTTGAAGGTGGTCAAGAAGTGTCTTTCTGGTTATCGTTTGCCAGAACCATTACGTCAGGCTCATCTTTTAAGCCAGAGGGTACGCCGTGAACGTGGTGATTGTTCCCGCTGGAGGCGTGGGAAAAAGAGTAGGAAAGAAAGTCCCTAAACAGTTTCTTCCTTTAGGAAACCGTTTGCTTATTCGCTATACTTTAGCCATTTTTGAAAGGCTTCCCGAAATAGACCTGGTGATTATCCCGGTGCTTTCCGGCTGGGAAGGACGCTTGCAAGAAGAACTTGTCGATTTTGAGAAAGACTTCGAGATTGTTTTAGGAGGAAATACTAGGCAAGAATCGGTATACCAGGGCCTTAAAGCTGTTCCTTCTGAAGCGAGAGTCGTTCTGGTCCATGACGCCTGCCGCCCTTTTGCCAGCCCTTCTTTGGTACAAAAGGTTTTACAGAAGGTAAAAGAAAAAGGTGCTGCTTTAGCAGCTTTGCCTTCCAGAGACACGGTAAAAGAGGTCTTGGAAGGCCGGGTTTTAAGGACCCTTCCTCGAGAGAGGATATATCTAGCTCATACTCCTCAGGGAGCCCTTTATGAAATTTTAAAAGAGGCCTTTTCTTGGGCTTTAAAAAAGGGGCTTGATTTTACCGATGAAGCCTCATTACTTGAGGCCTATGGGGTTTCAGTTCACATTGTTTCATCAGAATTCAAAAATTTTAAAATTACTACTTCCGAAGACTTAGAGCTTGCTAAAATCCTTTTACCTTCCCTCCCTATTGCCTCTCTTGAGGTAAGATGTTAAAGGCTTGAGGAGCTGAATTCAGCGTGGGGGTTTCTTATGCTCGATTTCTTGCGGCAGCGAGCAGGTTCTTGGATGGTAAAGGCCCTTTTGGCGGCCATTATTATTGTTTTCATCTTCTGGGGGGTAGGCACTTTCCGTACCCGTAAGGCCGATATTTTGGCTGAAGTGAACGGGCAGCCCATCACCCTTACAGAATTCAGGGCCCTTTATGCCCAGAGGCTTCAGCAGTTACAGGCCCTTTTTGGTGCTAGGCTTGACGAAAATCTTCTCAAACAATTACAGCTTCCCGCTCAGGTCTTTGAAGATCTGGTTAAAAGGCGTCTTCTAGCTGAAGCTGCCAAGGAGATGGATATAGAAGTTAGTACCAAAGAAATACAGCTTGCTATCTCTCAGATGCCGGTATTTCAAAGCCAGGGTCGGTTCGACCCCCGCCGTTATCGCCTCGTCTTGAGAAACTTGCGCCTTTCTCCGGCTGATTTTGAGGAAATGGTTCGCGCCGATCTTTTAGAGGCCAAAATAAGACATTTGCTTACTTCTCCTATTCGCGCTACCGAGAACGAGGCTAAAGACTGGTATAGTTTTGAAAATGAAAAAATAAAAATTTCTTATATAAAGCTGCCTATTTCTCAATGTGAGAAAGAAATTTCTTTAACAGAAGAGGAGATAAAAGAATATTATGAGAAAAATAAAGAGAAATATCGTACCCCATTAAAATTGGCGCTATCTTACTATCTGCTAAAATATGATGATCTTAAAAAAGAAATTAAGATTTCTAATGAGGAATTAAAAAGCTATTATGAAGCGCATAAAAAAGAATATACCGTTCCGGAAAAACGAAAGATAAGACACATTTTGATTACTCCTAAAAAAGGGGAGGACGAAGAAACCTTCTTTAAGAGGGCCCAAGAAATCCGTCAAAAGATCAAAGGCCCAGAGAACTTTGCCGAGGTCGCCCGTAAATTTTCTGACGACCCCCATACCAAGAAAGAAGGAGGAGAATTGGGGTGGCTTACCCGTGAAGAATTATTTGAAAGCTTAAGAGATGTAACTTTTGGAGCCAAAGAGGGGGAAATTATAGGTCCGTTAAGAACCCCCCTGGGATACCACATTATTTTGGTAGAGAAGATCAAGCCTGCTACCCAGAAACCTTTTGAAGAGGTTAAGGAGGAGATCAGAAAGCGTCTTCTTGAAGAAAGGCTCAAACATTATGCCTGGGAAAAAGCCAACAAAATTTACGACGAGGTTATCCTTTTGGGAGGACTTGAAGAATGGGCCCAAAAAAACGGGGTTAAACTTCAAAAAACTCCTCTTTTTACTCCCCAAAATCCTCCTTCTATCTTGACTACGGAGGCCTTGGAAGCGGCTCTTAAGCTCGAAGAGGGAGAGTTAGGCCCTATTGTGGAGACTCCCGAAGGGATTTTACTCTTCAAGCTTTCTGAACGGAGGGAGCCTCGAATTCCGCCTTTTAAGATGGTAAAAGATAAAGTTCGGGAGGATCTTTTAAAAGAAAAGGCCTTAAAGCTTTGTGCTCAAAAGGCTCGAGAACTGCTAGTATCCTTGAAAGGAGCCTCTAATCCCGTTGAAGTTCTTAAGAAAGCCGGGCTCAAATTTGAAGAAAGTGGGTATTTTGCCCGCAAGGAGGTTTCGGTATCCGGTATCCCCCCAGCAGTTCTACGGGTAGTGAAGGGGTTAGGGCGAAAAGGTGAGTGGGCAGAGGAAGCTATTTTGGCAGGAGATTTTTATTATCTCGTACGAGTAGCAGATCTTAAACCAGCTGATCTCGCCTTGTTTGCCAAAGAAAAAGAAACTTATTTGAAGCGTCTCACAGCTGAAAAGCGTCGGGAGGCCTTTTCGGCTTGGTATCGGCATCTTCGAGAAAAGGCCCAGGTGAAACTCTTTCAAGAATTACCGAATTTATAGGGGAGGCCATGCCTAAGAGAACTGATCTCAAAAAGATTCTCATTATAGGTTCTGGTCCGATTGTGATTGGGCAGGCCTGTGAGTTTGATTATTCAGGTACTCAGGCCTGTAAGGCCTTGAAGGAAGAAGGTTTTGAGGTAGTTCTTGTAAATTCTAACCCGGCCACCATCATGACAGATCCTGAAATGGCAGACCGCACCTATGTGGAACCTATCACCCCAGAAGTGGTGGCTGAAATTATTAAAGAAGAACGCCCTGACGCCTTATTACCTACTTTGGGTGGTCAAACAGGCCTTAATGTGGCCTTCGAGGTTGCTCGCCGGGGGGTGCTTGAAAAATACAGGGTAGAAATGATTGCTGCTTCGGCAGAGGTTATTCGAAAGGCTGAAGACCGAGAGGCCTTTCGGGAAGCTATGAAAAATATTGGTCTCAAGGTCCCTCGAAGTGAAATTGTAACTACAGTGAAGGAGGCACTTAAGGCTGCTGAAAGAATAGGCTATCCCATTATTGTACGCCCAAGTTTTACGCTTGGAGGTACTGGGGGAGGGGTGGCCTACAATCGGGAAGAGCTTGAAGAAATTGTTACTCAAGGCCTTGAACTTTCTCTGATTCACCAGGTTATGCTTGAAGAAAGTGTACTAGGCTGGAAAGAGTTTGAGCTCGAAGTAATGCGAGACAAAAACGATAACGTTGTCATTATTTGTCCTATTGAAAATTTTGACCCTATGGGAGTTCATACCGGAGATTCTATTACTGTAGCCCCTGCCCAGACCCTTACAGATCGGGAATATCAACGTATGCGAAATGCTGCCATTGCTATTATGCGCGAGATTGGTGTAGATACCGGAGGCTCAAACGTCCAGTTTGCTATTCATCCTGAGACTGGAGAGATGGTCGTTATCGAGATGAATCCTCGGGTTTCACGTTCCTCGGCCCTGGCCAGTAAAGCCACTGGGTTTCCCATCGCTAAGATTGCTGCCAAACTGGCAGTGGGTTACACACTGGATGAGATTCCCAATGATATTACCCGGGAGACCATGGCTTCTTTTGAACCCACTATTGATTATGTGGTGGTAAAGGTTCCCCGCTTCACCTTTGAAAAATTTCCTGAGACCAAAGATGAGCTCACGACTTCTATGCGATCGGTGGGGGAGACCATGGCCATTGGGCGCACTTTTAAGGAGGCCCTTCAGAAGGCTTTGCGAGGGCTTGAAATAGGGCGCGCCGGGCTCGGAGCCGATGGTAAATCTCCCTCTGATAGGGGTAAGCTTCCTGCCCGCGAGTTAATCATTGAAAAATTACGCCTTCCAAATAGCGAGAGAATTTTTTATATTCGCGAGGCTTATAAAGCCGGCTTTTCTACCCAGGAAATTTATGAGCTTTCGCGCATAGATCCCTGGTTTCTTGAGCAAATCCGCCAGATAGTAGAGAAGGAAGGAGAGATTTCCGAAGAAGCCCTTCGTCGTCCAGAACCTCTTTACGAGATAAAGCGCTTTGGATTTTCTGACCGCCAGATTGCTTTTTTGACGGGAAAAGACGAAGAAGAGGTGGCCCGTTTGCGAAAAGATCAGGGAATTCGTCCGGTATATAAATTAGTAGACACCTGTGCGGCGGAGTTTGAGGCCTATACTCCCTACTATTACTCAAGCTATGAGGTAGAGAACGAAGCTCGGGTTTCCAGAAGACGGAAGGTGATGATTCTTGGAGGGGGGCCAAACCGGATAGGGCAAGGGATCGAGTTTGACTATTGCTGTGTTCATGCCTCTTTCGGTTTGCGGGAGCTTGGAGTGGAATCTATCATGGTAAATTCCAATCCTGAAACGGTCTCTACCGACTATGACACTTCAGACAGGCTCTATTTTGAACCCCTTACCTTAGAAGATGTGCTTCATATTTATGAACAAGAAGCTCCCGAAGGGGTAATTATTCAATTTGGCGGGCAGACCCCTTTGAATTTAGCAGTTCCGCTAGCCAGATCCGGGGTGAAAATTCTTGGCACTTCACCTGATAGTATTGACCGGGCTGAAGACCGAGAACGCTTTGCTGCCCTCCTTGACAAACTTGGGCTCAAGAAACCTCCTGCTGGCACGGCCTTCACCGTGGAAGAGGCCCTGGAGGTAGCTCAAAAAATAGGTTATCCCGTGCTGGTGAGGCCTTCTTATGTGCTTGGCGGACGAGCCATGCAAATTGTCTGGGATGAAGAAAGCCTTAAACATTACATGGCTACCGCGGCTCTAGTAAATCCCGAACACCCTGTTCTCATTGATAAATTCTTAGAACAGGCTATTGAAGTGGACGTGGATGCTATTTCAGATGGCGAAATTACGGTAATCGGTGGCATCATGGAACACATTGAAGAGGCTGGGATTCACTCCGGAGATTCAGCCTGTGTTATCCCGCCCATCTCTATTTCACGCCAAATGATAGAGGAGATCAAGGAAGCTACCCGCGCCTTGGCAAAGGAACTCAATGTGGTGGGCCTTATGAACGTCCAGTACGCCATCAAGGATGATGAACTCTTCGTGTTAGAAGTAAATCCAAGGGCTTCACGCACAGTACCCTTTGTTTCTAAAGCTATCGGGGTACCTTTGGCCCGTTTTGCCACCTGGGTGATGATGGGGAAAAGCCTTAAGGAACTCGGATTTACCAAAGAAATTGAGCCCAAACATGTATCCGTAAAAGAAGCGGTGTTTCCTTTCAGACGTTTTCCAGGGGTAGATGTCCTTCTTGGCCCGGAGATGAAATCTACCGGAGAAGTGATGGGCATAGATCTTGATTTTGGGCTTGCTTATGCCAAGGCTCAGTTGGCTGCAGGTATGCGTCTTCCTACCTCTGGAAAGGTTTTTATTTCCGTCAAGGACCCAGATAAACCTTTAGTAGTGGAGATTGCCAAGGCCTTAGCAGAACTTGGTTTTGAGATCGTAGCTACCAGGGGAACTGCCGAAACCTTAAAAATTGCAGGGCTTTCTGTAGAGATCATTCCCAAAATTTCCGATAAAGTACGTCCCAATGCCATTGATCTTCTTAAAAACGGTGAATTCTCTCTGGTTATAAACACCGCCCAGGGTAAAGTCAGCCGTGAAGATGCCTATCTTATTAGGCGTTATGCTATGGAGCTTGATGTTCCTTACGCTACCACTATCTCCTGTGCCAGGGCCATGGTTGAGGCCATCAGACGTCTTAAAGAAGCCAAATTTACCGTAAGACCTCTTCAGGATTATTATAAAAACCTTCCCGCTTGTTATTACGCCCGTAAGGGTCTCCTTTAGCTCAACCACTACCCCACTTTTGCCGATAACTTCTGAGAGACTAAAGGCAAAGTGGGGTTCTTATGGATCTTGGAACGGTAGTTGGTTTAGTCCTCGGAATCGTTCTCCTTCTAGGTTCAATCTTGGTTGGCGGAAGTCTTGGGATCTTCATCAATATTCCCTCGGTTTTGGTAGTGGTGGGAGGAACTATTGCGGGGTCTTTTATCTCTTACTCGCTTCCAGATGTGATTGGTTCGTTTAAAATCGCTATGAACGCTTTTTTCAACAAGCTTGATCCCCCGGAAGAAATTATCAAAGAACTTACCACTTTGGCCAACATTGCCCGTCGGGAAGGGCTTTTAAAACTCGAAAAACAACCTGTTAAAAATCCCTTTCTCAAGAAGGCCATCATGTATTGTGTGGATGGGCACGAGGCAGAATTTATCGAGGAGGTTCTTTCTAAAGAAGTAGCCCTTATGGCTGAACGTCATGAAACAGGCCAAAATCTTTTTAAGACCATGGCTGACTTGGCCCCGGCTTTTGGAATGATCGGAACCCTTATTGGTTTGGTCCAAATGCTTTCTAGCATGGATGATCCCAAATCTATTGGTCCTTCTATGGCTGTAGCCCTTCTTACCACTCTTTACGGTGCCGTTTTGGCCAACCTAATCTTTATTCCTATTGCCAATAAACTTGCCCTTCGTTCTCAGGAGGAGCAGCTAAATTACCGACTCATCATCGAAGGAGTGATTGGCCTTCAAAAAGGCCTCAATCCACGGGTGCTTGAAGAGATACTCAAAGCATTCCTTCCACCTAAAAAGCGAGAAGCAGGGGGCGGTGAAGGATAATGGGTAAGAATTGTCCAGAAAAAAAAGAAAAGTGCGAAGCTGGAGCCCCCAAATGGATGACTACTTTTTCCGACCTCATGTCGCTTCTCATGTGTTTTTTCGTCCTTTTGCTCTCTTTTTCCGAAATGGATGTGGCGCGTTTTAAAGAGGTAGCAGGATCTTTGAGAGATGCTTTTGGGGTGCAAAGAGAAGAAGTGGTTTTTGAGATTCCTAAAGGTATAGATGTGGTTTCGACGGAATTTCCAGCCAAATTTACTGTTGAAGAGCTTCTCGAAAGGATAAAGGCCGCGGTAAAGCTTGAGATGATCAAAGGTGAAATTCAAATTGAAAGCTTAAAAGATAGGGTCATTCTGCGCTTTAAGGATGAACTGCTTTTTCCGAAGGGCAGTGCCGAGCTTTCCCCCCGAGCTAAACAGGTCCTTTTTAAAGTGGGAGAGGTTTTAGAACTTTTTGACGGGGAAATCGTAGTAGCAGGGCACACGGATAATACCCCAATCAAAGGCGGGCGCTTCCGTTCCAACTGGGAGCTTTCAGCAGTAAGGGCCGCAAGAGTGGTAGAATTTTTCTTGAAGCACAAATTTGTGTTACCACGTCAGCTGGCAGCAGTTGGTTACGGCCCCAGCCGTCCTCTCTATCCCAATGATACTGAAGAGCACCGGGCTGCCAATCGAAGGGTTGAGATCATTCTCTTACAACATAAGACCCCACTTTTAGAATATCGGGAAGCTTTTTCTGGCCCCAAAGAACAGGAGCCCCTTCCTCAGGAGGTAAAATGAGCGAAGAGAAAAGACATCATATTCGTATTTACGATCGAGTTTTGCTGCGTTTAAAACCCCTAAAGCGCGAAGAATTTGAAAAGAAACTTGCCAATTATAAAGAAGGCAAAGAAAAACCCTGGATTGACCCCATTCGTCCTCCCGGAGAAGTGGTAAAACTCGAATCTTATCTCAAACGTCTGCGAGAGAAAGACCGGGAGCTTGCAGGGGTTTTAGAAATTTTGAATCAAAAACTTGATCGTATTTTAATTCACTTTTTAGGAGAGGAATTTTTAAAAGGTTTTCGGGAGACAGAGGCCAATCTCAGTGCAGGTGGGTTGAGAGTTAGACTTTCGCACGAACCAAAACCTGGAGATCTTTACGAGATAGATTTAGGCTTGCTTCCAGAATGGCTATTTTTAAAAACCTTTGGGGAAGTTGTAAGGGTGGAGAACTGCGATTCTCAAGGTTGTGAAGTAGCTTTTAAGTTTATCTGGATCACCGAAGCAGACCAGGATAAATTAGTCCAACATATTTTTCGTCAACAGGTTCTTCAGCTTAAAGCCAGCCGCCGAGTAAG
>Ga0256833_1000401_pt1 | contig 34411 bp, 35 predicted proteins | sample 356284metaG_FD_190535 | JGI IMG/M metagenome (GOLD analysis project Ga0256833, IMG submission 190535) | Hydrothermal vent microbial communities from Mid Atlantic Ridge, Atlantic Ocean - 356-284 | ecosystem: Environmental > Aquatic > Marine > Hydrothermal vents | place: Atlantic Ocean: Mid... | reverse complement strand
ATGTTTCCCCAGTCGGTCTTCCCGGTGTGGTTTGAGATCCCCATCGCCGTCTGGCTGGGCTACATGGTTTACAAAAAGAACGGAAACATCACCGCGCTTTCCATTGTGGCTATCATCGCCATGTATGTGACCATCATCATCGGAGCCTATTGGCCGCTGAAGATGCCGGCTATGTTAGGTTTGAACCCCATTATGGTGTGGATGATCATCCTCTTCATCTACGCCTTTATCGCTTCCACCCTTCCGGTGACCACGCTCCTGCAGCCCCGTGACTACATCAACGCCCACGAGCTGATCATCATGCTGGGGCTCATCTTCCTCGGTGTTATCGTCGCCCACCCGGCCATCGTGGCGCCGGCCTTCAATCCCAGCGCGAAGGGCGCGCCCCCCATCTGGCCCTTCCTATTCGTGGTCATCGCCTGCGGCGCCATCTCCGGGTTTCACAGCCTGGTCAGTTCCGGCACTTCGTCCAAACAGCTGGCCAATGAGAAGGACGCCCAGTTCGTGGGATACGGCTCCATGCTGATGGAGGGGGTTCTCTCCACGCTGGTCATCGCCGCCGTCTGCGGCGGGTTAGGCATGGCCCTGGTCGTGAAGGGACAGACCTTGACGGGTGTCGCCGCCTTCTCCCATCACTACGCCAGCTGGGCCGCCGCGAAGGGTTTGGGCTCCAAGCTGAACGCCGTTATCTGGGGTGCCGCCAACATGATGGAGGCCTATGGAATCCCCAAGGCCATCGCCATCACCATTATGGGCGTGTTCATGGTTTCGTTCGCGGGCACCACGCTCGACACGGCGACGCGCGTGCAGCGTTACATCGTCTCTGAGCTGACCACCGATTTGAATCTCGATTTCCTCTCCGGCCGCTACGTAGCCACCTTCATCGCGGTGATCAGCGCCGTTATTCTCGCCTTCTACTCCGGGAACGGAAAGGGCGCCCTGGTCCTCTGGCCGCTGTTCGGGACGGTTAACCAGTTGCTGGCCGCCCTGGCCCTTCTCGTGATTACGGTTTACCTGGCAAAAAAGGGGAAATCGCTCATCTATTCCGGGATCCCCCTCATCTTCATGCTGATCATGACCGGCTGGGCCATGATTTTGAACCTGACGAAGTTCTATGCGGGTGGAAAGTGGCTGCTCTTCTTCGTGGGCCTGATCGTTTTCCTCCTGGAGATCTGGATGGTCATCGAGAGCATCATCGTCCTGGGGAAACCTTCGCAGGAGGCTCCCCAGCGCGCCGGTGCATCGTCGTAACCTTCTCCTAAACCTGAACCGGAAAAGGGGGCTCGTATGAGCCCCCTTTTCTTTTTATATGCATTATGCCATATCAGGTGGTGCAGCCGCTTCCGAACCGGATACCCTGGGCCAGCGGCATGTCCTGTCCCCAGTTGATAGTGCAGGTCTGACGGCGCATGTAGGCCTTCCAGGCGTCGCTGCCCGCCTCGCGGCCCCCGCCCGTTTCCTTCTCGCCGCCGAATGCCCCGCCAATCTCCGCCCCGCTGGTTCCGATGTTGATGTTGGCGATGCCGCAATCGCTTCCCTCCGGCCCGAGGAAGGTCTCGGCGTGGATGAGGTTTCGGGTGAACATGGCCGAAGACAGCCCCTGGGGCACGGCGTTGTGCAGGGCGATGGCCTCTTCCACCGTCTTGAAGGGAAGGATGTAGAGGATGGGGGCGAAGGTCTCCTGCTCGATGACCGGCATGTCGGGATGGGCCATCACCAGGGTGGGCTGCACGTAGAACCCTCTGGCGTAATCGCCTTCCTTCAGGACCTTGCCACCCGTCAAGACCTTGCCGCCTTCCCTTTCGGCGCGCGCGACGGCGGCCTCGAACCGGCGAACCGCCTCTGCGTCGATCAAAGGTCCCATCAGAGTGCGGGATTCAAAGGGATTTCCCACCTGGATGGCTTGGTAGGCCCCAACGAGGCGTTCCGTAAAGGTATCCAGAATGGCCTCATGCACCAACAGCCGCCGGATGGTGGTGCACCGCTGGCCCGCCGTTCCCACGGCGCCGAACAGAACCGCCTGGAGGGCCAGCTCCATGTCGGTGTCCTCCATGAGGATGACACCGTTGTTCCCTCCCAGTTCAAGGATCGTCCGGCCCAGCCTGGCCGCCACGGCCTGGGCGACCCTTTTCCCCATGGGAACGCTTCCCGTGGCGCTGATGAGAGGGACACGCGGTTCCTCAACCAGGCGCCTCCCTATTGTGGCGCCGGAGCCGACGATTAGGTTGACGATGCCTTCCGGCATCCCGTTTTCCCTCAGGACTTCGTCCATGACGCGGATCACGGCGACGGCGCAAAGCGGGGTCTTGGAGGAAGGCTTCCAGATGAGGGTGTCGCCGCAGACCAATGCGATCATGGCGTTCCACCCGAAAACAGCAACGGGAAAATTAAACGCGGTGATAACCCCAATGGGCCCCAAGGGATGCCACTGCTCGTAGAGGCGATGATGGGGACGCTCGCTGTGAGTCGTCATCCCGTAGAGCTGGCGGGACAGCCCCACGGCGAAGTCCGCGATGTCGATGAGTTCCTGGACCTCTCCCTCCCCCTCAGGAAGAATCTTTCCCATCTCCAGGGTGATAAGTTTTCCCAGCTCCTCCTTGTATTCCCTGAATCGCAGGGCCATCTGGCGCACGATCTCCCCGCGTTTGGGCGCCGGGACCTTTCGCCAGGTCAGGAAGGCCTTGCGGGCCTTTCGGACCGTTTCCTCGAATTCCACCTCCGTGGTCAGGGAGACCCGTCCAATCACCGCACCGTCGATGGGGCTGATACTCTCGACGAAGTCGGGAGCACCCTCCACGCCCCATTGACCGTTGAAGGTGCCCGGGTGCGTAAACTCCTTTCCAAAAGATTCCTCGAAGGGTTTAAGACGCAATTCCATCTTTTCCTCCTTCTCCCGTGTTCACCATTGAACGGGAGCTGCGGGGTTTTGGGTTGATGCCCAGGGAAATGAAATAGGCAATTCCCGCCACAAGGATGATCATGGCCCCCGACGTAAGATCGAGATAGAAAGAGATGAACATCCCCGTCACGGTGAACAGCGCGCCCAGCAGGCAGGCAAAGGCCATGATCTTCTTCAACGAGGTAAAGTAACGGTTGGCGATAGCGGGAGGGATGGTCAGTAAGGCGATGACCATGATGATGCCCACCATGCGCATCACCATCACCACCGTCAGAGCGGTCAGGCCGAGCAGGAGAAGATAGTAGCGCTTGACGGGAAGCCCCACAATTTCTGAAAACTCCGGGTCGAAGGAGATACTCAGCCAACGCTGGTAGAAAAGGCCCGTCGTGATAAGTACTAAGATGTCCAGCCCCGCCATGAGCAATAGATCCGTCTTCGAGATGGTGAGGATGCTCCCAAAGAGATAACTCATCAGCCCCGCCGTGTAGCCCCCGGCGAGATCGGCGAAAACAATTCCGATGGCCATGCCCACCGCCCACATAACCCCGATGAGAGTATCGATGCGCTGTTTTGTTTTGTAAGAAACCGTTCCCATGCCGAAGGCCGCCGCCAGGCTGAAGACCACCGCTCCAAGGACGGGATTTAATCCGAAAAAGACCCCCAGGCCGATACCCCCGTAGGCGGCGTGAGCGATACCACCCGTGATGAAGACGATGCGGTTAATCACCACGTAGGTTCCGATGATGGCGCAGGCCACGCTGACGAACAGCCCGGCGATGAGGGCGTTTCGGAAGAACTCGAAGTGTAGAAGTTCCATCGTTTCTACCCGTGGCGTTTCAGGACGCGGTGGGGCACCCCGTGGGCGATAAGGTCCACGGGACAGCGGTAGGTCTTCATCAACATTTCCTCGGTGATTTCCTTCTCCCCATGGTAGAAGAGGTGCTGGTTCAGACACGCGACCTTTTTCACGTAAGAGGAGATGACCCCAATATCGTGGGAAACGAGACAGATGGTCAGGGTCTCGTTCAGCCGGGACAGGATTTGATAGATGGTTACCTGGAAACGGCTGTCCACGCTGGCGGTCGGTTCGTCCAGGAGGAGGATCTCCGGCTCCGTCACGAGGGCGCGGGCGATCAGGACCCGCTGGCGTTCGCCTCCCGAAAGCCGCCCCATTTGGCGTTCCCGCAATTCCCAGACCCCCATCCGGCGCATGGCCTCTTCAACGTTTTCCAGACATTGCCGCCGGCTTTCGTTGCCAAATCGCAGGTATTTCAGGCAACCCATCCTTACCACGTCTGCCACCTGGATGGGAAAATCGGGGTCGAAGTCCATGACCTGAGGGACATACCCGATGCGGTGGCGCGCCTGGGCCGGGGCCATCCCCAGGACCTCAACGCGCCCGGTGACGGGGACTACCAATCCCAGGATGACCTTGAGCAAAGTGGTCTTTCCCCCGCCGTTCGGGCCGATGATCCCGAGAAAGTCCCCCGCATAGACCGTGAGAGAAACGCCCTCCAGGGCCGGGTGGCCGTCATAGCGGACGGTCACGTTCGAGAGGCGGATGACCGGTTTGCTCATAGTCATGTTTCCTTATTGCTCCAAACACGCCTCGATCTTTTCGGCGACTTTGAGCAGATTCGTGTCCCAGTCCCGCGCCATGGGGTCCAGGAAAACGATCCTACCATGGATCTGGCGGGCAATGATCTCGGCGCTTCGCGCGTCGAACTGGGGTTGGGCGAAAATGCACCGGAGCCCCTTCTTTTGGGCCATCCGGATGATCTTAGCGAGATGCGCGACCCCCGGGGACTTTCCCTCGCGCTCTATTGCCACCTGCGTGAGCCCGAATTCCCTCGCGAAGTAGCCCCAGCAGGGATGGTAGACGAGAAACGTCCTTCGCTTGAGGGAACCGAGACGTCCCTTGATTTCTCGGGTCAGGGTGTTGAGCCTGCGTTCAAGCTGGGCCAGGTTTTTCTCGAAAACCTTTGCGCGGCCTGCATCGAGGCTGGCTAAGGCAGCGGCCATGATCTCAGCCTGATGCCGGACCATCTCGGGAGAAAGCCACACGTGCGGGTCGCCCTTGACACGGCCCTCGAGCCCCTCCGTGGTATCGACGATTTTCATCTTGGGGTTCACCGAACGGAACTTGTCCATCCACGCGTCTTCAAACGGCACGTGAATCCGGAAATAGACGGCGGCTGTGGCGAGAGAGACAAGCGCCCGTGCCTTGGGCTCGAAGGTCCCCGGATTTGCCCCCGGCGGCAGCATAACCTGGACTGAAACGAATTTCCCCCCAATCTGTTTCACAAAGTAGGCCTGTGGCGGGATGCTCACCGCGACGTGCAAAGGGGGCGCCGCCCATACAACACCCATAAAAAAAGTCATCACCCAGAAAACCGACAACAAACCCCCGGTCCTCAAGGAGGCCAAAGGCGAAACGTGACAAGGGCAACTATCTTTTCTGTTAAACTCCTTTCTCATAAACACCTCAGGCAACACCATAATTATTTTGATCTTATGCCATATAGAGGCACAGGTCAATAAACCAGGCAATCGAATGTTTTGAGATGTTTAACTTTTTACACCATCATGTGTTACGTTCAAATGTCGTTTTGGTGTTTTGAATTTTAGCATACCCAGACAATCAAGGTTTTTCAACATCTGATTACATCTAATTTTCCCTTGCCAACAAAAGAGCGGAAAAGACAATGCTTGTCTTTCCCGCCTGAAATTTTCTCCCATTAAAAATGTCTTACATTAATTCTCCCCACAACTGCAGGGAGACCTCGAGTAAATTACTTTGGCTGTTGGGCTCTCTTTTTGTCCATCTCGTTGCCGATGATGTAGCCCAGCCCCATTCCGACCCCTGTGCCGATCAAGGTGCTTGCAGTATCCCGCCCTATAATCTGGCCCGCCAGGGCCCCGGCAGCCGCGCCGCCCACCGCTCCCTGCTGGGCGTTGGTAGTCAAACATCCCGTCACAGACAGGGTGACAAGGAGCATCCCGATGACAAGGGCCAGGACCCCGTAATGTTTCACACCGTTCAATCTCTTCATCTTTCTCTCCTTTTTCACGTTTTCAGGGGTTCCCGTGAACGTGAGGTTATTCCCCTTTTTTTAATTATTAAAACAATTTCCCTTTTATGTCAAGGAATTACGACAAAAACCATGAGCAGATCTAAGATGAATGATACAACTTATTAAAATAATTAGATGATTATATTGATATCATTCCGAGGCGAACAGCCTCTCAAATCTCCCCCTTCCAGCGAGAGCGGGCAAGGGTCAAAAAGCGCGACCGGACGTCGTCCGGCATAACAGTGAAATTGAAGGAGACGGTGGTCCCAGGGTAGACCTTTGCGATCTCCGAGCGAATCATCCCAGCCAGGTAGTCCTTGATGGGGATGTTGGGAAACGGCACCCGGATCTCGATAACCAGCCCTTCCCCCACCTTGTCGATTGTCCCCATCATTCCCAGTTCGTGGAAGGTGGCCGCAATTTCGGGATGCTCTATCTTCTTGACGATTTCCGTCACCGCTTTGAGGGAGACTTCACTGGACATGACCGTTTTCCTCCATCTTGATTCGGACGACCCGTTTCTTTCCCGCCCGCAGGACGACGCCTTCCCCCGCGAGCGCCTTGGCGGAAACGGTCGCCTCGATGTTTCCGATCCTCTGACCGGAGAGATAGGCGCCGCCCTGCCTGATGAGCCGGCGCGCCTCGCTCTTGCTCTTCGCCAGGCCTCCCGCAACGAAGAGGTCCACGACGGGGATTTCCTCCCGGCTACCCTCCGGGCGAAAGTAACAGATGGGAATGGAGGCATCCCGGTCCATCGCCACGTTCCGGATGGCGGAGGAGGTTTCGATTTTCCCCTCGGGATCTGCGGAACCGAACTGCCGGATGGCGGCAAGGTAGGCCTCCTTCGCCGCCGTCTCGCCGTGGGTGATGCGCGTGGCCTCGAAGGCCAGGATTTCCTTGGCCCGGTTCAGGTCCCGGTCCTTCAAGCCTCCCAGCCGCCTGACCTCGTCCATGGGCAGGAAAGTGAAAAGGCCAAGGAATCTCTCCACATCCCGGTCGTCCGTGTTCCGCCAGAATTGGTAGAAGTCGTAGGGCGAGGTCTTCTCCGCATCGAGCCACACGGCGCCGGCTACCGTCTTTCCAAACTTTTCCCCGCCGGCATTGGTGAGAAGGGGGAAAGTCATTCCATAGGCGATGCCCCCCGTCATGCGGCGTATCAGGTCGATGCCCGCCACGATGTTTCCCCATTGGTCCTGCCCCCCCATCTGGAGCCGGCAGCCGTGGTCCACGTAGAGTCGATAGAAGTCGTAGGCCTGCAGGAGCATGTAATTGAATTCGAGAAAGGAAAGTCCCGTCTCAAGGCGCTGGCGGATGGACTCGGCCGTCAGCATACGGTTGACGCTGAAGTGCCGACCGATCTCCCTCAGGAAATCCACGTAGTTCAGGGAAAGAAGCCAGTCCGCGTTGTTGAGAAACACCGCCTTCCCTCCCTCGAAATCGAGGTACTTGCCCAGCTGGCGTTTCAGTTTCTCCCCGTTTGCCTCGATCTGCTCCTTCAGCAGCATTTTCCGCATCTCGGTCTTCCCGCTGGGGTCCCCCACCATGCCTGTCCCGCCTCCCAGGAGGGCGATGGGGACATGACCCTCCCGCTGCATGTGCATCAGGGCCATGATGGGCACCAGGGAACCCACGTGAAGGCTGTCCGCCGTGGGGTCGAAGCCGATATATCCCGTGACGGGCCCCTCCGCCTCCAGGGCCTTCAAACCTTCCTCGTCCGTCACCTGGTAGAGAAATCCCCGCTGACGCAGTGTATCCACAAGTCCCATACGTTCGCTCCTCGAAATGATATCGGCCGGGTTATATCACGTCCCCCTGGAGGGCTTCAAGGCGTCCTCTGCACCTCTTCGGACAAATGGCGCAACCTTTGTCGCTGAGGTGAGAGGGCAGGCAAGTAGGGACCGAAGGTTTTCGCTGTGCCTCCGCGCCCCGGCAGACCGCCTATTGGACCACATACCTGCCGATCTTTATCATTCTATCTGCGACCTTCCGCCGGAGGGCCACGCTATTGGCCGGCAGGTACCGGGTGAGGCGCTTCAGGGCCGAAAGCTGGGTTCGAAGGGTATCCCCACTCGAAATGGCGGCGAAGATTAGCTTCGCCCAGCGCTCGATGCGCATCATGGCGTCGACCGAATAGACCTGGATGATGGCCTCGGCGATCTCAGCGCCGTCTTCCCCGGCTTTGGCCCGCATCTTTTTCACCCGCAGCAGGCCGCTCTCCATGGCAAAGACCTCGATGATGATGTCGCTGATCATGCCCAGGATCTCCTGCTGGGTCTCCAGGTCATCCGGATGGGCCTGGTAGGCCGCTCCCGCCGTGAGGAGCGCGATCTTCCTGGCATTTTCCACCAGGTAGTCCAGTTTCTCCATACCCTCCTGGGGAACCTGACGCAACCCACTCGGTTTGAGAAGGTCACCAGCCGCCTGCTTCATGGCCTGGATGAGGGGAAGCTGTCCCTTCATGGCCCTCCTGAAGAGCATCCGCAGGATGAGGAGGCGGTTGATCTCGTTGGTTCCCTCAAAAATGCGGTTGATGCGGGAATCCCGGTAGTACCGCTCCACAGGGTAGTCCTTGATGTAGCCGTATCCCCCGTGGATTTGAACCGTCTCGTCCACCACGTAGTCGAGCATCTCCGACCCGTAAACCTTGTTGATGGAGCATTCGGTGGCATATTCCTCGATGCCCCGCGCCGATTCGTATCCCGCCTCAGGGGAGGTCATGTCGATCCCCTTGAGGCGTTCCTCGATGAGGCCCGCGTTGCGGTAGACCATGCTCTCCGCGATGAAGGTCCGGATGGCCATCTCGCCTATCTTTTCCTTGATGAGGCCGAAATCGGCGATGGGATGGTTGAACTGCACCCGGGTCTTGGCATACTGGATGGCGTCGCCCAGGGCCAGCTTGGCGGCCCCCACGCAGGCCCCGCCCAGCTTGTACCGGCCTATGTTGAGGATGTTGAAGGCCACCACGTGTCCCTTGCCCGGTTTGAAGAGGAGGTTCTCCACCGGAACCTTGACGTTTTCCAGGATGAGGCTCCGGGTCGAGGTTCCCCGGATTCCCATCTTGTCCTCCTCCTCGCCGAGGGAAAGGCCCTCCGAGTCCCGGTCGATGATGAACCCCGTGAACTGTTCCCCGTCGATCTTGGCGTAGGTGATAAAGATGTCCGCGTAGGCCGCGTTGGTGATGAACTGTTTTTCCCCGTTCAAAATGTAAAATTTCCCGTCCTCGGAGAGGACCGCCGTGGTCTTGGCGTTCAGGGCGTCCGTCCCCGCCTCCGGTTCCGTCAGGGCGTAGGCCCCGATGAGCTCCCCGCTGGCAAGGCCGGGAAGATAGCGCTTCTTCTGCACGTCGTTGCCGAAGTAGACGATGGGGAGGCTGCCGATCCCCGTGTGGTCCACGTTGGCCACGGCGAAGGGCCCTCCCAGGGGGACCTTCTCCGTGATAATGAGGGAGCTTATCTTGTCTAGGCCCATACCGCCGTATTCTTCCGGGATATCTCCCCCCATCAGGCCAACCTCGGCCGATTTCCTCAGGAGTTTCTCCATGAGGCCCTCTTTCTTGGCCTCCAGGTCGTCAATGACGGGGGCCACCTCACCCAGGAGAAACTCCTCCGCCGCCTGGGCCACAAGCCGGTGTTCTTCTGTCATGTCCTCGGGGGTGAAGATATCCTCGGGATCCGCCGCCTCTATCAAAAAACTACCACCCGCGTTCTTTTCCATCGTCGTTTCCTCCTTACACCGCTTCGTTCTCAAAAATCGCGGCAGCGCCCATGCCGCCGCCGATACACATGGTCACCAGTCCCCAGCGCCCCTTTCGGCGTCGTATCTCGTGAAGCAGCGTCACCGTAAGTTTCGTCCCCGTACACCCGAGAGGGTGTCCCAGGGCAATGGCGCCGCCGTTGACGTTCACCCTCTCGGGATCCAGGCCGAGGGTCCGGATGCAGTAGAGGGCCTGGGAGGCGAAGGCCTCGTTCAACTCGACGAGATCCAAGTCTTCCACCTTGAGGCCCGCGAGTTTCAGGACCTTCGGCACGGCCGCGGTGGGGCCGATGCCCATCACGTCGGGGGGCACCCCGGCCGCGGCAAAGGCGCGAAAGGTCAGAAGGGGCGTCAATCCCATGGCCTTCGCCCGCTCTTTACTCATCACCACCACGGCCGCGGCGCCGTCGCTGGTCTGGGAAGAATTCCCCGCCGTGACCGAGCCCCCCACCTTGAAGACGGGCCGGAGTTTCGCCAGCCGCTCCAGGGTGGTATCCGGGCGGATCCCCTCGTCCGTGTCGAATACCCTCTCCTCGTAGAAGGTAATCCCGTTCTCGCCCATCTTTGGAACCCGTGCCTTGATGGGAACGATCTCTTCCTTGAACCGTCCAGAGGTGACGGCCTCGACCGCCCGCATCTGGCTCTGGTAGCCGAAGGCGTCCTGCTCCTCCCGGGAGATACCGTATCGCTCCGCCACGTTCTCCGCGGTGAGGCCCATGGAGATGTAGGCCTGGGGATAGGTCTCCATGAGGGCGGGGTTCGGCGCGGGCCGCAGGCCGCCGATGGGAATATAGCTCATGAATTCCACGCCCCCCGCCGCCACCACCTCCGCGAATCCGCACATGATCTTCTCCGCGGCGATGGCGATGGACTGCAGGCCGGAGGCGCAGAACCGGTTGACGGTCTGGCCGGGAACACTCTCGGGAAGCCCGGCCCGCTGGGTGAGGATGCGCCCCAGGTTCATCCCCTGCTCCACCTCGGGAAAGGCGCAGCCGATGATCACGTCGTCGATTTCCCTCGGGTCGAGTCCGGGCGTCCGCTCGACGGCCGCCTTCAAGATCGTGGCCCCCACTTCGTCGGGACGTGTATAACGCAGGGTTCCTTTCGGCGCCTTTCCAACCGCCGTCCTTACCGCCGTAACGATAACCGCCTCTTTCATATTCCTGTCCTCTCTAATTTCTCAGGGGTTTTCCCTTTTGAAGCATGTAACGAATCCGCTCCTGGGTTTTTCCCTCGCCGCAGAGGCTCAAAAACACCTCGCGCTCCAGGTCCAGGAGGTAGCGTTCAGTCACCCGGGATCCCGGCAACGCGTCCCCGCCCGTTAAAACCCACGCCAGTTTCCGCCCGATATGGGCGTCATAGGGAGAGATCTGCCGGCCCTCCTCCATGTAGTAGATGCCCAGCTGCAGGAGGGCGCGCCCGCCATCCCCCATGGCGATGAGGGTCTCCGGTGGTCTCGGGGGACGGTAGCCCTGGGCGTCCAGGGCCAGGACCATCGCCTTCGCCTGGTGGATCAGGGCATCCCGGTTCATGCAGACGGCGTCTTCCCGGCGCAGGTAACGGTATTTCCGCGCCTCCTCGGCGCTGGTGGAGACCTTTGCCATGCCGATGGTCTCGAAGACCTTCCGGACGAAGGGAAAGATGTCCCCCTCGTATTCCTCCGGCAGGGCCTCGAAGGCCCGCACGAGGGACTCCTTGCAGCCGCCGCCCGCCGGGATGAGCCCCACCCCCACCTCTACCAAGCCCATGTAGGTCTCGGCGTGCGCCACGATACGGTCGGCGGCCAGACAAATCTCGCAGCCGCCGCCCAGGGCCATGCCCGCGGGGGCCGTCACGACGGGGATGGGGGCGTACTTGAGTTTCAGAAAGGCGTCCTGGAACTGCCTGATGGCGAAGTCGATCTCCTCCCAGTTCTCGTCCTCAATCTCGAACAGCAGGAGCATGAGGTTCGCCCCGGCGGAGAAATTGGAGGCGTGGTTGGCAACCACCAGCCCCCGCATCTCCACCGATACCCGCTCGATAGTCTCGTCGATCAGGGTGATGATGTCCCCCCCGATGGCGTTCATCTTGGTATGAAATTCCAGGCACGCCACGTCGTCGCCGATATCCCAGAGGGTCGCCCCCGGGTTTTCCTTGATTTTTCGGTTGGCTGTCCCTTTTTCCGTGAGGAGGAGAATCCAGTTGGGGCGCTGGAGAGGTCGATGCGACGTTTCCACGGGGTCGAAGACATAGGGGACATTCTCTTTGAAAGTATAGAAGGATTTGGAAGGGGTCTGGAGAACCTTCTCAATGAGGGGGGGGAGGGGACCACCCTCATTTTTGATCCGGAGGGAAAGGTTTTCCACACCGAGGGCGTCCCAGAGCTCGAATGGACCCTGTTTCCAGGCGAATCCCCACTTCATGGCGTTGTCAATGTCTTCGATCCTGTCACTGATATCCGGTCCCTGCGTGGCCACATAGAGCAAGGTTCCCTGGAGCAGGTCGGAAACAAAACGCGCGGCGGATGAGGTGTCATCCATAAGAAGTTCAATACGTCGGACCGGGTCTTCGTATGGCTGTAATCTGTCGAGGATGGATAGGACCACCTTTTTCTTTGGACGGTAGGTCATTTCATTTAAATCCAGCACCTCGATTCCGTCCCGGGTCTTTTTGTAAAATCCCTGCCCAGTTTTGCCGCCCAGCCATCCCTTGTCGACCATGGCTTGTAGCTTTTCCGGCAAGGCGAAAACCTCCCGCAAGGGATCATCCGGGGCCATCTCGTGGACATTCGCGGCCACGTGGGCGATGATGTCCAGTCCCACCATGTCGGCGGTGCGAAAGGTGGCCGTTTTGGGGTGCCCGATGAGCTTTCCCGTCAGGGCGTCCACCTCCTCGATGGAAAGGCCCCACTTTTCCATGAGCCGGAACGTCAAGAGAAAGGCGAAGATCCCAATGCGGTTGGCAATGAAGTTGGGGGTGTCCTTGGCCACCACTACGCCTTTCCCAAGGTCGCTTTCTCCAAATCCCCTCACCCGGTTGATGACCTCCAGAGAGGTCCACCGGGTGGGAATCACCTCCAAAAGGTGCATGTAACGGGGAGGGTTGAAGAAGTGGGTTCCGAGAAAGCGACGTCGGAGATCCTCCGGCATCCCTTCCGCGATCCTGTGGATGGGAATCCCGGAGGTGTTGGTGGTCACGACGGCGTCCTCCGAAACGAACGGGGCGATCCTCGCCATGAGCGACTGCTTGATGGGAAGCGATTCCACCACCGCCTCGACGACGATGTCCGCGTCTTTCAGGCGATTCAGGTCGTCCTCGAAGTTTCCCGGCACGATCCGCCCGGCCCATTCCGGCCGGAAGAGGGGGGAAGGCCTCGTCTTTTTCAGGCGCTCGATGGCCCCGAGGGCGAACCGGTTTCGCACCCGGGGTGAGGCGAGGTCCCACCCCTTCTCTTTCTCTTCTTCCGCCAGGGAATCCGGAACAATATCGAGCAGGACAACCTCCAAGCCGGCGTTGACCATGTGCGCCGCGATCTGGCTGCCCATGACCCCCGCGCCCAGTACGGCCGCGCGCGCAAATCTTTTCATAACGTCCTCCCGTAACGTCTTGCCGCGGGGCTTGCCGCCTTACCCGGCGGAGGGCTCCCGCGACTTCTCCTTCTGTTGCTGATACTTTTTGATCTCCTCTTCACGCAAGACCTTTCGCAAAACCTTGCCGATCAGACTCTTGGGAAGCTCATCCCTGAATTCTATTAGCTTCGGTACCTTGTAGCGGGCGAGCCGCTCCCGGCAGTAGGCAATAATCTCCTCCTCCGTGGCCGTCTCCCCTGGCTTCAGCACCACGAAGGCCTTGACCGTTTCCCCGCGGTAGGGGTCCGGAACGCCCACGGCCACGGCGTCGAGGATCTTCGGATGGGTGAAGAGAACCTCGTCGATATCCCGGGGATAGATGTTGTAGCCCCCCGCAATGATCATGTCCTTCTTCCGGTCCACGATGAAGAAGTAGCCGTCCTCGTCCATACGGGCGATGTCCCCCGTCTTGAGCCACCCGTCCGCGGTGAGAACCCTCTTTGTTTCGTCCTCCATGTTCCAGTAGCCCTTCATGACCTGGGGGCCCTTCACGCATAGCTCCCCCACCTCTCCCGCCGGCAGGTCTTCCCCCGTTTTCAGGTCCACCACCTTGCTGTCCGTGTCGGGAAAGGGAATCCCGATGCTCCCCTCCTTGATGACCCCGTCGAGAGGATTGGCGTGGGTGACCGGAGAGGCCTCCGTCAGCCCGTAGCCCTCCACCAGTTTCGCGCCCGTCAACTCCTTGAAACGCCGCATCACCTCCAGGGGCAGGGGCGCCGCCCCGCTGATGCAGTACTTGATGGAGGAGAGGTCGAACTTGTGGACGCCCTCCATCGTGTTGATGGCCTGATACATGGTGGGCACGCCCGGGAAGATGGTGGGACGTTCCTTGTGGATGATCTGGAGAATCTGCTTGACCTCGAACCGGGGGACGAGGATCATCTCTGCCGCCATCAGGACCGCCAGGTTCATGGCCGTCGTCATCCCGTAAACGTGGAAGAAGGGAAGGACGGCCAGGGCCTTTTCTTGCCCCTCCACCGCGCTGGGGATCCAGAGCCGGACCTGGTAGGCGTTGGCCACCAGGTTCCGGTGGGTCAACATCACGCCTTTGGCCACGCCCGTGGTTCCGCCCGTGTACTGGAGGAGGGCAATATCCTCGGTGTCGACCGCCTCGTTCACAACCTGATCCGTCGCGTTCTTCATGAGGTCCCGCCAGCGATAGATCCCCTTCTCGTCGGGAATCTCCACCCACTGCTTTTCCTTCTTCGCCTTGAGGGGATAGAGGAGTCTCAGGATGAAGGGAAGGAAGTCCTGGACGCCGGTAAAGATAATCCGTTCGAGGCGGGTTTGCTGCATGGTCTTTCTCGACTTCTCGTAAAAGAGATCGAGAGTGATGAGAGTCTCAGCCCCCGCGTCGTTGAACTGGTGCACCATCTCCCGCTCCACGTAGAGCGGGTTTGTATTGACCACCACGGCCCCGAGACGGAGCGCACCGTAATAGGCGATGACCGTCTGGGGACAGTTGGGCAGCATGATGGCCACCCGATCTCCCCGCTTCACGCCGAGGCGGCGCAGGACATCCGCCATCTTCCGGGTCAGGGACTGGAATTCGCGGTAACGTATCTTCTTCCCGAAGAAGCTCATGGCGACGGCCCCGGGGAAATGCTCCGCGGTCCGGTCCACGAGGGAAAACAGGGGAATCCTTGGATAGTTGAACGAGCGGGGAACGTTTTCTTGGTAAAACCTGTACCAGGGACGATCCATAACACACCTCCTTCAAGAGATGGGTTGCGTTGGAGGCACGTCCCCTCAAATGGGTGATAGAACGATGGTCACCTGGCCATTCTTGAGGGTTCTTGCCTGAACCTCGAACGGGTCTCCCACCTGCAGGGCCTTCAGATCCACGTCCGGGATCCATCCCATGACCCGCAGACCGCCTTCCACCTCCACCACGCCAACGGGACAGGGAATCTGGGTAACCTTGGCGAAGGGCATTTTCGACCGGGGAATCCCGTAGTGGGCGGGGGGGACGAAGATGGCGGTGAAGGAAAGAAGCCTTCCCCGGGTGGGAATTTCCACGAATTCGATCGACTCCTCCAGGCAGTCAGGGCATTCCGCCCTCGGCGGGAAGAAGGTTCGTCCGCACCGGCCGCACCGGGTGCCGAAGATCTTGCCGCTGACCAAGGCATCGGTGAAGGTGGACCCGATCTTCGTGTCTTTGATGAAAAGCGAAAAGTCCTTGAATTCCATGTCAGTCTTTCTTGTAAATGGTTACGCCGACCACCTGGCCGCTTCCCCCCACGTTGTGGGTCAGGCCCACCTCGGCGCCGGGAACCTGCCGGGAGCCACATTCCCCCCGGAGCTGTTTCATGATCTCAACGGCCATGGCCACCCCCGTCGCCCCGACGGGATGCCCCTTGGATTTCAGGCCCCCGTCCACGTTGACCGGGATCTTTCCGCCGATATAGGTCTGGCGGTCCTCGATGAAGGCCCCGCCCTCCCCCTTGGGACAGAACCCCAGGTCCTCGTAGGCACAGATCTCCGCGATGGTAAAGCAGTCGTGGACCGTAGCCACGTCCACCTCTTCCGGGCCAATCCCGGCAAGGCGATATGCCTTTTTCGCCGCTTCTACCGTTGCTCGCAGCGTATGAAGGGCATCCCGGTCCGCGATCCTCATGGTATCCGTGGCGGTACCGATCCCCTCGATCCAGACGGGGGATTTCGCGAAGTCCCTGGCGCGCTCCTCGCTGGCGAGGATAACGGCGGCGGCGCCGTCGGTTATCAGGCTGCAGTCGTAGAGCTTCAGGGGATAGGCCACCATAAAGGAATTCAGCGCCTTCTCCAGCGTAATCTCCTTGGGCATGTGCGCCAAGGGATTCTGGCTCCCGTAGAAATGGTTCTTGACGGCCACCATGGCGAGCTGTTCTTCCGTCGTTCCGAAGGCCGCCATGTGCGCCCGCGCCACCATGGCGTAGAAGCCGGGAAAGGTCATTCCGAAAGGGTACTCCCAGATGGCATCCCCACCCTTTCCCATGATCTCCGTCGCCTGGGAGGTGGATACCTCCGTCATCTTCTCCGCGCCGAGGACCAGCACCACGTCCGCGAGGCCCGACGCGACGGTCATCCATCCCACGCGCAGGGCCATAGATCCGCTGGCGCAGGCCCCCTCCACGCGAAAGTTCGCCTTGGGAAAGAATTCCAGGTAGTCGTGCATCTGGGCGGAGGGTTGAAGGGCGAAGGAAAACTCATCCGCCGCCACCGCCGTGACCATACTGTCGACGTCTTTCAGGGTCGTCCCGGCATCCTTCAGGGCCGCGGCCACCGCTTCGAAGGCGAGTTCCCGCTGGGAGGCGTCCTCCCGGACGCCGAACCTTCCCTGTCCAGCTCCCACGATCGCCACTTTATGTTTCACGAAGCTCTCCTTTCAAGAAGGGACCGGAAACCAGCCCACGCGCGAACGGGGAAACGTCCCCCGCCCCCGTTATCCCTCGAACCGCTTGAAGACCAACGAGGCGTTGGTTCCGCCGAATCCGAAGGAATTGCTCATGGCGTATTTGATATCCGCTTTCCGGGCCTCGTTGGGAACATAGTCCAGGTCGCACTCGGGATCGGGATGCTCGTAGTTGATGGTGGGAGGGATGATTCCCTCCTTGAGGCTCAGGATGGTAAAGATGGATTCCACCGCCCCCGCGGCCCCCAGAAGGTGCCCCATCATCGACTTGTTGGAGCTGACGGGAATCTTGTAGGCGTAATCTCCGAAAACATTCTTGATGGCTTTTGTCTCCGCAATATCGTTCAGAGGGGTGGAGGTTCCGTGGGCATTGATGTAGTCGATGTCCTCCGGGGTAATGCCGGCATCCTTCAGGGCCGAGGCCATGCACCGGGAAGGCCCCTCACCGTTGGGGGACGGCGCGGCGATGTGGTAGGCGTCCGCGCTCTGTCCGAACCCGACAATCTCCCCGTAGATGGGCGCCCCGCGCTTCTTGGCATGTTCGAGGGTCTCGAGGACGACAACCCCACACCCCTCCGCGATGACAAATCCTGTGCGCTCCCTATCAAAGGGGCGGCTGGCCTTCTTGGGATCGTCCTTCAACTCCGCCAAGGCCCGCATGGCATCGAAACCACTGACCGATATGGCCGATATGGCCGCTTCTGAGCCTCCCGTGATCATCACGTCCGCGTCCCCGTACTGGATCGTCCTGAGCGCGTAGCCAATGGAATGGGCCCCCGTGGCGCAGGCCGTGGAGATGCTGATGCTCGGGCCCTTGGCCCCCGATCGGATGGCGATCTGGCCCGAGGCCATGTTGGAAATGAGCATGGGAATGAAAAAAGGGCTGACCTTCCGGGGATTGTTCGTCTGGAGCAAGCGTTTGTGAAACCGCTCGAAGGTCTCCAGGCCGCCGAGACCCGCCCCCACCAGGACACCGACACGAGGCGCGTTTTCCTCGGTGATTTCCAGGCCGGACATCTCCAGAGCCAGCTTCGCCGCCGCCATGGCAAACTTGGTGAAAAGGTCCATGCGCTTGGCTTCTTTGGGATCGATGAAGTCCCTTTCGTTGAAATCCCTGACTTCCCCGGCGATCTTGGACTTCATTGTCGTGGCGTCAAAACGCGTGATGTAATCGATCCCTGACTTCCCGTTTATGAGATTTTCCCACGGTTCCTTCGAGCCGATTCCCAGGGGTGTCACCAAACCATATCCCGTGATTACGACACGCTTCTTCACGCCACTCCTCCCTGTGATTCTAAGATGGAATCAATAAACCCCGTAAAAACGCAATCCCACCCCTTAAGACTGGTGAGACTTGATGAACTCGATGGCGTCGCCGACCGTCTGGATCTTTTCCGCCTCTTCGTCCGATATTTCGATATCGTATTCCTCTTCCAGGGCCATGACCAGCTCCACGATATCCAGGGAATCCGCGCCCAGGTCGTCGATAAACTTCGCGTCCGGCGTTACTTCGCCCTCGTCCACACCCAACTGATCCACAATAATTTCCTTGACTCTTTCCTCGATAGACATAAAAATCCTCCTTTTGCGTTTTTAAGGCTACCACACGGTTTTCATCTTATATATACAAACCGCCGCTAACATTCAATACATGCCCCGTTACGTAGGACGCGGCATCGGAGACGAGAAACAACACGGCGCCCGCCACATCTTCCGACCGGCCCAGGCGCCCCTGGGGGATGAGGGAAAGGATCGCGTCTCGGGCTTTATCCTCCATCTTTTCCGTCATATCCGTTTGGATATAGCCCGGGGCGACGGCGTTGACCGTTATTTGCTTCCGCGCCAGTTCCCGCGCCACCGCCTTGGTAAAGCCTATGATGCCCGCCTTCGAGGCGGCGTAGTTGGCCTGGCCGGGATTTCCCATGAGGGCAATCACGGACGAGATATTCACAATGCGGCCGTATTTTTTTTTCAGCATGTACCGGGCCACCGCCTTGGTGCAATTGAAAACGCCTTTCAGATTCGTTTCGAGGACCCGATCCCACTGCTCCTCCTTCATCCGCAGGAGAAGCTGATCATCCGTGATCCCGGCGTTGTTGACGAGGATGTCGATCCGTCCCAAATCTCCAAAGGTCTCCTTGGCAAAGGCCGCCACCTCCGCCATGTCCTCCACGTGGAGAACCGCCCCACGGCAGGTCGGCTCGATTTCTTGAAGAACCGCTTCCACCTCCTTGAGGCGCTGCGTGTTCCTGCCCGTTACCACGCACGTGGCGCCGTTGCGAGCGAGCGCCTCAGCGATCCCGCGGCCGATTCCCCGGCTGCCTCCCGTGACAACGGCCACCTGCCCTTTCAGGTCCACGTTCATCCTTCCATCGCCTCCCGGAACTTGACGATATCGTCATAGGTTTGGATGGCAACCGGGGCGAAGGCCTTGTCGAACCGCTTGAAAAGGCCCGAGAGCACCTTCCCGGGGCCCATCTCGACGACCCGGTCCACCCCTAGGTCCTTCATGACGGCCATGGTCTGCTCCCAATAGACGGGAGAGCTGACCTGTTTTACCAGCATGGGGATGACATCGTCTTCCGCATCGTAAGGCTTTGCCGTCACGTTCGCAATAACGGGAATCGTCATCATTCCCGTTTCGAATCTCTTTAAAACCCCCTCGAGACGCTCGCCCGCCGGCCGCATCAGCTTGGAGTGGAAGGGAGCGCTCACGGAAAGGGGAATGACCTTCTTCGCGCCCGCCGCCTTCGCCAGGTCACCCGCGCGCTTAACGGCGCCCTTGTGACCGGAGATGACCACCTGCCCCGGGCTGTTGAAGTTGGCCGGGTCCACCACCTCGCCTTCGGCGGCCTCTTCGCAGATCTCCGTGACCCTTTCGCTGGGAAGGCCCAGGACCGCCGCCATGGCGCCCTCACCCACGGGCACCGCCTCCTGCATGAACTTTCCCCGCTGTTTCACCGCGTAGACAGCATCCCGGAACCTAAAGACCCCGGCCGCCACCAGGGCCGCGTATTCCCCCAGGCTGTGACCGGCGAGGTAGGCGGGCGTTACGTCCACTTCCTCGCAAAAGGCCCGGTAGGCCGCGATGCTGACGGTGAGGATGGCCGGCTGCGTATTCTCCGTGAGACGCAGCGTCTCTTCCGGTCCCTCGAAACACAGCTTTTCCATGTCCAGGGAAAGGGCGTCGCTGGCCTCCTCGAAGACCTCCTTCGCCGCCCGGCTGTTTTCCACCAGGCTCCGTCCCATTCCCACCTTCTGGGCTCCCTGGCCCGGAAAGACAAACGCCCACGTCGTCATGATATCTCCCTACGCCACCTTCTTTTTCTTCTTGCGCGCCGCCGCCTTGATCAGGGCCGCCGCGATCTCGTTTCGCTGGATCTGGTTGGTCCCCTCGTATATCTGAAGGATCTTGGCGTCCCGCATCATCTTTTCCAGGGGATAGTCGCGCATGTAGCCGTAGCCTCCAAGGACCTGGACGGCATCCGTCGTGACCCGCATGGCCATGTCGCTGGCAAAGGTCTTGGCCATGGCCGCGTATTGAGAGATCTCCTTCGGCTTGCTGTCGATGTGACGCGCCACCGCGTAGACCAGGGCCCGGGCCGCCTCTATCTGGATGGCCATGTCCGCCAGCATGTGTTGAATGACCTGGAAGGAAGAGATGTGCCGGCCGAACTGTTCCCGTTCACGGGCGTAGGCCACGGCGTAATCGAGGGCGCCCTGCGCCAGGCCAACCCCCTGCGCACCGATCCCGGGACGGGAGTGGTCGAAGGTCTTCAGGATGACGAAAAACCCTTGTCCCTCGCGGCCGATCACGTTCTCCTTGTGAACGCGGCAGTTGTCGAAGATCAGCTCCCGGGTGGCGGAGGCCCGGATTCCCAGTTTTTTCTCCTTTTTCCCAAAGCTGAATCCTTCCATCCCCTTTTCCACGATGAAGCCGGTGCAACCCCGGGGCCCCTTGGATTTGTCCGTCATGGCGAAAACAGAATAGATCTCCGCCTCACCCCCATTGGTGATCCACTGCTTCGTCCCGTTGAGGATGTAGTAATCCCCGTCCTTCGTGGCGGTGGTGCTGAGGTTCGTAATGTCACTTCCCGCTCCCGGCTCGGTGACGGCGAAGGCCGCCAGGCGCTTGCCGCTTCCGATCTGGGGCAGGTATTTCTTCTTCTGTTCCTCGTTTCCATACAGGAGAATCGGGTAGGCCCCAAGACCGCTTCCCGCGTAACTGACGGAGACCCCGATGCAGGCCCAACTCAACGCCTCCACGGCGATGCACTGCTCGAAGACGCCGCCGCCCAGTCCCCCGTATTCCTCGGGGAGGCATACTCCGAAAAGGCCGGCGTCCGCGCAGACCTTCATGAGGTCCCAAGGGAATTCCTCCTTTTCGTCCAGTTCCGCCCTGGCCGGGAGAACCTTCTCCTCTGCGATTCTCCGAGCCAAATCCCGTATCATTTTCTGCTCTTCCGTCAAAAAATAATCGAGTGCCACGCCTTCCTCCTTTTTTGTTTCTCTAACAATATCCGAGTATCACAATTAAAGCATGCGGTAAAGATTTCCATACCCCTGAAAAATCAGAAAAACCGGCAAGATCGCTCACTCCTTCGTTTTTTCCGCGGTCTTTTCTGGTTTTCCGTTCACGCCCAACCTCTCGATGTTTCTTCTCATCCTGCCCACCAGATCCTGAGTCGCCAATTCATGGGCGTGATAGACGGCGTTCTTGATGGCCTTGGGGGGGGAACTTCCATGGGCGATGAGACAGACGCCATCAACTCCAAGCAGCGGGGCCCCCCCATACTCGGAGTAGTCGAAGGACTGGAGAAGCCCCCGCAAGGCACCGCGAATAAAAAGGTAGCCAATCTTTGCGGACAGGCTTCCCTTCATGGCATTCTTCATGAATCCGAAGATGGCGCTGCTCAGGCCCTCCGTGAGTTTCAGAACAATGTTTCCCACGAATCCATCGCAGACCACCACGTCCACGTCCCCGCTGAATATATCCCGGCCTTCCACGTAGCCGATATAGTTGAGGAAAGATCGAGAGAGGAGTTGATGCGTTTCCCGCGTGAGGGTGTTGCCTTTTGAGGTCTCCTCCCCGTTGCTCAGAATGGCCACCCTGGGAAAGGGAATATGCAGAACCGTCCGGCAGAAAACCGTCCCCACCACGGCAAACTGCCGGAGGTGGTCCGGCCGGCAGTCCACGTTGGCGCCGATGTCGAGAAGGACCATGTGACCCTTGAAGGTGGGAATCAGGGTTGCGATGGCCGGCCGATCGACCCCCGGAATTCGCCGAAGGGTCATGATGGCCGTCGCCATGATGGCCCCAGAATTCCCGGCACTGACCAAGGCATCGGCCTTCCCCTCACGAACCAGCTTGAAGCCGACGCGCAGGGAGGAATCCTTTTTCTTGCGGACCGCGACGGTGGGGGCCTCGTCCATGCCGATGGCCTCGGAGGCGTGAACAATCTCCACGTTGGAAGGGATGCCTCCCAGCCGCTTGGCGTCTTTCCTTATCCGCTTTTCATCCCCGACGAGGATGACGGGCACGCCGCTGAAAGAGGCCTGCAAGGCCCCCTTCACGACCCATTCCGGGGCGTGATCTCCCCCCATCGCATCCACGCATACCTTCATGACAAGGAAAAAGAAAGGGGCGCATGACGCCTACCCTTCCTCAACCTCCATGATCTCCCTGCCTTTGTAGGAGCCGCAGTGCGGGCAAACGTGGTGAGGCAGTTTGGGCTCCAGGCACTGAGGACAGACGGAAAGGGCGACGCCCTTCCAGGCGTGATGGGAACGACGCTTATCTCTCCTCGTTTTCGAGGTCCTTCTTTTGGGTACTGGCATGATTCTATCCTTTCAATTTCAAGTTTTTCAACACGTCGAAGGGGGAAAACCGCGGGGCGGCCGCGCAACTGCAGGGACCGTCGTTCAAGTTAGCGCCGCAGGACGAGCAGAGCCCCTTACACTCCGGGCGGCAGAGGGCCTGGGCCGGCATGCCCAGGAAGACTTGTTCGTAGAGGACATTCTCCAGGTCCAATTCCACTCCGTTGTAGATGGAAACGTCCATGTCATAAGGCTTCAGCTCCAGGTCTTCCTCCTGGCATATCTCCTGGAACGGGGAATAGATGGACCGGAAGTGGTGAAGAACCGGGTACCTGAAATGGCCCAGACAACGGCTGCACGTGAGCTCCAGTTCCACCGAGACATCTCCCTCCACGATCACCATGCCGTCCTTGCTCCAGACGCGGACCCGTCCTTCCACGTCTGAAGCAGCGGAGAAATCGGAATTCTTCAGGAGGGAAAAGTACCGGTTCGCCTTCTTGACGTCCACCTTGAGGGTGACGTCCTTCCCCTCCTCGGGAATCTGGTTTACTCTCATTTGTCGTTATTCCCCCTTGAGGCTGTTGCGTTTACCTATTACAACGAAAATCTTTTGTCAATAGCCGCTTTTCCGAACGAATCCGCCCGCATATCCCTCACCCGGCCCCGGATTTACGCCCCCGGAAGAAGGAGATAACACCGTCGGGGAGATAGAGGATGAGGACGACGAATAAGAGCCCGTAGATGACCCGCGCGTATTCTGCCTTCAGGAAGGCGGAGAGGAGTTCGTTGACGAGGGACAGGGAGATGGCCCCGACGATGGGCCCCACGTAGGACGATCCGCCCCCGAAGAGGGCCATCAGGACGATCAGGATGGAGATGTCGATGTTGAAGACCGTCTCCGGGTGGATGTAGGAGAGGTAGTAGGCGTAGAGCCCTCCCGCCACGCCAGGGAAGAATGCGGAAAGGATGAAGGCGGAGAGCTTGACCCGGGGGGTATCGACGCAGAGGGTCTGGGCCACCTCCTCGTCCTCCTTGATGGCCTTCAACCCAGCGCCGAACCGCGATGATTCGACGCGCCGGACCACGAGGACGGTCACGAGCATCAGCACGAGCATCACTTCGAAGAAGATTCCCCGGGCCAGGCCCACCTCGATCCCCATGGCCTTGAGCCAGAGCCCCTCGGGGCCGCCGAGAAAGTCGAGGTTCTTCACCGCCAGTTCCATCACGAAGGCGAAACAGAGGGTGATGAGGGCAAAATAGGGGCCGCGCAGGCGCAGGGCCGGGTAGCCGATCACCGCCGCGACGCACGCCGCCGCCGCCCCGGCGGGCAGGGCGGAGACGAGGACATAAAGGGGGGAGAGGTGGAAGTGGTTCATGAGAAGCGCCGTCGTGTAGGCCCCGATCCCCAAGAAGGCCCCGTGGCCGAAAGAGAGGTAGCCGGCGAATCCCCCGATGAGGACCCAGCTTTCAGCCAGAACCACGTACATGAAGACGACGAAGAGGAGCGAAACGAAATAGACGGGGGGAGACAGCCACGGCAGGGCGAACGCCCCCGCGACGGCCAGGAAAAGCAGGCTTTTCAGATACGGTTTCACGCCCTTTCCTACACCTCCGACCGGAACAGACCAGCGGGCCGCACCAGCAGGATGAGAATCAGCATCCCGAAGGTAATCACGTTGACCCACTGGTAGGGGAAAAAGGCCAGGCTGAGCCCGTTGAGCAGCCCGATGAGCAGCCCGGCCAGGGCCGTCCCCAAGACGTTTCCCACCCCGCCCAGGATGACCACGAGGAAGATATAGATGAGCCATAGGTTGTGGGTGTGGGGGTCGAAGGAATAGACGAAACCCATGGCGATGCCGCCCAGCCCCGCCGAGGCCACGGCCAGGCCGAAGGCGATCATGCTGATGCGCCTGAGATTGATGCCGTAAAGCCGGGCCGCCTCCGGCTGCTGCCAGGAGGCCCGGAGGGCCTTTCCCGTGTGGGTCTTCTTCAGGAAGACGTAGAGAACGGCCATCCCCGCCAGCGCCATCAGGGCCCCTACCGTCTGGGGCCACTGGAAGGCGAAGGGGCCGAGGAAGAAGGCCCTTCCCGTGTAGCGGGTCGTGAAGACCCGCGGGTCCGGGGAGCCAATCAGCGAGATGAAGTTCTCGATGACGATGGCGCACCCGAAGGTCAGCACCATGGAGCTGACCACGATGTCCCGCGCCCGCATCACGGGGAAGATGAGGAACCGGTAGACGACCATCCCGCCGAAGAAGAGGAAAGGAAGGATGACGAAGAAACCCAGGACGGGATCGACACCGAAGGCCTTGAGCAGGAAATAGGCCAGGTAGGCCCCCAGCACGGCGAAGGCCGCGTGGGCGATATTGATGACCTTCATGGCCCCCCAGACGAGGGAAAACCCCACGCCGAGCAGGCCGTAGATGGCCCCGATCATCAGCCCGCTGATGACGGACTGGAGAACGAGAATTCCCGTCACGTTTCTGTCTCCGGTTCGGGAGGGCACGCGGCGCGGCCGGAAACGGCCGCGCCGCGCCACCGGCCCCCTACTTCCAGTGCGGTTTGGGATATACCGGGTCGTGGGTTCTCACGCTCAGCGGCCAGATGAGCTCTACCCTGCCGTCGATCACCTGGGTCAGGTAGTTGTAGGGTTTGGGAAGTCCCCGCTTGTCGAACCGGAAGTTCCCCGCGATGGTGTGGACCTCGTGGCTCTTGAGCCAGTCCCTGATCTTGGTCTGGTCGAGGGATTTCGCCCCCTCCACCCCTTGCTGGAGGGTCTGCATCCAGCAGTATCCGAAGCCGAAGTAGACGGGATAGGCGGGGAGTCCCCAGCGCTTTTTCACCACCTCGTTTAGTTTCTTGTTGCCGGGGAACTTCAACTTGTTGTGCAGGGCGGTGCCGGAAAAGACGTAGTCTCCGTCCTTGCCCAGCTCCTTCGTCCAGGCGGGAATCACGCTCCCCACGCCCTGGACGATGGCCTTGGGATTGTAGTTCAGGGCCTTGGCCGCCCGCATGGTCATGACCCCGTCGGCGAAAAACCCGTTGGAAAAGAGGATATCACACTTCATCTGCTTGGCCTTCATGATCAGCGGCGTGGCGTCCGGCAGAGGAAGGTTGTACTTCTCGTTGATGACGATCTTGATTCCCAGGTCCTTCTCGAGGGTCTTCATGGAGTCGAGCAGGGACGCCCCGATGGGGTTGTTCATGGTGAAGACCGCCGCCCGCTTCGGACGATCCTTCTTGGGGATGGTCTTCATCCAGTCCATAAAGCCCAGGTACCACCATTCCCCCATCAGCGGCGGCCCCCCGAAGGAGTAGGTGTAGCCCTGGCTGAAGCTCTTCATGTGGCCGCCCATGGAGACATAAACCATCTTGTACTTCTCGGCCACCGGCATGACTGCCCGCGCCGCCGTGCCCGGGTAACCCCCGAAGAGGAGGTCCACCTTGTCCACCGTGATGGCCTTCTCCGCGTAGGTCACCGCCTTGGTAGCGTTGCTCTCGTCGTCATAGATGATAAACTTGACCGGCCGTCCCAGGAGACCGCCTTTCTTGTTGATTTCCTCCGCCCAGTAGCGGTAGCCGCGCGCGATCCACTTGGCGGTCTCCGCGAACTTTCCCGTCAGCGGCAGGGAGCCCCCGATGAGAATCGGCTTGGCCGCCATCGACAGGCCGGACCCCATGAGAATCATGGCCGCCGTCAGAATCAAAATCAGTGTTGCCTTCAATCCCTTCATCACAAACCTCCTTAATTAAATTGTTACACGTTCACCGAAAGGGAATCTCCCCTTCCACGCTTCATATCCCCAGGTAGGCAGACCGGATTCCCGGGTCCCTCAGCAGCGCCTTCCCCTCGCCCTCACGGACGATCCGGCCGTTTTCCAGGACGTAACCCCTGGATGCCATGGCAAGGGCCACGTGGACCTCCTGGGAGACCAGGAGGATGGTCATGCCGTCCCGGTTCAGGTCCCGGATCACCCCGTAGATCTCCTCCGCCATGAGGGGCGAGAGCCCCAGCGAGGGCTCGTCCAGCATCAGGATTCTCGGCAGGGCCACCATGGCCCGCGCGATGGCCAGCATCTGCTGCTCCCCGCCGCTCAGGGTGCCGGCGACCTGGTGCCGCCGGTCCTTCAGGCGGGGAAACTTCTCGAACACCCTTTCCACCTCGCGCCGGAACCGGCGCCGCGCCCCGGGCAGGTACGCCCCCATCTCCAGGTTTTCCAGGACGGTCATCCCGGCGAAAAGCTTCCGTCCTTCCGGGACCTGCACGATCCCAAGCCCGCAGATCTCCTCCGGTGACATGCCCGCGACCTCCCTCTCCTCGAATCGGATCGAGCCCGACCGTGGGGAAACAAGCCCGGAAAGGGTGTTGAGCAGGGTGGATTTCCCCGCCCCGTTCGACCCGATGACAGTAACCATCTCCCCCTCCTCCAGGTAGAGACTCAGCCCCTGCAAGGCCATGAGATGCCCGTGAAAGACGGTCAGGTCAGAGACGCGCAACATATCCCTTCCCCAGGTAGGCGGAAACCACGTCCGGGTGACGCGCCACCTCCTCCGGAAGCCCTTCGGCGATCTTCGCCCCGTGGTGCAGAACGATGATTCGATCACAGGTCCCCATGATGGCCTTCATCACGTGTTCCACCATGAAGATGGTCAGGTTGAAGCGGCGTTTAATCTCAAAGGTGAACGTCACCGCCTTCTCTATCTCCTTCTCGTTCAGGCCGGCAAAGACCTCGTCGAGGAGGAGCAGGTCCGGGTCGATGGCGAGGGCGCGGGCGATCTCGAGCCGCTTGCGGTCCTCCAGGGCCAGGTTCAGAGGATAGCGGTGCCGCTTTTCCGCGAGCCCGGAAACTTGTAATATTTCCTCGGCCCTTTCCGTGGCCTCCCGCATGTCTCTGGTTCCGGAACGGCCGTAGAGGACGGCAATACGGACGTTTTCTATCAGGGTGAAATCGGGAAGGGGACGAACGATCTGAAAGGTGCGGCCGATGCCGAGCCGGGCGATGACATACGGGGGCTTCCCGGTGATCTCCTTCCCCTTGAAGAAGAGCCGCCCCGCGTCGGGCCGGTAGAACCCGGAGATGAGGTTGAACAGCGTCGTCTTTCCCGACCCGTTCGGGCCGATGAGCCCCACGATCTCACCCGCGCGGATCTCAAAATCGAGTGACGAGACGGCCCTGAGGCCGCCGAAAGACTTGGTGAGGCCGATCCCCTTGAGCATGGGTTTCAGAAATTCACCTTGTCCTTTCCCTTGAGGCCCAGGACCTTGCGGGCCTCCTCCGGCGTCGCCACCTCCCGGTTGAATGCCGCCGCCAGGGATACCGCCTTCTCCACCAGCTCCGCGTTGCTCTTTGCCAAGACCCCCCGCTTGATGTAGATGTTGTCCTCCAAGCCAACCCGAACGTGGCCGCCCATGTTGATGGCCATCGCCGACAGGCTGAACTGCGCCGCCCCAATCCCGATCACCGACCAGGTGAAGTTCTCTCTCCCGAACAGCGCCTCCGCCTTGTTCTTCAGATAGATGAGATCCTCCGGTGTCGCACGGATCGCGCCCAGCACACCCATCACGAACTGGAGGTGTACCGGAAAGGATAACTGCTTCGTCCGAACCAGGTAGTCCAGGTTGTACAGGTGACCCACGTCGTAGACCTCCAGCTCCGGCTTTGTCCCGTTCTCACGAACCACCCGGCACAGATGCTCAAAATCCTTGAAGGTGTTCTTGAAAACGAAGTCCTTGCTCTTCTCCAGGTAGGGTTTCTCCCAATCGTATTTGAACTCCTTGATCCGGTCGATGGACGGGTGCAGGGCGAAGTTGATGGAGCCCAGGTTGAAGGAACACATCTCCGGTTTGAACAAAGGCACCACCCGCGCCCGCTCCTCCACGGTCATGAGGACAGACCCTCCCGTGGTGAGACAGATAACCACGTCGCTCTTCTCCTTGATGCGGGTAACGATCTGTCGGAAATGCTCGGGGTCGGAGGAGGGCAGGCCGTCCTCGGGCCTCCGGGCGTGAATGTGGACGATGGCGGCCCCGGCCTCGGCCGCCTCGATGGCGGAATCGGCGATCTGCCGGGGGGTAAGGGGAAGGTAGGGAGTTTGGGAGGGAACGGTGGCCGCCCCCGTGATGGCGGCGGTGAGTATCAGTTTTTCCATGATATCCTCCAGTCGGGTAACGGGTTACAGGTCCACGATGGCCACCGGACGTATCCAGCCGGCGCTCGCCTTTTTGATCTTCACTGGGAAACAACAGACGGTAAACCCATGGGGCACGGGAATCTCGTCCAGGTGCGCCAGTTTCTCCATGTGGCAGTAGCCCGCCTCGATCCCCGCGAAGTGCGCCTCCCAGATGACCTTGCTGTCCCCGGTCTTCTTGAACTCCTCCGCCTGGAAAGGCAGGGGCCGGTCCCAGCTCCAGGCGTCGATGCCCACCACCTTGACGCCCCGGTCGGTCAGCCAAAGGGTCGATTCCCGGCTCATGCCGCAGCCCTTCGTCAGGTATTCCGGCTTGCCCCAGGCCTTGTCCGCCCCCGTCATGATGAGGACGATATCGCCCGCCTTGATGGTATAACCGATCTTCTTCTCCGCCTCCGCCATCTCGGCGGCCGTGATGCGGCTGCCGTCCGGCTTGTGCCGGAAGTCGAGCACCACCCCGTCCGCGAAACACCACTCGAGGGGGATCTCATCGATGGTCAGGGCCCGCTCCCCCCGGCCCATGGTGGGGTGATAATGATAGGGGGCGTCCAGGTGGGTGCCGGAATGGGTGCAAAGGGTGATAAATTCCACCGCCCACCCCAAACCCTCCGGGAGGTCCTTCTCCGTGATGCCCGGAAAGAAGGTTTTCATGGACTCGGCCCCCGCCTCGTGATCCATGTAGTCAATCTTCGGAATCATGATGGGGGGATCACTGGGAAGACCGTCTTCGATGGTGATACTAAGATCGATAAGTTTCCGTGCCATAAGGGTTGCCTCCATGAACTCAAGATTATTGGGTATTCTAATACTCAATATTGTATCTTACAAGGATGATTATGAAAAAATCTGACTTTTATTACCTTCCGCGGTTTGCCAAAGGAAACAAGCGTGATTCAAGCATGATTCCTAAATTTCCCTGAATCTATTTCCAGCAAGTTTGCGAGGTCGTAACGATGACCGTCCAGGGGCCTTCGGGAACCTGGCCGGCCGGAACGAACTGCCAGTCCACCCTGTCGATATCCCTGAGACCCAGGTAATCCCGCACGGCGGGTGACACGTCGATCCCGGCCCGGTGATTGCGGCGGTTTCCCGGGGGCCTCGTCCCGAAGACATACGCCGCGTCATCGTCCAAGAACGGCCCCACGTCCTCCCACTGGGCATACGCGGTCTTCCCCCCTTTCACGATTTTCACCCAGCGATTCTTGCACATGGATTCGCGGGACCCCCATTTCTTTTCCCCCGCCCAGTAGACAACCCTATGGGCCGAACGTTTCCGGCGTCCCCTGAAATCGTTGTAAGGCAGCGCCACGTAAAAAGGGTTTTCCTTTGGAAAGAATCCCGCGGGGAAATACCCCCAGCGGTCATGGGGCGTATCAATACCGCCGTAATGGGCCACCCAGTACTTGTCCCAGGCGCTCACGGTATTTCCGCGGCCGGGACGCCCTGCGTCGTTTTCACCCACCCAGAAGACCGAGGCCGTGACTTTCCTGTGAACCGGGTAAGGTGCCCGCTTTCCCCCCGCCAGGCAGGGATCGGCCAGCCAAAAGGCCAGGACAAAGCAGGCAAGGAAACTCCTCAAAGTAAAATTGAACGGGACGCGAATCACAACTTGTAGAATTCACGGAGGGTTTTTGCCTGGAACACGAAGATGGAGGCAAAGGTGAATCCCGCCACGGCGCAAAGGATGACCAACAGCCTCGTGTAGGGAAGCCCAGTGGCGGCACGCTGGGACACCAGGAGGTAGGCGGTGCGAATCCAGGCGAGGCTTGCGGCAATCAAGATCCCCTGGACGAGCCTCACGGCGAGGGGATGCCGGATGAGAAGGGCCACGAGGGGGACCAATCCAATCCCCATGAGAACAAACCGGCCGTGGCGAAGGAAGTGGGCCCCGATCAAAAGGGAACTGATGACAACGGGGCTGAGGGATACGGACGCCTTCAAGATCTTGTTCACGAGGTCTTCCCTTTCATTCTCATTCAAAAATCCGAGGTGTAGTTTAGGAGATTTCGGCGTAATATTCAAGGCGGCGGGGCCAAACACTCACTCATCAACCGTAACGAATTCCCTCAAATCCGATTTCAGGATCTCCTCGATCTCCGAAAAATCTTCCTCGCGGGTCTCGGTAAACACGAAACCGAAGACGGGATACGTCTTGTAGTCGATCTTTCGCAATTCGAGGGGGCGCGTAAACCGGGAGGCCAGCCGATCGTAGTCGAACGCGGCGATATGACCGCCGTCGATACCGGTGGAATTGTCCAGGACGATGACACAGTAACGTTTCCCCGCCTTGTTTTTCAGGAGGTATTCCCAGTCGGGGCGTTCCTGGCGGAAATAGGCGAGGTAGGGATTGACGCCGTAGGCGTGTTAGGTCATGTCTGGGGTGGAACACCATCCCCCGAAACGCATGGGATTGATCTCGATGGGAACGAGGACGCCGGCCGCCGTCCGGCGCAATTCCACGTGGACGGGGAAGTCCCGGACCCCGCTCAATTCCCCCACGGTACCGAGGAAACGGCTGAATTCCTCGAGGTTATCCAGAACCACCGCCCGTGATGTGTAATAGACGCGGTCGCTCACGTCCTCCCCCGATGAGAAGAGGTGGTGGAAGATCCCGAGGATGACCGGTTCTCCCGAGGCATCGAAGTAGGCGTCGACGGCGAATTCCTCCCCCTCGATGTTTTCTTCGATGATGAAGGAGGTCGCGTCGAGAACCTCGCTGGGATAGAGATCTTTCACCTTCACGATCTCCGTTCGGATGGCCTTCTTGACGCCGTCCCAATCCCCGGAGCGGTTCACCTTCCGGACCGCCATGCTGAAAAAGCCGACGGCGGGCTTGATGACAAAAGGCCGGGGCAGGTTCTCGGGCGCCAGGTCTTCCAGCTCCTCCCAGGCCACTTCCCTGAAGAAGAAACCGGGATTCACGGGCTCCAGGAGCTTCCGGAACTTCACCTTGTTCTTGAAGAGGTCGATTTTCTCCGGCAGATCGGTGAACGAAAGGTTCCGGGCGATCCAGCCGATGGCGTTTTCGGACGTGGTGTAGAGGCGGTGATGGCCGTCAGACCTCAACCGTTCAAGGGCCGCGTCCTCCTTTAGGATGTGAGGGCCGTCCGTGATTCCCAGGGCACGGGCCTCCTCCGTCAGGATGATGGGAATGCGATTTCTCCCGGCCGTTTCCCGGAGAAACCCGGAGACGTAGGGCCGGCTGACGAGGATCATGGACGTTTCTCCTTTTTTGCTTCCCTTATATCATCCTTATCCCTCCGCCTTCCAGGACGAAATAGGAATCGCCCGAGCAGGGCAGGCAGACGGGATCACCGTTTTTCATGCGGCCCCGCGTCTCCATGAAGGCCTCGCCGCATTCCGCGCAGACGAGAGAGGGATGGATAGGGGCGTGGCCCGGCAGAGCTACCGTGACCTCCTCGACCTTGAACTGCTTGTCATCCGGGACCTCCAGCTGGGCGAAGGAGAGGGCCTCCCAAACGTCTTTCAGCCGCCTCATTTCCTCGGGGGTGCCCTTCTCTCGCCGCCGGATGAAGCGCTCGAAGAGGTTCTTCGCCTCGGGGTTGTCCGCCGTCATGGCCTCCGGGTAGCCGGGCTTCACCAAAACCCGGATCCCCTTTCCGCCGCGCAGCGCCAGCGTCATGGCCGTCTTTCCCACGTCCCGGAAGATGAGGGCGTTGTTCCCGAAGGTGCAGCCGGTTGTCATCTGGACCCCGTCGGCGAAGCAGTTGTTGGTCTCCACGATGGCGAGGATGTCCTCGTCGATTCCCTCCGTGAATGCCCTCAGCCGCCGGATGGCGATGACCGACGCCTTGACCCCCAGCGCCACGAAGGGGCAGAAGTGGCCGTGCAGCTCGCCGGTCTTCAGGAGGAGCCAGCGAAGGTCTCCCTCCTCGATCTTTTCTTGGATTTCATGCCTTGGATTCGTGCTCATGGTTGCCTCCCGGCCGAAAAAACCAGGAAGCCTGCGGTTTCGGCCGCACGACCTTCCTGGTCTTTGTTTTCTTTTCTTTTTTCCCAAGCTTTATTCAGTTCCGGCCTTCGTGGCCGTTTGGGGTCTTTATAGAAAACCCCTTCGGGCATGTCAAGGAAATCCCAGAACCATCTCCTGCAGCGGCGCCGAGGCTTGACAATCACGTCATTCCGGCCCACAGTAGGCGGCATGAAGGTTTTCTCCACGATCGTGGCACTCCTGGCCCTCGTGATCACCGGCTACATCGGGATGACGAACCTGGATACGCCCTTAACCCTCGCGGGCATAGGGTTCATCGGATGGGCCCTCTCGCCTTACCTCCTTCTGATGATCCTGGTGAAATTCACGAAAAGACGCCTCTCGCTCTTCGTCTTGAGTGTTCTTACCTTCCTCGTGGGCGTGTTCGGACTCGTCATGTTCGCGGACGCCTTCTACCTGCACCCCGACCCCCAGGCGGGGCTTGTCTTTGCCGCCGTCCCGTTCTGGCAGTGGAGCGCCATCCTCATCGTCAGCCTCTCCCTGCAGATCATCGGAAAGGCGAGGAAACGGGGATAACCCGCGGCTTCATGAACCATGGATTAGAACTGACGCTATTCGTCAGCTCTAATCCTTAGTTTGTTATGCTACTCAATCCAACCTCATCGCCAATAGACTTTCTTATTCGCACCGCATTTGAATTAATGAAATGAATACGCAATTCACCATCCATTCTTCTATTTGCTTTGATTTTAGAATTAGCTTTCTCATGAATAGGTTCCAATTATTCACTGTAATGAGCATACATCCTGTAAACTTTGCCATTGCTATCAATTTCCATAAACTCACCAGCTTTATTGCCATTCTGATTGAAATAGAAAATCACTATACTTTGCTCGCCATGAAGTACATCTAAAATAGTGAACTTTAGATCAGGATAAGCCTGTAACCCTTTGATAAAATAGTCTTTAACCGCATCTTTGCCTTTAACTTCTGGGTTTCCAAGCAACTTGCCTGCTATCGGTGAGACAAGAGTCACATCATCAGCATAATGTTTCATGATGTTTTCAATATCATGGGAATTCCAAGATTCTACCCATTCATTAGCAAACCGAATAGCGATTTCTTTGCTGATCATTGCTTCTCCTTAATCGGCATAACGACCAAGCTCACCTGCCGCTATGGAGCGCCAGCGGAATAGCGGTCAGGTGCAGCGCCTTGTTCAAGTAAGCCGCTACGCGGCAGTTGAATTCAGGGTGTGCTCATGGCACACTAAAGACCCGACAAGGAATTTCCCGCCTTTGGACAAGCCAGAGGAGGGAGGTGCCATGAGCACAAAACTCTATGACAAGTTCATATCACAATTAGAGCTAAAAGGCTACGCGAAAAGGAGTATCGATTCTTACGTAAAATCCGTCAGGCAGCTTCAGCGATTCTGCAACAAGCCCCTGACCCGGATCACGGCGGCGGATTTGCGGGAATACTGGCTGGCCTGTAAGCGCCAGTACGGATGGAGCGACGCGACCCTGCGCATTCTTCCCGGCCCTCGGGCATAACAACGGGAGGTCTGCCGGAAGCGCCAAAAAGCCCGTAAGCGATACCGGCGTGCAGGGGGCGTTACGGCGAACCGTCAAAAGGCTCGGCATCAAGAAGCATGTCCACCCCCACGTGTTCCGTCATTCCTACACCACCCACCTGGTCGAGGCTAATGTCCCGATCCTGCATGTGCAG
>Ga0256833_1000400_pt1 | contig 34576 bp, 31 predicted proteins | sample 356284metaG_FD_190535 | JGI IMG/M metagenome (GOLD analysis project Ga0256833, IMG submission 190535) | Hydrothermal vent microbial communities from Mid Atlantic Ridge, Atlantic Ocean - 356-284 | ecosystem: Environmental > Aquatic > Marine > Hydrothermal vents | place: Atlantic Ocean: Mid... | reverse complement strand
TTCCCTTGTCCTGGCCAACATTTTCCTCTTGGTCTTCGGTCTGACGGGAATCCGCATCTTCACGAAGATGGTGGAGCTCCCGAAGGGTATTCTGATTCCCATCATCGTGGTTCTCTCCGTGGTGGGTACCTATTCCATCCACAACAACCTGATGGAGGTCTGGTGGATGCTTGGCCTGGGCATCGCGGGCTACATCCTGAGAACCTACGGAATCGAAATGGGCCCCATTGTGCTGGGAATGATCCTGGGCCCCCTCATGGACCTCTCCTACCGCCGCGCCATGATGTCGGTCAGGAACCAGCCCGGATATTTCTTTCTGGACCTCGTCAGGAACCCGATTTCCCTCATCCTGACCCTCCTCATCCTGGCCATGATCATCGGGCAGACTCCATTGTGGGAACGCTGCGCGGCCAGGGTGAAGCGTAAAGAGAGGAACGTCTGAAATGAATAATAGTTTTAAGAATCAGGTCGTCCTCGTCACGGGAGCCGGTTCCGGAATCGGCCGGGCCAGTGCCTTTGCCTTCGCGAAACGCGGGGCCGCCGTCGCCGTTCTCGACCATGCCGAAGAAAGCGGCGCAGACACGGCCTGGAAGATCCGGGAAGGAGGAGGCAAGGCCCGCTTCTTCCGCGCGGACGTCTCTCGGGAGGAGGAGGTGTCCCGGGCCGTGGCCCACGCGGTCGCAACGCTGGGTCCCATCAACGCCGCCCACAACAACGCGGGCATCGCCGGGGCGAGAAAACCTCTGGACGCCATTGAGGAAGGCGAGTGGGACGCGGTAATCGACGTAAACCTGAAGGGGATATGGCTTTGCATGAAGCACGAACTCCGCGCCATGCTTTCGCAGAACACGGGGGGTGCCATCGTTAACACCGCCTCCACCTGGTCATTCGTGGGCGCCCCTCAGGCCGGTCCCTACGTGGCCGGCAAGCACGGCGTCCTGGGCCTGACGCGGACGGCGGCCCTGGAATACGCCGACCGCGGGATCCGCGTCAACGCCGTCTGCCCGGGGGCGACACAGACTTCCCTCCTGAACCTCGATGAAAATCCCGAAAGGGAGCGCGATCTCGTCCGCGCCCATCCACTCGGGCGCCTGGCCCAGCCGGGGGAAATCGCCGAGGCCGTGGTCTGGCTCTGTTCCGGGGCGGCTTCCTTCATCACCGGCCAATGCCTCGTAGTTGATGGGGGATTTCTGGCAAAATAAATAAAAAAAGGAGAAGCGCCATGAAGATACTGGTCATGCACGGGGTAAACCTCGACATGCTGGGGATGCGTGATCCCACCCAGTATGGCACCGTAACCCTGAAAGAGATCAACCAAAAACTCAGTGAGCTAGGCGGGGAACTGGGAATCGAGGTGGAAACGTTCCAGAGCAACCACGAGGGAACCTTCGTCGAGAAGATTCACGAAACCCACTCCTCGGACGTGGACGCCCTCGTCATCAACGCCGGGGCCTGGACCCACTACAGTTACGCTATCCACGATGCCCTTGCCATCCTGGCAATCCCCATCGTCGAGGTGCATCTCTCCAACATCCACGCCCGTGAGGCATTCCGCCACCAATCCCTGGTAGCTCCCCTGGCCAAGGGACAGATCACGGGATTTGGCGTAAGCAGCTACCTCCTGGGCCTGCGGGCCGCGTTCCAGCTTGCGCACGAAGCATGAAAATATGAAATCGATGAAAATCAACGGGAAAAGGAGGCAACCATGGAAGAGGTAAGGATCATCAACCCATTCAAGGAAGGCAACCACTTCTGGCTCGGTCTGGAGGAGGAAGGACTCCGTCGAAAGGTATTCCGGGTTATCGACAAGGAACTCGTCAACTCGGAACGTCTCGTGGTCGGATTGACCATTTTCGAGCCCGGAGAAAGGTGTGCCCCGCATTCTCACCCCGGGTCCGAGGAATTCAATTACGTCATCAAGGGAACGGGGGTCGCCATCGACGTCACCCACGACAAGGAAACGCCCTTCAAGACCAACGACTTCATCTTCATCCCCGACGGGGTGGTACACGTCCACTACAACAACGGCGAGGAACCCCTCTGGCTCCTCTGGGCCTACGCCCCTCCGGGCGACATGCCAACCCGGTAAATCCCGCGGATACAACCTGAAACCGTAAGGGGGTAACCAATGAAAGACAGTGGAGGAAAAATTCTCGTCGATTGCCTCGAGACCCTGGGTGTCGAAACCGTCTTCGGGCTTTGCGGGCATACCGTCATCGCCTTCATGGACGCCATGGCCGATTCATCCATCCATTACATTACATTCCGGCACGAACAATTCGCCGCGCACGCGGCGGACGGATATTTCCGCGCCACCCACAAACCGGGAATCCTGATGACCCACCTGGGACCCGGCCTGACCAACGCCGTGACGGGCGTGGCCAACGCCGCCCTCGATTCCTCCGCCCTTGTGGTCATCGCGGGGGACATCCCCACCCAGCATTTCGGCCACGACGCGCACCAGGAAGTCAAGATGCACGGTGACGCCACCCAGTTCGAGATCTACAAACCCTTCGTCAAGCGCGCCTGGCGGGTTCACCGGGTCGAGGCGATCCCGGACATCGTGGCCAGGGCCTTCAACACGGCCGTATCGGGGCGGCCGGGGCCCGTCCTGATCGACATCCCCATGGACCTCCTCTCCCGCAGGGCAGAGATCCAGGTGGACGACACCCTCACGAAACGGGTTTTTCCCGTTTCGAGGGACCGCGGAGACACCCGCCGAATCCAGGAAGCGGCGGAACTCCTCTCCGGCGCCGCCTCGCCCGCCATCTACGCCGGGGGAGGGGTCATCCTTTCCGGGGCCTCTGGAGAACTCACCCGCCTCGCGGAAACCTTCGGCATCCCCGTCGTCACCTCCCTCATGGGCAAAGGCGCCATCCGTGAGGACCATCCACTCTCCATGGGCATGACGGGTTTCTGGGGAACCAGGCTTTCCAACGAGGTTGCCCGGAACGCCGATGTCCTCCTCGCCGTCGGAACCCGGTTCGCGGAGGCCGACTGCTCCTCATGGATTCCTGAATACACGTTTGCCATCCCGCCGACGAAACTGATCCACGTCGATATCGATCCCGGAGAAATCGGGAAAACCTACCCCACGGAAGTGGCCATCATCGGGGACGCCAGGGCGGTCCTTGGGGAGCTCTTCGACGCCCTCGCCGAGCGGATGCCTCCGAAAGACTGGAAAAAAGACGCGCGGGTATCCGGGCTTGTGAAAGAACGGCAGGCCTGGTGGGAAAAGGTCAGGGAAGAAGGGAGGTCCGAGCGGGTTCCCATTCATCCGGCCCGGATACTCTCCGAGGTGCGCGATCTCCTGCCGGAGGACGGGATCGTGGTCACCGACGTGGGCTGGAACAAGAACGGGCTCGGCCAACAGTTTCCGATTCTCACCCCCCAAACGCATTTTCCTCCAAGTGGTCTGGCCACCATGGGATTCGGTCCCTGCGCTGCCCTGGGGGCCAAGATCGGCGCTCCCGAGAAGACCGTCGTGGCCCTCATCGGGGACGGCGCGATGAGTTCCGTCCTGGGCGTGCTGGCCACCGCCAGGGAACAGAACATCCCCGTGACGTGGATCGTGATGAACAACAAGGCGTTTGGAACCATCTACGGGCTCCAGCACGCTGCTTACGGGAGGGATTTCGGTACCCAGTTCCGCGACGCGAAGACGGGGGAAGAATACACCCCGGACTTCGCGGGAATCGCCCGTTCTTTCGGGATACGGGCCGAGCGGATCGAGCATCCAGGGAAACTACGAAGGGCACTGAAAGACGCCTTCGCGTCGGAAGTTCCGGTCCTGCTGGACGTGCTGATGGATCGTGACATCCCCGTTCCGACGGACGGCTACTGGGACATTCTCGATATCTACAAGTATTGATCGGGATGGAAATAGACGGAAAAACGGGAATCTACGGACTCATCGGTCATCCGGTAGCCCATAGTCTCAGCCCGCTCATCCAGAACGCGGCGTTCAGGGCGTGTGACCTCAACGCGGTCTACGTGACCTTCGACGTGGAAGACCTGCCTCGGGCCGTCGATGGCATCAGGGGCCTGAACCTGAAAGGCGTCAACGTCACCCTGCCCTGGAAACACGAGATCCTCCCCCTTCTCGATGAGATTTCGGAGACCGGGCGGATCTCCAGGGCCGTCAATACCGTCGCAAACAGGGGAAAACGCTTGATCGGAACGAATACCGATGTCACCGGGCTTCTCCGCCTGTTTCGGGAGAAGGGGTTCAATTGGCGGGACAAACCCGTCATCGTCCTGGGCGCCGGGGGAGCGGCCCGGGCCGTGGTCACGGCCCTCAAGTCCATCGGGGCGAAACCCTCCATCTACAATCGAAACCTGGACAGGCACCTTGCCGTGACGTTGAGCCGCGACCTGGACTGTCCCTTCCATCCCCTCGAATCCATCACGATCCCGGAAGGGACGGCAGCCGTCATCAACTGCACTCCCGTGGGCATGGCCCCCGATACGGAGGCGCTTCCCCTGCCGGTCTCCCTGCTGCAAAAGGATCTCGTCGTCATGGATGCCGTCTATGCGCCGGTTCACACGCGGCTCCTCAGGGAAGCGGAGAAGGTCGGGTGCCGGGTGATCTCCGGAACCGAGTGGCTGGTCGCCCAGGGCGCCGATTCCTTCAGGTTCTGGACGGGACTCGAACCTCCCGAAAACATCATGAGAAAAACCCTGTTGGAATGGATAAAACATCATGAATCCTAAAGCGTTTCCTGGCGGATACGCCGGTGTCGTCGCCCGGGTCGATCTCGCGCGCGGTCGATGGTCCCTGGAAACCCTCGACGCGGAACTCCTCGAACGTTTCATCGGCGGCGTCGGCCTGGGAGTTTACTTCCTGGCGACGGAAATCCCCCCCGGAACCGACCCCCTACAACCTCGCAACGCGGTTTACATCTTCGCGGGGCCCCTGTCGGGAACGAGCATGCCGGGCTCGGGAACCTCCTGCTGGGTGACTCGAAGTCCCATGACCGGCTTCACGGGGACCGCCCAGGCTAACGGCTATATGGGCGCCCGGCTGAAATCATCCGGTTTCGACGGTCTTATCCTGGAAGGTGTCTCCGAGACTCCCGTCTATATCTTCGTTCACGACGGAAGCGTTGAGGTTCGCCCCGCCGCGCACCTATGGGGGAAGGGAACCTTTGAAACGGAGACCGCCCTCCTGGAAAGGCTCGGCTATTCTCCCCGTGAGGCCAGCGTCTACAGCATCGGTCCCGCCGGAGAAAACGCCGTTCGTTTCGCCGCCGTTGTCGGTGACGAGGGGCACGTGGCCGCGCACAACGGCATCGGGGCCGTTCTGGGGAGCAAAAGGGTCAAGGCGATCGTCGTCACCCGGGGAAAGGTATTGTTTCCGCCGAAGGACTCCGTGCGCTGGGAGGCCGCCGTCGGGACCATTCGGAAAAAGGCGCGGAACTATCTCAAGGGTCTCCTGCACACCTACGGCACCGCGGGGCTCGTCATTCCCGCCTATCAAAAGGGTGAGCTGCCCATCAGGAATTACCAGGTGAACCGAATGGAGGGTATCGAGGAACTCGACGGTACCCGAATCCGCGCGCGCTTCCCCCATCGGGCCAAGACATGCCACCGCTGTCCCATCGCGCACAACGCCTGGATCAAGGTGGGAAAGGGCCCCCTCGAAGGAAAGGAGGTCGAGGAACCCGAATACGAATGCCTCGCAACGCTGGGGTCGAATCTCGGGATTTTCGACCCGGCCGATGTTATCTTTCTCACCCGCCTCGCCGACGACCTGGGACTCAATGCAACGGAGACGGGATGGACGGTTTCCTGGTGCCTGGAATGCCTCGAACGCGGCCACCTCGATTCTTCCATGGGTGATTTCCCAAAAGGCTGGGGAGACACTGAAGGAATTTCCCGACTTATCGAGGCCATCGCCCATCGCCGCGGAAAGGCCGGCATGCTCCTTTCCGAGGGGGTGCGTGTCGCCTCAAAGCGCATCGGGAAGGAGGCGGAAGCCCTCGGCATCTACACCCTCAAGGGCTGTTCTCCCAGGGGACACGATCACCGCGCCCGCTGGATCGAACTGATGGATACCTGCTTCTCCAACACGGGTTCAATCGAGGCCTCGTTCGGCAGCCGGTATCCTGGGGCGCTCGCCCCCCCGCTGCGGGACCTCTTCGACGCCCCCGCTATCGCGAAAACTCTCGCGGAAATCAACGGGTGGCGCCAGTTCGAGGACGCCCTCGGAACCTGCCGGTTCTGTACAAACGAGGCCCCAGAAGAGGTCTGCGAAGCCTTCTCCGCCTTAACCGGCCGGGAGACGGACGTGAAATCGGCCGCCTTTGCGGGAAAGCGCATCGTCCATCTCATGCGCTGGTACAATGTTCGATGTGGTTTGACGCCATCACTGGAACGGCCTTCACCCAGATACGGATCCGTTCCCAGAGACGGGCCCGCCAGGGGGAAAAGCATCCTACCGTTCTGGGAAAAAATCCGGAGAATCTATTACGAGGGTATGGGATGGGACCCGGAGATGGGGACGCCCACACCCGAGACGCTCCGATTGTTCGAGCTGGAAGATCTAGTGTAGCCCACCGGCGCGATCACACCTCCCGGAGGAAACGCTCCCGGATAAAATCTGAGACCTCCACCGTCTTGGTGAAGATTTCTTCGGCCAGTTCCACGGGCAGGGAGCCCGTTCCGCAACTGGGGGTGATCATCGACCGGCGCAGGACCTCCACGCGGTCGAATCCCTTGGCCTCGAGCCTTTCGAGCAGCCCTTCCAGCCGGCCGGCGAGGGTCCGGTAGTTTTCGTCCCGGACCGCCTCGCTGGTGGGCACGATACCCCAGGCGAGGATGCCTCCGCGCGCGAGGAACCGTTTCAGGTGCTTATCGTATAACGTCAGGCCCACTCCGAATTCGTAGGCGTCGAAGTTGACCACGTCGACAGTGGTGTCGAGGATCACCGACCAGTCGGTGTTTCCGCAGCAGTGGACCCCCGTGAGGCAGGAAACACCCTCGAAGCAGTCGTTCAGATAGCCGACCACCTGCTCGTGGGTCATGTTGAGATAGGCGGAGCCGAAGGAGACCATGTAGGGCTCGTCGTAGAACATGAGATATTTCTCCGCCGGGACGGACCCTCGCATGTAGGATTCCAGCCATCTCGCCTTCATGGCCACGGTCTTTACGACCACGTCTTCCGCCGCCTCGTTGTAGATAATGGCGCGGCGGTTTTCATCCGTCACGGTGAGCCCCATGCTGACGGGACCCGTCACCTGTCCCTTGTAGAGGACCGGGCCGTCCGGGTGGCGGGGCCGGAGCATCCCCGGCATCGCGTAAAGACCCTCCGCGTATTCCCGGGAAATGGCGAAGGCCTCCAGATCGTTTGCCAGTACCTTTTCGTAGAAGGCCTCGAGCCCCTCCATCATCCGGGCCGTATCCACCCACATTTTCTGTTCTGCCTCGTCTATTTGAAAGCCGGGAAATCCCTCGCTGTACTGGACGTACATGTTCTCCCTGAAGGACCGCTTGGGAAGCTGCGGCCAGAAGGGGGCCGTTGTCAAGGTATCCGCCACGAACCGGCAGGCATCTTCAGCCTTCACGTGCGGCATGCTCCCCACGCCCGTCGCCAGGGCGTCGGGGAAATACCGCGTTTCGTTCCCGTTGTCCTCACGCATCATATATTCCCTTTCTTGATATCAATTTCCAGGGTGTCCCCATTGGAAAAGCAAGGCCAGGGTCTGTGCCCCCGCCACGCCGTCGGGGGTCAGCCCTCGGCGCAGTTGGAACCGCCTGACGGCCGCTTCCGTCTCTCCATCGTAGATTCCAGTGATCTTTGCCAGGTCCCCAAGGGTCACGAGCCACCCCTGAAGATCCGCCACAGCCGCGCCCTTCATTCCCTTTCTCAGGGCCCTTTCGCCATCCGGCAAAGGTGCTATCCAGTAGGGAACGCCACACCTTCCCGTCCAGGAGGCGAGGGCCGCCTCTTCCATCGGCGCCCAGTCCCCGCGGTGCCAGAACTGCAGCCCGCCCGACCTGGCCTTTCTCGCGCAGAGCCAGCCCGCCGTTCCGTCCGACCGCGCCACGTGGAGGAGAAAAGGGGTGACAAACCCCGCGATGTCCCGCCTCGACAGGCGCAATCTCCCCCAGTAGAGACGCTTGTTCTCCGGGACGGGAAGCATGCCATCGAGAAAGGCCCGCATGGCCGCAAGCGGTCTGAGGCGCGGCAACATCCGCCCCGCCGCTTGGCGCGCCGCTGGCCCCCCCCTCGTGGGGGAGGGTTCCACACTTTTTGGGACCACAGCCCTGGCAACCGTCTTGGTTTCCGTTTTCTCGGGAGAGGGTGGCACCGGTCTCCGCGCGTACCAGGCGGCACCTCCAGCCAGCGCCACGAGAATCAGTACACCCACGGCGGACGCGATTCCCCGTCCCACGCCACGTTGACCGGTCATTCCCAATCTCCGCGTGATTCCCTCTTCCCCCTCCAGCTCTTCGAGCGCCGCCCGGACAATCGCGCGGTCTATCTCGCCCGTTTTCCGAAGGGCCGCTTCCTCCAGGGAACGCTCGCACACGGCGTTGATCAAACGGGGAATCCCGCCGCTCGTCTTGTAGATGAGGTCGAAGGCCTCATCCGTGAAGGAGACGACATTGCCCGCGCCGGCCATGTTGAGGCGATGATAGACATAGAGGGGGAGGGTCTGCCGGTCCAGGGCTTTCAGGAAGACCCGCACGCGGATCCGCTGATCGAGCTGGGGAATCTTCCCGCTCTTCAACAGGGCGTGGAACTCCGGCTGTCCCGACAGGAGTATCTGGAGGAGCTTTTCGGAGTCCGTTTCGAGGTTGGAGAGGAGTCGGAGGTTTTCCAGCAGCGGCAGGGAAAGATTCTGCGCCTCGTCGAGAATGATAAGGGCGTTTCGTCCCCGCGCGAAACGCCCCCGCAGGAAGGCGGAAATGCGCTCCAGGAGGGCGGGAACGGGCGTGTTCTCGTCGAGGACAACTCCCCACTGCTTGAGGATGGAGAAATAGAGGGCCTGCTCGCTCAAGACCGGGTAGAAGATATAGGCGATGTCCATCTCGGAAGCCAGCATCTGGACAAGTTCCTTGCATAGGAGTGTCTTGCCCGTGCCGGCCATGCCCACCAGTTCGATGAAGCCCTTCCGGCGGCGGATACCGTCAACCAGTCTTTGAATGGCCTCGTTGTGTATGTTGCTGAGAAAAAGGAATCTTGGGTTCGGCGTAACCTGGAACGGCTCTTCCCGTAGATTGAAATAGTCGGTATACATTCCCCGTCAGATCACCACCTGACTAACGCGCTTCCCCACGTGAGTCCGCCCCCGAAGGCCACGAGGATGACCCAGTCCCCCGGTTTAAGCCTGCCGGAACGGGCCGCCTCGTCCAACGCGATGGGAACCGTCGCCGAAGAGATGTTCCCATACTTTTCAATGTTGACGAAGACCTTCTCCATAGGGTAACCCAACTTTTTTGCGAAGGCTTGGATGATGCGAAGATTCGCTTGATGAGGGATGATCATCTTGACGTCCGACAGGGAGATGCCCTGTTCCTCCACGGCCTCCCGGCAAGCCTCTGCGAACCTGGTCACGGCCACGCGGAACGATTCGTTGGCCTTGATCATCTTCAGGGTATGCTTCTTGGCGTCCACCGATTCATGTGTGATGGGAGTCGTGGCGGAGCCTCCGCCCGGCATGAGAAGGGTCTTGCCCCCCTCCCCGTCCGTGTGAAGGTGAATCGACTTCACCTCGTGCCCCCCCGGTTCCGTGGAAAGGACGACGGCCCCCGCGCCATCCCCCCAGAGAATACAATTTTTTCGATCAGACCAGTCCTGCACGCGGGTCATCACCTCAGACGCGGAAACCAGGGCGGTGTTCACGTTGTCGGCCTTCATGAACTTGTCTGCCACGGAAAGGGCGAAGATGAAACCGGAACAGGCCGCGGTCACATCAAAAGAAACAGCCTTTTCAGCCCTCAGTTTCGCCTCCAGCCAGTTCGCTCCGGCGGGGCAGTGCGTGTCCGGCGTAATGGTGGCCATCACGATGAGGTCCAGGTCTTCCGCGCCGACACCAGCCTGTTCCATAGCCTGTTTCGAGGCCTCAAGGGCGAGGTCCGAGGCCGCTTGATCCGGCCTGGCTTTCCGGCGTTCCTCGATCCCCGTCCGGGTTTTGATCCATTCACCGTCCGTCTGAATCATCCTGGCCACATCTTGATTGGTTATGATACCCTCGGGCAGGTAGGATCCCGTTCCCTTGATAAATATCCGCTTCATCTCAGGCTCCATGACTCCTCCTCCGGCCATTCCACGCCCCCTGTGGCGTCCCAACGCACCCGCCAAGGAAGGAAGAAAAACCTCAGGCTGGCATGCCCGCGCATATTCTCATATTTCAAAAGTCCTTGCAAGAGTGAAAACCGGGCCACGTCCTTTCCCTCCGTTTCCCATTGGACGAGGCCGGCGATATCGGTCAGGGAGGCTTCCCCCGCCTCAACATGGTCATACAATCCCCATAAAAACCGCCAACGACGGATCCCCCGGCGTTCGAATCCCCCGAAGGCGGTCCAGAGGGGACGCCAGTTCCTCCGGTAGCCTTCGTAAACGATGGGGATGGGATCGGGAAAGGCCCAGGATCGGCCGTCCCGCAACCGGGCGTCGCAAAAGATAGGCCACAGGTTCTGGCGGGTGATTTCCCAGGGTTCCCCCGGTTTGCGTTCGTGGCGGAACCGGCTCCAGATGAGAAAGAAGGTGTTGTCCACCTCCGTGTCGCCTTCCCAATAGTGCTTGTTCCGGTAAAGCGGCCACAGCACCGTCCGTTTTTCGTAATTCGGCGCCGTTCGGTGAACGTAAAAAGGGAAAACCCGCAACCAGTTCTCGTAATCGCTCTTGGCCCGCGTGTATATGGGCCACGCGTCGTTCCGGGTCCGGTTAAACGCTTCGTTCCTCACGTGGCGAAAGATGGGCCACAAAAAAACCGTTTCATGATAGTCGGGGAGGCGGCTTCGCTTGACGTAAAAGGGGAAGAATCCCTTGGCAGTGATGGGCTCCTTCTTGTCCAGGTCGAGCGTTGTCTTGAAGAAGAAGGGCCATAGGACAAAGTCTTTCTGATAGTATCCCCGTTTGACTTCATGGCCGAAAAAGGGCCAGAAGCGAAATCCCTCACCCTTCTCTCCCGAGTAACTGGTGAAAAAGGGCCAGAGGTAACGCGTCTTGACCACGCCGTCCCGCTCGGAACGCGCGTAGAGGGGCCAAAGGACAAACCGGATATCCTTTTTCTCAAACCGGTTTATCAGGTGGCCGTAAAAGGGAAAGAAACCGCCGTAGGTTTTTCCCGTTTTGGTTTTTCCCCAGAAAAAGGGAAAGAAGTAGAATCGCTCCGCGTCGCTGTTCTTGTAGGTGTCAGAACGATAGAACAGGATGAAATAGTTCTGATCCTTTTCGCCGCTTTGAAACCGGGAGAGGGGATACAAGAAATCCCACCGGATGTTCCCCGTGTCTCTCTCCACCTTCTTGGAAAAGAGGGGTCGGAGGCCGAAAATCTCTTCTTTCTTGGAACGTTTGCTGAAGAGGAAAGGGCCCAGGGCCTGGAATTCCCGGTAGGAGGGAGACTTCACTTTCAGGACACCGAAGATGGGGCTGAATCCATATTTCGTGATGAGGGGCATGGGTCTCGGTTCGCCAGCGACAAGGGACCCCGAAAAAAAGAAAAAGGCGGCCAGCAATAAAAATGGGAAAAAGATCCTTCTCCGCATCTTCGCCTGGATATTGAACTCCGGGATACTCACAATGGCTTTGCCCACCTTGCAAGAAGATTTATTCCGTGCGACACCGACCATTCAGGAACCGGCATCAAAAGAAGAGGCTGAACATAGAGGACAGAACCATGATGGGGGTCTGTTCGTCCAGGCCCTCCATCCCAATCTGGACCTTCCTCAGGGTCTTTTCCGCCTCGGTATAGAGCGTTTCGTCGTTCACGAGTTTCCCGAGGGTTCCCTTGCCCGAATTTATCTTTGCGGTGATCTCTTTCAGATTGGCCAGGGCCTTCTTCGCGTCGTCGTAGAGCGTGGGGTCGTTGATGAGTTTCCCGAGGGTTCCCTGGTTGCTGTTGAGTTTCACGGACATCTTGTGGAATCCCTGCACCGCATCGTTTAGCTTGTTATAGAGTTCGTCACTCACGAGGAGTTTTCCGATGGTCCCCTTGCCCTCCTTGAGGTTCTGGGAAACCGTGACCAGGTTGTCCAGAAGGGTGTTCGCCTTCTTGTCAATCCTGGAAAGCTTTGTGGAAAAGGCCTCAAAGTTTTTGACGATGGTGGTAATCCGGTCGCTGTTGTCCTTGATTAACTTGTTGATGTTGGCGCTGAATTCCTCGAAATTGGTTACGATGTTCTGGATGGATTTCTCCCCCTTCTTCCCCCCGAGAGTGTTTTGAAAGGTATCCATGACCGATTTCAGGTCCTTCGCCACATCTCCCAGGTTGCTCAGCAATTGGTCGAGGTCGACGGTGGGAACCGTTTTGGCGATCTCTCCGCCCGGCGGAATCCTTCCTTTGGTCAGGTCTCCGGGATCAACGGAAACGAACTTGTCTCCCATGAGGCCGTGTGTCCGGATTTTCGCCACGGCGTTTTTTCCCAATTTCACGTTCTTTTTGATGGTCATGACCACCTTCGCCTTGCCGCCCTGCAGTTCAATCGAGGAAACCTTTCCCACCTGGACCCCGGCGATATTCACGTCCGCACCCGGTGTCAGCCCCGTGACCGAGTCGAAAACGGTCGTCACTTGGTAGCCCCCCTTCAGCTTCGTTCCCATCTCGCCGATGCGAAAAGACATGTAAAAGAGGATGATCAAGCCGATCAGCACAAAGATGCCAACCTTGGCTTCCAACGCGATTTTTTCCTTTTTCATGGTTCCTCCCTCCCGTTCCCTTTCGGTATGGAGAGTTTCTGCGCATTCAAAAACTTCTGGATAATCTCGGAATCAGACCGGGAAAACTCGCGGGGCGGGGCCTTCTCGATGATTTTTCCCTTGTGAAGCATGGCTATCTCGTCGGCTATCTTGAACGTGAGGGGAAGGTCATGGCTGATGACCACCGCGGTAATCCCAAATTTCTCCTTGGTTTCCAAAATGAGGTCAGCGATGGCCTCCGTCATGATGGGGTCGAGGCCCGTGGTGGGCTCGTCGAACAGAACGATTTGGGGATTCAGCGCCAGGGCCCGCGCGAGCCCCACCCGCTTTCGCATCCCGCCGGAGAGTTGAGAAGGCATCTTTCCCTCCGTTCCTTCAAGCCCCACCTCTTTCAAGAGCGAGGCCACGGTCTCGCGGATCTCCGATTCCTTTTTCTTTGTGTGTTCCCGCAAGGGGAAGGCCACGTTCTCGCCTACTGACATGGAATCGAACAGGGCCGCCTCCTGGAACAGCATTCCGAATTTTCTCCGGACCTTGTTCAACTCCCTCGGTTTCAGGCGGGTAATCTCACTGTCGTCCACCCATATTTCTCCCTCGTCGGGACGCAACAGGCCGATAATGTGTTTCAGAAGGACGCTTTTCCCCTCGCCGCTGCGGCCGATGATGACCGTTACCTTCCCGTCGTCGATGGTCAAATCCAGCTTGTCCAGGACCTTTTGAGACCCAAATGATTTCTCCAGTTTCACGAGACGAATCATCTTGGCACCTAAAACATCAACGCCGTGAGAAAATAGTCCGCGATGAGGATCATGGCCGAGGCCATGACCACCGCCTGGGTCGTCGAGCGCCCCACGCCCTCCGCTCCGCCGGTGGTATAATATCCCTTGTAACACCCGACGAAGGCAAGGATGAGCCCGAAGCAGGCCGCCTTGACGAGCCCATTGTAGAGGTCACTCAAGTCCACATACTGGATCAGTTTGTTGATGTAGGCCCCGGAACTGATTCCAAGGAGATTGACCCCCACGAAATAGCCGCCGATAATTCCCAGGAAATCCGAGATGGCCGTGAGAACAGGCAGCATAATGACGCCCGCCACGATCCTCGGAACGATCAGGTATTCCACCGGGTTTACAGCCAGGACGGAGAGGGCGTCGATCTGCTCCGTCACCCGCATGGTTCCGATCTCCGCGGCCATGGCCGATCCCGCGCGCCCCGTGACCATCAGGCCGGTCAGGACGGGCCCCAATTCCCGGGTCATACTGAGTCCTACGGTGGCCCCAACGAGGCTTTCCGCGCTGAACATCTTGAATCCATAGTAGGTCTGCAGGGCCAGGACGCCCCCCGTGAACAGGCCTGTGATGATCACTACGAGGGTGGACTTGACCCCCACGAACTCCATCTGCTTGACAATCAAAAAGGGGCGGTAGGGGGGACGGAAGACCCAGAGGAGGCTTTCGATGAACAGGAGCATCATCCGTCCCATTTCCGAGACGATATTGATAACCCCCATTCCAATCGTGTTCAGAATGCTTTTCATCGAATATCCTTGGGCGCAAACTGCTATTTCAACTGCTTTTAGCCTTAACGAAATTCATTTTCCCCACCAACGTGCAACAACCCGTTAACAATCGGGACGCTTAAATTCAAAACACTCGTGTTTCTCTCAATTATAATGCGATGATGTTGACGGCAACCAGTGAAATTCCAGCGTCGCGCGGGGGAGCCATCCCATCGAACAAATCGACGGTTTTCCCTTGAAACATTCCCACTCCGCAATAGCCTCTTGTGGCGTTTTCCGTTCATCCCCAAGAATCCTCACCGCATCCTTTATCGGTTTGGTTCTCTCCCCTTGATGATTCAAGGGAAAACCCGCTTTAACCCCTATATCTTCAATAAACGCATATTTACTAAAATCTACCTTTTCACCCAATCATTGTCAAGGAAAGACCTTTTTCTGCTATCTCGCTGCTCAACGTTTCCTTACCCCGCACCTTGAGGGTAAGATTTAACTATGGAATGATTTATCGTTCAATCTTGAATGTTTCTCGCGTTCCTCCAGCTGGCGCGCGTAAAGTGCCTTACGACGGCGCTAAACTGAATCTGTCTCCATATAAAACACGTAAATCAGACGAGATCCCATAGATTCACATGGGTTTATAATTAATATCTACAAATTAAAATATAGTTTTAAATGGAATTGTTAATTATGGGTCTTTTCTTCAATTATATCTAAAAATCTTTCCACGAGAAATGGGTCAAACTTAATGCCCGCGTATTCTTTTATCTTTTGGATGGCCTCTTTTTTAGAAAGCGCCTTCCTGTATGCACGCTTGTTGATCATAGCATTATAGGCATCGATAATAGCGACGATCCTGGAGAGCAATGGGATTTCGCCGTCTTTCAAGCGATCTGGATACCCTTTTCCGTCCCAGCGTTCATGGTGATGTAGAATCTCCTCCGCGACAGCAGCCATCTGGGGAATCATTATTGCTATACGATATCCCTCTTCCACATGTCGTTTCATGATTTCCCATTCTTCTTCCGTTAATTTCCCAGGTTTCAAAAGAATATTATCCAAGACAGTTATTTTCCCAATATCATGCAGCAATGCGAGGAGTTTCAATCTTTCCACCTCGGGATCCAAGAGGCCCAGTTCTCGTCCCATGATCTCCGCCAGATCTTGAGGGCTCTCCCCTGGTTTCTCGGTATGTGGATCTTTCTCGGATGTAATCGGTTTTTCGGTAGAAGCGTTACGGGTCTTCCAGCCTCTGGCCTTCGAAATCTTATCCACATACATGTTCGCGTCCGCCTTTCTGAAAACCTCTTCCATGTCGTTGTATTGGCCATTCTGGACCGCGTATCCCAGCGAAACACTCAAGTTCAAGTGACTCGCAAAACTCAGGCTTTTGATACGGCATGCGCCCCTGAACCTGTCGCAGAAGGCCCGGGCGGCTTTCTCGCCACACCGGGGTAGAATCACGGCGAATTCATCTCCCCCGATCCTCGCTACCACGTCCCCTTTCCGGGACACGGATTCCAGCGTCTTCGCCGCACTTTTTATTAACTCGTCCCCCATCTTGTGTCCCATGGCATCATTGACACGTTTCAACCCATTGATATCAAGGATGATGATAGCGACAGGGAATTTTCTTTCCGAGTTAAGGCGTGCCATCTCCTCTTCGAAATACGCGCGGTTGTAAAGCCCCGTCAGTGCGTCGTGAAAAGCCATGTATCGCATCTTCTCTTCCACCCTTTTACGCTCTGTAATCTCTTTGGAGATAACCGTAACGGCGATGACATTGTCATTTATATCCTTAATGGGGCTCAAGGTTCTCAAAAAGATCCGGTTATCTCTGTTGCTTACATGTTCATGGTGTATCGAGCTTCCGTTTTTGAAAACAGATTCTACCAGGTTTAAAAATACTTTTGTCTCATCTTCGGAATGAAGGCTGCCGTATGTGCACCCTACCATTTTATCTCTCTGCAGGTTGAGTCTTTTTAGATGTTTCTCGTTCATGAAGATATATTTCCCATGCCTGTCCACCAGGTAAATGCTGTCATCCGTGGATTCCACCAGAGAACGATACTCCGCCTCACTCTTCTGGAGCATCTCTTTCGCCTTCATTTGTTCTGAGATGTCTTTTATCGAGACAAGATAGTAATTACCATGATGATTTTCCTGTTGCCCCACCCGGTAGTCCATGATGAGTTTGTGCGTTCTTAGGCGGATTCCGATCTTACCCGATTCTTCTCCAGCCTCAATGCGTTCTCGAACCTCTTGGAGAATTGCCGCATGAAGCCCTCCCCCGTTCTCATGATATCGCGAGGCATACCGCTCAATCATTTCTCTGAAAACCCTGCTTTCTTTTACCAGGTCCATGCCCGCCGAGAGACATAACAATCCCATGGGTATATTTTCAATAAAATCCTTTAACATCTCTTGAAAGTTGAAGTTGTTATCCATATTCATCCCCGCTTGATACAATTTAAACCTTTTATTATCAAGTCTAATCTATAACCATAGTTTCGTCAAAGAATTTTATTTCGACTATGTATTGAAGCATGATAATCGGTGGCGGGAAATCCATCCCGAAGATTTTTTCACGCTTTTCTTGACTCGTTTTTTAAAGTTTGATAGGGAATGAGCATCCTCCTGGTACATGTCGGCCGGGAGAAATTATTCCGGATGAAGGATAACACTATTTAATAATTCAAGAAAGGAAAAGTGGCCCTTTGAATAAAAAACACCCTTCGAACTCATTTGTTTTTATCCTGCAAGCCATCATTTTTTTCATTATTATACTCGCTGCTTCTACGCCATCGTTTGCGAGACGACATCGGGCAAAGAGACAGAAAAGACCCCAAATCGCCTACCGCGGTTACGTGGTCATGGAAGCCTTTACCGGAACTATCATCAAAGCGGATCATCCCGACATCAAAGTGGAACCCGCTTCCGTTTCGAAACTCATGCTGGTCGCCGTAACTCTCGACTTTGTCAAACAAGGCAAGGCCAAACTCAGTGAAATCGTTACCACGTCACGCAAGGCGGCGAAAATGGGGGGAAGCCAGGTTTTTCTAAAAGAAGGAGAGAAATTTTCTCTGGATGAACTCCTCTATGCCATACTCATCCAGTCCGCCAACGACGCCTGCGTGGCCGTGGCGGAACACCTTGCCGGATCCACGGACGCCTTCGTGGATTTGATGAACAAAAAGGCCCGCGAACTGCACATGAAAAATACCCATTTCGTCAGCGTGAGTGGACTTTACGTCAGGCCCGACGTGCATGACGTGACAACGCCGCGGGACATGGCCATCCTCGCCCGTTACCTTCTCCTGAAACACCCGGAAACCCTCAAGTACACCGCCGTAAAGGTCCGCGGGTTTCGCAACAATACCTTCATCATGCGGAGCCACAACCATCTCCTGAAACACTTCCCGGGAATGGACGGTCTGAAGACGGGCTATTACCACAGGGCCGGTTACAACCTGGTGGCTACCGCCAAGAGGGGAGACCAACGCTACATTGTCAGCCTCTTCGGGGCGTCAACCGCGAAGCTGAGGAACAAAAAGGTCACAGAACTGTTGGAATACGCCTTTCGCAATTACCGGAGGATCCGCCTGGCCGAGGCGGGCAAACCCCTTGAGACCATCGACGTAAGGCTCGGCTCCGACAAGGTGGTCAAGCTCCCTCTCGTGGCGTCCAAGACCATTGATGTGGTGGTGGAGATTGGGAGGAAGATTAAAAAAAAGGTGAAAATCCTGAAAGACAAGCCGCCCTTCAAGACCAATGAAAAGGTAGGGGAGGCCTCGTTTTACATCGACAACAAGCCAGCGGGGTCCACCATCCTCGTGGCCGGCAGGGATGTCAAAAAGCCCGGTTGGTCTATTTTCAACCTCTTCAAAAAGAAGAGTTGATCAACGCGTTTGCGCCCTTCAAACATACCTCAAACGCCCGGAAGCTACGTCCTGGTCCTGCGCAATCCGAAGCCACGGGTCCTGAAGGTGGGACGGCTCGGTTCCCTCGCATTTCCCCCAGGAACATACGCCTACGTGGGCTCCGCCATGGGGGGGCTGGCAAGAAGGGTCCGGCGCTACCTGAAACCCATTGAAAGGCCTCACTGGCATATCGACGCTCTCCTCCCCGCGTTTCAGCCGGCGGCGCTCTGGCTCTTCCCGTCTCCCGTCCGGCGGGAATGCGACGTCGCGCGTCTCCTCGCCCGGATCCCCAGCATTACCGCCGTCGAGGGATTTGGAAGCACCGACTGCGCATGTCCCTCGCATCTTTTCATTATCACCGGCATTGAAAAAGCGCCCCTTTTTGAAACGCTCAAAGGGGCGCTTTCATGCCCGGAGGCCTTGGAGATTTGTTATTCCTGAAGTTCCTTCAGGTCCTTGTAAAGATCCAGCGACTCGGGGTTGGCCAGGGCGTCCCGGTTTACCACCGGCTCGCCGTGAATCACCTTCTTGACCGCCAGCTCCACCTTCTTTCCGCTGATGGTGTAGGGAATATCGTCGATGGCGATAATCTTGGCCGGAACGTGGCGCGGCGTGGCGTTTTCCCGAATCGTCTTTTTGATCTTCTTTTTCAGCTCCTCAGTCAGCTCCACGCCTTCACGGAGCTTAACGAAGAGGATGACGCGGACATCGTTGTCCCAGTTCTGGCCCACCACGAGGCTGTCTAAAACCTCGTCGATGGCCTCCACCTGTCGGTAGATCTCCGCCGTCCCGATACGGACCCCGCCCGGGTTCAGCGTGGCGTCGGAGCGGCCGTAGATGATCATCCCGCCCGTGTCGCTTTTGATCTCTGCATAGTCGCCGTGATGCCAGATGTTCGGGTAGACGGTGAAATAGGCGTTGTGATACTTCTCGCCGTCCGGGTCGTTCCAGAAATAGAGCGGCATGGAGGGGAAAGGCCGGGTGCAGACCAGCTCCCCCTTCTTGTCGTAGATGGGATGTCCCATCTCGTCAAACACAAGGACCGCCATGCCGAGTCCGCGGCACTGCAGCTCCCCGGCGTAGACAGGCCCGATGGGATTTCCCAGGGCGAAGCAGCCGTTCAGATCCGTGCCGCCCGAGATGGAGGAAAGCTGGAGGTCCCCCTTGATGTCCCGGTAAACGTATTCGAAGCTCTCGATGGAGAGGGGCGACCCCGTGGAGAGCACTGCCTTCAGTTTGTCGAGATTGTATTCCTTGCCCGGCTTGACCCCTTCCTTCTCCAGGGCGGCGAGATACTTGGCGCTCGTTCCAAAGATGGAGATACTCTCGCGCTCCGCGATTTCCCAGAGAATGCCCGGCTTGGGGTAGAAGGGAGACCCGTCATACAGTAGCAGCGTCGCCCCCACACTGAGGGCGCTGGTGAGCCAGTTCCACATCATCCACCCGCAGGTGGTGAAGTAGAAGATGGTGTCCTCCCGTTTCAGGTCTGTATGGAGGATCAGCTCTTTCTTGTGGTTTAGCAGGACGCCCGGCCCCTGCACCATGCACTTGGGAAGCCCCGTGGTTCCCGATGAATACATGATGTAGACGGGATGGTCGAAGGGAAGGTATTCGAACGCGATCTCCTCCGCTTTGTCGGCGAGGAAGTCCTCGAAGTGCTCCGCGTCGGGCAGGAAGCTGATATCCGGTTTCTGCCTTGTGTAGGAAACGACCACGATCTTTTCCAGGGAGGGAAGCTGTTTCACCACGTTGGCGATCCGTTCCAGGGAATCAAACTGTTTCCCGTTGTAGAAATACCCGTCCGCCGTAAAGATGACCTTTGGCTCGATTTGGCCGAACCGGTCCATGACACCCTTGATCCCGAAATCGGGGGAACAGGAGGACCAGGTCGCTCCGATACTTGTAGCCGCCAGCATGGCGATCATGGTCTCGGTCATGTTGGGCATGAAACCGACCACCCGGTCCTTCGGCTTTACGCCCAGGGCGCGAAGGGACTTGGCCAGGCGGGCCACCTTGTCATAGAGTTGGCGGTAAGTGGTGCGAACCGGTTCCTGTCCTTCCCCCACGAAGATGACGGCCGTCTGGTCGTCCCGGAACCGGAGAAGATTCTCGGCGAAGTTGAGGCGGGCGCCGGGAAACCACCGGGCGCCGGGCATCTTGTCCAGATCCGCCACGACCTCATCATAGGCCTTCTCCGCCTTGATCTCCACGAAATCCCAGATGGTCTTCCAGAAATCCGGGATGTTCTCAACAGACCAGTCGTAGAGAGAAGGATAATCGGTGAAATTCTTGCCGAATCGTTCATTGACGGTTTGGAGAAAACGGTACATATTTGTCTGACTGACCCTTTCCTCCGATGGTTTCCAAAGCATCGTTCCCATGAAAACACCCTCCCTGAGAAAACCGTTGTGGTTGTTGGGTTAAAGGATATGAAAGCTCCTTTTTCATAACGAGATTCAGGCAATTTGTCAATCAATTCTGAAAAGTTTACTGCCTCATCTTCATTTGTTCCGCTCCCGATCCATAATTCCATGCTATTCTATGTGTTATCAAGGACGTCGAAGAGGCCGGTACCCTTGACTTTCAGACCGATATGTGAAAACATTCACCATCAAAAATGTTACTTCCCATACAGGGAAAACAAAACTCAAGGAGGTCAACCGCGTATGTTGAGCAAAACTTACATTCCTTACAAGGGATACTACTCCACGCCCTTCTGCCGCTGGCAGGGATCCATGGCCAACGAAAACTCCATTGAACTGGGCGCCAAGACCGCACGGCAGTGGCTGCTCGCCAGCGACTATGATCCCACCATGTTCGATTACCTCTATCTTGGGATCACTATCCACCAGCTTCACCTCTTCTACAGCCACACCTGGGCCGCCGCCATGATGGTGGACGGCCAGAAAGACCTGCCCGCCCTCATGGTCAATCAGGCCTGCACCACCTCTACGACCTGCATCTATCTCGCCGCCACCAATATCGAGCTGGGCGCCTACGATGCGGCCTTCGCCTTGATGGTGGACCGTTGCTCCAACGGTCCCCATACCGTGTGGCCCAATCCCCTGGGTCCGGGAGGCGAGGTCATCTCCGAAAACTGGCTGATGGATAACTTCAACCGGGACCCCTGGGCGGGGCTGAAGATGATCCAGACGGCGGAAAACGTGGCCAAAGAGATCGGCACGACCAAGGAGGAGTGCGACGAAGTCACGTTGCGGCGTTACGAACAGTACCTGGACGCCCTGAAAAACGACCGCGCCTTTCAGAAACGCTACATGTTCCCCGCCGAGGTCCGGATCGGCAAGAAGAAGACCAAGCTCATCGAGGAAGACGAAGGTATCATTCCCACCACGGCGGAAGGGCTCGCCAAGCTGAAGCCGGTGGAGCCGGGCGGCGTCATGAGCTTCGGGAACCAAACCCACCCCGCCGACGGAAACTGCGGATTCATTGTCACCACAAGAGAAAAGGCCAAGGAGCTGAGCAAGGATCCCAACGTGGAGATTCAGATTGTTTCCTACGGCTATTCCCGGGTCCAGAAAGGCTTTATGGCCAAGGCCCCCGTGCCGGCGGCCCAGATGGCCCTGAAAAACGCCGGGCTCAAAATCTCCGATATCACGGCCTTCAAGACCCACGCCCCCTTCGTCATCAACGACATCTACATGGCCAAGACCATGGGTATAGACGTCAACAACATCAACAACTACGGGACCTCCCTCATCTTCGGCCATCCCCAGGGACCCACGGCGGGTCGCCTCATCGCCGAGCTGATCGAGGAGCTGGTCATCAGGGGCGGCGGATACGGCCTGTGGGCCGGCTGCGCCGCGGGCGACAACGGCGCCGCCATGATTTTCAAGGTGACCTGCTGATCCCCTTTCAGTCGAATCCATTGGGGCCTTCCTTCTCCGGAAGGCCTTTTTTCTTTGGGGACACTCATGTTTATTCCCCGTAATGGAAGTTTTTCCTTGACAAGCATTCCAGAACGGTGTTTAGGATATTGCCGCATGAAAGCAAAAACGTCCCCGCCCCCCAGGCTGAAACTGAACATCGCCGACTGGATCAGGAAATGGGCCATGATCCTTCCCGAAAAGGTTGCCTTCGTCTACAACGATGCCCCCGTTACCTACCGCGCCCTGAACAATCGCATCAACCAGCTCGGCAACGCCCTCCTGGACCTCGGCATCCAGAAGGGGGAAAGGGTGGGGGTTCTGCTCACCAATTGTATCGAGTTCTTCGAGGTCTTCTTCGCCTGCTCCAAGATCGAGGCCATCTTTGTGCCCCTCAACTTCCGGCTTGCGGGACCGGAAATCGCCTACATCCTCAACGATTGCACCACCGAAACCCTTTTTTTCAGTGGGGAATTTACCGATAGGATCGCCGCCACCAAGGGGGAGATTCCCGTTAAGACCGGGCGCTACATCGCCGTCGGGGACCCGTCCCCCGCATGGGCCGAGGATTACGAAACCTTCCTGTCCGGCCATCCCTCGCGAGAACCGGAAATTCCTTATGAAAAGAACGTGGAATCCCCCCATATCATCATGTATACCTCGGGCACCACGGGGTTTCCCAAGGGGGCCGTCTTCACTCAGCGGAAGACCTTCTTCAACATCCTGAACGCCAACATCTACTACCACGTCACCCCGGACGACAAGATCGTCGTCTCTCGCCCCCTCTTCCACTCCGGCGGCCTGCTGGTGGACTCCCTCCCCTTCCTCTACAAGGGCGGCACCGTCATCCTGAAGCGGCGGTTCGACCCGGAGGAACTCCTGGAGGCGGTTCAGCGCTACCGGGCCACGGTGTTCGAAACCTCCGCCACCATGTACCGATTCATCCTGGATCGCTGCGACCTGGGACGTTACGATCTCTCTTCCGTCAAGCTATACTACACGGGCGGCGAGGTGGTTCCCCTCCCGTTGCTTAAGGCCTACGGGGAGCGCGGCATCGTTATCACCCAGCTCTTCGGGCAGACCGAGACCTCCACCGTCACTTGGCTTCCGGCTCGGTACGGTTTGGAAAAGATGGGCTCCGTGGGGCTTCCCGTCTTCCACGGGGAGGTCAGGATTGTGGACGAAGCGGGCATCGAGGTGCCCGCCAACCGAGTGGGGGAGGTCATCGTCTCGGGCCCCATCCTCATGTCCGGATACTGGGGACACCCGGAACTGACGGCCCAGACGATTCGGAACGGCTGGCTCCACACGGGGGACATGGGACGCAGGGACGAAGACGGCTTTTTCTACATCCTCGACCGGCGGAAGAACATGTACATCTCAGGGGGAGAGAACGTCTATCCCGCCGAGGTGGAGAAGGTCCTCTACGAGCACGACGGCGTCAAGGAGGTCGCCATTATCGGCGTCCCCGACGCGAAGTGGGGCGAGGTGGGCAAGGCTTTCGTGGTCCCCAAGGTGGGCGCGCATCTTACCGCCGAGGAACTCATCCGGTGGTGCACCGCGCGGGTGGCAAAATACAAGGTCCCGAAACAGATCGCCTTTGTGGCAAGCCTCCCCAAGAACGCGGCGGGAAAGGTCATGAAACACCGGCTGAGAACGTAGGCGGGGGCACGCATGAACACCGTGGAAAGGCCATTCCAATCGTTGAATGTTAAAATCGCCATCGACGTGGCGCTCGCGGACCCCGCCGCTGCGCCAAGACCCCTACCGCCCGCCACGACCTCATGGAAGGGGTCCTGGAGGGCGGCTTGTCTTTCAGGATTTTCGCTTTTTTTTATCTCCTTGCCGATTTCTACCACCACGTCAATGGTCTTGGCCCCCACGAGGGGAATTTTGACCACCTTGACTGTCCTACCTATATGAAGTCTTGTCTGGTATTTTTTAAAGTATATTTGGGAAAAAACATGGGATGCGCGGAAATCAGCTATTAAGCCTCAAATCATCCGAACTGCCGCTTCACTTTGAAGCCAGAACCAATCGAGACCTTGAAAACAACCAGATCTATAAAACTAGGTTCGGAACCTCCATCTCCCCCCTGGCGAAGGCCTTGAGAAAGGCCTTGACTACCTTGGGATCGAACTCCTTCCCCGCCATGTCGGTGATGAGGTCCCTCGCCTCGAAGGCGGACATGGCCTTCCGGTAAGGCCTGTCGCTCGTGATGGAATCATACACGTCGGCCAAGGCTAAGATGCGCGCGCCTATGGGGATGTCTTCCCCCTTAACCTTCTTGTAGCCCGTGCCGTCATACTTTTCGTGATGCGCAAGGATGATGGGGAGAATCCTTCCCAGGGGACCACCCAGGGGTTCGAGAATCTGTCCGCCCCTGTCCACGTGCTGTTTCACGTTTCCGTATTCTTCTCTTGTTAATTTTGCTGCTTTATAGAGAATGTTCCGGCTGATTTCTAATTTTCCGATATCGTGCAACAAGGCGGCTGAACGAATATCTTCGATATAATCTTTGCTCAGTCCAAGGTTTTCGGCAATCTTCGCCGCGTAGACGGAAACTCTATAACAGTGATTTTCCGTATACTTGTCGTTAGAAATGAAATGCCGCAGAATGATGAGGACCCCCCGGTAGGTTTCCCGAAGTTCATTCATCTTCTTCTTGTCACGCTCATACAAGGATCCCATGGCGTAAGCCGTGATCATCAAAATTCCACCCCAGGCAAGGAGTTCTCGCCACTTGTCATCCGGCATATATCCTTCCATGGAAAGCCAAGATGGATTGTAATAAGTGAGAATTCCTACTAAAATAATACTAAGAAAAGCGGTGAGGGTGGCATGGCGACGACCGAAAAAATAGGCGGAAAACAGGGTCGGCAAGGTATAAAGCCCCAGAAGAATCCTCTGGGAGGCCACAAGATAGTTCATTAGGCCAATGATGATAAAAAGAGAGAGGATCACCCATAATTCTTTATTGACTTCAAAAAACTTTTCGACAAGGTGTTTTTTTAACTCGTGTTTATGACTGGTTTCTTTGGAAAATTCGCCTGACTCGAATTCGTCCAATTGAAAAGGATCAGGCGCCTTGGTTGCCTCAGAAAAAAGATCGTCTTCTGCCTTTGTTTCACTAAACATGGGAAAATCTCTTTGATCCTTCTTTCGGATCCTACTATACAGCAATTTTTAAAAAAAATCCACTTCTCAATTTTCCCATCTCACCCCGTATGCCTTACCCACGAATCATATATCACATTTTCATCATGTATCAAAAAACAACGATATCATATTTTTTTAATATTCTTTTTAATAGTTACCAACGATTTTTATGTATACGGCCTGGGTCATACCGATCGGCGGGCGGCTTTCGCTCGGCGGGGTAACCGAGAGCGACGAGCGAAAAGGGGATGATATGTTCCGGAAGCCCGAGCAATTTTGTCATTCCCTTCACGCGTTTGACCCTTGGGTATATCCCCAGCCAAACGGCCCCCAAGCCAAGCCCGTGGGCCGAGAGAAGGATATTCTCCGTGGCCGCGGCGCAATCCTGGATCCAAACCTCCTCCGATAGGAAACGCCGCCGGTCCGCGCAGACCAGGATGGCCACGGGGGCGGACTTGAGCATCTCCGCGTAGGGATGGAACCTGGGGATCTCCTCAAGGAGTCTTCGATCGTCGACAACGATAAAGGTCCACGGCTGCTCGTTCTTGGAAGAAGGCGCCGCCATGGCCGCGCGCAATATTTCAGTTAGAAGGGCCTCATTGACGCCTTCCCCCGTGAATCTTCGAATGCTTCTCCGGGTTAAAATGGCCTCTTTCACATCCATGTCCGCTTCTCCCGCTAAAAACAGTCGTTTGCCTATCAAGCCGCGTCTTCAAGAAATTTCATGATGACCTGGACATCCTCCCAGACGTCCCGTTTCTTGGCGGGATTCCGGAGCAGGTAGGCGGGGTGGTAGGTGGGCATGAGATAGATACCCTCCCGCCATGGATAAAGGGTTCCCCGGAACTTGGAGATGGGGGCCTTGGTCTCCATGAGGGCCTGGAAGGCCACGCTCCCCAGGGCGCAGATGACCCGGGGGCGGATGATCTCAATCTGTCTCATCAAAAACGGCATGCACGCCGTGACCTCGTCGGGCTCCGGGTTCCGGTTGCCGGGGGGGCGGCACTTGACGATGTTGGCGATGTAGACATTATCGCGCTTCATCTTCATGGCGTTGATGATGCGGGTCAAAAGCTGGCCCGCCCGGCCCACGAAGGGCCGTCCTTGGAGGTCTTCGTCCCGACCGGGACCCTCCCCCACGAACATGAGGTCGGCGCGGGGGCTTCCTTCCCCGAAGACCAGTTTCGCGCGTCCCTTGGCGAGCTTGCACCGGGCGCAGTCCGCGAGGCTTGCCTCCAGTTCCGCGAGGAGCCGCGCGGGATCCCTTCCTGTTTTTGGCGCCGAGGGTTCTTCAGGGGCGGACGGCACGGTTACCTGGGATGTCGGCATGGGGGCCTCCTTCGGGATGGGTAGGGTTTCGATTCCCAGCCCCTTGAGAAAACGGAGGGCGGAAAGGTATCCCTCGAGAAGGGATGGGTCGTTTCCGGGGCGCGGGGCCATTTCAGAATCCGAAAGGTTTCGCGATGAGATCCCGGATCTTCATGTCGAAAAACATGTTGGAAGGCTGGGGATGGATGACGGCGGCGGTGTCGGCGCCCCGCCCGGTCCCGGCGATGGCGATGATGTCCTCCATGGGAACCAGGCCCGCGTCCGCGGCCATGGCGGCGATCTCCGCGCAGACCTTGACCCCCTGCCCGAGGATGCGCAGGGTATGGGCCACCAGGTCCTGCTCGCTGCCGCCGAGCTTGCCCCGGATGGCGGTGCCGAGGCTTCTCAGCACCATCGTGCCGAAGAGGACCGTTCCGCCGAGGGATTCGATCTCCCGTTTCTTTTCCGGATCGAACTCCTGGACGCCCGCCGCCTTGAAGCCGGTGTTGTGGGCCACGACGACGAGTTGCAGGCCCTTTCCCTGGATCATTCGAGCGCACAGAACCCCCGTATCCCCGAAGGTGGAGGCCACCACCAGGTGGGTGATGCCCCGTTCCTTCGCCTCCTGGATGGCGGCGCTCAGGGTCTTTTCCGTGTTTGCCGGTCCCGGCCTTTCGAATAACATGGTCATGGCTTTTCCTCCTTTCAGGCCCGAAGGGTGGCGCGGTGCCGAAGGGGTTTCAGGATGAAGCGCAGGGCGTCCAGGGCGGAGGTGAAGACCGCGTCGGCGGCGAGAAGGGCCTCCACGGCCGCGCCCTCTTCCCCCAGCACGCACAGCCCCAGTCGGGCCTCCTTGAGCATGAGGCGGTCGTTGAAACCATTTCCAAGCGCCACCACGCGCCCGCCGAGGGAGCGGACGAAGGCCGCCTTTTCCTCGGCCGTGTTCTCCCCCGCGAGCCGCTGGATGACCACGGGGAGACGTTGGGTCGCCTCGGCCACGTTTCCCCGGGTATCGGCCGTGAGCACATGGATCGTCACCTTACGCCCGAGCAGGCAGAGGGCGTCCTTCACCTTGTTGTGAACGCGCCCGTCCTTCGCGATAGTTCCGTTGAAATCGAGGACCAGGTCGGTTACCTCGAGGGGTTCCCGTCCCGGTATCTCCATTTTAAGCAATCTCGTCCCTCCCCCGGGGTGTATCACCGCCCCGTATCCTTTCATAGAGAACTATACCCGCCGCGACCGAGACATTCAAGGACGTCACGGGCCCCGTCATGGGGATGACGAGGAGCATATCGCAGAGGGAGCGCAGCAGGGGACGCACGCCCTTTCCCTCGCTTCCCAGGACGATGGCCGACCTTTCAGCCCAGGGCGCCTCCGGGAGGGGAATCCCCTCCGCCACGTGGGTCCCGAAGATCCAGAATCCCTCCTTCTTCAGCCGCCGGATACAGCGGGCCAGGTTGGTCTCCCGGATGACGGGCAGGACCCCGGCCGCGCCCGCCGAGGCCTTCCACGCGGCCGGCGTGACCGCGGCGCTCCGGTCCCTGGGAAGAAGCACGCCCCGGCACCCGAGGCAGGCGGCGCTCCGGAGAATCGCGCCCAGGTTGCGGGGATCGGTGATGCCGTCGAGGATGAGCAGGGTGGAGGACACCCGGCCTATCTCCCCCGCCAGCCACGCGTCGAGGGGAGTGTAGGCGAAGTCGGCCACCCGCGCCCAGACCCCCTGGTGGGGGATTCCGAGGGAAGGGGCCTTGTCGGGGGGCACCGCGGTCACGGGGATCCCGAGGGCCCGCGCCTTCTCCATCAGGGCGGCGACGCGCAGGGAGGGTTTCTTCCGGGGAAGAACGTAAAGGGCCTTGACGCGCGCGGGGGCCTCGTCGAGGAGGATTTCAACGGGATGGATACCCGCCACCAGGTTCATGACATGGAATTTCCCAGCTGTGCCAGGACCTCCCTCACCGCCGCCGCCGGGTCGGGGGTTCTCAGGATGGAACGGCCCATGACGAGGAGATCCGCCCCTGCGGAAACGGCCTCCAGGGGAGTCGCCACGCGTTTCTGGTCGTCGTCCGGCTGGGGGGACGTCCGGATACCGGGCGTCATGATGAGAAAATCGTTGCCCAGCGCCTTCCTCAGGACGGCGGCCTCCAGGGGGGAGGCCACGATGCCGTCCGCCCCGGCCTTGAGGGCCAGGTCGGCCAGGTGCAGGACGCTCACCTCCAGGGGCGTCGTGATGCCTATCTCCTTCAAAGTCGCGGCATCCATGCTGGTGGGGATGGTCACGGCGAAGAGGACGGGCGCCGGAATCCCCAACTCAGCCGCCGCGGCGTCCGCCGCCTTCCGGGCCGCCGCGAGCATCCGGCCGCCCCCCAGTGCGTGGAGCGTCATTCCCCAGACGCCCAGGCGGGTGGCCTCCGCCACGGCCCGCTCCACGGTGTGGGGAATATCGAAGAACTTCAGGTCGAGCAGGGCGCTCCCCCCGTGCCCGCGGATCATGGACACCGCCGCGGGTCCCTGGGCCACGAAGAGCTGTTTTCCCACCTTGAACATCACCTCCCCGGCGGGAAGGCGCGTCACGATCGCCTCCGCCTCCGCGAGGGTGGTCACGTCCAGGGCCACGGCCAGGGCCGGGCCGAAACGCCGGACCTTTCCGGCATGGATCTCGTCGTTCATCGCCTCTCGTCTCCTATGGGCTCAGCCTTTCGGCGTTGGCCCGTATCCAGGGCAGGAGGATCTCGGCGGTAAAGGCCCCTTCCTCGAGCAGGGCGGAGAAGAACCGCAGCGCCAGGACGTTGTCGCACCTAAGGTAGACCCCGTTCATTCTGAGAAAGACATCCGCCGCGAAGAAGGCGGTCCGGGCGTTTCCCTCCGTGAAAGGGGCGGACTGGACGATCCCGGCCATCAGCCTGGCGGCGGCTTCGTGGAGATCGTCCCCGCCTTCAGCCGCCAAGTCGCGCGTGAGCCGCGCGAGGGCTGCCGCGTCCCGCGGCTTCCCCTCCCCACCGAACTCCTCCGCCAGGAAGGCGTGAATCCCCGTGATATCCCCGGCCGTCAGCCGCCTCATTCCGTCATCCCCTTCGCGAGGCGCAGGTTGATCCGAACGCTTTTTCTCAGGTGCGCCAGGATTTCCGGGTCGAGCGCGGGGGATGTCGGCTGCCCCTTTCCCCGGGCGCCTTTTTCGCCCCCGCCGGGTAGCCGCACGGGGAAGGGAAGCCCGTTGTTCTCGATTACCAGGCTGTAAAAGATATTGATGGCCTGCGAATGATTCAAGCCGAGCTGCGCGAGGATCTCGCCGGCCCGCCGCTTCTTTTCCGGGTCGATCACGGCCCGGACGGTTGTTGTCTTTTTCATCGTGCCTCCCGCCCCTACTTTAGCCAAGACGCGGCCATATTTCAAGAAAATTGAGACGGGATAAAAAAGGCGACCCGGACTGAAACATTCCCCGCGTTGCCCGCAAATGAACAGGTCCACCGCCGCGCTCGCGTTCATGATAGTTTATCGGTTTATATTTGCTCTGGCAAAAAATTTTAATCAAAAAATATCCGCGACAATCAAAATGCCCGATTTGCGCGCATATACAAACGGTTCCATTGGAAGATTTGACACAATAACAAAAATACGTTAATCATTTAGAGAGCATTTATTGTTTGCCTCATTCAAAAAGGAGTTGCCTATGACCTCCTACTCCCCCGAAATCAAAAGGGTTATCCTCGCCGCGCTTCTGCACGACGTTGGCGTATTCGTCGTTTGTCATGCTTGCCGTGATATTTCGCGCATACAAATTAGAGCCAATACCGCTTGGATAAAGGAGGTATCTGCAATAAACATCTTTTAAAGACTGGAGATGGTGATGGGAAATCGTAGAGTTTTTATAACCTTTTTGGGCATAAGCACATATTCTATGTGCAACTATATCCTGGATACCAAACATAAGGTGACCAAAGTTCAGTTCGTTCAAGAGGCCTTGGTCCGTCTGCTGTGCCGTGACTATTGCGAGACTGACAGGATCTTCGTCTTTCTCACAAAAGAGGCCAGAAGCAAAAACTGGCCTGTGTTGATTGAGAGGCTTGGCCAGACAGGCATAGAGGCCGGTATAGAGGGTGTGTCCATCCCTGATGGCTCTTCCGAGGAGGGGCTGTGGCAGATCTTTTCCATCGTGGTTAAACAATTTGAGCGGGGCGACCGGGTTATCTTCGACATCACCCACGGTTTTCGCTCGTTACCCATGTTGTGCATGGTGCTTTTGCAATACGCCCGCATGATGAAAGAAATAGAGATAGAGGGGATCTATTACGGTGCCTTTGATGCCCGAGATGGTAGCAACAATGCCCCCATATTCGACCTCACCAGCTTTGCGACGCTCCTCGAATGGACCTCTGCTGTGCAGGAGTTCGTACGCCACGGAAATCCCACGGGCATAGCAGAACTCCTGTTTAGCGAGGCTAAGGTTCGCCTGGCTACAAGCAAGGGGAATGATGATGAAGCAAAGATATGGCGTGATATAGGTAAGAGCCTCGACTCTATCGGGTGGCAGATCACAACATGTCGAGGTGCAGAGATCGTTAAGGGAAAATCCTTTGCCAACATCGGGCAGCGGCTCGGGGGGTGCGAGGAACCCGATGTGCCGCCGCTCTTCCGGCCTTTGCTTGATCGAATAAAAGAGAAAACCGGATCTTTTGCTCATGATGATGTCGAAAACTGCCTCGAGGCGGTCAGATGGTGTATCACGCACGGCCTGGTCCAGCAGGGACTTACCATGCTGCAAGAGGGGATAATCACCATTCTTGCCGAGATGTTCGGGTTGGACTGGGGCAAGCTGAAAGACCGGGAACTGATCTCCGGTGCAATCCACGTGAAGAATAAGAATAGCTCCTTGGATAAGTGGGATAATGCACTGCAAGAGCGAGTGGGCCTGGTCAAAAGGATCCATGCGGACGCTTTAGTTGAGAAGTTGGCACCGATATTCGATCAGCTGAGCAAGGCCAGAAACGACATCAACCACGGGGGGGTTCTTACTGAGGTGGACAAGAGGGCTCGTGGTGCCGAAAAACTCTCAAAGACGTTGGCAGACTCTTTCAGAGATGTGGAGAATATCCTTGGCGATGTGGCGGAAAGGGATTTGCCTGAAAATACAGAGGATTCGGGCGAGCGAGCCCTTAACGGTAGAGGGAGGTCAAAATGAAAACCTTGAGATACAAAGTCAGGTTCATCACCCCTGCCTTTCTCGGTGACGCCAATAAGAGGGGCCAATGGCGCACACCACCTTTCAAGGCCGAGCTTCGCTATTGGTGGCGTGTAGTGCATGCAGCCGACAATAAATTTGATGCCAAGGTCCAAGAGATGCGTCGGGCGGAAGGCATGCTATTTGGAAATGCATGGTTGCAGGAAGGGGCTACCAAGAGTCTTGTTCAGGTGCGGTTGTCAAAGTGGAAAAGGGGAGGGCTGACCTCTTGGAACCCAGGTGGAGGTAAGATTAAACATCCAGAAGTAAAATTCCCGATTGACCCTGCCCTTTACCTTGCCTATGGGCCTGTTAGCAATAAGGCTTACGAAACGGTTCCTGCCATTAGCCCAGGTGAAGAGGCCGTTTTGTCTTTGCGTTTTCCTGAGCGTGAGCGCTACTCAGAGTACATCAAGGCAGTACTATTCCTGATGCGCTGCTTCGGCTCGGTGGGGGGGCGTTCTCGAAACGGCTGGGGGGCGTATGAGCTTATACCAGAAGAAGATACACCGGAATTCAACAACAATTTGAGCCAGTTTCTCCGCAGCTGGGAAGAGGCTTTGCAATTAGATTGGCCCCATGCTATTGGCCAAGACGACAAAGGCCCACTTATATGGTGCACAGCGCCCCGTAACAATTGGCAGGATGTCATACGCGATCTTGCCATTATCAAAGTGGGGGTAAGGACGCAGTTTATGTTCCAGCATGGGGGCACCCAGAATCCAGAGCCGAGGCACTGGCTTGCCTATCCAGTTACAAGACACAAAGTTTTTTCATGGGAAAATAATAAAAGCGGTCGCCTTCCCAATACCCTGCGTTTCACTGTCAAACGCACAAGAGACAATCAACTGAAAGGGCTGATCTTTCACATGCCGTGCAGACCTCCAAATGGTTTTTCGCCTAACATGAACACCCTGGTAAGCGTATGGCAAACAGTGCACCACCTCCTGGACGAACTGAGCAGGCCTTCTAACCAGAGGCACTACGCAATGATAAACAACACCAATCGCCGAAATAAGTTAAAGCCTGAGCTTGACAAAATAACTCTCCACCGGAGCCAGGTAGGAGGTCAGCGATGAAAGAGCAAAGAGTCTGGCAGGCCAAGCTTGCCGCCTATATCCATGATCCCGCTTCAAAGGCCCTTATTCTCATGCGTGGCATGGCACATGAGAAAGGTTCCGTTAGGGAATTGCGCCGAGCCATTTTTGGAGATGATGAGAATTTGTCTGTGCTTGAAGAGCTCGATTCAGTGGTGAAGGAGGCTGATCATTGGGCATCGGCGGCAGACAGACCATTTTTGCCCATGTCCATACGGGGCAAGGTGGTTTTCACAAAAGAGCCCGCGCTTATTCATCCGCTGACAGGGCAATATTTTCAGGTGGAACAGCTTGTTAGTGACCGGGAAGATGCCTCTCCACATGCCATAGAGGCCTTGAATTTCGACCACTTCAACAATTTCATTGTAAATGATGGCAGTGGCGGCATTGATTGGCGATGCACTTTTCTCGCCTTTTGGCGTTTTGGCAAGGTTCCTCCAGCCCCTGATCTAGGTGTATTATGGGAACAGCTTCCAGCAGATACCAGGAGCCCTGATCACTCCATCTGGGAGCATCTTGGCCTTGCAAGTGCATTTGCCGGCGCCCTTGAAGCAGGATCGGACAAGGGGGCGGCCCTTCTTCTGGTAAGCTTCGGTCCTGTTCAAGGATTTATAGCTCAGGCTCGCTCTGTCTCGGATTTATGGGCCGGCTCCCATCTTCTATCCACCCTCTCATGGCAGGGAATGAAGGTGATCTGTGATAGATATGGGCCTGATGCAGTCCTATTCCCCAGTCTTCACGGGGTCCCGTTGGTAGATGTATGGCTTCGCAATGAAGCCTGCTTAAAAGAGGTCTGGCCTGAAGGAGCATCCTATCCCAAGGGGGGATCTGATCGAAATCCGTTGTTCGCCGCGGCGCTTCCCAATCGCTTTTTAGCCCTGATTCCGGCTGGAGACGCAGAGTACTTGGCGGGCGAGATTGAACAACAGACCCGCAGATGGATTCGCAACCGGATGGACGAGGTGTTAGATGAGATAGAGCTTTCTGAAAATGAGGTTGCAAAGGAACAGGTTGAGCGGCAACTTGCTGGGTTTCCAGAGGTCAACTGGGCTATTGTCCCTTGGAGGCTTGCTCAAGGTAAAGAGGGTGAGCTTGATGACACCCCACTGGTAGAGGCACTCAATCAACTGGGAAGCAATGGGAAATATCTTGATGGTAAGGCTGCTGCCCTGGTCAAAAAGGAGATAGAGTTAGATGGGGCACCGTTTTTCACCCCGAATCCAGGGGTAGTTTATCCCGGTTTATACGAGCTTTCTGAGCGACTCCACGCTGCGGCCAAGATGGCTCGGCCCTTCGGTGGAGAGGGAGATCAAGGTTATAGATGCTCGGTCTGTGGCGAACGTGAATGGCTAACCGACGATGAAACTACTCTGGACCAGACGCCCGGCCAGCGCGGAGAGACAATATGGAACCGCGTTAGAGAGAAGAAAGGGTTTTCATTCATAAAGAAAGGAGAGCATCTCTGTGCCTTGTGCTCTTTGAAACGGTTCTGGCCACGGATTTTCACTAAGTGGGCAGAAAAGCAAGGCTCAACCGAACACGGAATAAACCGTTATGTGATTTCCACCCACACCATGGCCCTTGCATCCAGTCTGTGGAGGTATTCATC
>Ga0256833_1000399_pt1 | contig 34603 bp, 38 predicted proteins | sample 356284metaG_FD_190535 | JGI IMG/M metagenome (GOLD analysis project Ga0256833, IMG submission 190535) | Hydrothermal vent microbial communities from Mid Atlantic Ridge, Atlantic Ocean - 356-284 | ecosystem: Environmental > Aquatic > Marine > Hydrothermal vents | place: Atlantic Ocean: Mid... | reverse complement strand
CCCCCCTATCTTTCGAGAAGAGAGTGCAAGCAGAGAGACGCTTCTTCTTCACACAGCCCCAGTTTAGGAGAAAGACGTTCTGCATTGGCGAGGAGCCCTTGGAAATAGGCGACTACCCGGCCTTGGTGCCGGCGAGGGAGGGCTGCATCATAGTATATGACGGGATCTTTGTGCCGCCGCTGCTCGAAGGAGGCTGCTTTGAGGCCTGGGGGCCCCTCGTCGACGTTGTAGGAGAGAACGGGCTACATCTCCGGGGCTGCATAGGCGTAGGAGGTAGGGAGGGCGGCTTTATCCGGAGGCTGAGTTAAAGCCCTCTAGGCTTTTCTCGATGATGCTCCTGGCCTTTGCGAGCGCCTCCGCCTTCTCTTTCTCATCCTGTGCGGCCACTGCACGGACCAGCTCTGAGAACACCATGTAGAGGTTGACTATTTCCTCGCGCAGCTTCTCGCTCTTCTCCTCAAGGTCTGATAGGCGCGTGTTCATTGTATCCATTAACACGTCTATCGTATGCAGTATCTCATCCAACCCCTCGGCATGGTGATGATGGTGGTGATGGTGGTGCTCGTGCTCGTGGCTTTCCATTACCTCCTCTACAACTTTCTGCAGATCCTCTTCCTTCTTAGGAAGCGTCATACGCATCCGTTTACCCATGCCGTGCTTCTCCCCCTAAGCCGCCGCGCAGCGACCCCCAGTTAAAGCTCTTCACGCAAAGCCCTACAGGGGCTCAGCCCTGTTCATCCCCTTCGTCCTCGAAAACCTCCTCGAAGTCGACATGCTGCCCGCTAACAACGACGCCGGAGAGCCGTGACGCCTCTGCAAGATACATTACTATCTTCTTCACCCCACGGTGGTCGGTGCAACGAGTCTCAACGACTTCGCCATTCTCGAGTTCGGCCACAACCCTCCTTCTTTTAGCGCTGCCACAGTCCTCGGTCCAGAACCTACGGACCCTACCTATGGCTGCCATGCCTTCCAGGTGCGCCACGTGTACACGTCTACGCGCGTCCCTCAAGCCAGCCCCCCGTGTGCCAGGAAGCATCAGCCTGCTCGGGGACAAAAATGGGCCTCTGCAGCACTGCCGTGTAATCCTTGCCGGTGCTGCCGGCCAAGCACGCTCTACACGTAGCAACGTATTAGCCACATGCCGGCCCCGAGCAGCGCTAGTATAGCGCTTAGGAATCCGAGCTTCTCGAGGTGCGCGAGCCTATAGACACGGGCCAGGGCCCGTGACGTGCTCCAGCTGAGCGAAGCCAGTGCTATGCCGGAGGCCAGCAGGACACTACAGTCCATAGATACTGCACCCTGACACCCGTCCACCGCCTCGGGCGACGGCGCTACGTTCCTATTAATCCGCGGCTATGCTGAGAGGCGCGGCTTAGGGATAGACCGTTGAGGCACAGCGCCGAAGAGGCAGAGAAGCCTGGCTTAAAGGAGCTTGCTCGGAGAATGGCTACGGCCTTCAACGAGCTGGGCTTCTTTATATTCGACAAGAGCGTTGACGATGTAAACGCGGTTATGCAGGCACTACGCCGGGCCAGTGTCGAGCATATGGTTGAGGTGCGGCGCATAGGCGGCAAAGCCGGCCTCTATATAGTAGAGCCGAGGGATGGAGGGTGCCGGAGCCTATGCCGCTATGAGCGCGGCTGCAGGGACGAAGACTGCTTAAGGAGATGCATAGATGAGTGCAGCGCCGAGCTTAGAAGAAAAGTCGCGGAGGCATTGAGGCGCATTGCCCGTCGCCAGTAGCCCGGCTCAGACGCTGCTGCAGGCAACCCTCCTGCTGTTCATAGCGCTTGACCCTCTAGGCAACGCGCCCCTATTCTACTCGATAACCGCATCTCTGCCCTCAGCCACCAGGCGCAGAATTGTAGTGAGAAGCGTGCGAGTGGCCTACATTATACTCATAGTTTTCACCGTAGCCGGGGACATATTTCTCAAATACTTCGGTCTAACCATAGCGGATTTCCGCATCGCAGGCGGCATAATACTGCTTATCTACGGGATAGCGGGCATACTGGGCTTTACCGAGGCATCCTCAATAAGGGAGCCTAGAGAGGTTGAAAGCCTGGCAATAGTGCCTCTAGCGACGCCCCTACTCGCGGGCCCCGCAGCGATTGCAACAGTCCTCTACCTCAAAGCCGCACTAGGCATAGCATCGGCGCTCACAGCGGTCACTATAAACACAGCTATAACCTATGCAATGCTGATACACAGCGACAAGCTCATGGACACTATGGGCGAGAACGGGGCAATAGCACTATCAAAGATAATGTCAATACTGCTGGCGGCAATAGCCGTAGCCATGATACGCGGCGGAATAGAGGAGGCCCTAACCGCGGGACCCAGGTAGACACAACACGGCAAAAGAGGGGAGAAAGCCGGCCGACCCCTCCGGCGGGGAGAAGAGAAAAAGCTAGAGGAAGTCCTCCTCTAGCCTCTCCTTAAGGCTAGCTAGCCGCCTCAGTATTATCCTTTTCTCGACCGAGGCCACTAGCCGCCTAGTCGCCACCACGGCGTCTGGGTTCACGCTTATACTGTCAATCCCGTTCTCTACTAGGAACTCCACTATCTCCGGGTAGACGCTGGGCGCCTGGCCACAGATGGACACAGTCCTCCCGTGACGATGAGCAGCCTCTATTAGCATCTTTATCGCCCGCAGTACAGCTGGGTCGCGCTCGTCGAAGTAACCCATACCCGCCAGTAGCTGGGAGTCACGGTCGACGCCTAGAACAAGCTGCGTCAGGTCGTTGCTACCTATGCTGAAGCCGTCAACGAGCTGCGCGAACTCGTCCGCGAGGAATACCACGCTGGGAACCTCGGCCATAATCCATACCTTGAAGTCCTTGTTTCTTTCCAGGCCCTCGTCGGCCATTATGTCTAGTACTTTTTCTACCTCCCACGTGGTCCTCACGAAGGGTAGCATTGTCCATACGTTCTTTAGGCCCATCTCTTCACGGACCTTCTTTATCGCGCGCACCTCTAGGCGGAAGGCCTTCTCGTACTTAGGGTGAATGTAGCGTGACACGCCGCGCCAGCCTAGCATGGGGTTGCGCTCCTCGGGCTCGTACTTCTCGCCGCCCTTGAGGCCGCGGTACTCGTTTGTCTTGAAGTCGCTGAACCTTACAACCACGGGGCGGGGATAGATAGTGCCCGCTACCTTGGCTATGCCCTCGGCAAGCCTGTCTACGAAGAACTGCTCACGCCCCGTCTCTATGAGGTATAGCGGATGGTACCCTATCCAGTCCGATAGTATGAACTCTATCCTCATGAGGCCTATTCCGTCGAACGGCAGGTGCGCGTAGCGGTCAATCGCCGCGGGCTCGCCGAGGTTCATGTATATCTTTGTCCCGGTGACCGGGTAGAGGTCGCGCAGCAGCTCGGGGCTTATAGCGGCCCCGGCGGCCTCTTTCTCCTCCTTCCTCTTCCCTATCTCGACACGGCCCTCGTAGACCACGCCTCTGCTGCCGTCGACCGTGATAAGCATGCCCGTCTTTATGACCTTGGTTGCATTACCGGTGCCTACCACCGCGGGCACGCCGAGTTCTCTGGATACTATGGCTGCGTGGCTAGTCATCCCGCCCTCATCTGTAACTATAGCGGCAGCCTTCTTCATTATTGGAACCCAGTCGGGGTCGGTCATCTTTGTTACAAGCACGTCGCCCTTCTGGAAGGCCTTCGCCTCGGGGCTGTGAGGGTCTAGTATGACTCGTGCGACGCCGGTGGCCACACCGGGGCTTGCCGGTAGGCCGCGGACAAGGACTTTCCCGGTGCCGCTTGTCTCCTCCTCCTTTTTCTCCTCGGCTTCAGCCTTGGCTGCCTTGCGGCTCCAGACGGTCTCAGGCCTCGCCTGGACTATGAACATGTTTCTTGGGGGCGCTATGTCCTTGTCGATAGCCCACTCTATGTCCATCGGGTGCTTATAGTGTTTCTCTATTTTTAGACCGTATCTGGCTAGTTCGACTGCCTCCTCGTCGCTTATACTTGGCTTTGTAGCCATATCCTCGGGCACTTTGACGACAACGTTCTCTCCCTTTGCCGGGTCGTATACTATCATTATCTCCTTCCTGCTGATCTTCTTGTCTATTATTTTGAGCGTCTTCTTGTCTACTATGAACTCGTCCGGGGTCACCTTGCCTCCGACTACTGCCTCGCCGAGGCCCCAGCTGGACTCTATTAGTATGACGTCCGGGTTACCGCTAACAGGGTGTATCGTGAACATCACGCCTGCAGAGCGAGAGTTCACCATCTTCTGCACAACGACAGCCATGGCGACAGAGAGGTGGTCTATGCCCTTGTCTTCCCGGTAGGCTATAGCCCTAGCTGTAAACAGGCTCGCCCAGCATGCGCGAACCTTCTCTACAACACGGTCCTCGCCGCGCACGTTCAGGTAGGTGTCCTGCTGCCCCGCAAAGCTCGCCTCGGGGAGGTCCTCCGCAGAGGCGCTGCTCCTTACCGCGACGAAAGGCTCCTCTACACCTACCCGTTTCCCGAGTTCACGGTAGGCCTGCCGTATGGCTTCCTCAATATCCTTAGGCATAGGCTTGGACATTATCAGGCTACGTATCTTTGCGCTAACCTCTTCTAAAGCAGCGGTGTCCTCGACGTTGAGGCCGCTGAGCAGGCTTCTTATCTCGTCCTCGAGGCCGGTTTCGCGCATGAAGCGCCGATACGCCTCAGTCGTAACCACGAACCCAGGCGGAACCGGTACGCCGATATCGACGAGTTCGCCGAGGTTCGCACCCTTACCCCCAGCAAGGGCGACGTCCTTCGCCGACAGGTTCTCTATCCAGACTATTATTGGCGAAGAAGAGGCCATGGGGAATCTCCCGTCTTCTGGAACCCCAACCGGTAACTGAGGTGAAAAATCTTACCCCTACCTTACATGTCTAACACGCAATACCAGATAGCCGGATAGGGGGAGCCCGGCACCGGGCCGGCTAGCCGGGCACTAGAAGCTGCAGGCTAGTGCTCTCCGCCGCCCTCCTCGCCTTCACTCTTTTTCCTCAATCTTAGCTCTACCTTGTATCTGCCACCCGCATACTCGGCTATGGCATACACCGCTACTATGTTCTCCACGGGCCCGAAGTAGACCTCGACACTGCCCCCAGGGGGGAGCCTCTTACTAAGGCTGAGCCTCTCGCTTATCTCCTTCCTCGAGACCCCTGCCTCGCCCATAGTAGTCTCTTCGACCTTAACCGTCACATAGTAGTGTACCTCTATAGCCTCCAACATGAAGCTTTCATGGCACACGTTCTCGACGACTATATAGGGGCCGTCAACGCGGTAACGGAGGCACTCCTTTATCCTCTCAATAGCCTCGGAGGGAGAGGCCAACCAATGCTCACCTCGACGCACAGGAAAGGCGCACAGAGAGGGCCGAAGATCCTATCCACATAAGCTAGCCGTCAGGGGGAGCGATTTAAGGATGAGGGCCTCGGCACCGGTGGAGGCTCATCAACACCATGATCGCTCAGCGACGTGCAATCGCTACTCCTCAACGGCCCCCAGGGCTTGCCGGCACCGCACCAGCGGAGACATTAACGCTCACCATTCGCCTGGAACCCGGCTCTGAGCGGCGGGATGAGGAGAAACCCCGTCTAGTGACCTCTGAAGAGGAGTGACTGCTGCACTGGCTACCGACCGCCGCCATGTTCTCGGCCTACCTCGGCGGCGTTAGCCACCGCGCGAGGAGTTCTATACGAAGGCTGGGCCGCCGGCGGCGCCGCCTAACGGCAGAGCAACTCGTCAGCATCTGCTCGCTCTCAGCTGAAAACCGGGCACCGCATTGTAACGCCGGCGGCCCCTGGGCTAGGGCTGTGCGGAGCCTGGCCCTAATATTACACGTCTGGCTGTGGGCGCCATGTGTCCTATATAATCCCCCTTCCGGTGTTACCGGGGGACATCTAGGGCTAGAGCGGTTTGACGCCAGCAGGGCCAGTTGGAAGCTCAGAGCCTGCGCGCAGGCTTAGCCTACTCTACCACCGGCTCCAGGAGCCCTTCGTCGGCAGGGAGGACGAGGCAAGGGCCATAGTGCTTGCCCTGCTTGCACGTGAGCATGCCGTGCTTATCGGGGAGCCTGGTACTGCCAAGTCGGCGTTGGCACGTAGGCTGGCCGCGCTTCTCAGCGCCCGCTTCTTCAAGTACTTGCTGACCAAGTATACTGAGCCAAGCGAGCTCTTCGGCCCCCTCGACCTAAGAGCCCTGAAAGAGGGCAAATACATGCGCATCACGAGGGGCAAGCTGCCAGAGGCAGAGATAGTGTTCCTGGACGAGGTCTTCAACGCCAACTCGGCCATATTGAACGCGCTTCTAAGCATAATGCAGGAACGCGTCTGGTACGACGGCTACACGGAGATACGCGTACCTCTCTGGACGCTCATAGGGGCCACGAACCGTGTCCCCGAGGAGCCGGAGCTGGAGGCCGTCTACGACCGGTTCCTTGTAAGGCAGTATGCAAGGCCGCTGCCGGAGAACAAGTGGCGCGACCTTCTAGACGCCGGGTGGAAGCTGGAAGCTGGGCTCTTGGAGACACCGAGCCCGGTTATGAGCCTCGACGAGCTGCGTGAAGCCCATAAGCTGGTGTTCCAGGTAGACGTGGAGCCCGTCAAGGCGAAGCTTCTCCGCCTATTCGCGGTGCTCGAGGAGCGCGGCATACACCTAACGGATAGGAGGAAGGCTAAGACCTTGAAACTTGTTGCCGCGAACGCGGTACTCGAGGGCAGAACGAGAGCAGAGGAGCGTGACCTCCTAGTGCTCAAGTATACCGCCCCACGCGAGATAGCCGAGTTCGACAAGGTCAACATAATACTCTCAGAGGAGCTCAAAATGCCGGAACGCTACCTCCGCGAGCTCTCGGACATACGTAGCAACGTGAGGGAGGCGGCGCAGCTAGTCGACTCCATGAGAAGCTACGACCCACGCCTCGTAGACCTGTACCGTAGCCTAAAGATAGCCAAGAGCAGGATAATAAGCATAATGAGGGAATCCGAGGATGCCAAGGTTCAGGCCGCTGCGCGCGACACACTGTCCGAGATAGACCAGCTTCTCGAAAAGATAGCCCTGAAACTGGGGATGTAGGCCCATGCCCACGCTTAAAGGCGTACGCTTCGACCCGCCCGTGCTGTACCGTGGCGAGCGGATACTCGCGCTTGCGAAAAAGCTCCTCCCACGCCTTGTCGAACCACCAGATTATATCGACAGCACGTTCGCCGCCACAGTATACTACATGATGTTCCTCCCCTTTCCACTAGTAGAGTACAGTAGGGAGAAAGGCGGAGCCAAAGGCAGGGAAGAGGCGCAATACATGCTGCTCCAGGCTATAATGTCGTCTCCTAAGTTCCGTAAAGTCCGGCGCCACACAGTTGCGGACCTAGCGGCAAGCACCGCCGCCTCGGCAGTCCTGCTGGAAGCACTCATAAACGAGCTGGCCAGGAGAAGCTACAGTTCGAAACCGGAGACGAGCCAAGGCTCCGGGGAGGAGAATAAGAGCACAAGCAGCATAGACGAGGAGGAGCTTAGGGGCAGCGTCGAGAGAGCCCTAGAGGCCGCCAGCGACGTGGCCGAGCAGGCTAAGGAGATATCACAGTTCACTATGACTTTCTCTGCGGGCTCCGCCTCAGCGCTCTCCCTCGAGGACGCCGTGCAGGATGTGATAAACCTCGCGCGCAACACAGATGTCCGCATGCTTCTCGACATGCTGAGAACCATAGAGGATACCGAGGCACTTGTCAAGAAGCGTAAGACCCGTAGCCCTCGCGGCGAACTCGACGGCTACGAGAAGGGCGACGACATTGAGAGGCTTGTGCCTAGCGAACTCGCGTTGCCGACAGACTTGTTCCTCGTCAAATACGCCGAGAGGAGCCTCCTACTCTACAGGAAGATAGTCAGCGAGGACTACGGCCCGTTCTACGTCCTCCTAGACAAGAGCGGCAGCATGATGGGGATGAAGATGCTGTGGGCGAAAGCCGTGGCACTGGCGCTCGCGCAGCGGGCTGCACGCGAGAACCGGGAGTTCTACATAAGGTTCTTCGACAGCATACCCTATCCGCCCATGCGTCTCCCGCGCCGCGTGAAGGGGAGGGATGTGGTGCGCCTGCTGGAGTACATTGCACGCATAAGGGCCAACGGCGGCACCGATATATCTAGAGCCATATTGACCGCGGTGGACGACATATTAGCTGCCGAGACGCGGCACAAGCCGGCCGACATAATACTGATAACCGACGGGGAGGACCGCGTCTCCATAGACCTGGTGAGAAGGAGCCTCGCCAAAGCCAACGCACGGCTATATACTGTCATGATATACGGTAACAACCCTGACCTGCGTAGAGTGTCCGACGGCTACATGGTGGCCACCAGGACCGGCAAGGAGGAGGCGCTAAAAGTCGTCTCCCTGGCATCCTAGGGGGGCTCTACACGGTAGAAACGAACAACATTATCCAGGTTCACCCTGTGCAGAGCCTCCTCGTCCACAGCGCCCTCTCTCAGCAGCTCCTTCTGCCTCTCCACTATCTCCCATGGACAGCTTGACACGCAGGGCCTCCGGGGGTCATCTATGTAGTCGGACTCCGGTATGAAGACCGGGCCTATTCTCTCGAAGGCTCTCCTCAGCTGCTCCTTCCTCCCAGGCACTGTGGCCGCGTAGCCCCTCGCAGCGGCCGCGCCGGCTACACGGACACTAGCATGGTGGAAGAAGACGCGCTCCGGCATGACCCCTATCAGGGAGGCAGGGTAGTGCACGGTCTCGACAGTAGCCTCCCCCGCGCTCTCTAGGTGCAGATGTACTATACAGTCATTGTCGCGTGCGACGCGGAGCGCATGCAGCATCACAGTTGAAGCAACGGCCAGCCTCTCCGGGGTGGTCTTGTAGTGCTGCCGCCCTACCTCGCCTATGCCGTCAAGGAGGCCCTCGCGGCAAAGCCTTCCAACAAGGTCTACTACAGCGATGCCCAGCCTCAACACCTCCTCCGGCCTCATGCCCAGCGATACAAGCCTGTCTACCTCGGCAGGGTGGAAACCAGCGAGACAGGATAGGCGTACATGCCTCGACGCCTGGCGGCACTCCTCGACATGATGTTCGAACACTTTTCGGTAGTCGTCGACCCCCCTCGGGGTAACCCCGTAGTGCCAGGGCGGAAGCGAGACCAACGCCATAAACCAGCCATCACTGTTTGCGAACTTCTCCGCCACCTTGGCGGCGCCCAGCCCCTCAACGCTGTTCGCATGGGCGTGGCCGTCGGCGAAGAGCATTCTTCCAGCCACGAGGCCGCCACCCCGGCCGCCACGCATGGCGGTCAGCGAAGGACCACCTCTTCATAGGCCGCCCGGCCTCCACGCTTTAACGTGTAGGGGCCTCATCACGCCACGCGTAGAGGGCTCCTCTACGCTAGAAGCCGGGCTGGAGGCTCAGGCCTCACACGGCTCCACATCCCAGCCAGGCTTCGGTGCCGAAATCGCTCAGCATCGCCTCCGGTCCAGGGTGGAGCCTGGGAGCCCCTAAAATGGGGCTGCCATCCTCCGAGCCGCCGGCCTCCGAGAAGGAGGTGCCGTAGGACTTGGGAAGCAGGGTTCTCTTCTACTCTGTGGCGGCGTTTGTAGTGTTCATAGCTGCCGCGGCTTTAGGATACGTGATGCCGTCCGAGGAGGCTGTTAACTCTGTTAGGTCCCTCGCAGTCTACGCCTCCCTCCCTCCTCTACCCAGGGCGTTTGCAATATTTCTAAACAATGTGTTCGTTGCCTCGCTACTGCTGCTTGCGTCCCTCGTAGTCGTGCCGGGTTTCTATATTCTAGCCGCGAACGGCTACGTTATAGGCTCCCTCTTGGCGGTTGCCTCTGCCCAGGCCCCGCTCCCCCTACTAGTGGCCAGGATTGTGCCCCATGGCAGCTTGGAGCTGTTAGCCTATAGCTATGTTACGGGTGTCTCGCTTTCGAGCCTAGAGGGGCTTGTAAGGGGGAGGCTTAGCGCGGTTTCGGCTGCTGCAGAGCTGCTGCGCGCCTTCTCCTATGCTGGCGTTATCCTCCTGGCCGCCGCTGTGGTCGAGTCATATCTTGTAATGTAGCCGTTGTGGCCGGGGCACTATGCACAGATACTAACAAAATGATTTGAAAAAGAAAAAGATAGAAATACTTGCATTACTTGTACGAGAAGTATGGTGGCGTGTCAGCGGCCAGGGGCGATAGCCGTGAGCGAGCTTGTTGAACGTAGGCTGAGGCTGCCCACAGGGAGAGAGGCCGCGATAGTGGAGGGGTTAAAGTTCTGCTACGACCTCAGCGAGACTGACGCACTCATACTCTTTGAGCTGCTGAAGGGCGGCGAGTACACCGTGGACGACTTGACACAGAAGCTCAACCTGAGCAAAGCCACCATAAACCGTGGACTTGCAAAGCTTGTCGAGCTGGGCTTTGTGGCTAGGACGCGAGAGAAACGCTCAAAGGTTGGGAGGCCACGGTACCGCTACTATATCAACAACCCCAAGGAGGTAATAGACAGGATAATATCGGATTTCGAGGAGTGCGCAAAGAGCTTCAAGGATGCCCTCCGGCAGCTCCTGAAAGAGATAGAGAAAAACAAGTAACAGGTCTATGCCGGCGGGCCACGCTACTGCTGTATAGAGACGGTTTTTACTAGGCTTTTGAGCTCATCTACGATCTCTTCTATCGACTCGCCGGCCTCGAGCCCCTCGGGTTCGTCTTCGCTAGCAACCGGCACATCCCTTTCAGCCTGTTCAATGAAGTTAGACTGAATGTACTGCAGGTAGAAGAGCACGGCTTCTCGCAGAAACTGGCTGCGGCTGCGGTAGCCCAGGCGTGGCCAAACTTCATCTATTTTAGCGATTATATCTACATCTAGCTTGAAACTTACAACCTTTTTCGGCGACTCAACCACTATGTCTATTTCGTTAACACTATCCATAACGTACCCACCATTATGCAGGTCTTTACGGCATACCCACGGCGGCGGGACACGCCAGCTCTCCATGCCTGCAGTGGCCGATAGCGGCCAGGGGGATGCGGTCAGCCGCTGGAGCTATGTTACCGCAAAGTATCTGCCAGCAGCATTGTTAATAATCATAACTGGGGCCGGTGCTACCCGTAAGCGATTTATATTCAAAGAGTAGGGTGACCAGCCCAAATAAATAAGGCAAGACACGTAAAGCCGCAGCGAGGGAACCCTTGTTGACAGGCGAGAGTACAGCCAATACTAGAGGCGGCGAGCGGCTGAAGAAGCTCCGAGAGGAGAGAGTCCGCTGCCCCCTCTGCGGGAAGAACACACTAGTAGTAACCGACTATCTCTACGAGGTACCATACGTAGGCAAGGTTATACTGAGTGTTGGGCGCTGCAGTAGCTGCGGCTACTCCTTCCGTGACATAAGAACCTATGAGGCACGGGAGCCTGGCAAAATAGTATACCGCGTTGAGAGCGAAGACGATGTAAACACCCTGCTTGTCAAGTCCGCCTCCGCCTCGGTGATTATACCCGAGCTCGGGCTGAGCATGACACCCGGACCCGCCTCAGAGGGATTCGTAACCACCATTGAGGGGCTTCTTGACAGGTTCCTTGAGGCTCTTCAGCTGGCCTGTAAGGATGAGAGCGCTGATAAGGAAAAGTGCCGCGAAATGGAGGAGAAGATAAAGGCGGCAAAGGCCGGACGCCTGCGCTTTACCGTTGTAATAGTCGACCCGGAGGGTGTGAGCACTATAGCGTCTCCTAAAGCCAAGCGGACAAGTGTGACAAGGGAGGAGCTTGAAGAGCTTGGATACATTGTGGCCCAGAGCGGGGAGGCCTAGACGACACGGGGTTAGTGCATGGAACCTTGAGGCTGTAAAAAGACCTGGCGCCCACTACTCTACCTGTACCTTAATGCCGCCTTCCTCCTCCTTCTCCTCCTCTTTAACCTTCTTCTCTATCGTTACCTCTAGTACGCCGTTCCTGTACCTGGCTTTTGCGGTCTCCGGCTTAACCTCGGCTGGCAGCTCTATTTCCTTATAGTACTTCCTGTCCTTGTCGCGAGCCCTTATTATGAGCTTGTTGTCTTTTATCCTTATGTCTATCTTGTCCTTGTCTATCCCCGGCAGCTCCGCAACCACGACCACGCGGTCCTTCTCGTCTATAACGTCCACGAGCGGTTCCATCGTGTCCTCTATTACGGCCTTTCTGCCGACGCGCTTAACGTTGCCGAACTCCTCGATAACCGGTCTGCCGTCTGGCCCGATTGTTATCCTCACACCGTACACTATGGGGCCCTTAATCTCCCTTGGCACGAGGCTTAGCGGCGTATACTCCTCTACAAATCTAGAAGTTATCCTCTCAAGCTCCCTCATCATCTCCTCTATCGCGTCAAACACGTCCGCCAGGTCGCCCGGCAGCCGTCTCCGGGGGAAGAACGACACGCTCTACCACCTCTGTTCCACGTGTACTCCATACGTCTACAGTATAGGCCCAGATAGTAGGTTATAATCTATTGGTTAATGCTCCGTCGTCGCGGATGCAGCGCGTGCATTGAGACAGCTTATCGGATCCACACTCTTCATAATATTGCCAAGTAGAGATGCGGTGGTCTTTGCAGTGCGCCACCTCTAGGTTAAATCGGGTGCCTAGTGGCGGACTAACCAGCTGTGGAGAACGTGGGGTGCAGTAGGCTTGGCAGATACCTATGACGTTGTTGTTGCCGGTCTTGGCCCTGCCGGCGCAGTTGCACTATGGCACCTGGCTAGGATGGGCTACCGCGTAGTAGGTGTAGACCTGCGTAACTGGAACAACCTCTGGGGGAAGCCCTGCGGCGACGCCATAGGGGCGCACCACGTCACGGAGGCGGGTCTTCCACCACTGCCTTCGAGTGTTATCAGGAACAGGGTGACTGCTATCGATATCTACTCTCCAGGCGAGACCACGAAGTACCGCGTCACAGGCGAGGGCTACATCATTGACCGAAGGGCTATGGGTGAGTGGCTTCTCCGCGAGGCGGAAGAGAAGGGCGCCGACGTGATGCTTAACACGGCCATCCTGGGGCCGATAGTTGAGGACGGCAGGGTTACGGGCATCCGGGTTAGAAGAAATGGCAGGGTCGAAGAGGTCCGCGGCAGGCTCGTTATAGAGGCCACCGGGTTCTCGAGGGTTATACGTACAAGGCTGCCACGTGAATGGCCCGTAGCAGAAGACATAGCACCCACGGACATGGAGATAGCCTATAGAGAGATAATAGAGTACGAGGACTACACTATAGACGAGCCTAGCGTTATAAGAATATACCTCGACCAGGAGGTGGCGCCTGGAGGCTACTGGTGGTTCTTCCCAGAGTCCTCAAAGGCGGCCAATGCAGGCCTAGGCGTCCAGGGCGGGAAAGGGTACCCCAACCCACAGGCTCTCTACCGCAAACTAGTCTCCAGCCACCCACTCTTCGCCGGTAGAAGGTTCCGTGTGAGAACCGGCGCCGGCGCCCCACTGCCCACGAGGAGGCCCTCAAACACAATGGTTGGCCCGGGCGTTGTTGTTATCGGCGACGCCGGCTACACCGTTAACCCGCTCCACGGCGGCGGTATGGGTTATGCGTTCCGCGCCGCCTATCTTGCAGCAAAGGCGTTCGACTACGCGTACAACCGGGGAGAGGTGAGCATCAAGAACCTATGGGGGCTCAACAGGGACTACATGCATGCCGTTGGCGCACGGCAGGCTGCCCTCGACGTGTTTAGGATATTCCTACAGCGCCTAAGCAACGACGAGATACGCTACGGCATGGAGAAGAGGCTCATTCCAGAGCAGGACGTCTACTACACTAGTACCGAGGGCGACATAAAACTCTCAGTCGTCGAGAAGGCCTCTATAATACTACGCGGGCTTGGCCGCCCCTCCCTACTGGCTAGGCTGAAGACCGTAGCCGACTATATGAAGAAGGTGCGAAGCCATTACCTGGCATACCCCGAGTCGCCGGAAGGCCTGCCACGGTGGATCCAGGGAACCGAGGAGCTGTACAAGGAGTATCTTTCAAAGCTCGAGAAATAGGCCGGAGCCCGGGGGCGGCGCAGCCGCCGCCTCTCCAACCGCTTTTTACCACGACACGGGCCCGTGGCGTCGTCTCTCCTACCCGGCCTCTTGGCCGGGTAGCCGGGCCGAGGAGGGGTCTCTGCCTTGTCGCTCCAGTGGGATGCAGACTGGGTTGAGGTAATAGTGGAGTATAAAGGCGTACGCGTGAAGGCTCTGCAGGAGCGGAACACTAAGCTCTACGCCTGCCCCATATGTGGCACCGGCGACCACGCTACCTACCTCTTCAGCCCGAAGGATCTCGTCTACCATCTCTATTCCCACGCGAAGAGGGCCGAGAAGCTGGCGGCTAGGGTAAGCTACGAGAGAGAGGAGGCCGAGGAATGAAAAACCCGTGACGGCCCCCCGCCCCTAATGGTGTGGCTGCTGTTTGCGCCGCGGCCCGCCCAGGCTGGTTGTCTACTCTGCACGCACCATAGACATCGGCCCCGGCGGGTCCTGGAGACGGGGAGGCCCCTACGTATTCGCAAGGGACGCGCTTACGGGCCTCTTGTTGGCTAGGGTTGTCCCCGGCTGCAGGGGCTCCTACGCTGTATTCGAGCACGTCGAGGAGCGTGGAGAGCGGCGCTCCTTTCTGCTCCGCGAGCCCGGGCGCTGCACGGAGAACATGGAGGCAGAGGGGGTGGCTGCTCTTGTCTCGCCGGTCTACTGGGAGCTGGCCGTTGAAGATGTGGCGCTTATAGCCCGTGGCGGGTTCGGTGCCGTCGCTGTGGACTTGCAGGGCTTCACGCGTTTCCGGGACGCTGCTGGCCGCGTCGCCGTGTCACCGGCTGTGGCGCTTAGCGCGGCCAACTATCTTGAAGAGACGGTGAGCGGCCCCCGGTGGCTCGTATTTAAGGCGAGTATTGAGGATCTGGGCGGGCTTATACATGGAGCCGCCTTTCTTTCGGGCACACATAGGGCGTTAAGGGTCGTCACCCTGGGCCATAGGGGGTCATGCTTCTCCTATGGGGGTTCCTGTTTCTACTGCAAGCCTGTGGCGGGCGACGCCTCGCTACCCGCAGTGGGTGCGGGGGATGTCTTCTCTGCAGCGCTAGCCCTCTTTCTCGCAGAGGGAGAGGAGCCGCCGGAGGCTGTGTGCAGGGCTACAAGCTTCACGGAAGCGTATCTCTCGGCGAGAGCGGGTGCAAAAACCGGCCACCGGGGTACGCGGCTGCTGGGTCTACCATGTTGCGACTGCTGCCTGGCGCGTGTTGTTTCTCCCACCCGCGGGTATGAATGGTAGGCTGTCCTCCTTCTTTACGCCTAGGAGGGCTAGTGCTTTTTCCACGATTTCTTCCGGTTCGAGCACGGCGCCGCTGGCTACTTCGTGGCCGTTTATCACTAGTATTGGGACCGTGAAGGGTGTCATCGGGGTCGGCCCTATGCCCCAGTACATTGTCTTGGGGACTACTATGGCGTAGATGCCGTATTCCTTATCCAGCTTCTCTGCTGCACGCCGGGCGTTGAGTACTAGCTCGTCGGTCTCTGGGTCGAGACCGCCGTATATTGTTATCTCTACGTCTATCGGTGAGGGTGCTTCGAGCGTTATGTCTAGGGCTGCGTTTAGTGCGGGGATCTGGGTGGTTGTGTCTAGCGCCGCTGACACTGAGAGACCCCACTGTAAGTACTCAGCCTGTGTTGGCCCGCTTAAGCACCCAACCCCTCCTTAAGCACGAGAGGAGCCAAGACGCGCGCGATTAGGCTAAACTAGTGAAAAACTGAACTCTGCCAGATTCAACTCCGGTAGTACGGTTGTGCCCGGGTAACACTATAAGCCGGGAGTTGACGTATACAAGCCCTGGGGAATGCTTGGTGGAGGAAAACAGGAGCAAGGCGGCCAGGAGGATGCCGGACTACATAGACCCCCGCCTCGACGAGGCATTGGAGAAGGCCGTGGAGATCCTCACGAAGAACGCTGAGAAGTGGCGCAGCATCCTTGACGCCTACTGGCTTCTGCGAAGACACGAGGATGAGATAGGCTTCCCTCTAACCTACAATATGGTGGAGGAGGCCGTGGAGAAGAGTCGTCAGCTGCTCCAGCGCGGACGCGGCATTGTACCAGTAGAGGCCTAGCCACAACCTCTTTATAATTCCTTTTTCCCCTAGCTCGGCGGCAGGGTAGATGCGGCATGGCAAAGTTCTGGGAGGAGTTGTTCAACAAGCTGCCTGCAGAGGCCGTAGAGGTGCTCCGCTTCACGCTACGCCACAACCAGTGGCGCCGCTTCGAGACAATAAACCTCATTGCCAGCGAGAACGTTATGAGCCCCCTCGCAGAGTCCGCCTATGTAAGCGACATGATGCACAGGTATGCTGAGGGCAAACCCTTCAAGCGCTACTATCAGGGCACCAGGTATGTGGACGAGGTCGAGGTCCGAGCCGCCAGCCTCATGGGCGAGCTGCTGGGCGGAGCACACGTAGACCCCCGCCCTATTAGCGGTACAACCGCAAACGCCTCCGTGTTTCGCGTACTTGCACCATGCGGTGCCAAGGCGGTCATAGCGCCCGTCCAGGCTGGCGCGCATGTGAGCCACACTAAGTTTGGCACACTCGGCGCCCTCTGCATAGAGCACGTGGAGATGCCGTACGACTCCGAGTCTATGAACATAGATATTGACCGCGCGGTCAAACTGATAGAGGAGGTGAAGCCCTCATTCGTGGTCATGGGGGCCAGCGTGTATCTATTCCCGCATCCAGTGCGCGAGATAGCCAATGCCGCACACGCAGTAGGCGCCCACGTCGTCTACGACGCCGCGCACGTGCTGGGCCTCATAGTCGGAAAGAGGTGGCATAACCCGCTGGACGAGGGCGCAGACGTAGTCACAGCATCGACGCACAAGACGTTCCCCGGCCCCCAGGGAGGCATAGTAGCCACCAGGAGCCGCGACTTATTCAAGGCTATTGGGCGCGCCGTGTTTCCATACTTTGTCAGCAACCACCACCTGCACCGTCTCCCGGCACTAGCGATAACGGCCGTCGAGATGAAACACTTCGGCGAGGCATACGCGGACCAGGTTGTGAGAAACGCGAGGGCCCTCGCAGAGGCGCTAGCCGCCGAGGGCTTCAAGGTGCTAGGCGAGCACCTGGGATACACTAAGAGCCACCAGGTGGTGCTAGACGTGAGGCCGCAGGGCGGAGGCGCCAAGTCAGCCAAGCTCCTCGAGGAAGCAAACATAATCGTCAACAAGAACCTGCTGCCCTACGACCCCCCAGACGCTATCAAGGACCCAAGCGGGCTACGAATAGGCGTACAGGAGATGACCCGCTTCGGCATGAAGGAGGACGACATGGCCCAAATAGCCGCATTCATAAAGAGGGTCCTAATGGATAGGGAGGAGCCCTCGAAGGTTGCGAAGGAGGTGGCTGAATACCGCAGCCACTACGTTGACGTCAAGTACTGCTTCGACGCGGGCACCATACGTAGAGAAGAGGATGGGTACAAGCTCTACCTCCTCTTCTAGCCCATGCCCTAGAGGTTTGAGCCGGCAGCAATAGGTGCGGGAGGCAAGTCCCCCGCCGTCATTCAATGCCCCGCTGCGGGGGTGTCCGGGGGGCGGCGCGCGTCCTCCGGCAGTAAGGGCGGCAGACATAGCGCTTTCAATATTTCCCCGGGGGTTTAGGGCTCGGCGGGGAGAAGCGTGGAGCACCACTACCAGCCCAGGGCGTGGATACTGACCATAGGCAACGAACTCCTCATAGGCAGGGTTATAAATACGAACGCGGCGTGGATCGCGTCAAAGCTTACGTTCCACGGCGTCTCTGTTAGACGCATACTCACAGTAGGCGACACCATAGACGACATAGTTGAGGCGCTGAGCGAGGCGGTGAGGAGAGCCGACATAGTGGTGACCACGGGCGGGCTCGGCCCGACCGCGGACGACCTGACCCTCGAGGCAATAGCGGCTGCGCTTCACCGCCCCCTAGTTCTGGATAAGGAGGCGCTGCGAATGGTTGAGGCCTTCTACGCTAGGAGAGGCTACAGGCTCACCAGTGAGGCGCGGAAAATGGCCCTTCTGCCGTCGGGTGCAACACCTATACCGAACCCGGAGGGGGCCGCGCCCGGCGCGTGGATAGTGGAGGGGCGTACCCATATCTTCGCCTTACCCGGCGTGCCGCGCGAAATGGAGGCCATGATGGACTGGGTGATAGATAGGATAAAGCCTATCCTGCCTAGGCTCTGTGTACGTGAAAAATCGCTGCTTATAGAGGGTGTGCCTGAGGCTGTGCTGGCATCGCTGCTGCGCAAGGCCGCACGCCGCTGCCCGAGGTGCTATACCAAGAGCCACCCGAAGGGGCACGAGACGGAGCGCCCGGTGGTAGAGGTGAGGGTCCTAGCCTCTGCGGGCGACTGCGAGAAGGCCGATGAAGAGGCCGGGGCAGTGCTAGAAGAGCTCAAGAGGTTGCTTGGTGGTAACGTTGGGTAGCGGCTCGCTGTTCCTAAAAGGCGTCGCGCTGCTAAACGTGTTCCTGGCCCCCATAGCTGGTGCCGGGCTGTATCTGGCCTACCTGGGTAGGAGTAGTGGCGACGGCAGGCTGCTGGCGGCAGGCGTCACCCTCACTCTCGCGTCGCCGCTGCTTGCGTACCTGGCTGCGGCGCCGCTGGCGTCAAGGCTGTCTAGGAGGGCTTCATCCGATGAGCCTATGCATGAAAAAAGCTAAGAGCGCACACATATAGCCGAGAACCATATACGGGGTTTAAGTAGCGGGTGTGAAATACATGAGTGAGGGCGAGAGGAGGATAGACAAAGAGACTATAAAAAGGAAGATAGTGGAGGCGCTGCGCACCGTCTACGACCCCGAAATACCGGTCAACATATACGACCTCGGACTCGTGTACGAGATTAACATTACGGACGAGCCTAAGGCCAAGATACGTCTCGGCGTAACCGCGCCCGGCTGCCCCGTTACGATGCAGATAGCATACATGGCCGAGGAGGCTATACGCCAGAACGTCCCAGAGCTTAAAGACGTCGAGGTCGAGCTCGACCTAGAAACCCTCTGGGACCCCCGGCGGGTGACCGAGGAGGGCAGAAAACTGCTCATGGAGCTCTTCGGCTACGACGTGGTAGAGGAATGGATTAAACGCTACGACGAGATGAAGAAACAAATGGAAGCCGCGGAAGAGGCCACATAGGGGCTCGCACCACGCACTAGGGATGACCTAGATACTGGCCGGCATAGCGGAGCCCCGTGAGCCACTCGGGGCGCTGAAGAGGGGACCACCGTAGAGGACCGCCAGGGTTATCCACATATCCTTCCAAGCAGCTCAGCTAGAGACCCCCTGGGCTGTCTTCGGCGACCGGTCAGTGCGGGGATAGAGACCCTTGTCATGGTCCCTACTGAGGCTTCTACGCGAGAAGCCTGAGGAGCTAAAGGAGAGCCTGCGTAAACGGGGAATGGACCCAGCCCTGGTAGACAGGGCGCTTGAGGCCGACACCCGGTGGAGGGAGCTAAGGAAGCTCGTGGACCAGGTAAGGCACGAACACAATGTGCTAAGTAGAAGGATAGCGCGAGTAAAGGACAAGGCTGAGCGGCAGAGGCTCATCGAGGAGGTCAGGGCGCTGCTCAGGAAGAGAGAGGAGCTGGAAAGGGAGCTTAGAAGCGTCGAGGAGCAGCGGAGGAGGCTGCTCCTGGCTCTGCCTAATATAGTGCATCCATCTGTCCCCGTCGGCCCTTCCGACGACTATAATGTCCCGGTTAGGTATTGGGGGCGGCCCCGCGTCTACCGGGGAGACCTAGAGAAGTTCCTCGAACAGACGAAGCGCTACGGCTTCAACGTTGAATACGAGCTTCTCGACTGGAAGCCGGTTGGCCACGCGGACATGTTGGAGAGGGTTCTACGGCTAGGCGACACCCTGAAGGCGGCCGAGGTGGCGGGCTCACGGTTCTACTACCTCTTCGAGGACCTGGTCTGGCTTGATTTTGCACTCCTACTGTACGCTATCGACAGGCTGACAGCAAAGGGTTTCCGGCTGGTGCTGCCCCCCTACATGATACGCCGCAGGATACTGATGGGGGTAATTGACATGGATACTTTTGAGGACGCTATATACAAGATCGAGGGCGAGGACCTATACTTGATAGCTACCGCTGAGCACCCGCTGGCAGGCCTCTACAGCAACGAGGAAATAATGGAGGACGAGCTGCCTTTGAAGCTTGTCGGCGTCAGCCCATGCTTCCGCAAAGAGGCGGGCGCGGGGAACCGCGACCTAAAGGGTATCTTCCGTGTACACCAGTTCCACAAGGTAGAGCAGTACGTCTACGCAAAACCCGAGGAAAGCTGGAGCATACTAGAGGAGCTGATAGGTAACGCGGAGGAGCTATTCCAGGGCCTAGGCATACCTTACCGCGTGGTCAACGTAGCCTCCGGTGAGCTAGGCCTCCCCGCAGCGAAGAAGTATGATCTCGAGGCGTGGATGCCCGCCCAGGCCAGGTACCGGGAAATGGTGAGTGCTAGCAACACGACTGACTGGCAGAGCTACCGGCTCAACATAAGGCTTGTCCGGAGGCAGGGTATGAGGCGGGAATACGTGCACACGCTGAACTCCACAGCGATAGCCTCGACGAGAACGATAACTGCTATCCTGGAGAACTTCCAGGAGCCAGACGGCGTCGTGGTCGTGCCAAAGGTTCTACGCCGCTACCTTGAGCCCTTCGAGAGGGCGCCGAAGGAAGCTATATACCCTGTCCGCCGGGAAAAGAAGCTAGGCAGCTGAGGCGCCTAGATATGGGGGCAGGCGAAGATATACGGAGAAAACTCGTAGACATCGTGGACAACATGGGACAGATGAACAGGGCCGCCTTCTACAGTGACCCCTACGTCGAGAGAATAGTTGAGGAGCTGCACCGACGCTGGGCCGGCAACGGCTACCAGGGAGAACCGGTAGACTACAGCAGCGACGAGGAAGCTACAAGGCTCTACGAGATAGCCCGCCGCTACGCCAGCATGCCGAGCTGGGAGGCATACAAGATCTTCATTAAACGAGTTGAGGGCGGAGAGGACTAGCCCGGCTGGCACGCAGCCCTTGCCCCTGCTCCCCCGCCCTCCGGGGGGTTCAGGGTTGCCGCTCTTCGAGAGGTTCGTGCCGGAGCGTGTATGGCGACGCCTTCGCCCCGACGCGGTTCTCGTCTGGAGCGATGAGCGCGTCAGGAGGGCGCTAGCCTGGTACTATATGGTTATGCGGGACGTGGCGCCGGCAAAGTTTCTCCTAGCGCGTATAGTGGAGTTCCCGGGTGATCCGCGCAGGCTTAGCACGGAGGCCATACTTGAGGAGAAGAAGAGGCTGAGGCGCGAGCTGGAGGGCATGAGGCGCAGGGCCCTCCGGGGCGGCTATAGTCTTGAGGAGTACTGGCGCGATGCCCGGGCCGCGCCGGAGCATAGCCTTCTAGAGGCGGACGCGGTGCTGGCCTGGAGGCTTGCGTCTCCCTGCGTTCTATGCGAGAGGAGGTGCGGTATAGACCGGAGGCGCCGGCTGGGCGCATGTAGGCTCGACCTGAAGACCTATGTTCACAGCTGGTTTCACCACCTGGGCGAGGAGGCGCCGCTTGTCCCGAGTGGGACAATATTCTACGGTGGCTGCAACTTCGCCTGCGTGTACTGCCAGAACTACGATGTGAGCCAGACTGCGCCGCGCAGGGGTGAAGTGGTTGACGCCAAGAGGCTTGCCGTGATGCAGAGGCTTCTTCGGCTCCACGGGGCGCGCAATATAAACCATGTAGGGGGCGACCCGACTCCTAGCCTCCATACCATAGTGGAGAGCCTGCTGTACCTTGACGTCAACGTGCCGCAGCTGTGGAACAGCAACATGTATATGAGCACAGAAGCGATGGAGATACTGGTGGATATTATAGATATATGGCTTCCAGACTTTAAGTACGGTAACGACCGGTGCGCTTTGAGGCTATCCGCCGCACCCAACTATACCGGCGTTGTGAAGAGGAACATCACAGTGGCCTCGAAACATGGAGACATGATAATCCGCCACCTTGTACTCCCGGGCCATGTTGACTGCTGCAGTATACCGGTTATCCGCTGGATAGCAGGCAACCTGCCACGGGGCCGTGTCCTCGTGAACATAATGGGCCAGTACCGCCCCGAGCACCTTGCCGCGAAGTACCCTCGAAGATGGCCGGAGATGGCCCGGCCGGCGGAACCTAGAGAGGTGTGGCGCGTCCGGCTAGAGGCCGAGAAACTTGGACTGATCTATGAGCCCGTCAGCTGACGCCCAGGGGAAGGGGAGGAGCGCTTGCCGAGGCCCAGAAGAGTCCTCATACTGGACGGCTACACAGACGAGCCTGCAGGCTTCGGCGTCCCGCCCTACATAGATGTCTACCCCCGCTACATTGCGGGAATTATCTGGTTACACGACCCCTCCGCCACAGTTCACTACGTCACCATAGACGAGGCTAGGCGCGACCTCCGGGGTTTCGTCAAACGGGCCGCCGGCTACGACACCCTGATAGTAATAGCGGGGGCTGTCGTCCCCGGCAGGTATCTTGGCGGCGAGCCGGTGAAGCTTGAGGAGCTGCAGGCAATCCCGCGCCTAGTGGAGAAGCCGTTCAAGATACTTGTCGGAGCCGCCGCACGGTGGGGGATAGGCAACGAGGGCGGCTCGGTGGCCGCGCTGCCGAGAAGCGTCCGCGACGTTTTCGACGCGGTCGTTAGTGGCGACCCGGAGGCCTATATCAACGACTATGTGCTTCATGGCCCGGAGGCTGCCGAGCCGTGGCGCATAATGGAGGACATGGAGCTTCTTGGCAGGGCCGCGGTCCGCGGCGCTAGGATAGTTGAGCAGCACCCCAACTTTGGCTACAATCTCATAGCCGAGCTGGAGACGTACCGTGGCTGCAGTAGGTGGGTAAGCGGGGGGTGCAGCTTCTGCGTCACAAAGCTCTATGGCAGGCCGAGGCAGAGGCCGGCAAGGTCTATAGTTGAGGAGGTCGAGGCGCTCTACCGGACGGGTGTACGACACTTCAGGCTTGGACGGCAGGCGGACATAGTCGTCTACGGCTCCAGGGAGCTGGCGGAGGAGGAGTGGCCGCGCCCCGACCCGGAGGCGCTGGAGCGCCTCTTCTACGGCGTGAGGGCAGCTGCGCCGGGGCTAAAGACCCTCCACATAGACAATGTTAACCCGGGAACGCTTGTCCACCATCCAAGGCTTTCAGAAGAAGCGTTGAAGGTGATAGTGCGCTACCACACGCCAGGCGACGTTGCAGCGTTGGGCATAGAGACCGCGGACCCGCGCGTTGTGAAGATAAACAACCTGAAGACAGGGCCCGAGGATAGCCTCGAGGCCGTGCGCCTCGTCCACCGTGTCGGCCGGGCAGCAGGCTATAATGGTCTTCCGGAGCTGCTGCCTGGCCTCAACTTTGTGCTAGGCCTGCCGGGTGAGAGCGCGGATACGTACCGGCTGAACGAGGAGTTCCTGCGCAGGGTAGAGGAGGAGGGCATACTGGTTCGGCGTGTTAACGTGAGGCAGCTGCTTGTGCTGCCAGGCACCGGCCTGCAGCGGCTGCGTCCCCGAGGTCTTACGAGGCGGCTCGCCGCCAGGGCGCGTAGGTTCCAACGCGTGGCTATGGAGTATTCGAGGAGGTTTCTGCGCCGCCTCGTGCCCAGGGGCTCTATTATACGCGGCCTTTACGTGGAGAAGTACGACGCAGGCCTTGGCGTCACGTTTGCGAGGCAGGCGGGTAGCTACCCCCTGACGGCGGAGATACCCTGCCGCCTGCAGCCGCCCCGGGTGCTTGACGTCGCCGTCTACGGCTACTCTGGCCGTAGCGTCCGGGCGCTGCCCGTGCCCCTGGATGCGAACCGTGCACCGGTGACCCTGATAGCTAAGCTTGTCGGCGAGAAGGCTGCGGGACTGGTTGCCGCCTCTAGGCCGGTGACCGCGGAGTGGCTGCGGGACAGGGGTCTCCTTGGCCCACTGGCGCCGGCGGGACACATTTGCCGTATTTAACACGCGTCAAAGCAGGAAGTGTTGTGTCGGGCTGAGGCCTTTTAGTTAACCCCTCTGAAACCGAGTGCTAGAAAACAGAAATCCTCGCTAAGAAGGCACCTATTCACCGGCGGGGCGATGAGGTTATGGCGCTTGCAACCTTTGCACCACGAAGTGCTGGCAGTAGGACGTCTACAGGCATACTCCCGGCTCCGGCGAGCTTCGACCCACAGCGCCGAGTAGTGAGGATAGCCGGGAAGGAGGTACCTGTCGGCGGCCCGATACCGAGGCTTAAGGAGGGGGAGAAGCTGGTAGCATACACGACAAGCCTCTGCCCCTACTGTGAGAGACTGCTGCCTGCAATAATCTATGAGAAGGACGACAAGATATACATAAGGAAGACGTGCCCCGTGCACGGAACCATAGACGAGCTCTACTTTAGCAGCGCGAAGCTATACCACCGGTTCATGAAGTACGAGGAGGAGGGCGTAGGGGTACGCCCTCACGTCCAGCTACAGGCACCGTGCCCCTACAACTGCGGGCTATGCGGGCGGCACAAGAACCACACAGCGCTAGCGAACCTCGTCGTGACCAACCGTTGTGACCTATCCTGCTGGTACTGCTTCTTCTACGCCGAGAAGGCCGGCTACGTGTATGAGCCCAGCCTTGAGCAGATACGCGAGATGGTCCGCCAGTACAAGAAGGAAGGCGTCACCATGGCGGTGCAGATAACTGGCGGAGAACCCACCCTGAGGCCCGACCTGCCAGAGATAATAAAGCTCCTCCGCGAGGAGGGTGTCACCCATATACAGCTCAACACACATGGCGTCACCTTCGCTAGGCTGTGGTTCGAGAAGAGCCCGGACGAGGCAGTCAGGTATGCCCGGATACTGCGCGAGGCCGGAGTAAACACGATATACATGAGCTTTGACGGTGTCACCCCGAGAGCGAACCCGAAGAACCACTGGGAGGTCCCATATACGCTAGAGACCTTCCGTAAGGCAGGCATGACGAGCGTAGTGCTAGTACCCACAGTGATAAAGACTATCAACGATAACGAGCTCGGCGACATAGTCCGCTTTGCAGCCAAGCATATAGACGTGGTGCGCGGCGTCAACTTCCAGCCAGTAAGCCTAACAGGCAGGATGAGAAAGGATATGCGCGCCAAATACCGGGTAACTATACCCGACGTGCTGAAATGGGTCGAGGAACAGACCGAGGGACAGGTGCCGGCAGAAGCCTGGTTCCCCATACCCGTGGCCGCGAAGGTCTCGTACTTCCTCGAGGCGCTAAGCGGGGAGCTAAAGGTATGCATGGGCAACCACCCGGCCTGCGGCTCAGCCACCTACGTGTTCGTCGAGAAAGGCGGCGACGGCCTGCCGAAGCGCTTCGTGCCTATAACGGAGTTCTTCGATGTTGAAGGCTTCGTGGAGTACATAGACCAGAAAGTGCTTGAGCTGTCGCGCGACGAGGAGGCGTCCTTCTCCAAGTTCAGGAAGACTATGAGGATAGCATCTATAGTTAAGGATCTGCCCAGGTTCGTGGATAAGGAGCGCATGCCGAAGGACCTCAACATAACAAAGCTGCTGGTAAACGTGTTCCTCAAACGCAACTATGAGGCACTGGGCGAGCTACACTACCGCATGCTCTTCCTAGGCAACATGCACTTCATGGACCTCTACAACTATGACGTGGAGCGCGTGATGAGGTGCAACATACACTACCTGTCACCCGACGGCAGAGTAATACCGTTCTGCACCTATAACGTGCTCAACGACCTCTACCGTGACTACATACTCAAGAAGTACCAGATACCGCTGGAGGAGTACAAGAAGCTCTACGGCGAGGACAAGGTCGGCGATGCTGTCAAGTATGTGAGGAACATAAAGCTGCTGAAGAGTACGCCGATATACTACGAGGCGTACCGCGGGATAGTGCCCGATGAGGTGCTTCACGGCAAGAAGAACTGAGGAACTACTGGAGCCACCTGGCCCTAAAGTTTTCATATATCCTGTTTTTAACGTAGCTCTCGTCGAGTCCTTTTATTCTCGCTATCTCTGCCACCACCTGTGGCACAAGCCGCGGCGTCAACTTGACTCCCTTATAGTTGTAGGGGGCATCGCTCTCCGTAAGTATCGCTTCGAGGGGGGCGCGTTCAACCACTGCCTGGTGCTTCCGCTGCACCCTAACGGCAGGGTTAATAGACAGCGTGTAGCCGTGGCTAACTATGTCGTCTATTAGGTCCAGTGGGCCCGTGTACCAGTGGAAGTTGGCGTAGCCTATATCGTAGCGGACAAGAAGCTCGTAGACCTCCCTCCAGGTGCCGGCTGTGTGGAGGTTGAGCCGCAGCCCATTGTCCCGGGCAGCCTCGAGGAAGAACCTGAACACGGCGCGCTGCGCATCGATACTCTCGGCGACAAACTTGGTGTCAAGGCCTACTTCGCCTATACAGCCTACCCCCGCCTCTAGAGCCAGGTCTACTACCTGCCTTGCCTGGCGGAGAGCCTCCCTCTCTCCCAGCTCCGCCACCGTCCAGGGATGGACGCCTAGACACGGGGTCACATGCTCTAGGCTTCTCGATATCTCCAGCGTCTTGAGGCTGGTAGTGTAGTCATCCGAGACAATCACTATTACCAGGAGCATTTCCGACATTATTCTCCGCAGCTCCGAGGCACCGTACTCGTAGGCATGGCTGTGCACGTCTACGTATGGCACGGCGCTACCCGTCACGCCTCCCGTCACCCCGTGGCCACTCATGTTATAAGCCGGAGGGCCGGCTGGCCTCCAGCAGGGCTGTGAGGAGCATCCCGAACAAGGGAGCCGCCTCCCCCGGGGGAGGCGGGGTGACCCAGTGGCGGCTGGCTGAGCCTCGCCCCGTAAAAGAGTCATCACGGGGAGGCTGTTCTCCTCAGCTTAGGCGGCCTATGCTCATCGGCACGTCTAGTAGCGCTATATCCCTTCTAGCGGGGAACGCAACGTTGACTACAAGCGTTTCACCTACCAGTGCTTCAAGCCTGCGGGCGTGGTGTGCGTGCCCGTGTATGACTAGGTTAGGTTTAGACTCCTCTATGGCTCTCTCCATAGCCGTGCTGGCCAGGTACGGCCATATCTTGGGGTCCTCGCCCTCGACTGTTTTCCTCGTGGGAGCGTAGTGGGTTACAACTATAACGTAGTAGCCTTTCCTGCGCAGAGCTGAGACGGTCTCCCTGAGGCGGCTCACGCGCTCAGCGTATATGCGGTGTATGCCTGGTATGTTGCGCCGCTGCCAGGGCGTTGGCCTGTCTATGGCGCCGCGTGTGCCGTAGACTGCGATCCGGTAGCCGCCGTACTCGAGAGTCATGTAGTTATCGTTAAGCCATACCACATCCTTGTACCGCTCCACGAACAACGTCTCACGGTCCATGTACTCCTCGTTTCCGAAAACCGCCACGATTCTGGCCGACCTACAGGACGAGCGGACAGCCTTAACCACGGGTTCCAGTGCGGCAACCCTCCCCTTCTCGACCATGTCTCCTGCAAATATGAAGAGCCTAACACGTCCACACGCGTCGCGGTGGCGCCCCAGGGCAGCTATGAACTCCAAGAGGTAGCGAGGGCTATGCACGTCGCTGGTAGCGGCGACCAGCAGCCCCAAGCCATGTCACCGCGCAGATAGGAGGACTTTGACGCGGTGAATACGTCCCGGCCCAGCTCATCCAAGCCTCGCCCCGGGCGGGGCCGTAGCTGGGCCAAGAAGATAGGTACCCCATACGAGCCCCTAATAATAGGGCAGCGTCTACGCGCGCCAACCGGCAGCTGCCCAAATCCACGCCCTCCCCAGGCGGCGTTGAAGAAAAACTAGGGGCTTAGCGGCTTCGTGCGTGCTGAGGCTGAGCTACGCGTAGCCCCCGGGGAGGGCGTGGAGGGCAGAAGGCAGGAAAGGAGGCCTGCGGGATGACCCGCTCCTCGAGAATAGTCGAGGTTGTTGAGAGAGGCTACCTGAACCGAGGGCCGCGGCTTGTCCTCGAGCAGTTGGCTCGGTACGTTGCACGTAGCCTGGGCGTCGAGCCCTGCCAGGATAGCGGGGAGTGCTGCCCAGTCCACCTATGGGCGCCGCCCGAGCGGCACTGCGTCAGCGACGTGTTCTTCTTCGCAGCCGCCGGCCCCGTGCCTGGCTACGTGGCGCGGAGGCTCGCCAGGCTAGAGGTCTCACAGGTGGCACCTGGCTTCTACGTGGTGTACCGTGTGAAGGAGCCCTCTAGACGGGCCTATTTCCGGGTAGGAGCGGGCGGCGTTGTAGAGGCTGCGGCACCCTGCCCGGCCAGCCTCCTGTCTCTCCTATCCAGCGCCGCGGAGGCGGGAAGGCTGCGGGTCCGTGACGCGGTGGAGGTGCTTGCCTCCAACCTGGGGTTAAAGAGGGCGGAGGCGAGGGAAATAGTGCAGGGGCTTGCTAAAAGGCTCTGCATCCTCGTCCGGGACGGGTATGTCGTGCTACTTGACTAGTATCGCCGGCCTCGAGGGCATGATCTGCCTCCTCTTCTGCTCCGGGATCTCCTCGGCCTCGCTCTCCCTGAGGACACGTATCCTCTCCACACCCACCTTCCTGGCAACATAGTCCCGCATCGACTCTATCGCCTTCTTCTCGTCAAACTCCTCTACACTGCTTATCAGCTGCAGGTAGTCGACACTGTAGCCCCTCATGCGCTCGTAAAGCCTGCGTGCCAGCAGCGCCGCCTCTCTGCCCCCCATCCCGGCCTGCATAAGCGCCCGTATTGCGTCACGCAGCTGCCCCTTCCTCATGATCGTGTCCGCCACTATCCTCGCCGCCTTCCACTTCTCCGGCTGCGCGACGCCAACCACTATCTCCTTCGGCTCGCCGCGGTAGACACGCAGAATAGACCTTATATCCTCCACCAGCGCGTCCACATAGGCTACTACCAGCTCGTCCCTGGGGCTTATCGAGGACTTGCTCGGCACCGGCCAATGCTCTAGAGAGACGTAGCTCTCATGGCCCAGCCTGTGCCACATCTCCTCGGCTATGTGGGGCGCCACCGGTGCAAGCATCAGGGTCCAGGCCTCCACGTAGTCCCGCAGAGCCGGGCCAGGCGCTCCACGCATAGCAAGATATTTCGCAGCATCGTTCTCCATCTCGTAGAGGAGTGTTATCGAGGCGGCGCGCAGCCTCAGGTTCTCAAACGCCTCGGTTACCTTCTCTATGTGGTGCTGAAGCCTGCTGCGTAGCCACCGGTCGGCGATGCCCTCCTCCTCGTCGGCGCGCAGCGAGGCCTCGACGTAGGAAGCGTAGCGCGAGAGCTGAGACAGTACGCTCCTCGCATGCTCCTCGGTAAAGTTGGCGTCCTGGAGAAGCTCCGCGGCGCTCAGTATCGCCGCCCGGACGCCGTCTGGGCCATACACGCGGAGGGCGCGGCGTAGCGGTATTATGTTACGCAGGCTTTTGCTCATCTTCTTGCCCTCGAGCATGACGAAGCCGTTAACGACTATCTGCCTGGGCCACTTCTGCTTCGGGAACAGGGCGGCATGGTGGAATATGAAGAACGTCAGGTGGTTAGGAACCAGATCCCTCCCACTGTGCCTAGAGTCTAGGGGATACCAGTAGTCGAACTCCTCCCTTAGGGTCTTCAGTATCTCTGGATCCACTCCGGTCTCGCGTGCTACTTCCTCCAGCCTACGCCGGCCAAGCAGCACGTAGTCCCAGAACGCCGGCTTCAACTGCTCCGGCTTTAGCCCGGCCGCGCGGATACGGTAGTTAACCGTGTAGAACGCCATGTATATTGTCGAGTCGCTGAGGCTCTCTATTATCCAGTCAGGATCCCAGGGCAGGGGGGTTCCCAGGCCGCGGGTACGCGCTACAGCACGCTCCCGGAGCCACTCGATGGTCTTCTTGAACTCCTCCCTCATCTCAGGCGGCACGATGCGCATCGAGGCTAGAAGCTCCCTGGCAAGCTCCTTCCACTCCGGGCTCCCGTAGTCTATGAACCACTGGTCCTTCAGCACCTTGACTACTATCTCGTTACCGCAGCGGCAGTAGACAGGCTTGTTCATTATCTCGTACATCTTGTCGGCGTAGCCGAGTGCCGCCAGCCATGCAGCCGTGGCGTCCCTAGCCTGGCTCACGGGCTTGCCGGCTATCCACGCCTTCACGGCTGCTAGGGCGAAGCGTCTAACCTCTGGAGGCTCAGAGGGGTAGACGAGCTCTACTATATCGTCCCGCACCACGCCGTGGTGGTATTCATCGCTGTAGAGCTTCTTGGTTGCCTCGTCTAGTTTCCTAGCCTCCTCCTGGCTGCGTATACCCATTCTCTCAACTATGTCCTTGGCGGGGATGTCGCCGTAGCCTTTGACGCGTATAAGGGGTATCGGCTTGAGCTCGTCTGGATTGACGCCTATCTTCTCTAATAGGTCGCTATGCCTCTCCACGACCTCTCGTAGCGCCACATAGTCGTAGGGCGCGTGGGCGGGTACACTCATCACGACGCCGGTTGCAGTGTCGGGGTCGACGAAGCTTGCGGGGAGCACTGGCACCTCACGGCCCGTGGCCGGGTTACGTACACGTTTGCCTACAAGCTCCCTCCCCTTAAACTCCTCAACGACTTCTACATTGTCGCGCTGGAAGCCTAGCTTGAATGCTGCACGCTTGCTCACGACAAGAGGCTTGCCGTCTACAAGTACTTTGACATAATCTGCGTCAGGGTTTACCCAGAGATTCGTTACGCCGAACACTGTCTCGGGGCGCAGCGTCGCGGCAGGTAGAAAGCCTTCCCCGCTCTCAAAGAGTATTAGGGTGAACTCACCTATCTCCGGCTCTACGTCACCCTTCGTATCGTGCATGCCTACAGGCATGTTGTGAACAGGGCACCAGCCGACAGGGTGCGTGCCCCTAGTTATATAGCCAAGGTCTTTCAGACGCAGATACTGCCAGGTGACGAACGCGCTGAAATCCCTGTCTATTGTTGTGAACTCCCGCCTCCAGTCTATGCTGAAACCCATCTCCTGCATAGCCTTCTTGGCATCACTGTGGAAATAGCGTGCAAGGGCGAGAGGGTCCCCTAGCTGCTTAATATCCTCAGGAGGCACGTCGTAGACATTTATTAGAAGGTCTATGAGTTCCCGGTCTCCCTTTGCTATTGACTCAGCCATTGTAAGTATCGGTGTACCAGTGTAATGGAAGCCCATAGGGAAGAGGACGTTATAGCCTCTCATCCGCTTATAGCGAGCGTATGCGTCTGTTATAGTATAGGTCCTGCTATGACCTAAATGTAGAGGACTATTAGGGTAAGGGAAAGCCGCCGTTACGAAGAACTTTGGCCTACCTGGATCCGGCTCAGCCTCGAAGACGCGGTCACGTGCCCAGCGCTCCTGCCACTTTTGAGCCATCTCTATCAGTCTTTTAGCGAACTCGTTAATAGGCTCTCTCCTCATGACTATGTCCGACGTCTCCTTCATGCCGCGGCCCTCCCGTCAACAAGCCCGGAGCAGCAGTGCCCCAGGCGTGTTATTAAAAAGCCCCTCATCGGGGGCGGTCATCGCTGTTCTCCGTTGAAAATAGGCGTGGATATAATCCCGTCTAGCAACGGCTGTGGCCCTGCGAGGCCTCCAGGTGCGCCGCCACGGGGTGTGCCGCGCCATTGGAGTATGTCAAGGCCACTATGAAGGAAATAGTGGCTTTCATAGACAAGGTTATCGACATGCTTAAACCGGAGCAGGTTAACACGCTTATAGACTCCCTTATAGACGTCTACAGGCGTGGAGCCAAGGTACTGGTAATGGGAGCCGGCAGGAGCGGCCTAGTAGGCAAAGCCTTTGCTATGAGGCTCATGCACCTAGGCTTCAACGTATACGTGCTAGGCGAGACCACGACTCCAAGCATAGGCGAAGGCGACCTGGTAGTCGCAATATCCGGCTCCGGCCGTACAAGGCTCATAGTCACCGCCGCCGAAGCCGCCAAAAAAGTCAACGCAAAGATAGCTGCGATAACCAGCTATCCCGACAGCCCCCTGGGCCAAATAGCCGACGTCGTAGTGGAGATACCTGGCCGCACTAAAACCGCGCCAGACATAGACTACTTCGCCCGCCAGATACTGGGCATCCACGAGCCCCTAGCCCCTCTCGGCACCCTGTTCGAGGACACGGCCCTCGTCTTCCTCGACGGCGTGGTCGTAGAGATCATGCACCGTCTAGGCAAGAAAGAGGCGGATCTAAGAGCAAGACACGCCAATATCGAGCTCTAGCCCTCCCTGTGTCGGCCCGCCGGGCCACTAGCGCCCTGGCCGGGTATCGGCTATGGCTGGCGCCGCGGCCAAGAAGCGTCTAAGACAGGGGCTTGTGGTAAACGTTTTCGACCCATGGTCTAGCCCGCTCTGTACGTGCCCCTTGAAGTACTCTCTTAACCCCTATACTGGCTGCAGCCATTTCTGCCTCTACTGCTACGCTACAGCCTACATAGGCGTGAAGCCCTCCACCCCCAAGAAGGACTATAGGAGGCGCCTCCTGCGTGACATCGAGACCGGCCGCATCGACCCAAGGTACCATATAGACATCTCAACCAGCACCGACCCCTACCCGCCCGAGGAGGAGGAGCACCGTCTTACCCGCTGGACGCTGGAACAGCTGCTGCCGCGAGGGTACCGGGTACTGGTGATAACCAAGGGCGCACTGGTTGCACGCGACGCCCCCCTGCTGGCCTCCGGCAACGCGGCAGCCACATTGACGATAACCACGCTGGACCGTGGCCTCGCTGGCCGCCTTGAGCCCGGGGCGTCGGCTCCGGCGGATAGGCTGCGGGCCCTAGAGGTGCTACACAGCCACGGGGTGCCGGTGGGGGTCAGGCTTGACCCAGTGTTCCCGCACCTCACGGACGACGAGGACAGCATCGAGGCCGTTGTCGAGGCCGCTGCCTCTGCGGGCGCACGGTTCCTGGTGACCTCCACCTATAAGGCGCGGCCGGATAGCCTGAAGAGGATTACGGCCGTGTTCCCGGAGCTCGCTGAGGTGTACACGAGGCTCTACCGTGTGGAGGGTAGGTGGATGCATGGCTACTGGTATCTCCCTAGCCGCCTACGCCGCGAGATAGTCGAGCGTGTGCGTAGGGCGGCTATGAGGCACGGCCTCGAGTTTGCAACATGCAGGGAGGGCATGTCTTCGCTGCACACAGCCCCTACATGCGACGGCTCTCACTTGATACCTCTCCGTGTGAAGCCTCGGGGGAGGCCCGCCGCTCTGGACCGTTTCCTGGGCGGCGCCTGGGGGAGAGGAGAGACGTGAGCGAAGAACGGAGGCGGGCAAGCTCCTTCCCGACTAGGCTGCTGGGCGGCCAGCTGGCCCGCCCCTCGTCCAGGTAGCGTTCCGCGCAGGAGGGGCAGAGCCAGGCCACCGGTGTAACCTGTATCCCGCAATGGTCGCAGACTGGGCGGCCACATGCCTCGCAGCTAGCGACGGCTAGTCTTTCTCGGCAGACGCTGCAGAGGCTCTCCCGGCAGAGGACGCAGACCCCTAGCTCGGTGTCAAAGTCGTCCCTGCAGACGGGCCTGCCACATATCCTACACGTGGCCACGGCTGCGCCGCGCCTGCAGACTCCGCAGAGGAGCGCCATGCTACTCCTCTTCCTCCGATTCCTCTTCTTCCTCGATCTCCTCTACTTCGCCCGCCTCTGTTTCCTCGCCACGACCCTTACGTGTACGAAGCTGCGCTATCACGGATTCCGCCAGCTTGCCGTACCTCTCTGCCTCGTCGCGGCTGGCAGCGTATATTGCCGCGCGGTAGCGGTCTACGCCTGCAGGCTCTAGCACTACAACCGCGCCGCCCGTGGCTTGGAACATTTTAATGGCGAACCTTGTCGCCTTAGAGGCTGGTACTTCTATCTCAACCCTGTACTTCATGCCATCAATGGGTGGCTTATCAACGCTGACGGCGACCATTCCATAGGGTATGCTGCGCTGCTGTTTCTGTCTCCCTCTTTTCCTCGGCTGCCTCTTCAACGCGTAGACCTCTTTAATAAGAAGCCATGTGTCGTCATGTTTTATCACGACCTTCACCGTTGTCTCCCCGGTGACCAGCATAGATGCCGACCTAGCCTAAAGTAGGTACCCCTCAAGCCGTACAACCATCAACATAGCCCTCATAGACCCGGCAATAGCCGGGCCGGGTATACTGGGAGGCGCCTACACGCGGGCCACGGCTCTCTACCTTTCACCCATAACGCCCAGATAGTCGGCTATCACGTTCTTCTTGACGAGCTCCTCATAGATGCCCCATATTCTTTTAACCGTGACAAGGCCAGTGTAGAAGCCTCTTTCTTCAAGTAGCTTATACACGAGGTCAGGGAACTCGTCAGGGTGGCCGTAGAATATGCGAGCCGCTTCGGCGACAGCTTCTGCTATGTCCCTTCTCGTGGGGTAGGGTCGACGGCTGCGGCGACGGCGCCTATTCTCGTCCTCCACCTCTAGGACGTCGCGTAGAGCGTCTTCGGGCAGCACCGAGAGCAACGGGTCTCTGGTCATGCTCTCCTCCTCTCGTAGAGGAGCGCCGATATCACCTGGCGGCGCCGCATCGAGCCGGTGGACGTGACGCCCACGTCCTCTCCCGTGGTCTTTGTTCTCACACGGAACCTCTTGCGCAGCTCCCTTAGTATCTTAGAGGCGCTGCCGCGGTC